>ERZ791611.26-NODE-26-length-169865-cov-35.102986_pt1 | contig 169865 bp, 120 predicted proteins | sample MGYA00510275_ERZ791611 | MGnify/ENA primary metagenome ERZ791611 (study PRJEB30046, sample SAMN00791912) | human gut metagenome | study: EMG produced TPA metagenomics assembly of the A metagenome-wide association study of gut microbiota in type 2...
GTGCCTGCAGAAGTACTGGCAGTCCGGCCTTGCCGCAGGCGCCGTCAAGGAATGATCGCAACGGTCGCATGCTGAAATTTCGGTAAAGCGCATACCGATTTTTCGGCAATCGTCCGAAAAGAACAAAAAATAAGACCTCGGGGGTGTCATCGTGGACATCCCCGGGACCATCTCAAATATCTTAGTAAATATATATACTAGATTTTATAAAAAGATTTTACGAGAGCTTTCGAAGGGAAGCTGTCGAGCTGGCATCCTCGGCGTTATAGCGGATGCCATACGCACACAAAGGAGTAATCCATGCATCGCACGTTCAAATGGCCGGAACTGCTGACCGACAACGGCAAAGGCATCGCATACGGCGGTGATTACAATCCCGACCAGTGGTCGGAAGACGTGTGGGACGAAGACGTCCGCCTCATGAAACAGGCCGGTGTCAATACCGTGGCCGTGGCCATTTTCAGCTGGGATCGCATTCAGCCGGAAGAAAACCGTTGGGATTTCGGCTGGCTTGACCGCATCATCGACAAGCTCGGCAAAGCCGGCATCGCGGTCGATCTGGCCTCCGCAACCGCCACCGCGCCGCTGTGGCTGTACGAAAAGCACCCGGAAGTGCTGCCGCAAGACAAATTCGGCCATCCCGTCAACGCGGGATCGCGCCAATCCTGGAGCCCGACAAGCCCGGTGTTCAAGGAATACGCGCTCACCCTGTGCCGCAAACTGGCCGAACGCTACGGCACCAACCCGTACGTCACCGCATGGCATATGGGTAACGAATACGGCTGGAACAACCGTTACGATTACTCCGACAACGCGCTCAATGCCTTCCGCCTGTGGTGCGAACGCAAATACGGTACCATCGAAAACCTCAACAAGGCGTGGGGCACCACCTTCTGGGGTCAGGAAATGAACGGTTTCCACGAAGTGCTCATCCCGCGTTTCATGGGTGCCGACTCCATGGTGAACCCCGGTCAAAAGCTTGATTTCGAGCGTTTCGGCAACGATATGCTGCTCGACTTCTATAAGGCCGAACGCGACGCCATCGCCGAAATCTGCCCCGACAAGCCGTTCACCACGAACTTCATGGTCTCCACCGACCAGTGCTGCATGGACTACGCCGACTGGGCCGAGGAAGTCGATTTCGTGTCGAACGACCATTACTTCCATGAGGGCGAATCGCATATCGACGAACTGTTCTGCTCCGACGCTTTGATGGATTCCCTCGCGCTCGGCAAGCCGTGGTATGTGATGGAACATTCCACTTCGGCCGTGCAGTGGAAGCCGCTCAACGCACGCAAGCGCAAGGGTGAAACCGTGCGTGACTCCATTGCGCATGTGGCCATGGGTGCCGACGCCATCAACTTCTTCCAGTGGCGTGCCTCCGCATTCGGGGCCGAATCCTTCCACTCCGCACTCGTGCCCCACGCGGGCGAAGACACCAAACTGTTCCGCCAAGTGTGCGAACTGGGCGCAGCTCTGAAAACCCTCGGCGACGCTGGCGTGCAGGGTACCGAACTGGAACAGTCCGATACGGCGATCCTGTTCAGCGCGGAATCCGAATGGGCCACACGCTCCGAAACCCTGCCGAGCATGAAGCTCAACCATTGGCATGACGTGCGCGACTGGTACCGTGCGTTCCTCAACGCCGGCACCCGTGCCGACATTGTGCCGTTGAAATACGATTGGAGCGCATACAAGACCGTCGTACTGCCGACCGTGATCATGCTCAGCGCCGAAGATACGCAGCGTTTGGCCGATTTCGCAGCTGCCGGCGGCCGTGTGGTCATCGGTTACGCAACCGGACTGATCGACGAAAACTTCCACACCTGGCTCGGCGGATACCCGGGAGCCGGAGACGGCCTGCTGCGCGAAATGCTGGGTATTCGCGGCGAGGAATTCAACATTCTCGGCGCGGAAGCCGAAGGCGAACCGTCCGAAATTCGTTTGAGCTCCGGTGCGGTCACCCGCCTGTGGCAGAACGATGTGAACGTCGACGGCGAACGCGCGCAGGTATTAGCCACCTACGAAGGTGAAGAAGCCGACGAATGGGAACTCGGCGGCACCGCCGCAATCACCCGCAATCCGTACGGTTCCGGCGAAACATACTTCGTCGGCTGCGATCTCAACGTCGCCGATCTTACGGAATTCGTGCGCGAGAATATCGTGGAAGATTCCGCAAATGTCGCCAATCCGACCGATTCCGACGTACTGCACACCGTGCGCAAGTCCGCCGACGCAACCTTCGATTTCTATCTGCCGCGCGGCAAGAAAGAAATCGCATTGCAGGGCATCGAAGGCGAACCAATCTACCTGTTCCAAGCGGAAGCAGAGGAACAGACGGGCAGCTACACCGTGCATCGCAACGGCGTACTCGTCGTAAAGCGCGCATAATTCCGCATAATTTCGCGCAATTGATTGCGTAACACAACAATCTCACACAACCTGAGCCCGCCATTCTGAAACTCAAGAATGGCGGGCTTGCCATAACTGGTAAACTTTTTACCGGCATATTCAACAATCACGGAGACGAACATGGGCGAGTCAAAGCCGGAGCCGAAGCCGGACAAAAAACGCGTCACCCTACGAGACGTGGCCGAAGAGGCAGGCGTTTCACTCAAAACCGCATCCAACGTGATCAACCATTCCGGCCGTATGACCGACTCCACGCGAGAAAAAGTCCAGGAAGTCATCGACCGACTCGGATACCGCGTGAACGTGTCCGCGCGCAATCTCAACCGCGGCAAAACCGGTTTCATCACACTCGCCGTACCAACATTGACCGCCCCATACCTGTCGGAGCTCGCCAACCGCGTAATCGACGCGGCCCGCGGCTACGGCTACTCCGTATACGTCACCACCTACGCCGAAGGATCCGCACAAGGAGCGCAATCACTCCTGCGCAACTTCAACACCACCGTCTCGGACGGCATGATCCTGTCGATCTCCGAAGTCGAAAACCTTGAAGCGGCGGACTTGGACGTGGACTATCCGCTCGTATGCGTGGGCGCGCGTTCCACACACGGCAAAGCCGACCACGTTACCCCCGACGATATTCAGGAAGCCCGACTCGCAGCCGAATACCTGTTCGACCATGGCGCAACCCGGCTCGCGGTGGTCGGATCGCGAACCGAACCGGAGCATATCGATTCCGTGCGTGAAGCAGTGGAAGGCAATGCGCAACTGCGACTTCGCGGCGTGCTCGAAGCGTGCGCCGCGCGGGGAGCGGCATTCGATTCCCGACTGGTAATGAGCACTGGGCAGGATTGGACGATTGGTTCCGGCGCTCGCATTACGCAGCAGCTTATTGATTCCGGGATTCCATTCGACGGTATTGTGGCGTTCAATGACCAGCTTGCGTTGGGTGCGCTGTTCACTTTGGCTGCGAACGGCATTTCCGTGCCTGAACAGATGCAGGTGATCGGCTTCGACAATATTGAAGAAGCCGCATATTTCCAGCCTCCGCTGACCACCATGGATTCTTGTCTCGACTGGATTGCGCCGACTGCGGTCAGCCGCATTCTCGACCGGATCGACGGCACGCGTGTGCTGGAGCCGAGTTACATCACCGCCCAGTCGCACGTGATCGCCCGCGCCACCACGCGCGTGTAGCTCGCCGTTGGTTTCGTGCCGTCGCCCTTCGAGCCATCGGTTTCGTACCGTTGTCCTTCGTGCCGTTGATTTCGCACTATCGCCCTTTGTGCTGTTGATTTCGTATCGTTGGCTTCGCGACGCAGCTCGCGATGTTTGTGCAGACCCGAATCAACCTCGGTGTTCCGGCAATTCCTGCGCGAGGCGGCTGTGCGGACGCAGCTGCGCCGGTCGACTGTGCGGACACCGAAATGGGACCCACATCAGGAACGACCGGAGAGCGTGAGAATTACAAGAATCACGTTAAGTGCGACAATCAGCGAAACAACTACCATATTGATCGCGAATTTCACCGGACCATCCACATAATCGCCCATTAATGATCGATCGTGAGTGTATTTCATCAGCGGAATAATCGCAAATGGAATGCCGATCGACAGCACAACTTGCCCTATGATCAGCGCTTCCGTCGGATTCTTAGCAAACCACAACACCACCAACGCCGGTACGAGCGTCACCACGCGGCATGCCCACATCGGCGCTTTGATCCGCAACAGTCCATGCATGATTTCGGCGCCCGCATATGTGCCGACCGACGTGGAACTCAGGCTGGAAGCCAGCAATCCGACCGAGAAAATCGTGCCGATCACCGGACCTAGCACATGCTGAATGGCCTGTTGCGCACCCTCGATCGTATCCGTGCCGGTCATGCCATGCAATGAATTCGCCGCAAGAATCAATAGTGCAAGATTCACCGATCCAGCAAGTAATAATGCCCAGAACACGTCTATTTTGCTTCCGTGTAGCAGGGTCTTTACGCTCGGTTTGGGCTCTCCTGGCACGTAATGGTCGTTCACCAGCGTGGAATGCAGGTAAATCGCGTGCGGCATCACCGTGGCGCCCAGCATGGAAGTTGCCATCAATACCGTTTCGGTTCCTTTGAAATGCGGAACAAGACCTTGCAAAACTTGCGCAGGATTTGGTGGATCAATAAAAAGGCCTGCAATAAATCCAAAAGTAATCACCAGCAGCAATGCAATAATCAGCTTTTCAAAAATATGATGCGTGGCACTCTTTTGAAAAATAAGCAAGACCGTAGAAATAATGCCGATTATGCAACCACCAATAAAAAGCGGAAGTCCAAATAATAATTTCAGTGCGATTGCGCCGCCAATTACTTCCGCAAGATCAGTCGCTATTGCAATGACTTCCGCTTGCATGAAAAACATGAATCGACCGCCGTCGCCAAGTCGTTCTCCCAGGATTTCGGGAAGACTTTTTCCGGTGACGATACCAAGTTTTGCGGACTGATATTGAATGAGCACGCTCATACAATTGGCGAGTACCAGCACCCACACCAGCAGATATCCGTACCTCGCGCCGGATGTGATATTCGCCGCCACATTGCCGGGATCCACGTAGGCGACGGCCGCCACAAAAGCAGGTCCAAGCATGCCGGCAAGCGCGTGCCCGTGGCGGGAAGAGAAATCGTGATTCGCCCGTGCCGTTTCCCAGCATTCCACGCCATCCGTCGCACCCGCATTGACCATGCCTCCCATGCCGTCCATATCGTTCGCGTCGTCTGTACTGTTCATGTTCGTCGCCCTCTTATCCGAGCAATGTTATAGCGCACGAGACTGCGCGGTTATGTTACGTACGCGCATATCATCTGTCGGCATATGCGCGACTCATGCAACGGCGCGTCCGAACCGTTCCAAGACGCAATGCGAGGCATGTGCCACGAAATATGGCCGAATTGCGGCGACCTGCGGCTAAGCTGGAACAAGCATGAGAACGGTTGAGAATAATCGCCTGAAACACAGCCTTCGAAAGGACAACGCATGGAAACTTTCCATACCCCCATGGTCACATTGAACGACGGCAATCTGATTCCGCAAATCGGCTTGGGCGTGCTGCGCATCGACGATGAGGGCGTTACCCCCGTAGTGGAGAGTGCGCTAGAAGCCGGCTACCGTCATATCGACGGCGCGGCGGGGTACAACAATGAGGCCGGCGTGGGTCGCGCGCTGAACAATGCGGGATTCACGGAAGGTGAGCAGCGCAAAAACCTGTGGGTTACGACGAAACTGCGCGATTCCGAGCAGGGGTATGACAGCGCACGCAAGGCGTTCGACCGCCAGCTTGGCTTGCTGCAGCTCGATTATGTCGACATGTACATGCTGCATTGGCCCACCCCGTTCGACTGGCGTTCCAGTGAAACGTGGAAGGCGTTCCAGGAATTCCGCGCGGAGGGGCGCGTGCGCACGCTGGGTGTGTGCAATTTCCTGCCCGAGCATCTCGACCGCTTGCATGAGGAGACCGGCGAATATCCTGCCGTCAACCAGATTGAGCTGCATCCGACCTGGCAGCAGCGCGAGGTCGTGGACTATTGCAAGGCGCACGGCATTGCCGTGGAAGCATATTCGCCGATGGCTCGCGGTGCTGATTTGAACGCCGGAAACGGTGCGATTGAGCGCATCGCAGCGGAGCATGGGGTTACCCCTGCGCAGGTGATTCTGCGTTGGCATATCGAAAATGGCACGATCATCATCCCCAAGTCGGTGCATGCGGATCGGCAGAAGCAGAATCTCGATTTGTTTGGATTCGTGCTCACCCCTGAAGAACATGCCGCGATCGACGCGCTTGACGGTCCGACGCGCGCCGGACATGATCCGATGACGTTCACGTACGCCTGATACTCCGTAATTCCGTAATTTCGTATTATTTTTAATAATTATGCCTCGAAAGAATAATCGTAATTCTTATAATTATCGGAATATTGAACGCGACGTGCGTGATATCCAGCGGGCCGGCAAGCGGTTCAAAAAAAGTTGGATCAACGCCGACGGTCCGCTGGAACGTATTCTTATTTTGCTGGTAGTCGTTGCGGTAATCGGCGTCACTATCGGCATGCTGCTGCCGAAAGTCAATCCGACCGTAGGCGAAATCACCGGCGAGTACACGGCAACCGGCACAGCTGCGGAAACGTTGGAAAAACTTACCGTCGACGACAATCCCAGCAAGGCCGGATATGATCGCGATGCGTTCGGATTCCGCGAAACCGACGACGATGGCAACGGTTGCGACGTGCGCGAAGACGTGCTCGCGCGCGATCTGACGGACGTGCAATATAAGAACGGCCGTAGCTGCCAGGTTGCGTCGGGCACGCTTGACGATCCGTATACCGGTCAGACCATCCAATTCGTACGTGGAGTGAAAACGTCTTCGGCGGTGCAGATCGATCATGTGGTCGCGTTGGAAAATGCGTGGCAGTCGGGCGCGAACACGTGGGATCATGCGAAGCTGTACCAATTCGGCAACGACATGTACAATCTGCTGGCCGTGGATGGGCCCGCGAATCAGCAGAAGGGTTCCGCTTCGGCCGCATACTGGCTGCCGACGAACAGTGAATACCGTTGCGATTACGTGGCCCGGCAGATTGGCGTGAAAGACAAGTACGGGCTGACTGTCACTTCGCAGGAAAAGCGGGCGATGCTTTCCGTATTGCACGGTTGCCCAGCGCAGGAATTGCCGGAAAGCTGAAGCTGCTCATTTAGGTGCGGATATTTGCGGGTGCTGGCTGGGAACGGTCGTAGTTGTAGACGGTGAACGTTCCTTTGTTGAATCGTTTGGTTTCGTACAGCGCCAAGTCGGCCTGTGCGACGCATTGGTCGAAATCCACGCTTCCGATCGCGTCTCCATCGGCGCGCCCCGTGCCAAGGCTGGCACCGTCAGCGGCTGCAATGCGGCACACGCCTACGCTGCAATGCACGTCTTGCCCGTGCTGTTCCGAGGTGCGTGCCAACTGTTGGAAGAACATGCCCAGCGTGGTTTCAAGCACCTGTTCGCTGGCGGTGTTGCGAATAAGCGCCAAGAATTCGTCGCCGCCGTATCGGCAGATAATGTCATCTTGCCGGTAGATGTGCCGAAGTTGGGATGCGACCTCGCGGATCCAGAAATCGCCGACCGTGTGTCCGTATGTGTCGTTGATGGTTTTGAAATCGTCGATGTCGACGAACATCAGCATCGCTTCGTCGTGCGAATCCATGCGGTCGAAGTATTTGCGCATGTGTTTCCATCCCGCTTCCTTGTTCAGCAAACCGGTCATGCCGTCATGTTCGGCTTCGTACCGTGCTTTTTCGTAGGCGGCCTGTTGCGAGTGGAATCGCATGTTCATTTCCACGGTGTCCATGACGAACATAATCTGTGTGGAAATCACGATCGCTAAACATTGCAATGAAAAACTGTATGCCAGTGCTTGGTAGATGGTCGCCAATACTGGTAGCACGAAGAACGACATCATGGAAAGGAAAATAATGCGATCAAGATTCTTGCGATATGAGATCAACATGAAGAGGCATAATGCGATTCCCAAGACCGCAATTGCCTGCGAAAGAAGATAGAAATTACCGCGATGGTAAAGATTGTGGTCATCGAAATAGTAGAAAAGACCAGTGAATTGTGTGATGATAAGTAAGAGAATTCCAATTACGGATAATGCGTAGACAGCACGCAATGCGGCTGGTTTGCGATGCTGATGTTTGCTCACTGTCAACCAAACATAGGTTGCGAAGAAACTCATGAAAATATAGTTGATGCAGAATACTGAGAAATTGCTTATGCGAACCATATAGTATGCGGTTTCGTCTGCATCTACGCGAAAATACCAGCTGAGCGCGTCGGTTCCAAGAAGAAGCATGCAGGCGATCTGCATGAGTATTTTGATGCGAGTTCGTCTGGTTTTGTGTGGGGTTGCAATGAAAATTCCGCATGCGCAAATCAGGCATATGAAAATACCCCACAACTCCATGCAGATGTGGAACATGGCCCTGACTGTCATTATCCTCCACCCCCCCCTCTCTCGACGCTGCCTGCGTCGAAAACTTGCCTACCTCTTTCGTGTGCCATGATACCTCTAAATAGGGGAGCGTTACCCCGAAATGACAAAAACAGGAATCCGCAGGCGAATATCCATGCCTCTGTCATACGGGCTATCATATAGTTTGTGCGTTTGAATGTGGAGAAGGTGATTGATGTCAGCGAAGCGGAGCATGTCTCGAGCGCTTACTCGAGAGGAATCGTATCAGGACGGTCATTTAACGCGCACGGCGTTTATTTCCATTGCGATTCTTACATTTATTACGTTCGTCGGTAATTTCACGCAATTGCAGTTGAGCGCCGCGTTGCCGACGATCGTCAGTGATTTTGGTATTTCCGTTACGACCGGTCAGTGGCTGACGTCGATTTTCCAGCTGGTCATGGGCGTGATGGTGCCGCTTACGGCATACCTTACGAGACGTTTTTCGACGCGCGAAATCGTGCTTGTTTCCATGGTTGTGTTCACGATCGGTTCACTGTTCGCTTGGCTTGGTCCAACTTTTTTGATGGTGCTGATCGGGCGTTTGCTTGAGGCGGTTGGCACGGGTGTGATGTGGCCGGTGTTGCAGATCACGGTGTTTTCGATTTATCCGCTGTCTCGCCGTGGTTTCGCAATGGGTACGGTTGGCATGGCGATGAGCGTGGCTCCGGCGATCGGCCCGACGCTTGGCGGTGTGCAGACGGACTTGAACGGTTGGCGTTCAATTTTCCTCACGTTGACCATTATCGGCGTGATTTCGCTGCTTCTTGCCTATTTTGGATTGCATAATTTCGGTGAGAACGATAAAACCGCGAAGGCTGATTTTTTTTCCGTTGGACTGTCTATTTTCGGTTTCGGCGGGCTAATGTTCGGCTTTACGAATATTGAATCGTATTCGTTTGTAAATCCTATGGTTTGGCTGCCAATGGTGATTGGCGTTGTGGGAATTATTTGGTTTGTGCTCCGCCAGATTCATGGCGCGCGCAGGCAGATTGAAAATCCTGAAGCGCAGCCGCCACTGTTGAATTTGAGCGTGTTGAAGAATCGTAGTTTTACTGTTGGCACGATCACGGCCGCGCTCTCGTTCTTCGCGTTCAGTTCGATTATGGTGATCATGCCCCTGTACATTCAGGATTGCCGTGGCTATTCTGCTGCGATTAGCGGCCTGGTGATGCTTCCGGGTGCTTTGGGCCAGTGCATTTCGCAGTTTTTCGGTGGTAAGGTGCTTGACCGTTTCGGAGCACGCCCGGTGGCGTTGATCGGCACGATTACCTTGTGTTTCGGCACGGTCATGATGAGTTTGATTTCCATGACTTCGTGGATTTGGTGGGTGTCGATTTGGCAGTTTGTGCGCCAGATCGGCATGGGTTTCGTGTTGATGCCGATCACCACATGGTCACTGAATTGTTTGGAACCGGAAGAGGTGAGCGCCGGATCCGCGGTGACGAATACGGTTCGTCAGATTGCGGGCGCGATTGGCGCTCCGGTGTTGGTGATTTTGATGGAGACGTTCACGTCTCTTCGTTGGACTGCGCTTGGTGGCACAAAAGCCGTGTATGCGGCTGCCAACGTGTTCGGCATTCAGTGGGCGCTTCGTATCAGTGCAGCAATCTGCTTCGTGATGGTGCTGATGGTGTTCTTCGGCGTGCGCGGCCAGGGTGCCGGTTCCACGCATGAAACCGTGCAACGCGCCCTCAACCGTAGGCGTGCCGCCTGACCGTGCATGCTGCGACGGCTACTCCTCTTCGTTGGGCTTGTATTCCACTACGCTGAGGGCCACCACGCCTGCGCTGGTGTGCACGAACACATTGGCGCTCCCGCCTATGGCTTCCAAGCCTTCCACCAAGTGTGAGATCGGCTCGGAATCGAGCACTGGCAGCACTTGCGCCACGCCGTCTGCGTCGGTGACGGTGAGCGTATCGTCCAAATATCCGGAGGCGAGCGTTTCGTCGATGGCGCTTTCGAATTCGGCCAGCTTGCTGATTTCCTCTTCGGCGGCCTTGTTTGCGGCCACTTCCACAGCTTGCGCCACTTCTTCTCGCATTGCCTCTTCGCTCATGACTACCTCTTTTTGCTAAGCGCCGTTTTGTAACCTATAGATTATCGGATGAACGTATCAGAACGATTCCAAATGCCGGAAAGTGTCCATATAGTGGCACTTTTGTGAAAGCGTCACCCTCAATGCGCGCGGGAAACATATGCGGGGATGAACGCGGGTAGCGTTCACGAGAAGAGATGTTGTGAGAGATGTTGTGAAAAACGATGCGTAAGACTATCGGTTGCAACATGTGATTGCATACGATTGCGGATTGCGCGGAATAGGAAGTGAAACGGGAAGATGGAATGGGAGAGGAGTGCGCATGACTCGACTTGGCGATGTCCAACGAAGTGAGACGCGTCGTGAAACGCGCGCTTCACTGCTTACGGCGTTGCTGTGGTTCGCATCCGCCGTCATCGTGTTCGCGATGCTTCTGCGCATGCTGCCGAACAGTCTCGATGGCAAACGGTACGTGCCTTTGATTGTCGCACTCATGCCTTGGCTTGGCTTGCTTTCCGTGATTATCGCAATTATTGCAACAGTTTTTCGCACTGTCGGCAAACGAAAACTTTTAGTCGCGTTAAGCGTATTGTGCGTGATCATCCAGATTATTTGGCATTGGGGGTATGTCGTTCCGACCAATGATCGTGCCATACAACCTTCTGCAACAGTGCGTGTCATGACGTTCAATACGAAGCAAGGTTGTGCCGATGCGCAGCAAATCGTGCGAACAATCCAAAGCGAGCATGTTGAAATTCTTGCAATGCAGGAAGTTTCATCAGGATTATTAGATCGGTTGCATGATGCTGGAATTGAGGATTATCTTCCGTATTCCGTTTCCGCGCAACTCACTTGGCACGACAATGGCGGTGTGAACGTACTGTATAGTGTGCATCCTCTGCAGGAAACAACGCAGGATCTCATTCCTATTGAATCCAGTAGTATTCCTGCCGCGACAGTTGATTTCAATGGCAGAAAAGTACGATTTGGGTCGGTTCATCCGTTTTCTCCACGACCAAGCAATCAGGGATTATGGAATAAAAGTTTGGATTCCATAGCGCAATTACAGCATTACGATAATGGGGAATCGTATGTGCTGATGGGGGATTTTAATTCCACGTGGGATCATGCAAGCTTCAGATATTTGTTGGGCGATCGCTTTACGGATGCGGGGGAGAGTGCCGGCGAGGGATTGCATATGACGTATCCTTCGGTATTCCCTATCGCTGAAATCGACCATATCATCTACGACAAGGGTGTGTACGCCAGAAATTTGGAAACCAAGCGGATTCAAGGTTCCGACCACAAGGCATTATTGGCGACGTTGGAATTTCAGTAATGCTGCCGTCGCGGGTCATGCTTGAGTTGTAGCAATACTGGTTTGCAGGTCACGTTTAGGTTGCATCAGTTCTTGCGTTACCGGCAACAGTTGAGCAGTAATACCGCCGTTATTGCCCCCGTTTTTGCTCCGTAGGTTTCATCGACTCCCCCTACTATTACACTGGGGAATCCGAAGTGCTTGCAAACAATTAGGGAGCGAAACGGAATATGAACGGCGCGTCTGATCAGCCTGAAGAATTCGGCGTCCAGCCTGAGCAAGGTCGTCAGGAGGAGCCGCAGTCTAATGCCGATTCAACCTCCGACGCAACCGCCAGTCCAGAAGATTCCACTTCCAGCGCCCCGCATTCCCGCCGCGTGCGCCGCCGTATGAGCGCCGAGCATATTCGCCAAATCAAGCGCAAACGTCGCCGTCGCAAGATCCTAATCGGCGTACTTGTGATAGTCGCAGCCCTCGCCGTTTTCGCCGGCGCATTCGTATGGTCTGCGCTGCACGTGAAAAACGAGCTGCAGCAGGCGGTGTCGAGTGCTCAAGGCTTGCAGCAGACCATCTCCGAAGCGGACACGTCCAAGCTTGAGAAGCAGACAACCGCGTTCTCCGATCACGTAAGCAAGGCCTACAAGCAAACCTCTTCGCCGCTGTGGCAGGTGGCGTCGGTCGTGCCGTATGTGGGCAATGACATTTCCGCCGTACGCACCACGGTGGCCGCCATGGAGAATATTTCGTCGCAGGCGTTGCCGCAACTGGTGAAAGTCGCCGAAAATGTTGATCTGAACAGTATTCACGTGGAAAACGGCACGATCGAAATTTCCGGATTGGAAGCGTCTCAGCAGCCGCTCCAAATCGCGGACGATACGATCGACAAGGCCACGCGGGAAGTGAAAACCGTGAAAACCCCGCATATCGCGCAGGTCGCGGACGCCCTGAAAACCGCGGAAACGTATTGCGAAAAACTTGACAGCATGGTGCATTCCTTGAATTCCATCGTGCAGGTGCTGCCCAGCATGTTGGGTACGGAAAGCCATGCGAATGATGCTCCGCGCAATTATCTGATCCTTGCGCAAACGAATGCGGAGGCGCGTCCGTCCGGCGGTCTTACGGGATCGCTCGGACTGGTCACGGTGCAGGGCGGTCACGTGAGCTTGCGGCCGTTCGTTTCCGATTCGGAAATTCAGAATGCCGATGAGCCGGTTGTGGATTTGACCGCCGAGGAACGTTTGCTGTTTACCGACAAGCTTGGCAAGGATATTCGCGACGTGAATTTCACGCCTGATTTTCCGCGTACCGGCGAGATTGTGAGCGCCATGTGGGCTCGCCAGTATGGCGTTGCGGTTGATGGTGTGATCGCCATTGATCCGCTGTTCCTGCAGAACATGCTGGCGGTGACCGGTGGCGTTGTCATGCCTGACGGTTCGACGTTGGATGGCACGAATACCGCCCAAACGTTGCTGCATGACGTGTATGCGCGCATGGCTCCGCAGGAGACGGACGAGTATTTCGCGGTTGCCGCGCAGGCCGCGTTCGACCATATCATGCAGAATTCGGGCGATTTCAAATCGTATGTCAAGGCGCTTGCCACGTCTGTTGAGCAGGGACACGTGATGGTGTGGAGCGCGCATGAGGATGAGCAGAATCTGATTGCCGATTCCGCTATTTCCGGCAAATTGATTACGGAAGGTGCGAAACCGCAGGTCGGCGTGTATATTTCCGACGAAACCGAGTCGAAAATGGACTGGTATTTGCATCGCGAAGTGACCACTGAATTCCAGAAGGTCGCGCGAAACGGCGCGAACCAGTATACGGTGCATATCAAGTTGCAGAACACCATAACGGCGGAAGAAGCGGCTTCCGAAGCTGACTATGTGACCGGTGCCGGAAATATCGTTCCGAAAGGCCAGATCAAGACGGCATTGTTCATTTACGCGCCTGCGAACGGTCGTTTGGTGGATTGGGAATTTCAGAATGCCGACGATTACAAGGGTGTGACTTTGCACGATGGCCTGACCGTGGGCGTGGGCGATGTGACCTTGCAGCCCGGCGAATCCTATGAGATCACCGTGCATGTGCAGTCCGCCCCGGATACGGATGAGCCGCTCACCCTCCGCCAGACCCCGCTGATTGAAGGCCGCTAGACAGTTCCGTAGGTAACCTAAGCAGCTAAGCAAGCGGCTCTAGACAAGCCATCTTGCAACAGGGGAGTATGGGGGAATATGTGGGTATATGCGCATGTAGCCTCACGTTCACGGAACGGACGTCAACTTTTCATCCGTTCTTGCCGCGCGTTTCGCGGTATCGCGTCAAAAGCAAGTTTCCAATAGTCATTTAACTGCAAAATCGAGTTGGAGATCTACTCTGTTAACAGGGCTTATGATACTATCTCTTCATGGAGGGAAGCCCCCTTCTTTTCGGGTGGGGATAGTTAGTAGAGGGAGGAGTCATGCAAGGCGGTTTCCGCAGCTCTGAGCAGGGTTCGGATCAAGTAGTGAGAACCCAGGAAATCCATATCGTCTCTTCTAACTCTCGTCACCAGGATCAGAAGCAGGAGCGACATCAGTCTCAAGACAACAGCCCTCAGTTTGAGCCGATGATGTTTTCGAACACGCCATTTTCCGTTGGTGAAGATGGAAAGCGCAAGGGCAGGCGGAATCAGGTTGTGCCCGCATGGCGTTATTCTTTTGTCGTCTGCTTGGTGATGGTCGATCTTGCGGTCATGCTGATTTCGCTATCCATCAGTCTTTGGGCCAACGATGCCGCATATAATGCCATCAATGGGGCCATGCCGTTCTGGCTGTTCCTCATCTGCTTCAGCCTCATCTGGGTGTTGAGCCTCACCTTTGCCGGAACGTATCATCGCCATGTGATGGCGGAAGGCTACGAGCTGTATGCGAAAATCATCAACGCGTCGCTGCTCACCATCATCACTTACTGCTCGCTTGCTTTTATTTTCAATCTTTCCTTGCCGAGAACCGCGCTTATCGTCGCCCCGATCATTGCATTCTTCCTAGAAGTCATCGCCCGTTGGCAGATGCGTCAGTGGCAGCATCGCAGCCGTCAGAAGGGCGCCTGTAAGTATAAGACCGTGGTGATTGGTTCTTCCGACGGTATCAATTGTGCGTTGCGCACCATGCGGGACTACTCCAATTGGGGGTATTCGCCGATTGCCGTGTGTCCGATCGAAGCTGACGACAATGAGAAAGACGCTTATGTGGTCACGTCGTTCGAGCCTGATCCTTCCATTGAAGGTGCCGACAAGCTGAAGGTGATTCCGTTCAATGCCGCTTTCCCGCGTACGTGCGAAAGCTTGGGTGCGCAGGAAGTGTATGTTGCCGACGTGCTGTCCCGCGATTCCGAAATGCTGCATGGCATTTCCCTTGCGGTCGAGTCGCTTGGCATGGAGCTTGCGTTGGCTGTTTCCTTGGCTGACGTGAGCGGCCACCGCCTGTACTTGCGTAATACGGCCGAACAGCCGGTATTGCTGGCAAGTTTGCCGCAGTATACGAATACGACGTACGTGATTAAACGCCTGCTGGATATCGTCGGTTCGGCTTTCGCGCTGCTGATTTCCTCGCCGCTGATGCTGGGCACGGCGATTGCCATCAAGCTTGATGACGGTGGTCCGATTTTCTTCTCGCAGCAGCGTATCGGTTTGCATGGCAAGCCATTTACCATGTATAAATTCCGTTCCATGGTCACCAATGCGGAAGAATTGAAGAAGAAGCTTGCCGAAGAAAATGGACAGACCGATCGTTTCATTTTCAAAATGAAGGATGATCCGAGAATTACGAAGGTTGGTCGTTTTATTCGTAAGACTTCGTTGGATGAATTCCCACAGTTCTTCAACGTTTTGAAGGGCGACATGTCTTTGGTTGGTCCTCGCCCGGCATTGCCGGAAGAGGTTGCCCGCTACGGTTCCCTTTATTCCACGCGACTGCTGGTTAAGCCTGGTATTACCGGTCCGTGGCAGGTTTCCGGCCGTTCGGATCTTTCGCAGGAGCAGAGCGAATATTTGGACGTTTCCTATATCGAAAATTGGTCCATTGCAGGCGATCTTGCGATTCTCGCAAAAACCGTGCTCGTGGTCTTCCGCGGCACCGGATCTTACTAAATTCCGCAGTACTTTTCGCACGAATCGTCGTGCAAATCAGAGTGGCTTCCTCCCGGAGCGCTCTTTTTGTATTTCCTGACTTGTGCAGGCGGGGGATGTGTTTTTGTGTGGTGGAGTTTGTTTGGTTGCGACCGCGCTGTTTTTAGCCATGGCTTCGCTTGTTTGGATTCAGCCTCACTTGTTTCTTGATGGGAAACAATTATTTGTCATACGTATATTTTTGCAGTTTATATGATGGATTTATTTTTATGAGGAATATTGTAATACTCATGTGAAACAGATTCAACTTATGTAATCAGATCCACTATAACTAAAGATTGTCTTTTGATATATCTCATATGAGATTTGGATTTTCAAAATAGGTAATTTGCTTTCCTTTGCGCATTGTGAGATAATTAATGCAACGTGGCGCCATGATTTCTGTAACGTTATCCTTCACAGCTGAGGGTGGTCCCACGCACTTCGGTGCGGATTGAAATATGCAATAGAACCTATAAAAGGAAATAATCATGCGTAGTCATGAGAAGCGGGTGAATGTGTGCCCGCGAACGCAAGGCAAGTATTTGGTTTCGGTGGTGCTGACCGCTGTTTTCGCGATCGCGTCGCTGTTTGGAACGCTGCTGTTCTCTGCAGATGCAGTTGCCGATGCCGCCGAATCTCAGGCGGTCGCGCAAGTGGGCAACGCAACCTACGCGAGCGTACAGGAGGCGATCGGCCATACGTCGATGAAGAACGCGACGGTCACATTGCTAGCCGACGTGACGGAAAGCGTTACGATTACGCCACCGAAAGGCGTACGAAACGTAACGTTTGACCTGAACGGGCATACGCTGCAAGCCACTGAATCCGGTGGAGCTGCTGGGTTTGCTACGATCACTGTGCCTGCGAACATGCAGCTCACCATTGTCGGCCCGGGAACGGTTGCGGGCGGAACACAGCCTGCAGTCGATTGCCGTGGCGCATTGCGCGTGGAAAGTGGCATGTTCACCTCGGATGCAACGTTGATGCGGTTTGCCGAAACGGATGAAACTTCCGCGCAAGGCAGTTTTTCGGGCGGAACGTTCACCGCGCCGATGCTATTCAACTTACTGGATGACGCTAAAAACCTTGGTTATGTGACTGTTCGCGGTGGCGAATACCGGGGCATGATTCCAGCTGGACTGAACACGCTCGTCTTGTTGAGCGGCTCGTTCTCCGACACATCGAATCTTGCGCCATACTTGGCTGACTCGCTTGGGCTGATTCCAGACGACACTAGCGATGACGGTACGGGTGACGGAATGTTCCATATCGGCGATCTGGCGATCTCCAGCAAGCAGACTTCGGTGGAATTGGATCCAGCGGACGGCCTTCAGCAGCTGAGCGCCGACGACCTACTGACCTTGACGGGAACGCAACTGAACAGCATCGCCGACTACTGCCTTGTGGCGGATAGTGACCAGTTGCAGGCGTTGAACGATCAGATCGATCGCGCAATGCAGGCGGTTGGGAAGAGAAAAGCCTTCGAAGCCGTGAGCCAGAACATCACCATCACTGCCGTGCGCAACACGTCGGATGATGACTTTACGGACGCAAACGCGGCCCGTTCTTCCGGAATGCCGAATGGAGCTTCCTCGCGTGGCAGTGCCAATGCGAGTGGGGGAGCAGGTATGCAATTGCGCACTTCCGACCACGATGGCATAAGCGCCCAAGTGACGGTAACCATCAAAGCCGTCGCCGAGCCAGAAGAGCCAGAAGAACCTGGCAAACCCAGCAATCCAGAAAAGCCAGAGAAGCTGGAAATGCCTCGCTCCGGATCCGCAGTCCAGGCGCTCGCCATCATCTCGCTGCTGCTGGTGATCGCTTCCGCAATCTGCGCATACGCAACGGTCCATCTGCAGTCGTCGCGTCTGCACAACTAGTATTTTCCGCCCTTTTCTCGGGTTGTGCAGACATGGAACGCGACTTGTGTGGACGGACTATGGTTGGCCGCACAAGTCGCGTTCGAATCTTGACATTGACATTGTTCCGCAGGAAAGCACTCCCTACGATGATCTAGTTATGAGTGTTTCGGCTGTGTGCGATGGAAGATGTATTGCACGGAGCAAAGAGTTTTTCATCAATGTGGAGTGAGATTGGGCAGCGCGGAACTGTTTGGACGCTTACTATGTGAAACACGCCGAAGTCGAAAAACAGCCATTTTTCGTATAAATTAGCCATTTGTGATAAGGCTGGGCGGTGTCCAGTTCGCAAAGGTCGTCTTTCTTCTTGGAAAGACGACCTTTGTGCTTTGATTGGAGTCTTCATGCATAAACCTTTTACCACGATCGAAGATCAAATCGCTCTTCTCAATTCACGAGGACTTCAAACGGATTCTAGGACATCATGGATTCTTGAGCGCGAAGGATATTACGCGACTGTCAATGGATACAAAAAACCGTTTCTCGATAATCAAGCGCGAAAAAAGATGAAGAAGACAAATATCGCGAAGGATCCTCATACAATGACTTGTATAAGCTGTACCTGTTTGATAGGCAGCTCCGTTTTCTCCTTTTCGGAATGATCACGATTGCTGAGGCGATTCTGAAAACAGTCTGCGCATACGAATTCACCAAGGCAAATCCGGCTGAGAAGAACCCCTACCTTAATATCGACAATTATGCTCGTACCGGCCAAGCTCATGAAAAGGCAAGTCAGCTCATTCCGCGATTGCAAAAGATACTTACTGACAACAGTGATTGCGAGAGAAAAGGCAGAAAAGAATATCTCGTTCATTGCCTCAATGAGCACGATGGAGAGGTGCCGTTGTGGGTTTTGACCAATGATCTAACTTTGGGACAAATATATTGGTTCTTTCAGTCTCAAAATATATTGATTCGCGGTTCAATTGCTAGGAGTTTCACAGTTCTGTATGGAGATTCGCACAGGCATAAGACGGGAATCGATGCACAACGTATCGATAAGATATATCGCAGAATGAAAGATTTTCGTAATATTTGCGCGCACGATGAACGTCTTTATTGTGCGCATCCGCATGATTCCAACAATACGGTTTTCCAGCTTGTTAAGGATTTACGTTTCGTAATCGACAAAAAACGTTATCTGGAATTCCTCCAGCAATTTAATTCTTTGCTCATGCATTTAGGTGAAGACATACCTGCGTACGTCGACTCTGTTTACCGGGAGATGGGCTTGGATTTCCCGCGTGAGCTTCACGAATGGATGGAACTCGCACGGACGAGCTGAGAAACGCGTCATGCTTATTGTGAGCTTTGGATTCTGTATGCCTTTTACTTGCCGATATGTTTGACGTCGATTGCATCGTTTGCGCTCCTTAAGAAGAAGGTGGATAGCCATAATGGCTACCCACCTTTGGTGGTGCGTGTTGTGGTTTCTTGCTTCCGTGCCGGTCCATATGCAAGTGAGATACGGAAGCAAACCAGAGTTTTTCCCGTATGATCTGGACGTTAGCTGTTGTCTACATGTGTGGGGTGTTTGCTTGGTTATTTTCGTCTCTGATTTTTCCATAGATTGCTGTTGTAAGATCGAGATCAATCGTTTCGGAAAATTTACGGGCGAATAAATTATTGTTTCTCCGTCAACAATTCTTCATCTTGTTTTCTGAATATAAGAGAAACTCTTTCCATAAAAGTAAAGAGCTTATTCTTTCATTTCTGAGAATATCTTCTTCGATGGTTTTGGAATCGAATTGCACTATATCACCGCTTGATTTGGAGAGGTGCGCATCCGTCGTCAATGCGGCCTGCGGGCCTGCCGATGGCCGTAGGCCAGCTTCCCGGGTTCTAGATAGAAGTGCAACGTTGCTTCTAGTGTTGGAAGTGTTCAAGTTTCTAACCGGAGAAGGCGTCGCACTCATGGGCGGAGTTTATTCGCGCCTGTCGGCAAGCGAGCGGAACCGTATCGACGAGCGGCGCAACCGTGACGGGTTGGGCGTGCGCGAGATCGCCCGACGGATCAACCGTTCGCCGTCGACCATCGGCCGGGAACCGAAACGTGGCTTGTGGTTCGCGTCCGACGAGAACGAATCCCACCGTCCCTGCCGGCCCCGACGGTTGAGGGCCGGCGCGTGGACCTCGCTCCCGTTCCATTCCGCGCTCACGGCCCGACGCAGGGCCGATTTGAGGAAACGCGAGTCCCGCAAGCCCCCGCGCATGGCATGCGACCGGCTGCATGCGCGGGCGAGACCGCCGGGGCGGAATGCGACATCTACAGGGACGTCCCGCCCATGGCGCACATCGACCGCACCTGGGACAACGGCACCGAATCCGCCCTGCATGCACTCGTGGACGAATCGTTGGGCATGCCCGCCTACCACGCCGGCCCCCTGCTCCTCATGCCGCCGGGGCGGCAACGAGAACGGGAACGGCGGGATACGCCGCTACCTGCCCAGGAAAACCATTTTCGAGGAGCTCGCCGACGACGAATTGCAGGCCATCGTCCAGGAGATCAATGACACCCCGATGGAACTCCTCGGCTACGAAACACCCAACGAGGTTTGGTAGGAGGCAATCACGCGACTATCATCGCAACCAACCAACACAACAAGAAGTGTTGCACTCACAAATTGAATCCGGGTTCGTCTTCTGCGAAAAGCTGGGAGAGTATTATGGCAACGCGTAATAGTTCGTGGTGTTCAAGAGTGCTTTCAGATCGTTAACTCTCAAATCCGGGCTTGCTGAGTTGTTGCGGAGAATCGTTTGTTGTGGGGCGTCGTCGCAGAGAAGCATCCTATTATTTTGGATTCAGCTGTACAGCTTGGGGCAGAAGCATTTGATTCCTGTGATTCCAGCCAAATCATAGAATTCAACTTCATCGCCTATAGAGGCGTAATAAAAGTTTGTTTTGTTCAGCAACAGGTGAACTTCTCTGGGGGAGGAGATGAGCGGCGTAATGCAATTATTGAGAATGGCGTGTGCTCGTCTGCCGGAAGGTATGCTGCGATTGTCGCATTTCTTTAGTTTTGCGAGGCCATTCTCGACCATTGTTCGTATGGTCGATTCTGATGGTTCAGGAACTTTAATGGGAACCTGAATGATTTTCTCTAGGAATTTATCACCGTTGTCTTTCTGATCGCGTGCTAAGGCGGCGGCGACTTTGTGACGGTCGTAGAGGAGTACGTAGATTACGTTGGGGAGGTCGCCGACGGATTTTACTGCTCTGAAGAGTGCGGATATTTCGTCATCGGCGAGACGGTCGATGTCGTCGATGAATACGATGATGCGTTGGTCTTTTTCTCTCTGGAGGTTTTTCCGTAATCCCAGGGAGCGTTGAGCCCTATGACCAGGCCTTGCGATGCGTCGCTTTTGAGTAATGCTTGCGAGAGTCTTCTTACCAGAGTGTCCCTGTGGAATTGGTCTTCATCGGGGTTGCTGATTGGGTGATCGGGGGATAGTTTAGAGAGGAAACTGGTGACGAGGTTTTCGGAAAGCGTGATGTTCTATTTTGTTGAATCGTTTTCCTGTGTTTCGTTCTTCAGGCAGCGCAGAGTGGCAAGGAAAATTGTGTGCAGGAAAAGAGTGGCGCAAATCTACCCAACGATAATCACTGCAGCAGTGGCGGGACTCAATGCGATGATGATGAGACGAGCATTACCCTTGCGTAGCAGCATAAGAGGATATGCGATCATGCCGATAGCGCTCGCAAACATGATGAGAAGAATGATTGCCGCAAGGTTTTTGTGAGACAACGTTTCATCTGCAGCCCTTCTTTTGGGGGAGAGGTGTTTATCTTCTCAATCAGTCGAGCGACTCGATTGTCAACCTGTTGGAGGTTTGTAATGACTGGAAAAGATTATCTGAAAGACCCCTGTCTATACTGTACCTTTCGAGTAGGCTATATACGTTTTGTACAGGAGAGTTCTTTTTGCCACCGGTGTAATAGAAGCCTATTTCCGAGTTACCGCCAATAATATCAGCAGCATCTAGATAGTGCTTGAAATAATGGTAGTCTGCATCCCCTAGTGAGCAGCCGAAAACTTTTATTACATTAATCGCGCCATTGTTTGTGATCTCTTTCTTAACTTCATCTAATTTTGTATTAGGTTCTTTTAAGATGCAGCGAATATCTTTAAAGAAACTACGGATACAATCTTTTTGGGTCTTACTTAAATTGGCAGGCAGATGTACGTCATCAATTCCGAATATGGCGTTCCCGTTTGATATGGTTCCATGAAGGTTTGCCATATGAATATGCGATAACTTGCTTCTTTCTTTTGACACGAATGGTTCAGTGTAATTGAATGAGAGCAGATAACGGTTGTTTGCTTCACTGGAAAAAGATAACATCGGACCTCCTACGGTTCCTATGGGAACCGTAGGTATTTCTTCGTGGGTGGGATTGACTTCGATCATCTTATTCAGGAGCTTTTCGCAGCTTTCGGCATATTGCTGATTACTGGTAGTTTTCTTTTTGAGATAAGTCGTGAAATCAGATTCGAGTTTGTCTAGTTCTATTCTAAATAGATCACGCAGTTTATTGACATCTTGGTTTCTGATTTGCGATGTATTTATTCCCTCGAAATATTGACGCAGTAAATCAAAAACCCTTTCTTTGGGGTCGGTACTGTGTTCTGTGCTTGACTGCTGTAACTTCGATTGCACGAACTCATGAAAATCTTCAATAGAAATCGATGAATTGCTGTCAACGTGTTCTTGACAATTCGTAGGGAGGATGAATTGCCCTATTATTTCTTCAACGTCCTTCCATTGGCGTTCATCCTTAGGCGCGCTATCTTTGTACCACGCAAAAATGAAGAACCAAGCTGATGGTATCTGGGAAGTTATCGCACGCTTCCGCTTCTGTCTAGAAGCGAGCTCTTTTTTGAGTTCGAGTTCCAGTGAAGAGAGCGCCGAACGGGTGGGCATGTACTCAGGATATTTTTTGAACACGGAATCGAAATAATTGGAATACGTGGATTTTAGACCACTGGCTATGTCGAAACCATTGCCGATCAAGTAGAGCGTATTCATATTTCAACTCCGGTGCTCAAATTATTCTTTCATCTAATGGTACGGCGTCTGTTCGAGGTTGCGCGTTAATTCCTGATGACGTTTCGAAACGGATATGCAGTTCAGGCAGAAACCTAAGGGGCGTAAGAATTCGGATGTTATCAATCTTTCAATACCATGAATTTCAGAATCACTTGGAAATATGATTGGAGGGTCCGGTCCACAAAGGAAACCGACCCCTCAAATCATATTAAGTGGTGGGCAACAAAGCTACAGGAATCTGCTACCAGATATTTGCAGATCGGCACCATACCGTTCTTTGCAACCGTGGAGGACGACGGCAATCCTCCCACTAGCTTGTCGAAACGCGCATTCCAGCCGAAATCAGAGCCCATATGCATGGCTTTATCACGATTCTTCGCAAGATAACCGTCGAGTTCTCTGGTGATGCTCGCCTGCAATCCCGACAAGTCGCTCTGATTCAGTCCTGTCACGGCAAGCACCTTGCTATTGTCGATGATACGGTCGTACATGCGGTTGTAGCGAATCTGGTACACGGCACCATGCGCTCGTTCAAATTTCGTCATATCGCAATCCACGACCTTGAGCATCGGCACAACGGACCTGTAGACTTCGGATATTTCTCGCCAAGTCTGGTGTTCGCTCGTTGACGCGGTGAACGCCTCATCCAATGCAAGTGGGCGACCGATTATTTAGAATCAGACCGCCCACTCATGTATGGAACCTTTTGGTATAGTGTCAGATTTTCTTGACGATGGTTTTCGGATCTCGTCGCGTCGAGCGGCAGACCGGTACGGATTCTGGGAAGTTTCCTACCGCGATATACATCACGGGCAACTCGTAGTCAGGAATGTTCAGCAGTGCACGTGTCTGCCGATCCTGGGAGAGGCTGAACATGGCGTTCAACGGGCAAGTCGCAAGACCGTACGCTTCCAACGCATACAGCAGTGACATGGAGAACAAGCCGCCATCCACGAACGGTTCGTTGCGCTCGCCGTTGTTCATGAACGCTCTAATATCCGAAGTGATCAGCAGCAATACAGGCGGCATGCCGTACCCATTAAATCCACCTTGAATCTTCAAGGCTGTTGCAATTTTCTCCGGATCGGCAATCTGGTACACGCGGGTTGCCTGACGATTGCATACGGACGGAGTCTTCATCGACACTTCATAAACCTTGTCGAGCAGGTCTTGGGAGACTGGTTTGCTCGCGTATTCGCGTACGGAATACCTGTTCTGCGCAAGCTGGACGAAATCCACAAAAAGGTTCCTGCGCTTTCTGGATGAATCCATCACAAAGAATCCGGCCGTCTCGTTGTCTTCTGCCATGCGTTGTGTAGACCGCCAGACATGGTCAGGAAAGGTTGCTTCAACCTGTGTGAGATCGTAATTGAGCTCAGTGTGACGTCGCTGATACTCGTGTAGGGCGGACAAACCTTGCTGATAAAGCGGATTCACGTCGTAATTGCTATCTGCTTTCTCCAACGGTGTCATTTGTTCAGAGATTTCGGATAGAACGCCCCTGCCGAATCCGCATCGGAACTGAACATGGCTCAGTCCTTTCTCCAACCTGTGGATATCGAATGCGAGACGTGTCTCGACGCGTGCCTTATCGATGGACTCGGCAAGTGAAATCCATTTCAGAAAACGTCGAATCTGGATTCGTTCGGCTTTATGGGAGTCAAGTTTGTCTTTTATCGTGCGTGTTTTTTCTCCATATTGTTTTTGGCACGATGGTCTTAATAATCTGCTTTGGCTGCATGAGCTTCCTCCTATTGTTACGCAATTCTGTCTAAGCAGCGAGTAAATAACGTGTAACGGAATAGGAGGAGCTCGTTCTTAAATAATTTCGGCTAGTTACACTCGCCCCCCTATTATTTTCATGACACCATTCATTATCGAAGCGGGGAGCAAACGTTCGACTATTTGTTTACCTCCACGCAGAACACGTCTTCTCAGAGAAGTACTGCCTTGCAGGTACGAATCCGCAAAAGGCTTCATGTGCTTTTTGAACACGTTGAAGTCATTGGTCGCAACGGCCTCGCGATATGCTGCAAAACTTTCATTCTTCAACGTAGTGCGCATGGCATACGTTTTTTGACGCTGTTCGCTGATTCCGTCCAACGACGGTTTCACACGCTTGGTCGGAGTCCATTCGCCACGTTCCTGATGCACGTGGAGACGGTAGGCCAGTCCTTGCCTGCGGTGACGGAAACCGCCCGCTTGGGACTGGTACACCTCGGCGGAATCGGAATCATGCAGTACAAGCTCGTCTCGGTGTGCATCGATGAGATCCTGCACGTCCTGATTACGCACCACGATCACATTGCAGCCTTCGCCATCGTTCACGTATTTGGGAATCCATGCGTCGCCGAAGGTCACGTCGGCGGTTTCCGCGAGCACGTCGTCGCAGTAGTCGCACGCATTGTATTTGAAGTAGCCCAAGCCCCAGTTGGTGGTGGACAGTTCCGCGGTCCGCTTCACCACCGGCTCGCCACCGCCGACGCGTTTCACTTCCACCGCGTAATCGGACGCGGGGCTTCCGGGCGTCTTGTGTCGGAAGTCCACGCGGGCGATGTCTTCCAGGGGAACGCCCGATTCCCAAGCCTCGCTTTTCGCGAAGAAATCGGATTTCAGATGTCCGCACACCAAGCCGATGCAGTAGCGGATACGTTCGTTCAACACCGGATCCTGACGACGCAGCAAGCGAACAGCCTTCACGAAACAGGGGATGCCGATGAACAGGTAACGCCCTTCATGCTTTCGCACGTAAGCCAATACCTCGCTCATTTCCACGGGATAATACTTGGACTTGGCACCGGTCTTCAATTCCTCGACCGAGTGCGAGACCTGGTAGGTGTACATATGTTCCGGATCGGGACCGTCTTTGACGTGTACGACGGCGTCGACCAGTCCGTCTTCCAGCATTTTCGAGGCAAGCCAGCTGACCATGCCGCCGGAACTGCCGCGGGAGCGCCAACCATCCGCGGACACGTACCCCACGTAGGCGTTCAGGTAGTAGCCCAGGTACTGGTCGTGCTGCACGCCAGCCTGCGAGCCGAACAGATCGTTCCCGATAACGTCCTCGTTGGCTGAGCTCGCGAAAGGGCATGCGCTCTCAACCTTGGCAGGGTTTTGAATCCCACTCTGCATGAACGCTTGATAGCAACCGTCGTTGTTCTTGGCGATAGTGAACGCCGGATCCAGGAATGCACAGGTTCCGCAGCCGACGCAATAGGTTGCGGAACCGCCTATGGCATCGGCGTCTGGCGAGGAGATCACTCTCTCCATGACGTTTAAGTCACTCATCGAATTACCTTTCTCTTGATTCGACCGATGATTTTCTCCCGTTCCTCGCTGGTCAGCGACACCTTCATCGCGCCGGAAAGAAACAGGATGGAATATGCGACACCCCACACAAGGAACATGAGGATGGAATTCACTGGCAGGAAATGCGTTCCCAGCAGGCAGACGGCCGTCACGATGAGAGCCAGAGCGATGGTGGGCAGCATGTTCTTCCAGAAGTAGACCATGTCGAGACCGATACGGGTGTGGTAATACCAATTCATGAACAGACCAGTGCCGAGCACGATGCTGGCTAGGTAACCGATGGCAGTAGCCCAGTACCCCATGGTCGGGATGAAAATAACACAAATCACCAAATCTATCACCGAAGTCAAGATGTAGATTAAACTGCGCATCTTGTGCATATTCTTTGCACGCTGAATTTCGATGCCGGTGTTCTGTGTGAGTGGGACCATGACCGGCAAAGTCATAATCAGCACAAGCCAGTAAGCGTCCGCGTTGACATCACCAGCCCAAAGGTGCACGAAGTATCGTCCCAGCACGATGAAGCCGCCGAACAGATACCAGAACAGCACCATCTGGTATCGGCCCACACGCGTCATCAAGCGTGTGAGCACGGTGTTGTCGTCGGATTCGGCCACGATCCGGTTGATCAGGGGCGTGAACACGCCGGACATGGTGGTGCTCATGGAGAAGAACAGGTTCCTGATCTGCAATGCGATGGCGAACACCGCCACCGCGGTCGCGCTGGCCATGGCTCCCAACAGGAAGTTCGGCACGTTGTTGTTCACCAGGTCGAAGATCTGGTTAAGGAAGATCCAAAAGCTGAACACCGCGATGGCCTTGAACATCGACCATTCCAGGCCCTTGAAAGTGAAGCGCATGCCGAGCGTGCGTGTGGAATACCAGATGTTCATCAGCAACAGCACGCTGGTGATGGCCAGCTGCGCGCAGGCGACGCCGACCGCCCCCATGCCAAGCCAGAGCAGAAGCACCGCCAGGAACGGCTGCGCGATGGAGGTGAGCAACTGTCTGGACTGTTGGAACACGAACTTCTCGTGCGACACGATGTAGGAGTCGAATGGCGTGGACAGCAGCTGGATGGCGACGTTGATGGTCATGATGCCCATCAGTACGCGGGCCAAGACCAGTTCGTCGGCGGTCAAACCACCGGAAAAGAAGCTCCGCACATTGACGGTCAACGCCATGCCGCCAATCAGACACAGCAACGCCACCACGACGTAAACCAGCAGGAACATGCCGTTGAGCCGGCGGATGCCCAGCTCATTGCCCTGCGACTTCTCGCGCATGTAGAAACGCACGTACGACCCGTAGAATCCGGCGCTCAGTAGCGTGAGCGCGAACACCACGGAGTTGGTCATCTGGAACACGCCATAGTCCGCCTGCCCAATGAAATGTAGCAGTAATGGCACGTAGATGAAATTCACTAGGTTTTTGGCGAGGATGTTCGCATAGCCGAGCAGTGCTCCCGCCTTGCGTTGGCTCCTCACTTGGTGGACCCCTTCATCGTCTCGTCAAGCCATGCTCTGGAGTCTTCACGATGTCGGGCTAAAAGCCTGTCCACCTTCTCGTAATCGATGTCGGGCGCAAGCCCCGAATCCATCATGATGGATTCCAGATCAAACAGTCTGAACAGGGTTTCCATACGTGAGTTCATGCTCGACTTGCCCGTCATGCCAGCTCGGTTGAATACCGTGAACTGCTTGTGGAACAACATGGAGAAGCAGCAGGCGTGGTATGAGTCGGTGAACACGTATTCGGCCTTGGAAAACAGTTCCACAAAATCCTGGGGCCCTGCGACGAACGTCTCCTTATCACGCAGGTCCAGCATACGTCTCACGCAACAGCCGTGCGCCTTGGCGTACGCTTGGATGTCGCGCTCCTGCTCGTCGGTTGGATATCCAAGGAAATACGTGAGCACATACCTGTCTTCGGGCGGCACAAAACCTTCCGTGATTTCCATCCACCTGTCGGCAGGCAACATGAGCGTGGGGTCAAGCACGACCGTCGCGTCCAGTCCTGTCATTTCCTTAACCAGTTCAGCCGCACGGTATTCGCGGACGGAAATGGCCTTCAGACGAGGCAGGCAGCGGGCGAATGTCGCGCGTGCTTTCCCGTCGCCAATCTCCGACAAGCCGATGCTCGCCGCATAGGAGAAGACCTGCGAAGACGATGGGACGGCGTCTCCCAGATACAGGGAAAGGCATTTGAGCGTGCTGTCGGTCGGTCGGGTACCACAATTCCAAACTTGGTCCGATCCAAGAACATAGATGTCGGGCGTCTTGCTCTTGGGATGCGTCCCAAACGGAACGTCGACGAATCCTCCGTCCGCAGGCACGTGGTTTCTCGTGAACTCCACGCAACGGGAATGGTGCTTTCTCATGATTCCGTATGAGCCGGTTTTCATCCCTCCCAGCAGACGTTTGGTAAATGCGACCGCCGGATGGTAAACGCGCGCGACCTCTGCGGGGATGGGCTTGTATCCGGAGCAGTACGCCGTGGAGACCGGCCCGTACTCTTCAAGCAGTGTTTTCAGGGCGTAGTTCTGAAGTCTGTTCCCGTAATTCTCCGGATCGTTGACGGTAATGATTGTTGACGTGATTGCCATATTTAACCCTTATTAGCTGATAATGTTTGCTGGTTGTAACTCTTTAGCTACCGTGCGATTGAATCACTTGATGTGAAGAAATTAAGTTCTGACTTGATTCCAATTCGTATGGGCTTCAATAAGAAATGCGTGTCTCATTCCGGATCTTTCTTAGAAGAGGTCGTTGGCGATGACGAAAGGATAGATTTGGTTCGACCCACCGATAACGGTCATATACATGAAATAGAACAACAAGTAGGCCGCATAAACCGAATACAATAGAGATTTGGAAAAACGGCAATGCTTGATTAGCGATGCATAGCCAGGTATTTTAAAAATACCTAAATATAGAGCTATTCGAAATAGGCTTGGCGAAATTAATTGCAATGGAAGAAGTGCGCTTTCGGCCAAAACAAGCGTCCACAAAATTTTGTTTTCATCGTTATTTTTCTTTCTATCTTGCACCAAGTAGAACAATGAAAGAATAATGAAAGGTAAACGGACGAGGACCGCATTGGTCATACTGCCAGAACCATCCCCGCGGCTAACATATTGACTGTATTTATCATCTAACAGGCCAAACGAATTCAGTTTAAGAATAACGGTAGGAATAAGTGCGGATATAGCTATAAAAACAATAATTATAGTATTTTTCTTTGATTCTTTTTTTATTTTGTTAAATAAATAGACAAAAACAAGTGGCCATAATCCTATTATGGCCGAATGATGGAACGAATAGGCGATAACAATCCATATCAGTGATTCCAGAAGACGTTTTTCTAACATTTCAAGAATGGCGATAAAAATAATCGAAAGCGCAACTGATTGTCTAAGAAGATTCAAAGTTGTCGGGTAGAAGATCAATAAATAAGTAGCCCAAGTGAATGTCAAGCTTGCAGTATTACATAGTTTTACACAGCATCCAAAGAAAACGCCATTAACAAGGAGCCCTAGCACAAAAAAGAAAACATGTGGATTGCTTGTGAAAAACCCAACTATATAGTTCAGGATTGCATACCCATATTCCGTCATGCCAATTCGTTTGCATTGACGCATATATTCCGTGAATGAATGAGACTGCGATGCGTCGACAAATATTTTTTTGCCGTAGACACCAATATCCGTCCCGATTGAATAGTCCCTAATGCCGTTCAAGATAGATAATGTCAACACTGAACAAAAGGCAAAAAAGCAGAAAAAGATTTTTTTCCCGGTCTGAAATTGCTCAGCGCCAAAGGCGAACAATAGAGACAATATAAAAACGATTGCATAAATCAATCTATTACCTCCTAGATTGTTCTGTCGGATATGCCAACTGGAGCATTCCCAAGCTCGAAGGAATGCACGACGATGGCATTCATACCTACGGAATAGTCACTACAAATTGGGTTCGCTCCGAGGGCCTCGGGAAGGACTCTAGGGTTATTCACAAGACCCTGCACTTCCCTGAATGTTGGCGACGAGGAGACGCGTTTTGATGAACAAGTACGAAAGCGGAACCGAACGCACGACCAGACCACGCAGCCCGCCCTGTCTCGGGCAATCGCCCAGGGATGCGAGCAGAGCCTCCATCTCCGATTGGCGGAGTTTCACTTCCTTGGAGAATTGGCGGTATTTCCCCTTGCCTTCGAGACCGTTGAACACGTTCCAGCGGAATCCCATCGCGGTTTCCGCTGCCCAGCGCGTTTTGACCGCCATGGCCGATGCACCTGTCTCATCGCAGTAATCCGTCAGAGCCATAAACATCTGCCTATGGTCGCCGATGTAGTCCGGATGCGACTTGTGCGCGGAAGAAGTGTCCGAAAGCAGCCTATAACGGTAAAGCACGTCGGTCAGCACATCCATGCTTTGTGCGTGAGACAGGAACCGGAGCACGAACTCTGCGTCCTCACCGGAGGGGATGGAAGAGAACCGGATGCCCCCACGTTCGATGATTTCCTTGCGGAACAACTTGTTCCACAAAGGATTCAGCAGATTCTCACCGAACAGTCGGTCAAAATTCTCAGCCATCTCACGGGACGTATCGTAACTTTTCGCCTCACTGTTGACGATGGTCTCCGCGGACTTGCCTCGGAGCTTGTCAAAGCCGAACAGGTAGCAGTCGCTCAGCTTTTCCCCGATGGCTTTCAGCAGAATGGCGATGGCGTTAGGTGCGATTTCGTCATCCGCGTCAACGAACCAAATGTATTCCGAGTCGCATTCCTCTATGCCGAGGTTACGCGCCGAACCCACTCCGCCGTTCTCCTTATGAAGAACCCTGACTGCTTCGGATTCGAACTGTTTCGCGACATGCAACGTGTCGTCGGCGGAACCGTCGTCCACCACCACGACGGAAACGTCATCCGTGAGCTGTTCTTCGATCTGTTTGAGCAGCCTCTTCAACGGGAATGCCACATTGTATGCGGGAATCACTATGCCAAGTCGTCTCATGATGCGTTCCCTTCCGCCTTGTCGAAAAACATTTCCTTGACGAGTCGGTCTCCGAACGAACCTTCCGGATACGAGGATGGCTTCTTCCAAGACAGCTTGAACGCGTCGGTATGTTCGGTCAGGCGCTTCCAGGCATTGGAGTCAAAAGAACCGCAAATCACTGGAGCGAGGTCGAACAGTTCCGGATTGTCCTTCCCCCGCTCGCCCTCACACCACGTTTTCAGCGAGCCGATTCCGTTACGGTAGGCGTAATCCAACGCGTAGTCGATCAGGAAATAGTCGGCAAGACTGTTGTTCCGCTCCCAATACAGGGCGAAGAACCTGTCCATGAACTCGAACAGCGGCTCCTCTCGGACGCCTCCGATGAAGAAGCCGGTCCATCGTCCGTCAGAAACATTGAAAAACGTCGGATCTGGATAGCCGCAGCAGGTGAAGAACGGGCCGAAATAACGAGGCGAATCCAACGGTCTGACGGCATATAACGTCGCGTCCATCCACAGGCCTCCATGCAGCTTCAGGAGATTGAACCGCAGGATGTCCGAAAAATGCGTAAGGGTGATTTTCCCCTCAGCCAGCTTGCGGAAGGCGTAATCCGGAAGATCCGTATATTCGCGCACATTGTCTTTTGTGATGACGATGACGTCGCGACTGACTGCGTTGCGTTTGATCGAGTCCACGCACGCCTTCACTCTAGCCGGCGCTGACTCAAGTCCTTGCCACCAGAACACCCAGATCGGTCCATCATTCACGGCCTCTTCGAACCGAACGTCCGCGCCGGAAACATTCATCTCACGCGCAGCCTGATCGCATAATGGTTCAATTGCGGTGCTGATAGATGAATGTCTGTGAGTGTTGAACGATCTTCCAAGGGACTGGAAAGGCAGTCTCTTAAAGACTTTAGCAACAGTTAAAAACACCTCATTCTTATCCATTCATTTGCTCCTTGAGCTTGGCTCTTTCCTGAGAAGCTGGGTCAACGATGCCGAGTTTTTTGAGACCGCTTATGAAATAACGCTTTGGCAAATTCTGATGTTCCAAGAAAAGCATTGGCAACTCAGCGTAGGACAAATGATTTGTCTTAACCCAGACGTCAATCAAAAGTTCGCTCAAATAGCCAAAGACTCTTTTTTCAACCGGTGAATAATTACTAATATCCAGTTTTGATTCCACTTCACCCAGTACGTCAAATAGCCACTCTGAATACGAATCAAAAACATTACTGTTCGCAATTAAAATATTAAGCAAATGAGATTGTTTACTATTGAGAACAATATCAAGATTGTCAACATACTTAGGGTATTTCGCTACCAAGTATTCTCTGATAATTGAAAAGCCTTCTCCTGAAATGTGAGAGCGTTCATAGTGTCCCAACGCCGTTTCTGAGACATAATTATGGGATTTAGGAAGAATTACATCGTGGCTTTTTAGAAGCGACTCGATTTCCTCTCCCGTCACGGCTTTATCGCGACGAGCGTCGATTGATTCAAAAGGAACGGCATGAGCGTTAGGAGATCCCAGTATCCTTCGATAATGTACAAGGCCTTTGATGTCGGCCGTGCTGTTCTTCCAAAGCCAGTATTGAGCGGTAAGCTCGCAATACGAAGCGTTTTTTGAGCTTATATTGTCACCAGTATTATCCCTAATCAGGGAAGGAATATCTGGACCATTTCCTACTTGAATTCCAAGATATGCTGAATCTGATGGAACTTCGAATGGCTTATGTCCGACGACAGCAATTTGTTTTTTCATTGTTGTATACCTAACTTGAAATTTGATTCACAGCTCTTCGTACCAATGGGACAGCTCCGCAGCGCTCAAGTGAATCGCATATCCCCGTTTAGCCATTTCTTGCGCATGCGAGACACGGCCCGACGCATCGCTTTCATGTACATCGAAAGCCGACACCCAGGATTCGATACCTGCATCAAGTGAAATGCGTCGTACCAATGACGGAATTAAATCTGCCTCTTTGGGAACTTTGTCACTGCATACCACGGGAAGGCCGGCAGCCTGCGCCTCAATACTGGCCATTCCCAAGCCCTCATATGTTGAGGGGAAAGCAAGAATATCAAATGCGCTGTAATAATCCGCAACATCATCACGGATGCCAAGTAGTTTTACGTTGCGCTCGATTCTTAGGTCGTGTATTTCCTTACGCAACTCAGAGTCGTCGCCATCTCCCACTATTGCAAGCACTGCACTCGGATTATTCTTCAACAATTCCGAAAAGACCTTGATCATAAAGGTCTGGTTCTTCTGAAAGCAGATACGGCCGACTTGGCCGATGAGCAACTGCGAATCGCCAACTCCGAGTTCGTTACGTTTAATCGCACGCGATTGGGGATTGAACGTGAACCTATCTATATCTATGGCGTTGTGAATGATATGGACCTGTTTCGCATCAACGACCTGATCGCCGAATAGCCATCGTGCGGCATATTCCGAACATGCGGCCAAGTGTGTTGGGTAAACCTTGGAGAACGGTCTGAGCACGTTCTTCACCAGAGTCTTGGCTTTCTCGTTCGGATTCGAGGTGCTATGGCTGTGCGCGATCCGCACCGGGACTCCGGCCTGTTTTGCGGCCATGAGCGTGAACACGCTGACCGCGTTCATATGGGAGTGCACGATGCGCGGGTGAATCTGCTGGAACAGTTTCCGGCAGGCGTTCACGTACTTGACTGGGTTGCTGTATGGAGGAACGTAGAACACTCGACCGCCCAGGGACTCGATCTCGTCCTTGGGAACCACCGTGGAGTCAGTCTGTACGATGAAATCGAACTGCACTTGGGAACGGTCGATATGGCGGTAATGGTTCATCACGGTGGCTTCGACACCACCGCCCATCATCCTGCCGACTACCTGGGCCACGCGAATCGGCACTGGATTACCGCCCCTGAACTGGAATCAAGCCGACATAACGGCCGTTATCGGCTCTTTTTCTCATCCAGAAACGTCCGGGAAACCGACTGAATCAGATTTCAAACACAGTTTTTAAGTCACGAGCAAGCAAAGCGTTCATGGAAAACCTGCGAAGAATACCCCCAAAGTAGGTGACGGGGGCTGGGTGTGTCTGAGGGGGATGCAAAAATCGACCTTGGCAGGTAGTGAACGGGATTGGGTAACTTCTGCGCGGTTTGGGTTGCTCTTGAGAGACACCAATTCGGGGTTCATTTAGAGGGAAAGGACGGAACTCGCATGCCGACCACAGGTCGATCGATTGCAAAAAGAGCCGATAACGGCCGTTACGTCGGTTTGGTTAGTGGTCGGACTATGCAATCCTCTGCCCTGCATAACGCTTGTGGCACGATTCCGGCACTCTGAATAACTAAGGGGTGACCGGTGATGGTTAATATCGCGATGATAGGCCATAAGCGCATTCCTTCTCGTGAAGGCGGCATTGAGATCGTTGTAGATGAACTAGCTACGCGTATGGCCGCAAAGGGGCATAAGGTCATCGCATACAATCGCAAGGGACATAATGTTGCGGGCGCCGAATTCGATGGAAACGTTCATTCTGCAAATAAGCCCTTTGTATATAACGGCGTGCGTGTTGTTCCAGTGCCGACTTTCGAAGCGAAAGGTTTGGCGGCGTTGACCTCCTCATTCTTTGCGACGCTGAAAGCCATTGCGGCCAAACCGGACGTGATCCACTATCATGCCGAAGGTCCCTGCGTCATGCTGCGTCTGGCGCATTGGGCGGGCATTCGCACGGTAGCGACCATTCACGGTCTTGACTGGCAGCGTGCCAAATGGGGCAAGTTCGCTTCCACATATCTCAAGTTCGGAGAACGTACCGCAGCGAAATACGCGGATGAAATCATAGTGCTCAGCGAAAGCATGCGGCAGTATTTTCAAGAAAAATATGGTCGCAGCACACATTTCATTCCCAATGGCATCGAATATGGTGAGCCGGTTTCGGCGCAGGAAATTACCGAAAAATATGGTCTTCACAAGAACGACTACGTACTGTTTCTCGGGCGTATTGTTCCCGAGAAAGGCGTGCATTACCTTATCGAGGCGTTCAACAAGCTGAATACGAACAAAAAGCTTGTCATCGCTGGAGGCGCTTCCGACTCCAACGAGTATTACCAGCATATTCAGCAGATGGCTAATCAGGATTCTCGTGTTATTTTGACCGGATTCATACAAGGGCAGGCACTCAAAGAGCTCTATAGCAATGCTTATATTTATGTGCTCCCAAGCGACTTGGAGGGCATGCCGATGAGTCTGCTGGAAGCCATGAGTTACGGTAACTGCTGCCTTACGTCCGACATTCCGGAATGTGCGGAAGTAGTAGAAGGGCACGCAGCGACATTCCATCATGGTTCTGTTGAATCCCTGCGGAAAAAACTTCAGGAATTGCTTGAAAACGATGATCTTGTACAACGTTACAAGGCAAATGCCGCAGATTACATCGTTGGTAAATATAACTGGGATGACGTCACCGATCAGACACTGAACCTGTATGGGGGAGAGTGAGCATGCGAATTCTCCTAGTGAACAAATATTTCTATCGTAAAGGCGGTGCGGAAACCTATTTCTTCGCGTTAGCTGAAGGATTACGCGCGCTCGGTCATGAGGTTGCATTCTTTTCCATGCAGCACCCGAATAACGAGTCAAGTTATTGGAGTAAATATTTTGTTTCCGAAAAGGACTATGTGGGGGATATTTCCGCTTTCAAGAAGGTTCAGGAAGCTTCCACGCTGATTTACTCTTTTGAAGCGAGACGCAAGTTCGAGGCGTTGCTAGAGGAATTCAAGCCAGATGTGATCCACATGAACAATGTGCATCGCCAGCTGACGCTTTCGATTCTTGATGCACCGTATTTGAAGAAACATCATGTGCCGGTGGTGTATACGGCGCATGATTACATTCTGCTATGCCCGGCCTATACGATGGTGAATGGTAGGGGAGAAGTGTGCGATGCCTGCTTGGATAGGCGATTCATGCATGCCACAAAGAATGTGTGTGTGAAGGGATCGCGTGCCAAGAGTCTGCTTGCTTCCGTGGAAGCTGAATTTCTGAAGTATCACCATTCGTATGACAAGATTGATGCGATTATCGCGCCTTCTGAATTCATGAAGAGCAAACTGGATGAGGGCGGATATGCAGGGCGTACCATTGCCATGCAGAATTTCCTGACGGATTCGCAGATGGCGATGGGTGCTCGTGTGGCGAATACGCATAAGTTCGATGATGCGCAGGCCGGGGTACGGCCGTATGTCCTGTTCTTCGGACGCCTGTCCCAGGAGAAAGGCATCCTCACTCTGGTGAAGGCGTTCCTGCAGGCTGCTGGATTGGAACGATACGCGGATTCGGATGCCGATGCCGGCCATAAGGGGTTCCTGCCCGATACCTGGGATTTGCATATCGTGGGCGACGGCCCGGAACGTGAAGCCATCGAGCAGTTGATCGCATCGGCGGGCCCGGAGGCTGTTTCCCGCATCCGGCTGCTCGGCTATAGAACCGGCGAGGATCTGCAACGGGAGGTGGGCAATGCCCGATTCACCGTGCTGAGCTCCGAATGGCGGGAGAACATGCCGTATTCCGGCTTGGAATCCCTGGCCGCTCAGACGCCGATCATCGGTGCACGCATCGGCGGCATCCCCGAGCTGGTGGAGGAAGACAAAACTGGCTTTACTTTCGAATCCGGAAACATCTCGGATTTGAAAGATGGTCTGCTTAAAGCCGCCGCGGTTGATGAAGATATCTATGGCACTATGCAGCGTCGGTGTATTGAATATGTCACGCTGCGTTGTGGACAGCAGGCATATGCGGAGCAGCTGGTTGATCGGTATGCAAAGCTTTTGAATTCAGGTAAGAACGGTAACTGATATGAAGATTTTGTACATTGCATATGCGAGCTCGCCTTATGGCGGTAGTGAGGAAGCCGTAGGCTGGAACCTTCCTTTGGCGATGAGCCAGAACATCGATAATGACGTGCATTTGATTACCAAGATCGAGCAGAAGGAAGCCATTGAAGATTATTCTTCAAAGCATCCCGAACTCCGACTTCATGTGTATTACTGTGATATCCCTTCGTTCTATAAGAAGGTTTACAAGGGATATCTCTATCCAGGACGTCATGGTATCTGGCTGAAACGTGTCGCTCCAATAGTCCACGATCTTGATGGACGATATCATTTCGACGTCATTCATCAGATAGCGCCTGTCGAATTCCGTTCCCTTATTGAACTTGGCAAAACGGATGCGGTGAAGGTTTCCGGTCCGCAGGGCGGTGCTGAGTACGCGCCGAAGCCGCTGAACAAGTATCTTCGTCCGGTTGCATTGTTCGAGATGATTCGTCGTTGCTCTAATTGGCTCATTATTCATAAGCCTTCTTTCCGCAAGGCATATCGTTCCTTTGACATGCATCTGTTTGCGAATAAGGAGAGCAGACAGTATTTCATTGATCATGGAATCGATGCAAGCAACGATATCGTGAAAACCGAGGTGGGATGCTGGCCTGAAGCTTGGCGCGAGCACCAAAGGACGGACCATGAGGTGCCGCACATCCTGTATGTCGGCAGGTACATTCCGCGTAAAGGCGTCGAACTATTACTGGATGCTTGCGCCGTGCTGAAGGAGCAGGGATTTACCAAGTATGAGTTGCGGATGTGCGGATGGGGCCATCTGAAACAGAAACTTCGTGACGAGGTTGCTCAGCGTGACCTGATGAACAATGTTACCGTGTTAGGCAAAATTCCCTACACGGAAATGGCGGAGCAGTATGCATGGGCCGATTTCTTTGTGATGCCGAGTGTGCGTGAAGCAACGGGTGTAGTTCTTGCTGAGGCTATGCAAAATGGATTAGGAGTCGTTACTTTTAATCAGGCCGGAGCCACAATCGCTTTGAATGATAAGGTCTGCAATTACGTCAAGACTCGAGATGGGGCGAAGGGCTTCGCTCAGGCGATGCGTGAGTGGTCCGAGCATCCCGAAATGCGTCCCGATATGCAGAATATCAAAGCATGCTTTGAAAGTCTGACCTGGCCTCGCAGAGCAGAGTACTACATGCGTCTGTATGAAAAGCTTATCAACGGCAAGCATGAGGAGAAGGCGTGAGCGAACCGAAAGTCAGCGTGGTTATTCCCATGTATAACGTGGAGAAGTACCTCGATACATGCGTGCAAAGCGTGCGGAAGCAGACTCTGCAGAATATTGAGATCATTCTTGTGGATGACGGTTCACCGGATCGCTGTGGCGACATGGCTGAAGAATACGCCAAGCAGGATTTACGAATCAGGGTTGTGCATCGCGAGAATGGTGGGCTGGGGCCGGCTCGTAACAGTGGCATGGAAGTCGCGACAGGGGAGTACATCGGATTCGTTGACTCTGATGATTGGATCGAGCCGCAGATGTTTGAAGAGCTCTATAATGCTGCGACCCAACACAATGCCGATATCTGTTTTTCGGGTATGCAATGCATGGTTGATGGTGCAAAAGGAGACAGGAATGTGAATCCTTTCGCTGACCAGGTGCTCACTGGACAAGAAGAGATTTTCCGATTGCGTCGTTCCTTTTACGGTCCGTTGCCAAATCGGCAGAAGTGGGATCCGGTGCCGGTATCGGTATGGACCGCGGTGTATAGGCGCTCGCTGATTGTGAACAACAATCTTCGGTTCCGTAATATTCGTTCGGAAGACAAGTTCTTCAATACCGAAGCTTGTAAAGCGGCGTCAGTCATTACCGCGATTGGAGAGACCCGATACAACTATCGTTGTGATGGTCAAAGTTCGATAACGCGAACATTCTCGGAGCGTATGGTCGATTCATATTTGGAACTGTTCCGTGAATTGCTCACCATGGCTGGTAGTGAGAATCCAACGTATCGGAATGAATGTCTTCTGCGTGCCAGACGCGGTGTTATCGATTACACACGTGTGGCTTGTCAGACCATAGCCGGATCCCGCATATCACAAGTTCAAAAATCGAGAGCGATGCGGAAGATGGTTGATGATGTTTCCGTATGCGTTTCCGTTATTGGCTATCCGTTCTGGAAACTGCCTATTCCCCAAGCGGTGTTCGCGGGATTGCTGCGTATGAAGGCAACGTGGCTTATGCTATCATTGGCCGGTCTGAAAGTTGCGCTATGAACTCTGAAGCTATGTTGAAAACTGCGGGGCATAGTAGACGCAAAGGGCTATTGCGCACTCCATTGAATGCGCGTTTTGGCGTCTTCTTCATTTTGTTCTACTCCATTGCGATGGAGGCGTTGATTGAGAACCTCCATTTACCGGGAACCATCCGATATCTTAATGATGTAGTGCTGATTGCCGTAATATTTGGAATTCAGGGTCGGTTCCTGCCAATTCTGCGCAAAGAACATTCCTATATGCTCTGGGGCGCGGTATGCGCATTGTTCGTCATGGATATCTTTACAGCGGTCATTAATCTTGTTTCGCCGTTACTGGTGATGTGGGCCGTACGTAATACGTTTCGTGGACTCATTTACCTGTTTTGCGTGATTGCTGTGCTTCATGTGGAAGACATGACGAAGCTGTTCCACGTCCTATTGGGGCTGCAACTCCCTAATCTTCTTTTGGCGATCTATCAATCTTTGGTGACGAGCGGTGGCAATCCTGATTTCGTACATGGGCTCTTCGCTAACGGTGCCGGTGCAAACACGTTCAGCGCTGTGCTGTTCGCATATTATTTGAATGCATATCTGAATGGGCGTGAACCGGTATGGACTGTCGCATTCGTCGCGGTGACTTCAATTATGATTGCCGCGATGGCTGAGGAGAAAACCTTCTTCCTGTATTTCATCGTGATTTTCGTTCTTTCCATATTGATTTCACGGTGGTCTCTCAAGACATTGTGCTTCATTGCTGTGGCATTTATCGCAGGAATCTTCCTGGTTCAGTATATTGCCATAGTTATGCCAGACATTCTTGAGTTTCTGACTGATTGGAATACCAGCAAAACATATCTTACCGCTACATGGGCGGATAGCTACGGTATTCCCCGTCTGGGAGCGTTCACTTTCATTGCTAAGAATTTCTTCAATAATGATTTTGCGACTTCGTTGTTTGGCTTTGGTTTTGGAAGTGCTGAGCACTCCCAGTTTGCTTTCTTGGATTCCCCATTCTATTTGAGATATGGCGAGTTGAGTTACCGCTCCTTCACACATCAATGGACTTTCATAGAAACCGGCTATATAGGCTTCGGCCTTTTCGTACTTGTGTTCATAATTGCATTGATCTGTTTGTGTAAGCAGCGTTGGATATACAGAAAGTATGATGCCGTCCTGAATCTGACAGGCATCTGCATGTGTGTGGTCTGCATTATCTCTATGTGGAGTAATGCAACGTTGAAACTTGATGCGTCATATATCCCATGCTTTGGCGTGGCCATAGGCTTTTTGACCCGTAAAGGCTTTGGTGACGTTCCCAATGAAAAGAGTGAAACAGTATGAAGCAAGGACTGCTTTCGGTAATCATTCCTGTTTACAACGCCGAGCCATACCTCGCAAAGTGCATAGACAGCGTGCTGTCGCAAGATGTGCCGTTGGAGGTTTTGCTGATTGATGATGGCTCAATTGATGGAAGCGCGAACGTGTGCAAGCGTTATGCCGAGCGTGACACAAGGATTCGATACTTTCGCAAAGAGAATGGCGGCGTATCATCGGCACGCAATGTCGGCTTGGACAATATGCTCGGTGAATTCGTTACTTTTGTCGATAGCGATGACCAAGTCATTAGTGGTTCGTATCAAACAATGCTCAACGAATTTGCCGACTCAGCGACTGACCTTGTTTGCTGCGGCATCGTGCGCCAGAACGAACAGGGGCAAATTGTTGACCGCTATGGTATTTTGCCGGGACGGGCTGCAATGACTCCAATCGAGGCGATGGACTCATGCTTGGCTTCAGATGGTCCGGTGGGGTTCACGGTATATGCCAAGATTTTCCGGACTTCACTGTTCTCGGGAACAACCCCAATTCGATTCCCCGAAGGTCAATTGATGGAAGAAGCCTATATTCTTCCGCATGTCTTCGTTAGATGTCGGAATATTGTTCACATAGGTGAAGCAGGTTATATATATGCCCTTCGGTCTGACAGTTATACCACCAAACCGTTGAGTAAAGAATGCTATGCCATTTACGATACAGCCGAGAGATATGAGGCAGAACTGCCGTCGCTGTTTCCTCGATTCGATATGCGCTTTCTGTTCAGATGGCGGGTGGAAAGCTGTACCAATATTTATAGGACAGCATTGAAGCAACAAAACGTTATTGATCCCAAGGTTTTCGAACGCATCAGACGGGAATTCAGTAGGATTTTTCGTAAAGGGCTGTTTGCCTCATCGATTTCATTGCGAACGAAATTACTGATGGTGGATACGGTGAGTCGTTTCTTCCTATTGAGGCAGAACACAAAACAACACGTACGGCGAGGAGGCGCCCGATGAAAAAACAATGTGTATTGATTCTTCCCTATTTTGGTAAGTTCAATAATTATTTTCCACTGTTCCTTCGTTCATGTGCCGCGAATCCGTCATATGATTTTCTGATTTTTACGGATTCCATGGAATCATACCAGTACCCCTCCAATGTGCATGTGGTGCCAATGACTTTGGAGGAGTTTAAGGCCAACGCCAAGAAAAAACTAGGGTTTGATGTGTGCATCCCTCAGCCATACAAGCTTTGTGATTTCAAGCCGGCATATGGTTTCCTCTTTGAAGATTACATTCAAGACTACGAATATTGGGGGCATTGCGATTGTGATCTTGTTTTCGGTGATTTGGAGACGTTGCTGACTCCGATTCTTAAAGAAGGATACGATAAGGTTTTTGCCGTTGGTCATTTGACGATCTACCGTAATACAGTTGAAAACAACCGGCGCTTCATGAAACCGTTGCATGGGCGTGATATTTACAAAGAGGCATTCACTACAAGCAAGATATACGTGTTCGATGAGAATGTGCAATGTTGGATGAATCCGGATCGCTTGAATGTCCATCTTCTCTTCAGAGAAGATGGAGCCAAGTTGTATGAAAAAGACCTGTCTTTCAATGTCGACACAAGGAGTGCGAAGATTAAGCGCACTGTATATGACTCGAATATGCAAAGCTTCCATGAAGGCGAGAGCTATGATTTGACGCGGTACTACTGGTGTGATAAAGGCATCGTCTCTGTCTCATGGGACAAGGATAGTCGTACGGCGGTGATTCGGCCTTATCTATATATGCATTTGCAGTCGCGGAAAATGCATGATCCTGTGCCTTCATCTTCGATAGTGGAAATACGGCCTGACAGATTCGTTGCGGTAAATAGTCTGCCGATATCTAGAAATGAACTTGATGGACGATGGTTTAATATATTCAATCTGTTCTGGATTGATATATATCTCAAGAAGATACAGAAGAAAATAAGTAATTTGATGAAAGTTAAACGATGATTCGTAATTTATTAAGACGTTTCGTTTTAAAAGAAAGAGCTAGTTCGCAGGATTTTATTAATTTCTGGAAAAAACAAGGTGCCAGAATTGGTGAGGGGACATACTTCTTTGACCCAAGGAGCAATTGTTTAGGTATCAATAATCCCTGCAACTTGACTATTGGGCGTAATGTGCAGGTTACGCACGGTGTTGTGATCGCCGATCATGGATACGATTGGAGTGTTCTGAAAGGAGCATACGGTGAGGTCCTCGGCAATACTGGTCAGATTTCCATTGGTGACAATGTTTTTATTGGCATGAATGCGATTATTCTCAAGAATGTTCACATCGGGAATAATGTCATTATTGGTGCGGGGTCGGTAGTCACGCATGATATACCAGATGATTCTGTCGCTGCAGGGAATCCTTGTCGAGTTCTTATGTCCCTTTCCGTGTACAGGGAAAAAAGGACGAATGCTCAGTTAGAAGAAGCAGTCAATTTGTTTGACGCTTATGTTAAAACCCATCCTGGTGAAATTCCAGATAAGGAATTTTTTAGAGAATATTTTTGGCTGTTTGAACGACCTGATGAAGAAGGTCGAGTAAGCTGTGCGGAGTTCGACCGCGTAATGCACTTTGTAGATGGAAGTTACGACCTTTCCGCTAAGGTTTTCAGTGAAAGCAAGCGGTTATTCAATAGCTTTGAAGATTTTGTTAAGTATTGTCAAGCGAAAAAAACTGAAGAATAATATAAATTTGTTGTAAGATATTGAATGATGATCTAGACCGATAAATTCTTTTTCATTTTTAAGGAAACAGGACTTCGTGAATTGGAATTAATCAAATATAAAGGATGGGACAATGTCAAGACATAAACGAAAGTCGATTAAAGTAAATTTTATAATGAACGCTTTTTTGACATGTTCTAATTTTATTTTTCCTTTAATCACTTTCCCGTATGTCTCTCGAGTCCTTCTAGCAGATGGAAACGGCAAAATCAATTTTGCTACCGCGATAATCAACTATTTTGTGCTGTTCGCTTCTCTAGGAATGCCTTTGTATGGAGTTCGTACGTGTGCGATTGTACGGGACGACAGGAAGAAATTGTCTCGCACAGTCAAGGAATTGTTCACCATCAGCATGGTGGCCACGGCTTTGTCGTTGGTCGTTTTGCTTGTGATGATCGGAATTGTACCGAAATTCCAAGAATACAGAGGATTGCTGCTGGTTCTGTCTAGTAATATCTGGCTTCAGGCGCTTGGGATGGACTGGCTGTATCAGGCGCTGGAAGAATACTCCTACATCACAGTGCGTTCGGTTGCATTCAAAATTGTTGGAATCATTCTGATGTTCATGTTCGTTCATGAACATGGCGATTATGTGGTTTATGCGGTTATAACAGTTCTTGGCGGAAATGGCTCAATGGTTTTGAATTATCTCCGATCCTTCAAACTTGTGGATCGAGTGTCTCTTCGCGAATGTAATTTGCGCCAGCATGTGAAGCCGCTCTTTGGCTTGTTCCTATTATCTGCGGCATGGTCATTATATGCGAATATGGATACTGCAATGCTGGGTTTCCTGAGCAATGACACGCAGAATGGATATTTCGGCGCGTCCGTCAAGATAAAGCAGATGCTTATTGCCTGCATCTCGGCATTGGGCACGGTTTTGCTTCCACGCTTGGCGAATTATTTCGGCAATGGGAGAACCAGAGAGTTTTATGATCTACTCAGGAAAGATAGTTCATTTATTATGGTCGCTGGATTTTATGTGGTGGTGTTCTGCATCTTTGATGCGGATGAGATCATCCGCTTCCTGTCGGGTGACACGTATGAACCTGCCGTACCGGCGATGAGAGTGATTATGCTGGCGGTTTTCTTCAGCGCGCTTTATACGATGCTCAGCAATAATGTTTTGGTTCCTCAGGGGAAAGAACGTATTCCTACATTAGCTACTGTAATCGGACTGGCTTCGTTGACAGCTCTGGAAATTGTACTTATCCCGCCGCTGGGTGCTGTAGGCGCAGCTATTGGCACGACGGTAGGCGAGGCCGTGGGCGCTTTGGTATTATGCTTCTACCTGCGGCATGATCTTTCCAAGATGTTCAGTGGGGAGAACATTTTGAAATGTATAGTTGCTTCCGTTGTGGCCTCCTGCGTTCTATTGCCGGTTAGGGGTCTTGTTTCTGATGGCGGTCTTTTTGTCCGACTGCTGTTGCAAGGGTCTGTTTTCACAATTGTGTATTTTGCTGCTTTGATATTGATGCGAGAAAAATTCACAACGATGATTATTCTGAGTAGACTTCAAAAAAAGTAATGCTTACATAATATATACTATATTTTCAATAATTTGTTAGTGCAAATAAAGTTGTTAGGAGATTATATGTCCAAAACGATGATGGCGGAAAGTAATCCGCTTATTAGCGTTATTATACCTGTTTATAACGTAGCTAAATATGTACGACGCTGTATTGAATCTGTGGAACGACAGACGTATCGGTCATTGGAAGTGATTCTTGTCGATGACGGATCTACCGATGACTCCGGAAAAATTTGTGATGAACTTGAGGATGAATTTGATAATATTACTGTATTCCATACCGCTAATCGAGGATTATCGGCAGCCAGAAATTTCGGAATGAATCATATTCAGGGGGATTATGTTATTTTTGTTGATTCTGATGATGCAATTGGTATGTGGCATATTGCTCATTTGTATGAGACTTTGAAGAATTATAATACGCATATTGCTGTTACTGGGTATACTGAGGTGGAAGAATCAAACATTTCATTAAGGAATGATGACTTGGATTCCTCTTTTATTACATCCGTAATGGAAGCGGATGAGGCAATAAATGAATCAGTGAAGCTTAATGGGGACTTTGCCTCCCACGCTTGGGGGAAAATTTATGATAAAAAAGTGTTTCCTTTTCTGGTTTTTCCGGAAGGAGTCACGTTCGAAGATCAATATGTTGCTTACAAAGTGTTTTATAACTCCGGAAATGTCGCATATGAATCAGCAAATGATTATTTGTATACGGTAAAACGTAGCTCAAGTATTTCTGAAAGTGATATGACAGGACGGCAGAATTTTTTCAGGGCATTAGAAGAGGAATTGTACTTTACAAAGGAAAATGTTCCTTCGAGTTTTAATTGCGTGTATGCACGATACGCCATGGCTTTGATGGATGCCTATATCGAATCTGTCGCATCAGGGTTACCTGACAAAAGATTATGGAAGTTGATAACCGATAATCGTGCTAATATTATATCTGGAAAAGATAAATCTATTTTCAATAGATACATTTTGAAATATAAGTTAACTTTTTTGAGTCAATCTCTTTTCAACATAATTATTAGAAAAGCAAACAAATAAAAAATGGAGTGAATCTAAGATTAATGAATCAGCTATGCCGTTGGTGTCGATTGGCATGCCATGCTATAACGTTTCTGCGGATGTTGAACGTGTGATTCGGAGTATTCAGGATGGTCTGTATTCTAATTGGGAACTTGTCTGTGTCGACGATGGTTCCACGAATTAAACCCCTGAAATTTTGAATCGCATTGCCTCTTGTGATGCGCGTGTTAAAGTGTATCGGTAGCATAATGGGGGTGTCTCCAAGGCTCGTAATTTGTGTATTGAGCATGCATATGGAAAATATTTGGCATGGGTTGATCCTGATGATACGGTCGAGCCGGACTTTTTATACAGAGTTATTTCCCTTATGGAGAATGAATGGGCCGACTATTGCGTCATGACATACCGTCAAAAAACTTGCGCAGAATGCAACACAATGGCAGACGGTTCATTCTTTGGGTAAGGGGCTGCGGACGTTGTGTAGCGCGAATGGCAGACGACAGCGCAAGTGACGGCGGATAACGTCCGTTTTCTTGTGCACTTTGGGTTTTATAGTCTCTGAGGTGGAGAGACACGGCCTGTCGGGTGCGATTTTTAGTCGCCGAACCATTCAGAGGACGGGATCATGCCCGATATGATTCCACAGGTCGGCCGGTCGAGCCTGGTCCGGGGCATGTGCCGGTCGATCTGTATAATGTTCTCAGGCATGGTTTCGTCTTCTGGTTTCCAATCGCGGTTTTTCGTTTTGGCGAATGAAAGAACCGTACACAGGACGCGGGGCTTTGCCTTTCACGTCAGGCCTGAAAACCCAAAATGCGCAAGAATCCGGACGTTATATCCAATGTAGGTAGTGTGAGACAAAATGTGCTTCGAAGATCTTTGGCCGTTGGCTCCATAAATGAACTGCACTTCAAAAACTGAATTGCGTCCTGATTGTCGTATTCTGATTGCTGAACCGAACTTGGGTTTGGCGATTGCGGGTGCGGTTTCGTGCCTGCACAAGTCCCATTTTCTGTCTGCACAACTCCCGAAATGGCCGCAAACGAGGTTGTGTAGATGGGAAGACGGAGCGAAGCCTTCATGAAGACAAAAACGGATTCGAATGGGCGGTATGATGGGGTGGACTGACTTCCGATTTGATGAATTAGGTTGGGGAAAACCCGGATTCGCGTGTATCTCGACTATATACGGCAGTCGTATGTGGCAAAAGACCTGAAAACGTACCCCGAACTAGCTGTTCCCAAAGAAGCTGTACCATGCATAAGCGAGAAGTCTCATGTTAAGAAGCCAAATCTGCCATATATAACGCAGATATAGGTTGCAAGATGGTGGTGTCAGAAGGCCGCGTGCCTTTTAGTCATGACTATTTTATTAATCACTCTGCTCCTGCTCATAATTTTGCATCATGTTCGCAAAGCTCTTCCGGTTCAATACAACTGTCAACAGACTTCTTTTCGGAGGTTGGAGAACTGAGATGTTTTCCGTTCTTCAACCTCGAGTTGAGCATAGTGAACAACACGCTCAACTTGTCGTATGAAAGCTTCTTCAGAAACGATCACTGCGGGCAGCAGCCTTCTTCATGTCATCGTCAGTGAATTCACCCCGGAGCTTCTGTGACGTCTTTTGCATAAACAAAGTGTATTTGAGCCAATGCATACTTCTGATTGTCTTGAAAAACATCATCAATACTGAGTACAAGGAAACCGCTATAGCTACTCTTGCATACTCCTTATAGATGTACAGCGAGATAAGCGGAAGAACTGCTGTAACCATTGTCCAGACAATGATGCTTGACCAGTTTCTAGATAATTCACCAGAATACTTGGCTATCACATATTTCATTCGTTCCGAACCAGACTGATATACCATGGACCAAATAAAGGTGGCCGCAGCCATAAGAAGTCCAGAAACAGAAGACAAGGAAGTAAACAATTCTGTGCAGGGCTCTTCGAAATCAAAGGTACGGCACCCCGACATATACCAAGACACGCTGACTACCAATGATGCAACGGCGTCGACGAATGGGTGTGCCGCAATGCCATTCGCAATGGAAGACGCAGGTGTATCTGGAGCATTCTTTGTTTTCTTCATGTTTCTATGACTGTCTTTCCCGTGTTATCCGATACAAGTTTTCCTCTTGCTGCTCGCAAACGGTCACGAGATGTTTTATAAGATTCGTAAACTGATGCGTTTCGCCTTTTGAAATGATGATTTCTTCCTGTTCCGTAACCGGATGCTCGACAAGATTGAGCTCAAGTAATTTATTGGCAAGGTCAACGCCGCTAACACTCATTTTCTTTCCCTGACCAGCCACGAATGGAACGAAGTCAGAGACCAATGATTTAAATTTTCTCCTCGGCATTGAAAAAACAGAATCATTCGAAATGGATATTTTGACATCAACATCAATATCCGCTCCGATTTCACTAGCCAACTTCTGGCAATACTCTCCGGCAGTGCCGCCCTCGTTGGGAATTGAAGACAATGTCTGCTTTGTCGTAAATTTTGCGTGCAGAGAAGATAATCCCTTAACCTCTTCTCTGAATCTTTCTAAACTGTCAACTGTGACAACAGGAGCAACGTTCCACTTCATTCCTGTTTCAGGAGGCCAATACCTTGCAAGAGCTCTTTCAAGAGGAGACACGCTACGGCTCGTGGATGAGCCGCCAATTCGTCCCACAATTCCTTCATTGGGGAAAAACGCGTAGGCCGAAGATTTAGCCAGCCTGCCGCTATCGTCTCCCACATAGTCATCCATGTAGTCGGTAACGCGTTTGTTCTTATCGTCTATATGCCTCATAAACGCTGAATCAAATTCTTCATAGACACTTAGAATCGGATACTCTTCGTCAAGCAAAACGTCATACCTAATGTTTCCAATGGCTTTATTGTCCCACGAAATATTCTTTAGCTCAGACAGATGTTCCCACCAATTTAAGTTTCCCACGGGCCTGTATGAAGATCCGTCACAACTCCTTTGGGATAACCAATAAAAGGCAACCGTGCGTTTCATGACTTCCGTCTCCTTGAATTTCACACCCTGCACCATCTCTTCAACGAGAAGGCGTAACCACTCGGATATTATGATACTCGTCATTATTAATGCTGAACCCCCGAGTTCTAAATAGAAGCGCAACACCTGTCTATGGTTGGAAGTGTTCAGGTTCAGGACCGGAGAAAGTGCCGCGCTCGATATGAAAGCGTATTCCCGCCTGTCGGCGGAGGAGCGTGTCCGGATCGACGAATTGCGGAACCGGGAGGAGCTTGGCGTGGATTGGCAACGGTGTGTTGGACAGTTTCTTAGAGGACGAGTCCCTGTTCGGTGAATTCCTTCGGACTCCGGTATCCGAGGGCGGGGTGGAGCCGCTGTTGCGGATGCCTTGGACCCAGCACCGCGGGGTCGATCGCGCGATGTCATACTCGGCCCTGATCTCCCGGGATGGCTTGCCGCTCTCGCACGACTGCACGATCTGCCGTTTGAACGCCTCGTCGTAGTGGCGGGGATGTTTCGGGTCGGCCATCGTCGGCCTCCAATTCCACGTCATTCGTCCCTCATCGGACTGTCTAATACATTGTAGCCAATCCAAGTTCATGCCTTCCTCGGCCAGCAGGCGCACGTACTCGGCCCGCCTGGCCTCGCACATCGCCTTCCTCGTCGGATAATCGTGCCCCTGGAACATCCAGCGGTCGGTCCCTGTCCCGTCATCATGGTGGCTCGCGGTCACCTGATCCTCCCTGCGGTAGGCCAAGTGTTGCGACGTTCACTAGAACTCGCCACGCTTACAAATCATGATCAAGGGGTCGTGGAACCACGGACGGTGCGCGTCTGTCGTCATGACCACAATGCGAGTGATCGCCAATCCTCGGGGAATCCCATTTCCGTTGCAGGAATTTCCGGATAGCGGTCCATGAGGCTGATGAATTTGTTCTTCCATGCGGAGCCATCGATTTGTTGCAGCAGGTAGTTTTCCATGGTGAGGAAAGCGGCGGGGCCGGTAGAGTCTGTTCTGAAGGCGTCCCAATCGTTGCCCCACCATTCATTGGCGTGTGAACCGCTCCGATGCTTAGGCAGCTTCGGAACGATACGGGTACTGGTCTCGTTCCAGAAACGATCATGATGTGCAACCATGTTGCGGACTTGCCTAATCGTTTCCAGCCAATTTGAGAGAATCTTGATGTCTCCATGTACTGCGGGATTAGGATTTGGGTTAAAAATATGAAGCTTCGCTGCTAGCTTTCTTTTCACAGAATCGGGGGATCCCTGATAGAAATAACCTTTCAGAGTTCCGTAGCTTAGGCATCCTACTATCATCCAATACGGTGGCAATGGGTCTTTATATGTTCTTTTGAAATGTTTAAGGTATGGCAGATTGGATTTCGTGAACGATGCTCTTAACGAGTTAATGCATGCCAAATAATCATCAAAGCTAAGCTTAGGCAATCCTTCAGGTGTGGTATATCCAAATTCGCCGCCAAACAAGGAAAGCTCGTGTGCGAGAAAGCTTTTGAGATATATTTCAAAGGTGATTATGCCGTCGAACACGAGAGTTCTCAGTTCCTGATCGAATATATATCTGCACCAGATTTGCTGGAACTGTGTCCCCTCTCTGAATGGGAGGACATGCTTGTGGTCGCATGAGGAAGATGGGCTAAGGAATGGATACCAGTATCCTTTTAGACGAAAATAGCCAACCTGTTCGAGGTGGCGTTCAAGGGTCTCGGCATCTACTCCGCCCAGGCCGTTCTTAATTAGAGTGACTGCCAGATCTGAAAAATCTTTTGGTGGGTGCTGCGGGTAGGAAAGAACTTGAGCATTGCCGTCATGCGAATTTGCCATGGAGTCCCCTCGAGCAAGAAAAATGCCACCCTAGTGTGCTTCAGTGAGAGGCATTGGTGGCTTTTAACAAATGAATATTCTACCAAAGGTAGAACTTTTTGTCCAATAAAAGACGCTCCATACTGCTAGTGGTTAATCTAAGGCGAAAACGCTAAATATGGTGAGTGCATACAGGATTCATCTCATTTCACTCTGTTGAAGAGCAATCATGGTCTCGATTCGATTGGGCCGAATCGGCAGATGATTGACTTGTTCTTCTACTCTCGGTTTGTTTCTCGCCTCCTCCATATAAGCGACAGCGAGAGATGGTAGTCAAAGGAGAGTTCCACAGGGTTCCGAGTTCGTAAAGGGCATCGGCTTGGGCAAGGGCGTGCGTATCAATCTCGGTAAAGACGGCATCAGCAGCGTATCGCTTGGTAGACGTGACGCACCGCATGTCACCGTAGGCAAACGGGGAACGTATGTGGGTGCCAGCATTCAAAAACGCCAACCATCACCCGCGAATCTGCGAACCGAACGGCCACAAAGCCAGCTTGGCCATCTTGAACGACTGGATACCGAACGGAATACCAATAATGGTGATGCAGTTGAGTAGCCCGGCGAACACATAGCCTATTGCCATCCACAAACCAGCCAGCACGAACCAGATGATGTTGATCAGCACGGATCCCACGCCGCCGCCATACTCCACGGTCTTACCGAACGGGGTCAACGTGAGCCCCGCCATCTTGAACGCCTGAATGCCCAGTGGAATGCCCACAATGGTGATGCACAACACCAAACCGATAATGGCCCAGCTGGCGGCGAGCAACAGTCCACCCAAAATCAGCCACAGAATATTGCCAATAAGTCGCATACGCACATGATACTGACATGCCGTGCCGATGCCGACAAGTGGCAACGGATAACAACAAAAGATACAAAAAGCAGCAAAGCCATGTGGGAAGGATGTATTTTGCTTCGCCATAAGCAAAAATGGCGAGGCGGATTTATCGAACCTTAATCGAACCAAGTTTTAATACGGTTGCATTGCTTGGCGATGCCTCCGAATATGTTGGTCAAATTTTGACTTTGCTTTCCGAGGTGTTGCTGGCAGCAACGTATTGAATGGATTTTTGCAGTCACTTAATTGATGCGGCTGCAAAAGCGATCGGTATTTTCTGGCTGAATTCCTTAAGTACGGAGCGGCAGAAAACAAAATCTTTGATAAGTGCCATATAAAACTGCTCAACATCTGTTCGACTGAAAGCCCGCTACAAATCTGCCATACATACCGCAGATAGACCGGTTGAAATGGGAAAGATGCGCAGAGTGTGGGGCGTTCGCCTTGGGAACGGACGCCCCACACTTGTTGTGCGGGAATTTATAGCATTCCGATCAGTCCGTGATCGTGGCCGTCGCGTGCGAAGGCTGGAATCGTGTCTATTCCGGCGTCGACAGTGATTTTTTGCCCCCCTTCATACACTTTGCCAGTGCGTAGATCCGTCCATGTGATGCTAGCGTTTCCGGGAAGCGTCACCTCACGCGATCTGGCTCCGGCCTCAACTACGGGGGCCACTAGGATATCAGGGCCGAACATATATTCATCGGCAATATCGGACACCGATTCGTCTTGAGGGAACTCGTAGAAGAGTCCACGGACCAAAGGCTGGCCATCGGTATGTGCTGATTCGAACAATTCCCGAGTGTAAGGGCGCATTTTCTCGCGAATGGCAATGAACTTTCGGAAGATCTGCTCCGTCTCGGGGCCATAGCTCCAAGGCTCATTGTCGGCGCCACTTGACGAACGGTGGTCTCCGGCCGAATTGGTGATGGTCTCCTTGCCGGTTGTCGTATGTAGACTACGGTCGCCATGGTTGCGCATGACCGGTAGGAAGCATGAGAACGCGCACCAGCGGGCCAACAACTCCTTGAAATCGTCCGAATCAATTATCCCATCATGGAAACCGCCCATATCGGTGGTGAACCAAGGAATACCGGCCATGCCCATGTGGATGGCGCAGGTAATCTGGGCACGAAGGTCGGCGAAGGTCGAACCAACGTCTCCAGACCAAACAAGAGAACCATAGCGTTGCGAACCAGCCCAAGCGCAACGGGTGAGGTTGACGATGTCACCGTCCCTTCCTATGGTTTGTTGCCCCTCGTAGAAGCCTTTGTTGTAGTCTCTTGGGTAGATGTTTGCCACCTGTTGGTTTGGACCGGCGTAATATCGATAGTTGTCGAAATCGTACGTGCCGTATTCAGGTTCCGCTTCATCGAGCCAGAATGCATCAACCCCAAGCTCGGCATAATTTGTTCGGCACTTCTCCCAAACATATTCGCGAGCTTTTGGATTGGTGGAGTCATAGAACTGGCTGGGACCTTCGAACATCATGCCGACGTCTTCGCCCTTATCTGCGCGCACGAGAAGGTTCTTTGACTTCATCTCAACATAATTCTCTGAGGCGAGCGCGACCTGGGGCCACACAGATACCATGAGTTTCACTCCCATGCTGTGCAGCTCGTCCGCCATAGCTTTGGGATCGGGCCAGAATTCATTCTCAAAACGGAAGTCACCCATATGCGGCCAGTGGAAGAAATCTACAACGATGAGATCCAATGGAATATTACGCTGTTTAAACCCATGAGCGACGTCTAGGAGCTGACGTTGATTCCAATATCTAAGCTTGCACTGCCAGAATCCCAGTCCCCATTCAGGCATGTGAGGAGCGTGCCCTGTGGCGTCGGCGTAATGCTTCATTATCGAAGAAGGTGTATCGCCTGTGGTAATCCAGTAATCAATCTGCTTGGCTGATTCAGCTCGCCATTCCGTACGGTTCTTGCCGAACGTAACGTTTCCAAGTGCCGGATTATTCCACAGGAAGCCATATCCGGCGCTGGAAACCACGAAAGGAATAGATGCCTGTGAATTGCGATGCGCGAGTTCGAGGGTACAACCTTTCAGATTGAGGATGTTCTGTTGGTACTCGCCCATACCATATAGTTTCTCATTTTCCGGTGTGGTAAAGGAAGCAACGATGGAATAGTCGCCTCCGGTGATCGGTTTGAACCATCGCGCTCGAAGATTTAGTGATCCGCCAGATGGTATTTCCTGAATGAGCGGTGTGCCGTCTGCCTTATAGAAGCTTAGTAAACAGCGTGGCTCTTCATATCCTGACCCGGAGTACAGGCCGCAGGATGCTTTCGCTTGAACTACAATATCGCCATTGCGTAATTCGGCGGTTCTATTGGGCTTGTCAATGGTGATGCCATAGTCGTGACTGTCTGAGGCCTGATTGTTTTGTGGCAGCAAAGCTCCGTCTTGTTCCTGTATCTCATGCATTTTCGAGGCGCGGACGCGGACTGAATTCTTTCCCCATGGTTCGATGCGAAGATATTCGCCGTCACCAGTCCACAACAGTGCATCTCCATCGATAGCAAAAGTTAGTTCACTCATAGTTGGTCCTTGTAATTATGTACTTAAGGGTTGGATCAGTCTTTCACCGCTCCGGCTGTTACGCCGGCGGCAACGTATTTCTGTGCGAAAATTAGTAATAGCGCTGTTGGTACTGAGGCCAATACTGCGGTGGCCATCATTGGCCCCCATTCTTGGTTCTGTGAACCGATAAAGTCATATAGACCCATGGTGATTGGCCTCATCTTGCCGCCACCGGAATCGAGGGTCGAAGCAAACATGAAATCTGACCATGCCCAGAGGAAAGCGAACAGCGAAGTCGTGACAATGGTATTACGGGAGAGTGGAATCACGATTTTGGTAAAAACACCCCACTGCGATGCTCCGTCGATTTGCGCTGCCTCCACCAACGAGCGTGGCATACCGGACATAAATCCCGTCATCAGAATCACTGCGAACGGTACCGACAAAGTGGAGTCGGCAACGATAAGTCCCGGAATACTGTCGAGAAGACCGATGTCATCGTAGATCTGGTAGAAGCCTAGAGACATAACGACCGCGGGAATCATCTGAGCAACAATCAACAGGAAGTTCATGGACTTTGAGCCTTTGAACTCCAAGAAAACAATGGCGTATGACGAAGGTAATGCAATTGCTAGGGTCAGGATCACGCATCCTATGGCAACTAGCAATGACGTTCCTAGGTAGGGGAGCTGTGAACTTAACGCAGAGGCATAATTGTCGAGCGTGAAATCTTTCGGGAACAGATCACCTGAACGGATGGAGCGACGTTGCGTGAATGATATGTTGATCATCCAGTATACGGGGAAGAGCATAATCAGCGTCAAAATGATGCCTATAAGTGTTTTCCACCATGATGAACGATGTTTCATTTTAGTTACCTCTTCTCTTCATTCCGCTGGGCCCACAGGTAAATCAGAGCGAAAATCAGTGCTACAACAATGAGAATCGTGCCCACAACGGATGCTTCCGAATACCGGATGGTTGCTGATGTGCCCTTTCCGAAAGCCATCTCATAAGCCCAAGTTGCCAAGGTTCTCGAAGATCCAGTGCCCTTGGTCATAATCCAGATGATGTCTACTGTTCGTAACGTGTAGACGAAACCTAGCAGGAGCGTGATTATCGATACCGGCTTGAGCAACGGGAAAGTAATCTTCCAGAAGCGCTGCCAAGCATTGCAACCATCCAACGCGGCGGCTTCATACAAGTCGCCATTGATGTTTTGCAAGCCCGAATACAGAATTACGAGGTTGAAAGGAATACCAAGCCAAATATTGGCAATGATAACCGCCCACAAGGAATGATCGGCTTGCAGCCACCAAACCGGGTCCAAACCAAATAGTTTGAGGAAATTATTAATAACACCGCTGTCGGCGTCCATCATCCATTGCCAGATCGTACCGGAAATCATTGGCGGAAGTAGCCATGGTACAAGGAATGCGCCGCGCAAAGCCGCGGAAAGTTTGAAATTCTGATTGAAGAAAACCGCCAATGCCAAGCCGATAGAGTATTGGAAAACGATAGAAGCGAAGACGAAAATCAAAGTCTGTCCGAGAATAGTCCAGAACTGTTGATTGCTTAATATTTCCTTATAGATATCGAATCCAGACCAAGGGGCATCGCCGGTCACAAAAGTGCGACGTGTGTAGCGGTGCATACTCATGGAAATATTCTGAATCAGAGGCCAAACGTAGAAGATAAGCATGTAAATAATCAGCGGGGCCGCGAAACCAATGGCGGCCAATGTGGTTGGCTTGATTCGCCTTGGTTTATCTGCGGTGATTGTTTGAGACATAGTTCACCTGCCTGTTGATGGAAAAGATGGAATGGGGCGTCTGAATATCGCAATGAATGGCGGGCAGATGCCCCAGAAAAATATGAGACCGCGAATCAGCCCTTATTCAAGGCAGCCTGTAGATCTTCAGAAAGCTGTGCAGAAATGTCTTCGTATTGCAGACCGACGTCAGTGGTACGGCCTTCAGCATTTTCTACGGCGTCAACCCAAGGTGCCCAGGCACTGTTCTCTTCCACCTGCTGCTTGCGGACGTCACTTTTGGCGGCAAGATAAACCATCTCATCATTGGTCTTCTTGAGATTATCTCCGTCAATGAGGCACTGAATGACCTCCGCGGTTGCCTTCATCTTGTCACTGTCTTTGGTTTTCTGGGCTGGAATGGTAATGAACTCGCCACCGCTTGGAACTGGGGCTACTCCGCCATCTTTGGATGGGATGGAAATCATCTTGTAGCCTTTCTCGACGGCCGACTCCATCTGCCATGAACCATTTTCGGAGAAGCCGTAATCGCCGCCAAGGAACAGATCCCATGCAGCAGATTGGTTGTCCGTTGCGACCGATTTCGGAGCCCAACCTTTTTGGACCCAGCCGGATACCAGATCAAGCGCATCCTGCTCGGCACTGGAACCTGAAGCGTCCTTCAATTGACCGCCGGCTCCCCAGAACCAGGGAAGGAACTGGAATGTTCCTTCTTCGCCGGAAATGCCGGAGAACGTGATGCCCTTATATCCTGCGTTTACTACTTTTTCGATGGCACTGTTGAGTGAATCCCAATCGGTAATCGATTCTGGGTCGACGCCGGCCTTATTGAGGACATCGGGGTTGTAATACAAGCCCAATGCGTTAGTGCCGTAAGAAACCCCATATTGTACGCCGTCGATGATGCCGGGACCTTCGATATTCTTGTCGAATCCTGAAACGTCGACTCCCGCTGCCTCGATATCCGTAACAAGTCCTGCGTCGACAGCGGTAGGCATCTTTGGGTTATCGATCAGGGCGATCTGGGGTGCGTTGCCGGCCTTGACAGCTGTTGTGAGATTGTTTAATAGGTCTGACTGCGCATAGCCGATGCGTTTTACGTTATATCCCTCAGGAGCACAATTGGTAACGTATTTCGCCCATGTGCTGCTATCGTTCTTCTGAGGGTATGGGTCCCAGAATTCGATTGTTTTGGAATCTTGACTCGAGTTGCTACCGCAAGCGGCGAGACTGACTGCCGCGGCACTTGCGGCGATTAAAGCTATCACGCGCTTCATATTTGAACCGATCATTTGGTATTTCCTTTCATTAACAGCGCACCTATGCGCTGAATGATTAATTTATTGCGTTTGGGAAGTTTTAATCCCAAACTGTTGAACCGGTTAAACAAGTTAAATAATAAACCCTGATCTTTGAAAAGTCAAATCGACGAACTTAACCAATGTAGAATCTCGTGGTTGTTTTCTGCGCGTAATCTACGTAGCTGCGATGTTACTCGGGCTCTTGGGTTAGTGGATAATCAAGATAGCGGGTGACCGTCGGGGCTTTCGGATTGTTTATTCGACGCAAAAGGGCTCCCACGGCGGCTTCTGATAGTTGTGCAATGTCCGGACGCACTGCGGAGAACGATATCTTCATTGATGTTGCTAGCTGTTTCGGGAAAACGGTTACGACCTGCAAGTTATCCGGTGTTCGGAGATTCCTGCGTGCCAAGACCTGAGGGGCAACGATTGTTGCTGGCTCGTTGTGAAGTATCAGAGCGGTCGCTTTGGCGTGCGTATCTAGTGCATGCTCAATGAGGGGCGAAGGATCCGAATCGTCGTCTTTCGGATATTCGACATGCATTTTCAGGTCAAGACGTTTGGCGGTCTCTATCGCTGAATCCAGAAAGCGCCAAGCGTAGCCAAGACCCTGATCAAATATTGTGTGTGACCATGGAATAAGAATCACCTCTTTATGCCCTTCAGAGGCTAAGAAATTCAAGATTGATGATGCAGCCTTGGCGAAATCGGAATCCACTGTATCCAAACCGTGTGAGTTCTTTGGCGAGCCGAATGCAACGGTCGGAATGTGCTCTTTTGCGGCATAGCTGACTCGTGGATCCTCATCTTTGACGTCCATCAGGATGAACCCATCCACTTTCTTTGACGACCATGCTTCATGCATTGCCTCGAAGCCGTCGTTCTCGCCAATGAGTAGGGTGTCGTATCCTCTCTTTGTCGCTTCTTCGGATAGCAGGTACACGTACAGCCCAAAGAGGGCTGACAGATAGTTGCCGTGAAAGGCGGGGGAGACCACACCTATTGTTTTGGTTTTTCTTACGGATAGTGCGCGGGCTGCATGGTTCACCGTATAGCCTAATTCGTCAATCGCATGTTGCACCTTAAGTGTTGTAGCTTGGGTGATTCGAGGATCTCCCGATAGTACATACGAGACTGTTGCCTTGGAAACACCGGCTGCGTGCGCCACGTCAGAAATTGTTACCATATATCACCTGCTCTTGCTTCGTCGCTTCGCTAGGTTAAGCAAATAATCAACATGAGACAAGTTTAGCGTTATCTGTTTGCGCGCGTCGTCATGATGGTCGACAAAAGGCAATGACTCTATTCCACGTTTCCTCTCGTCCAATGGAGGTGTGGACGGCTATGCGCGCGAGTATCTACCAAACTACTGATGTTGGCGGTTTGGGTTAAGTCGCGTTGCTGTCTTGGCGTATGCCGTTGACGGTGCGAACATTGGTGAGTTTGATTCGCATCGGTGCTTGAGGCGATTAAACGTACATGCGTGTGAAGAAAAGTACATTGAACGCCGTAAGAAAAGCACATTGAACGCCGGGGTAAGACGAAGAGGCTTGTCTGCGGCTCGCATCTCGTCTATGTATGGCAGATTCGGGGGCCTGACCGGAGACATCTCACTTACATATGGCAGACACATGCGGCGAAAACCTCAAAAACGTACCCCTGAAGTGGCTGTTTTCGCAGGCGACGTGCCATATATAAGCGAGATGTTTCCGTACGAAAAGCAAAATCTGCCATACATAACGCAGATAGACCGGTTGGCGTGGGGTATTACGCGAAGTGATTTCACGCGAGTACACGCTGCGGCCTACAGCAGGGGAGCGGTGCGTGGTTTTGCGGTTGAGTTTCGTACTTGCAGCTGAACGGGGAATGTCTCGAATGGTTCCTCGATGGGTTGTCCTTCGATGAGCGCCAGAGCCTTTTGTGCCGCATCGACGGCCATGTCGTATGGGCGCTGTCGAACGGTGGTTAGCTCAGCTTCTTTGGCGAAGGTGCTGTCGTCAAATCCGGTTACGGAAATATCTCCAGGCACGGAAAGGCCGCTGCGTTGAAGGCGGAAGAACAATGGAATTGCCTGTGAGTCCTGATGAAAACACAATGCGGTGGGTGGGTTGTCTTGCGCCATGATCTCGGAAATTGCCGCATCCAGAATGCTGTCGCCTTTTTGCACTGCCAGTGTGCGGGCGGTCAGTCCGTCAATTGCATCGCAGGCTTCCTGGAATCCGGAAATACGGTTAAATGAGCTGAATCCCAATGTGGAGGAAAAGCTTTCATATAAATACAGCAGGTTACGATGTCCCAGCTTGGCGAGATGCCGAACGATGAGTTTGATGCCTTCTTTGTCGTTGATACCGACAGTTGCATCGAATCCTTCGCTGGTGGTATTGATACCGATAATCGGAATTTTTGCGGTTCCGAGACGTTTGACCTCGTCGGGGCTGATGCCAAATGAGGAAACGAATACGGCATCGGCGTTGCTGCGTACGGGAAGTTCCTCGAAGAATGCGTCACGCGCCTCCGACCCCTCGATGGGGTAGATGACCAGATCGTACCCGGCGTCACGCAAAACATCGTTAAGTCCGGCAATGATTTCGGCGGTGAACCATTCGATGACGCCGCTGCCGACCAATAATGCTATGCGATAGGTTCTACCGGATTTAAGAATTCCTGCCGATCTGGAAACGCTGAAATTCAACGCATCGGCTGCGGCCTGCACTTTCAACCGTGTTGCCTCTGACACCTGTTCAGGGTGTGCGAAAGTGCGTGAGACTGTAGCGTTCGATACGCCTGCCTTCAGTGCCACATCGCCGATGCTCGCTTTCATGGTGCCTCCGAAAGTTTTCCACTGTTTGTTTCAGCCTACCATCATTACCGTCCGCATGGCTACAAAGTTGAAAGATGAATGAAAAGGGTTGCGATATGACACGCCGTATGAAAAACAATATGTGCACGCTCACAGCGGTGAGATGAAACGGGTTTCAAATGAAACCGTTTACATTTCAAAAAACCTTGAATTGCCAATATGAAACCCTTGTCGTATGCTATTGCTTGTCCGCAAGGGGCGGATGAAGGCTTACGAGGACGTAAGGAGAGATATGAAAATCCAGAAGCAGTTCATTGCAGGTATTGCGACGGGCAGTGGCAAGTAAGGCAGGAGTAGTATGGCAAACAACGCATTAGATAACGCAACCGGCACGGTATTCGTCGACTATGTGCGCAAGGCACGTCCGAAAATGCGAGAATCGTCGGTTTTACAAGGGGATCATTGGAGGATTGGCATTCTAACGGAATCGCTGATCCGTTTCGAATGGTCTGATTCCGGCGAATTTGAGGACAATCTCACGCAAATGGTGGTCAACCGCGATTTTGGCGCCGACCCGCAATTCACGGTGACGCATCGCGACGGACTGCTCATTGTTGACACCCCCGCGCTGTATGTGACGTACGATGGCAAGCCATTCAGCAAAGAAGGCTTGAGCGTAGTCGTCAAGGGCGTGGCCGACACCCAGTTCAATACGTGGCATTACGGCGACGAGCCGAAGCATAATCTTAAAGGCACCGCGCGCACGCTCGACGAGGCGAACGGCGAAATTCCTCTGGACGATGGTGTGATTTCGCGAGACGGATGGGCGGTACTCGACGATTCCGCCGCGAACGTGATCGTGGAAGCATACGAAGTGAACGGCAAACCGAATCCGCTGGGGGCTTGGGTTATGCCACGCGATCACGCGGAAACCGACTTCTACTTCTTCGGCTATGGCCGCCGCTACACCGAAGCGGTGCAAGACTTCTACAAGCTGGCCGGACCAACGCCTCTGCTGCCGCGCTTCGCACTCGGCAACTGGTGGAGCCGCTACTACCGCTACACGCAAGACGAATACCTGCAGCTCATGGACCGGTTCAAGCGCGAAGGCATTCCATTCACCACATCCGTGATCGACATGGACTGGCACCGCGTGGACGATGTCGATCCGAAATACGGTTCCGGTTGGACCGGCTATTCGTGGGATAAGCAGCTGTTTCCCGATCATGAGGCGTTCTTGCGCGACTTGCACGAGCGCGGCCTGAAAGCCACGTTGAACGTGCATCCGCGAGACGGCGTGCGCGCGTTCGAAGACGACTATGAGGCGGTGGCCAAGCGCGTCGGCATTGATCCCGCAACCGAAGAGGCAGTGGAATTCGACCTCACGAATCCGGATTTCGTAAGCGCCTACTTCGACATGCATCATCGTATGGAAGCCGAAGGCGTTGACTTCTGGTGGCTCGACTGGCAGCAAGGCGGCGTGACCCGCCAGCCCGGACTTGACCCGCTGTGGGTGCTCAACCACTTGCACTACCTGGATTCCGGGCGCTACGAGACTTCTTCCGAACGCAATGTAAATGAGAACTGCGAATGCGAAAAGTGCGCCGAGCCGGGCGCTCGCGATGAGCATGAAATGCATGTCGAGCAATCCGAACGCAACGTGAGTTGCACGGAACGCAACAACCGTTGGCCGCTCACCTTCTCGCGGTATGCTGGCCCGGGTTCGCACCGCTATCCGGTCGGCTTCTCGGGAGACACCATTGTTACGTGGGAATCCTTGCAGTTCCAGCCGTATTTCACTGCTACCGCGTCGAATATCGGCTACGGATGGTGGAGTCACGATATTGGCGGTCATATGTGTGGCTATCGTAACGAGCATTTGGAAGCCCGTTGGTACCAGCTTGGCACGTTCAGCCCGATCAATCGCCTGCATTCCAGCAATTCGCAGTTCATGGGCAAGGAGCCGTGGAACTTCTCCGCGGAAGTGCGCGATTCCATGGTGGGTTCGCTGCGACTGCGCCATATGATGCTGCCGTACCTGTACACCATGAACTATCGCGCCGCGTTCGAGGGCATGCCATTGGTGGAGCCGATGTATTGGGCGGATCCGAACAATCCGCAGGCGTACGAGGTGCCGGATGAATTCCGTTTCGGCACTGAGCTGCTGGTTGCACCAATTGTTTCTGACAATGACGATTCCGCGCAGCTGGGTAGCACGGAAGCATGGCTGCCGCAAGGTGAATGGTATGACTTCTTCGATGGTCGCCGTTACGTTTCGGCAGGAGAGTCCGGGCGTCGTTTGGAAGTGTGGCGTGCGATCGACCGTATGCCGGTGTTTGCCAAAGCTGGCGGTATCGTGCCGTTGCAGCAGCTTGGCGAGGGCAATAAGGTGAATGATCTGGGCAATCCGGAGTCCCTGCAGGTGCTGGTGTTTCCCGGTGCGAACGGTTCGTTCACACTCAAGGAAGACGATGGTTCTGTGGCCTCTGCTGCTTCCGGTTCTGCATCTGCCGAGTCTTGCGATGGCCAAACTCATGTTGCCGATACGCGCATGAGCCTTGACTGGAAGAATACGGACAATGCCACGCAGTTCACCATCAGTCCGGTGGAAGGCTGTGCTGAAGCCATTCCGGCACAGCGTAACTGGGAGATTGTGTTCCGTGGAGTTGCACAGCCAGACACGCAGAACGTTCGTATCGAAATTGGCGGTAAAGCTTGCAATACTGCAGAAATTACATACGATCAGCAGACGTTGAGTCTGTCGGTCGTTGTGCGCGACGTGCCGTCTACTGCATGCTTGAACGTTACAATTGCAGACGGACTGCAGATTGCTGAGAATTCAGTCGAACAGGACGTGCTTGACGTGCTCTTGCATGCGCAAATGCCGTACATTTCCAAAGAGCATGCGATGCAGGCGATTCGTGAGCAAGGAGTGCGTGCGCTCGGGGCTCTGCGCACCTTCGATACCGCGCCCCGTTTCAGCAACGAGCTGTTTGTCACCTCCGGCATGCCCGATGCGGTGATCGGCGCCCTGGAGGAAATCCTCCTCCGCAGCTGATGCGAAGTTGCGGGCCAGCCGGCTGAAGGCAAAAAATTTGGGCATGGAAAAGGGGTTGCAGCGAATCTTAACGATTTGCTGCAACCCCTTTTCGGTTACTTAGACTGGTTTCCGACTCGCGATAGAGGGCGGAAACCCTGAAGCCCAGCAGCTTAGTTGTGCTTGGACTTCTTGCGGCTGTTCTTATGAGCGTGCTTGCTCTTCTTGCCATCCTCGTCGTAATAGTAGTAATAGTAGTAATTGCCGTTCGTGGAAGACTTGCGTTCCTTTTCGAGGTTGAATACGAAGCCCACCACCGGCACATTGAGGTTGTCAAGCTGCACGGCGATGTCTTTCAGATCGCGCTTCATGGTCACGTCGCGACCGGAAACGAGCACGATACCGTCGCTCTTCGAGCCGAAGACAGTGGCATCATTGGCCACCACCATCGGGGAAGTGTCGACGATCACGTAATCGTAGGTCTGCAAAGCCGCGTCGAGCAATTCGGTCATGGTCTTCGAGTTCAGCAGCATGGAAGCGTTCGGCGGCTTCGGACCAGCCGGCAGAATATGCAGGTTCGGCTTCCAATAGCGCTGCACCACATCCTTCACGGTGGCCTGGCCGGAAAGCACGTGCGTTAGGCCGGCGCCGCCTTCCAGGCTAAGTCGTTCGGCTACGGACGGGTGACGCAAATCGGCGTCGATCAGCAGCACTTTGGCGCCGTTTTCGGCAAGGGCGGCCGCCACGTTCACGGAAACAGTGGTCTTACCTTCGGAAGGTCCGACGGAGGAGATGACGATCATGCGCGCATCGCTGCCTTCAACCTTCGATATGAAGGAAAGGTTGGTGCGAATACGGCGGAATTCCTCAGCGATACGGCCGGCCGGGTTCGACACGATGATCGGCTTGTTGCTCTGCAGGCTTTCGTCGGTGGGGATGCGGCCCATGATCGGCGCGTTGATAATGTCTTGCAGATCGCTGGCTTCCTCCACGCGGGTTGCCATAAGATCGCGGATCAGGGTAGCGAACACGCCGAGAATCAGGCCTGCCACCAAGCCGACGGCCAAGTACAATGCCACCTTCGGGGAGCTGGGGGAGATCGGCTCTGCAGCGCGCTGCACCACGGAAAGCTTCACCGGCGACTCCTTGCCGGAGGCATACAGCGACTTCTCCACCACATTGCTCAGGGATTCCGCCACGCTGTTGGCAATGTCGGAAGCCTGCTTCGCGTCTCCCGTTTCGGCGGTGATGTTCACGAACGCGGTGTTCGTCGGGTTCGTGACGGTCAGCTGCCCGGCCAGATTCGCGACGGTGGTGTCGAGGCCAAGATCGTCGATAACCGGCTTCAGCACGGATTCCGTGGTGGCCAGCGTCGGATACGACTGAATCTGGTTGGTGATATACGTGCTGGCGCTGTTGATGTTGGAAATATTGTTGTCTTGCACCGACGAATCACTGTAGGTGGCGAACACCTGCGCGGTCGCGGAATACTTCGGGGGTGCCAGGAATGTGTATGCGCACACCGCTGCGAAAACCACCACGAACGTGATGATGCCCACCAGAAGATGCTTATGGACTATACGGAACAAATCCATCAAGGTGATGCCGTCGTCTTCCGTATCATTGGATTCGACGACCACCTGATTGGTTGCTGGCACGTTGCTTTCTGCTGCAGCCATGTTTCCCCTCGACATTTGTCACATCATATTGATCAGGTTCCATACTAGCAAAGAGCACCCCCATGGAGGGAGGTTGGCACCCTTTCTAGCTTGGTTCGTTGATATTTCAACGTTTTCAGGCAGTGGCGCTTGCTATGGTCTGCAAAGCCTTGCAGATTTCGTTGTACGCTGCCTGATATACGGCGAAGTCCTTGCCGATCGGATCCTCCACATTGTTGGTATCGGGGATCATCGGTCGGATCATGCTTGCATTGTCGATTACCGATTCGAGTTTTTCCTGCCGGGTATTACCCTCCATGTACCCCTGTTCCTTGCAGTAGACGCACATGTTGGCGAAATCGTTGATGAGGAAGGTTTTGCGGGCCGCGGTTGGTGCAATCACCGCGATTTCCTTGCGCTGCTCGTGTTCGAAGCAGAGGATGAGATCACTGCCCTGCGCGATTTGCGGGGTGACTCGTTTCGCGCGGAAGCTGCTGGAATCGATGCCATGCTGGTCGAGCAGCCTTTTGCTGTTCGGTGCGATTTCGTGCGAAACGAGCCCGCGTGTGCCCGCACTGTCGGATTCAAGATCGGGCATGAATTGGGGGAGGAGCAGTTCTCCCATAGGAGAGCGGCAGATATTACCGGTGCAGATAAACAGGACTTTCATGATCTCTTCCTGAAAAAAGAAAACAATCGGTTTTACGATGCTTGTTTTCGAATAAATGAAGGGACTTGGGAAAACCCAAGCCCCTTCATGAAACATAGATATGGTGTGTATCTACTTGGTTATTGTTCAGCGAGCAGAGCTCTTGCGAACGGCAACCAGGGAGATGCCAGCGGCAGCCAGCAGCACGACGGCCACAACGTACGGAGCGATAGCAGCACCGGTGGAAGCGGTCTCGTTCTTCTTGGCGGTGCCTTCGCCGGTAGCGGCGACGGTCACGGAAGCGGAAGCGAGAGCGGCACCGATCGGATTGCCTGCTCCATCGACTGCATAGATGGAAGATGCGATGGTGCCAGCAAAGCCAGACTTGAAGGTGTAGGTGGCGGTCAGGGTGCCATCCTCATGGGCCGGGGCAGCGTTGGAGTACTTGGTGGCAGCCAGGGTGACGTTCTCGACGGTGGTGTCATCGTAGGACACCACGTAGCGCTGGCCCGGAGTCAGTCCCGTAAACGTGAAGGTGGCGACGTTGCCGGAAACGGTGCCGGTCGCGCCATAAGCCATAGCGGTGTTAGCGGCAAAGCCAAAGCCGAACACGGCGGCGATGGTGGCGAGAATTGCGACGATCTTCTTCTTCATAATCGTGATTCCTCTCTAAATAAAACGTACATTTCAGCGGTTTTCCGTAGTGGTTTCCCGCTACGACCTTGACTATACGCCCCCGTTGAGAACCGCGCTCTCGGGGGATGTGAGGTGAATCGCACATATGTGACGGCGTTGTCACACCATGTGACGACGTTCGCACATGCCCCCGAATATGAAAAATGGCGATTTTTCGTTGGAAAATCGCCATTTTGATAAGAATTTACAAACGCAACACGCCGAAGCGTCACTCTTCGTCGTCAAAACTGAACAGGTCTTCAACCGTGGTATCAAGCGCTTTTGCAAGATCCATGGCAAGGCGTAGCGACGGGCAATACTGCCCCTGTTCGAGGCGTCCTATCGTCTCGCGGCGCACGTTCACCAAGTCGGCAAGATCGGCCTGTTTCAAGCCGCGTTCCATACGTTTGAACTTCAAACTAGTCTTCATCGGTGTCCCCGCCCTCATGCTCAAGCCACAGGTAGCGGGCGTCGGCGATGGCCAGCGCCAGCATGCCCAACGTCGGCAACGCCATGGCGGGAACGGTGAACGGCGCATGCCTGAACAGTGTGACGATCATGCCCGCGAAGCCCAACACCACCAGCGCCACCACAAGCACGAAGAACGTGAAACGGATGGCCGTCGCCTGATGCTCGTCGGACAGCTCGTCGCGGCGGGGGTGCGCGCGGTTGTACACCGTGCTCAGCCAGATCTCGCCTATGGCCCACACCAGCGCGAACACGCCCATGGTGATGATGCCCGGCCACGTGTGATGCTGGAACATTTGGATGGCGCAGGCGATGGCTCCCACAAATTCAACGACCATGCGGAAGAGGATGTAGCGGTTGAAGGTCACGGGTCTGTCCTTTCCTACCGTGTTTCTTCGTGTTTTCCGACGATTTCGTATTGTACCCGTTGCCCTGAAGAGGGGTGAAGAAGCGGGGGAAAGGCTGTTGACGGGTGCATGCGGTGAAACGATTTTCAGAAACGTTTGCATGTGGCTGTTTCGAGGCATGTCGTATATCGGGGGTCGAAGGATGGGGGACAACCTTGCTGAAAGCGTTTGTAAAAAAGCAGAAAAACCAATCATTTTTCATCGTCGATTTCATTAAAAATCACTCATTTTTCACCAAAAATTTGTGATATTTTAAGGATTACGTTCGCTAAGGAGCAAACGTTTTCAAAGGAAAGATGCAAGGAAGCAGGAGGTCAAAGTGCGAATAAGTTCGCGTACGTTCGCAGGTATTGCGCACGTATTCACTAAGCAACAGCCCCCGCAAGACGGGGGTCCATCCGAACCGATGACCCGCGTCGAGCGCAGGCAGGCGGCCCGCAAGGCCCGCACCATCAAAACGTGGAAGAAAGCCGCCGCCGGAGTCGCGGCCGTCGCCACCATGCTGGGCGGCATGGGCGTGGCCTCCACCGCACTCGCCTCGGACCGTGACAGCTACCAGGATACGGTCGGCAATGCCACGTTCGAGCAGGCCCGCGAACAGTACGGCCTGACCGAGAGCATGAAGAACGGCGCCATCCTGCATGCGTGGATGTGGTCGTTCAAAACCATCACCGAACATATGCCTGAAATCGCCGCGGCCGGCTACACCTCCGTGCAAACCGAGCCGATGAGCAAAATCAAGGAAGTCGCCGCCAACGGCAAGAAGTTCACCGAAAACTGGTATTACGTGTACCAGCCGGCGAACACCTCCATCGGCAACTTCGTGGTCGGCAGCGAAGACGATCTGAAGGAAATGACCGCCACTGCACACAAGTACGGCGTGCGCGTAATCGTAGACGTGGTAGCCAACCACTTCACCTCCGACTGGAGCGCCATCGACTCCGATTGGCAGAACAAAGACTACTTCCACTCCCGTTCCAACTGCGGCGGCAACGACGGCGACCAGATCAACTATTCCAGCCGCCGCGATGTGACCCAGTGCCACCTGCTTGGCCTGTGGGACCTGAACACGCAGAACCAGTATGTGGCCGACCGCATGCAGGACTTCCTGAAGACCGCAGTCGCGGACGGCGTTGACGGCTTCCGCTTCGATGCCGCCAAGCACGTCGAACTGCCGACCGAAGTGTTCGACAACAAGACCTCCAACTATTGGAACACCATTTTGAACAATGGTTCGCAGTTCCAGTACGGCGAAGTGCTGCAGGGCGATTCCGGCCTCGACTACAAGGCCTATGCGGACCTGTTCGCCAACAATTCCTCCGACGGCGGCGGCAACACCGCATCCAACTATGGCAAGTCCGTGCGCGCTGCCATCAGCTCAGGCAATCTGAGCACCAAGATGGTGCAGAACATCGATACCGGCGGCGCCAAGGAAGACCAGCTCGTCACTTGGGTGGAGTCGCATGACAACTATGCCAATGGCGACAAGGAATCCACGTATCTGACCAATGATCAGATCGTATTCGGCTGGGCGATCGTAGGCTCCCGCAAGGCCGGCGCACCGCTGTACTTCAACCGTCCGGTCGGCTCTGGCGGAACCAATGCACAATTCGCCGAGCAGTCCCAGCTGGGTGATGCGGGCGACGACATGTGGAAGAACAAGTCGGTCGTGGCCGTCAACCACTTCCGTAACGCCATGGACGGCAAGAGCGAATATCTGCAGAACTGCGGCTCCGATCAGAACAACGCCAACAAGTCCTGCCTGATGATCGAACGCTTCACCAAGGACGGCACCGCCAACGATGGCGTGGTAATCGCCAACATGGGCGGCGACCAGAGCCTCGTCGGCATGAGCGCCAACCTTGACGACGGCGTGTATCCGGACGAAGTCAACGGCGGAAGCATCACCGTTTCCGGCGGCAAGATCACCTCCGGCACCGCCAAGGGCAACGCGGTCAGCGCCTACTATCTGAAGGCCGAAGCCAAGCCGTACGTTTCCGCGGAACCGTCTTCCGCAACATTCAGCGGAAGCAGCGTTGACGTGACCCTACGCGCAAGCAAGGCCGAAAACCTCAAGTACACGACCTCCGAAGGCAAGTCCGGCACCTTCAAGAACGGTGACGTCATCACCGTGGGCAGCTCCATCTCCGTGGGCGAGTCCGTAACCGTGACCGTGACCGGCACAAGCACGGAAGACGGATCCAAACTCACCGGAAAAACCACGGTGACCAAGACGGAAGTCGCCAAACAGAACCTCGCCTCGCGATATGGCACGAACAAAGTCGGCTTCGGCGTGAAGAAAACCATCAGCTTCAATGCCGGAAAAGGCGCGAGCATCTCCGATTGGGACAGCTCCATGCTGATCGCACAGGGCGCAGCCAACGACGATCCGCGCGTCTACCGACCGAATTCCATGTATGAGGTGCCGATCGATCTGTATGCACTGTATGGTGCCTACGATGACGACAATCTGTACCTCATGTGGGAAATGACCAACGTGCAAGACGTGGTCGACACCGGCGACGATTATCCGCTCAGCCAAGGCCACCTGTGGCAGACGCAGAATCTGCCGTTCCACATCGCCATCGACACGAAGGACGAAAGCACCCGAGTGGGCAAGGACGGCGGACTTTCCACCGGCGGAACCCTGTGGGCTTCCGGCATCAAGTGGAGCGGTGAGCAGAACGTCAACAAGGTCGTGACGATTTCCACCAACGGTTCCAACGGTCCGTGGATCTACAAGGGCGACGCTACAGGTCTTGATTCCAACGCCGAATATGGTCCGGCAGCCAACGCCAAGACCAACACCAAGGCTTCCGGCGTCAAGTTCGGTTACGGCAACGGCATCCTGAGCAGCCAGGTGATCGGCATCAACGGCGGCTGGGGTGAAAGCAACGGTCGAGTGGTCGGCGACATGAGCGCCGACAAGGAAGGCTCCGCACAGTGGGTCAATTTCAACGATCTGGGCCACAACTCCGCAGGCATGGACGATCACTACGAGATCGCCATTCCGCTGAGCGAACTCGGCACCACCGCGGACCATATCGAAAAGTACGGTCTCGGCGTTGAACTGGCAGCCACCTTCGGCCTTTCCGCAATGGATTCGCTGCCGTATGACATGGCAATGAACGACAATGCCGATCTGCCGGACACCTCCTCTCAGGTCAACAACTCCTACGAGAAGTCCGACGAAGACACGTTCACCGTTGCCATGGCCAACATCGGTGGCCATGAAGATCCGACTCCGGTGACCAGCGTGAAGATCAACGGTGGCAGCTACACCACTGATCTTTCCAATGGCGCCGTTGCGAAAAAGCTGACCGCCACCACCGATCCGGCTGGTTCGTCCGTGAGCTGGAGCTCCTCCAACACGGCCGTCGCCACGGTTTCCGCCAACGGTACGGTCACGCCGAAGAAGGCCGGTACCACGACCATCACCGCAAAGTCCGGTTCCCAGAGCGATTCGATCACCGTTACGGTGACCGGCACGCTTCCGACACCGCCGGTGGCGAAGAACACCATCTATGCGACCAAGCCTTCCGGCTGGAGCAAGATGTACGCGTACGTGTACACCGGCGACGGAGCGACCGCGAAGAACAACGCGGCCTGGCCGGGCGTCGAGATGGTGGCTGCCGACAACTGCGACCAGACCGGTTACCAGTACGAGGTGCCTGATTCGCTCGCGTCCGGCGCGAAGGTGATTTTCAACGACGGTGGCAGCCAGCAGTATCCGGGCTCCCGGCAGCCGGGCATCGACTACAACGGCGGCACCGTAACGTGGGATGGTTCGTCTGCTTCGTTGAAGGCCGTGGATTGCACCGTGGTGGTGCCTCCTGACGACGACAAGAACGTGCAGATCACGTTCAAGGCGACCGGCGTTGACCTGAAGTCCGGCGAGATGGCCTACGTGGTCGGTGACTGGGGCCAAGGCAAGGGCAAGACCTGGAACCGCGCCGGTGGCGTCGAGCTCACTACCGTGGGCGGCGAACTGACCGGAACCGCGACCGTGGCCAAGGGCCAGTCCATGACCATGCGCCTGATCAAGGTTTCCGCTGACGGCAAGACCACGTGGGATCCGTCCACCGATCGCAAGGCCACCGCCGACAAGGCCAAGACCCTCACCCTCAAGTGGGATGAGCGCCAGGTTTCGCAAAGCGTGGACGTGACCATCAACGCGGCCGCCGACTTGAAGAGCGGCGAAAGCCTGTACGCGGTAGGCGACTGGGGTCAGGACGGCAAGACCTGGACCCGCGCCTCCGGCATCCGCCTGACCGCCACGGGAACCGACGGCGTCTACTCCGGCACCGCGAACGTGAAGACCGGAAAGTCTATGACCTTCCGCCTGATCAAGGTCGACGCGAACGGCAAGACCACGTGGGATCCGGCCACCGACCGCAAGACCACCGCCGACAAGACCAAGACCGTCGGCGTGGCCTGGGATGTGAACACCGTGAACGAGGACGGCACCGTGCCGGTAACGTTCGCAATCACCGGTGACGGCGTCTCGAACGGCAAGCTCACCATCCAGAAGGGCCAGCTCGCGAACCTCTCCGTGAAGGGCGCCGCGGGTGATCCCGACATGTGGTGGAGCGACGGCGCGGCAGTGGCGGTTTCCGGAACCGGTGTCGTGTACGGCGTCGAGACGGGAACCGCAAAGGTGAATGTGAAGGTCGCGGGCAAGACCGCAACCATCACCATCACCGTCAAATAAGGAATCAAACGGATTTCATAAAGCCATACATCCACCGGTCTGGCCGGTAGATCTCAGGGGCGTGCGATTTCAATATGTGATATTGGAGTCGTGCGCCCCGTTTTTTCATAATCGTTTGCAATGATCTGCAAACGTTTTTTCTTGTAATCCCAACATGATGGCAGCGAAACGCCGAAGTAGTAATGAAACAGTTGTGACGAGATTTTCAATATTTATGAAAGAGGCGATCCCGAAATTGCCGTATCGGGGGTGTTGGATGGTGTGTGGGGTGTGATTAAAGCTTTAAATCAGTTCGTTTTCATGTCGTGTATGCAAACGTCTGCAATCTCTTGCGAAACATGATAATTTGTAGAATAATCTTGAAAAGCTTGAAAAATGGGGTTTGTAAAACGGGAGTGTCTGACGTTTGGTGAAATCTAGATGAACTGTTGAGGTAAAATGAAAACGTATGCTGTACCCTCCAGACAAGGGGGAGGGTGAAGTATAGGGGCGTGCTTTGGCAGTAGTGCGCGTCCGGTATAGAAGGGATGGCAGTGATGGCGGACTCCGACATCACGGTGGCCGTGGCCACGCATAAGGCGTACCGTATGCCGATCGACGGCGTATATATGCCGTTGCAGGTCGGTAGGGCGTTGCATCCGAACGTCGATTTGGGTATGACGTGCGACAACACCGGCGATAATATTTCGCAGTTGAACGCACAATACTCCGAACTGACCGGACTGTATTGGATGTGGAAAAACTGCGATGCCGACTATCAGGGATTGGTGCACTACCGCCGTCATTTCGCCAAAAATGACAGTGCGAAACGTCATGGAGACGAAAACGAACGCTTCAGCTGCATCGCAGGAAAACAAGACTATGCGCGTCTGCTCGATACGTGCGAAATCATTGTGCCGGAACGACGCAACTACTATATCGAAACCGTATATTCACATTACGAGCACACCATGCAGGAAGGCCAGCTCGATGCGACACGAAGCATTATCGCGCAAACCAATTCCGACTACCTCGACGCATTCGACGCGCAAATGAACAAAACTTCGGCGCACCTGTTCAACATGTTCGTGATGCGCAAAGACCTCATCAACGAATACTGCTCGTGGATGTTTCCCATCATCGGAGAACTGGCCAAGCATATCGATTCAAGCTCATACAGCGTCTTCGAAATGCGATTTCCCGGACGCATCAGCGAAATCCTCTTCGATGTATGGCTGGAAACCAACCATTACCCGTACGTCGAAATGCCTATCATCAGCCCCGAACCAGTGGACTGGATCAAAAAGGGGTCCGGTTTCCTTATGGCGAAATTCGTAGGCAAAAAGTACGTGAAAAGCTGCTGAAAACAGGTCTTATGGCAGTTTCGACCCAACCCCTCATCAGCGTGATAGTGCCGGTCTACAACGTGGAACGGTATCTCGACCAATGCGTGGAAAGTCTTATCGGGCAAACCTACGAACGATTGGAAATCATACTGGTCGACGACGGATCCACCGATTCCTCCGGCGAACAGTGCAATGCTTGGGCGAATCGTGACAACCGCATTCGTGCGGTGCGCCAATGCAATGCCGGCTTGGCGGCGGCCCGCAACACCGGGCTCGACCTTGCCAAAGGCGAATACATCGGATTCGTGGATTCCGACGATTACGTGCTTCCCGATATGTTCGGCACGTTGCTGCACAATCTGCAGGAATCCGACGCCGACCTGTCGATCATCTCGTACGAACGGGAAAACCCTGACGGCAGCACCTACTGCAACGCTTTTCCCGACAAGAAAATCGTCATGACCTCGCAGGAAGCATTCGCCTATGTGAATCAGCATGGCTACTTTTATGTGACCGCGTGGGACAAACTCGCCAAAAAAGAACTCTTCGATAACCTGCGCTACCCGCTCGACGCCGTCTATGCGGAAGATTCGCCGGTCACCTACCAGCTGCTCGACAAGGCGGATCGCATCGTATACGATTCCACGCCGCTGTACCGTTACAGAATGTCGGAAAACAGTCAGTCGCATGGCATCACCGACAAATTCGCACAATCCACCGGAGCCATGCTCGACTTGGTGCGAACCAAATATCCGCATGTTGAAGCATATGCCGCATATGGGCATCTCGAATCCATTGTCGGTACCTGCAATCGCATCATGCTCGCGCATCAACGCAAGCAATGGGCGCAATTCGAACGGTATGCGCGTACGGAATTGCGCGAATTGCTGCCAATGGTGGAACGCAAGGGAATCATTGGGAAAAGTCAACTGCTGCAATGGAAACTCCTGGCCACCTCTCCGACGCTGTACGGCATGATGTACGCGCTGTACAAGCGACGGCATCCGGAAATCGCATCACATTAGGCATGGTGATGAGATGACCTCGACCATACTGTTCTTGACATTGCTGGCATTGCTGGTGCTGCTGATAGTGGCATATCGCGGGGATTTCGCGGAACCATCCATACTATTCGTGGTCGGATTCACGCTCGCGGTATTCAATGGACTCACCAATTACCGGACCTGGGATTTCGACCTGTCGATGCAAACCTGCTTCGTGGTTGGATTCGGCACGTTCGCATTCGCATTGACGGCTTACGGTGTGAAGGTGTTTTTCCGCAGCTGCGTCGGACATCGGACAGCACATCGGGAATACGGTGAGCCGCAAGATATCGTTCTGCCGATGTGGGTGTACGTTGGCGGCCTGCTGTTCACCGGTTTGGCATTGCTGATCGTGTCACGGCAGATAATCTCATTGACACTGCCCTACGGGGGAGACGGCTCTTTGAACAAAGCCATCGGCTTGTATGACAAACTCAACAAATTCAGCACCAAAGGCGTGGCCCTCTCTGGAATTCCCTCGCTACTGCATCTGGCGACCAACGCCATGGCCTATGCGTGGCTGTTTCTCGCCATGCGCAGCGTGGTGGTCCGTTCGTTGCGCAACGATTATCTTGCGGTCATCAATGTGTTGGCGGCCGTTCCGATGACGTTGATTTCCGGCGGACGCAATAGCCTCATTCAGCTTGGCGTTGCCGCATTGACATACTGGGCGTTGTTCCGCAGGCAGAACAACCGTTGGAAAGGCATGCGGCTCGGCTTCCGCACTGTGTTGAAATTCGTGGCCATCGCGCTCGTGGGATTGGCTTCGTTCAAGCCACTGCTGTCGCTGATGGGACGCAAGGCGGGCGACTCGACCATGTACGAATACCTGTCCATCTACATTGGAGCGCCGATAAAAAACCTAGACGCGTATCTCACGAACTCCATGTCGCCTTCGTTGGCGGTCAAATCCACGCAATGGGGAGACATGACATTGGCTTCCACCCGGGCCTCGTTCCCCCAGATATTCGGCAAAACCGTGCTTGACTGGATGCAATGGCAACCCTTCCAACGGTATGGCGAGCGCAGTCTTGGCAACGTATTCACCACATATTACGCATTCATTTTCGACTGGGGCATCGCGGGTGCGATGCTTGCCATCGTGCTGATCGCCGCACTTTCTCAGCTTTGCTATGAAAGCGCGGTTTTCGCATTGCAATACGGCAAGGCGGGCATTCCCATATCGATGATGCTGTACGGTGCCATCGGCTATTGCTGTGCGTTCAGCTTTTTCTCCAACCGTTGGATGTCAACCATGTTCAACCAGATCATGCTCAGAAACATCATTATTTGGGTGGTGCTGATATTCTTCGTGAACTCCGTGCGCATACGCAAACGCGCCTTCGCCAAGCGGGTGGTGCTTTATGCCTGAACGTCAGCCGACCAAGCATCCAACCGACGTGCGCATTCGATCCGTGAAATTCAACGTGCTGATGAACATGATCGTCACCACGTCGTCAGTGATCTTCCCGCTCATCACCGTGCCATACGTGTCGCGCGTGCTTTCCACCGGTGGCACCGGGCATGTGGCGTTCGCTCAATCCGTGGCCTCATACTTTTCGCTGGTGGCCCTCCTGGGCGTTACCTACTACGGAGTGCGCGTCTGCGCTCGCGTACGCGACGACCGCGCGGAACTATCGCGTACGGTGCTGGAATTGCTGGTTATTCTGGCATGCTCCACCACCATGGTGTTCGCGGTCTACCTGGCGTGCCTGTTCACCGTACCGAAAATGAACGCGCAATTCGGGCTGTTCGCGCTTTTCGGCCTGGCCATCTGGCTTTCCTCGTTCGGTGTGGAATGGTTCTATCAGGCGTTGGAACAATACGAATACATCACCGTGCGTAGCGTATGTTTCAAACTGCTGGCATTGGTGCTCATGTTCGCTTTTGTACGGCAGCGCGGCGACTACGCGATATACGGCCTGATCGTGGTGGTGGCCGGGTACGGATCCAACGTGCTCAATCTCCTGCGGCTACGCAGGTTCGTGGACTTCCGCAATTGTGGACATCTCAATATTTCCCGCCATTTCAAACCGATGCTATGGTTCACCATCGCATCCATTTCATCCGGCATGTATATTCAAGTAGACATTGTGATGCTCGGCTTCCTTGGCACCACCGATATGGTCGGCCTGTACCAGCTGGTATCCAAAATCAAATCCGTGCTCGTCACCGCCGTCAATTCCGTCGGCAACGTGATGCTGCCACGCCTTTCGTATTATCAGGCGCGGCGCAAAGAGCGGCAGGCAGGCGAACTGATCGCGAAAAACATGAATTTCGTTATGGTATTCGGCTCCGCGATCATTGCTCTGCTGATATTGCTTGCCGACCCGATCGTGGCATTGCTCGGTGGCGCTGACTTCGCGGAATCCGCGGTTCCGCTACGATTCGTCGGTATTGCGGTGATGTGTTCGGCCATGAATATCGTGCTTGCGAATGTCATGATTTCCAAAGGAATGGAACGTACATGGGCCATGGTGAACGCGATCGGACTTGCCTTGGCCGTACTTGCAAACGTGCTGCTGATTCCACAGCTCGGCGTGGTCGGTTCCGCCATCAGCATTTCATTGTGCGAAGCGTTGATGCTGGCGATGCGCTCATATGTGTGCCGCGGGTTTTTGGTTGGCATTCGCACGTCGATCGATCCGATGCGTATTCTGCTCAGTGCGATTGCGGCAGGCTGCCTTACGCGGGGCGCGATCGCGATATGCGGTGCCGAGACATGGAACGCCTTCCTGTGGCTGATGTTCGGCGGATTCCTGTTCGCGCTGATATATGGCATCGCGTTGCTGCTGTGCCGCGAACGATTCGTTATGGCCATGCTTCAGCCGGTATTCAACCGACTGCATGTACGGAAAACGAATGATGAGAATAACGCGCATGGCGCAAGCAATGCGAGTGACGGACGATATGCAAACAATGGAGGTTGGCAATGACGAACTACGTGATCTGCGAACGTTCGCTGCATCATGCGCACGCTGGATCCAAAGCGCGCGATGACATTCGGCAGGTGCTCGAAAGCCAATCCTGGCAGCCGTTCGAAGTGCGTCCCGGCGAGAACAAAGGGTATTTCGACAAGCTGGTGTGCGTTGGGCGTACGCTTGCCGATTGGCATCGGCTGGAACGAACCGTTCGTTGCGGGGATGTGGTGTTGGTGCAATTTCCGCTCATCATGTACAACAAGGTGTCGCTGTACGCCTTGCCTTCCGTGCGTAGGATGAAAGCGCGCGGAGCGTTGTTTGTTTTTCTGATTCATGATTTGGAAACGCTACGCGGCTACTCCTACACCGATTTCGACAAACAATGGGTGACTGAAGCGGATCTGCTCATCAGCCACAATCCGCGCATGAGCGAAGTGTTGCGCAAGTACGGCGCGACCGCGCCGATCGTGGAGATCGGCATTTTTGATTACCTGCTGCCGCAAGCGAATCCTGTGCCCGTGGAACAGCGTCACGGCATCGATATCGCGGGAAATCTCAGCCATGGCAAAGCCGAATACGTGTATCGGCTGGCCGAGCGATTCCCCAAAGCCGACATCAATCTGTACGGGCCGAAATATGACCGGCGGAACGGCAAAACGGCGTGGTACCGCGGAATCGTCGCACCCGATGAACTGCCAGACAAACTGGAAGGACGATTCGGTCTGATCTGGGACGGCGACAGTCTCGACACCTGCGGCGGCTATTACGGCAAATATCTGACCGTCAACAATCCGCATAAGCTGTCGCTGTATCTTGCAGCCGACAAGCCGGTGATCATATGGAACAAGGCGGCGCTCGCACCATTCGTAGTCGAACAGGGAGTGGGCGTTGCCGTCGAATCGTTGCAAGAGGCCATGGCCGTGGAATACGGCATGACGCAAAGCGAGTATGCGCGAATGGTACGACGGGCTTCGCAATTGGGGCAGAAGCTGCGTGAAGGCTGGTTTACAAGGGAAGTCATGGCCAAGGTGCAGGCGGTATTGCCGTCGTTGCGTCGAGAAAACAAGGAAAGGTGAGATCATGGGCGTGAAGCAGCGAATCAAAACCATCGTTCCGCATCGCGTCTGGCGCGTATTGCAAGGATGCAAAGCGAACATGACATTGGCTTCGTACTATGCGGGGCAGCGCAAACGGTTCCTGAGATTCTGCGCGGGGCAATGGAATGTGGGGCAATCCGAGCAATTGCGCGGCACTATGGTGTATTACATTCATCGTATTGAAAAAGGATTGTCGCATAGACGGTTCCGTGCGGGATTCGGCAGATCCGCGTTCGGGGAGTTGCGTTCCGTGATGGATGAATGGCGGGAACGCGACTATCCGGTTGACGATGTGACGTATATCGCGGCACGGCAGGTGGTTCGTGCATACGTGCGCAAGCATCGGGCGTTGGAGAAGCCGATTCCTGAGTTTGTGGGCGTATGGTTTGCCGACGAAGTGGCCTCGGTGGATATCGAAAGCGTCGAACAAGCCGAAAAAGCCGACGTTGCGGGCAATGCGGGCGTGAAAACCGTGCGTGCCGCAGACAAACGCGACAACGCATCGCTCGACTATGCAGCATTGTTCGCAGGGCGTTCCAGCGTACGCGAGTATGCCGAAACCCCTGTTGATATGGGAACGGTGCGTAAGGCCGTAAGCATGTCGATGAAAACGCCATCGGTATGCAATAGGCAGGCATATCGCGTGCTGCTGATCAGCAATCCGAAATTCATCGAACAGGCATTGGCGTTGCAGGGCGGGTGGCGTGGGTACGATGCGCCTCCGGTGCTGGCGTTGATCAGCGTGGACGTGCGCAGTTTCGTAAGCGTTGAGGAACGCAACGAGCCGTATATCGACGGAGGCCTGTTCGCCATGGCGTTCCTGACCGCATTGGAATGCGAGTCGCTGGCCGCCTGCCCTCTCAACACCATGATGCGTGAGAAGCAGGAGCATGAGATCCGCAAGCTGTTGGGCGTGCCCGACTACGAAACGCTGATTGCGTTCGTGGCGATCGGCAACTTCCCGGAAAGCATCGAATCGCCGGTATCGTTCCGGTATGATGCTTCGGTGATCACGCGGGAGCTGAACTGACGATGAGCCATACCATCAGTGTGATCATTCCCGTCTACCGTGCCACGTTGCAAACGTTGCATGATTGCGTGAACAGTCTGCAACGGCAGCAGGGCAGTGGCTTCCGTATCGAAGCGGTGATTGTATTCGATGGTGAGCCGGCATTCGAAACGGCACCGATCTCGAATTGGAATTCGCCATTGGTCAGCATTCGTACGGAAACGATCGCCCATGCCGGAGTCTCCGCGGCTCGCAACGCGGGATTGCGCGCGGCCACGGGGCAGTGGGCGATGTTCCTCGATGCGGATGATGTGCTCGCCGAGCATGCCGTCGACGGCATACTTGCGTTTGCGGTGCGATACCGCTGCGATGTGGTGATGGGGGCGTACCGCAACGTGCTTGCAGGTGCCGATGCGAACGGTGTTCCCGACGCCGCTGGTGCCGTCATTATGGGCGGCAAAGGCGAGGGGTCTCCAAGTGTGGAAGAACACCATTATGCTGAAACTGACATGGTGTTCGAGGGACGCAGGCGTCTTGACCTATGCGAGGATATGCTCCGACCGCAGCGAGGTATCGCGCTTGTTTGGGGCAAGCTGTACAGCATGCCGCTGATCAAAGGGATCGACGGATTCAACGAAACCTTGAGTTTGGGGGAGGACGCCGAATATGCGTTCCGTGCGGTCGCGGCGGCGAATCGAATCGGCTATGTGGATGAAATGGTGTACGAATACCGCCGCAATGCGGATTCGGTGGTGCGGTCGTTCTCCAACGATTATGTGCGGCGAACAATATCTGCGATCGAAACAATGCGCGATACCATTCGTCAATTTCGGGAAATATCTGATGGAACGCTCGATGATTACACATTATTTCATCTGACGATCATTATGATCAATGATCTGTTCAATCCCGAAGCGCCATGGAACCGTCATGAACGAAAGAATCACTATGGAAAAGTAGTGAACATGTCGGTTTTTCGGCAGCCGCTTGATCGATATCGGGGAGGTCGTTTTCCTGTGACCCGACAAATCGCGTTGCTTTCGATGAAATATCGATGGTATTACGTGAGCGCTGCGATCGCATGGGTGCGTCATAAGCAATTCAGTGGAAAACAATGAGAAAGCGGAGTGCTTCTGCAATAGCGAGAAAACAAAGAAATAACTACTTGAACGACGAGGAAATATGGACGAGAAGCATAATATTATCGGTCTAATCACGTATCATGCTGCCTATAATTATGGTTCGGTATTGCAGGCGTATGCCACGCAATCAACCATCACGGACATGGGGCATGACGTTACCGTCATCGACTACCGGCCGCTTGAGGGCGAACGCTACTATGAACGCTTATATTGGCGTGGGCTGGGCCTCAAATCGTCCATCGCGGATTTAACCATGCTGCCGGTTGCGGGACTGCGCAAGAAGCGCATGCGCAATTTCGAGCGGTTCATCAGCACGAACATACATGTGGGCCAACGACGCTATCAGGAGCCGGAAGAGCTGAATTCGCTGGCTGACGCATTCGACGTGGCCGTGAGCGGCAGCGACCAGATCATCAACAAGCATTCCAACGAGCTGGAACGCGTCGACTGGAAGTACATGGACCCGTACCTGCTGAAATGGGCGAACTGCAGGAAAATCTCGTATGCTTCGTCGCCGGCCACCATGACCGACGATGAGCTGCGGCGCATCGGACCGGCGTTGGTGGAATTCAGCGCGCTTTCGGCGAGGGAACGTTCCGCATGCGGCAAACTGCGGCAGGTAAGCGGCAAATATGTGGAACACGTATGCGATCCGACGCTGTTGCTCAACGCGGGCGAATGGGAGGAACGCATACCGTTGCGTAAGTCGCAACACGTGCCCGAACAGTATCTGCTGTTTTATTCGCTGCTGCGTCCCAAGCGTGCTGTCGGCGTATTCAGGCAACTGCGTGAACTGTCTCGTCGAGTCGGCCTGCCTGTCGCAGTGCTGACGCCGCAGGCGGGCAATGTGCCGAAATGCGATGAGCTTGTCAATGTGCTCGAGGCAGGGCCGGAAGAATTCCTCTCGCTGGTGAAATATGCGGAGGGTGTAGTTACGGACTCCTATCATGGCACGCTGTTCTCCATCAACTTCCATAAACCGTTCTGGGTGTATACGGAAGGTACCAAAGAGCATGAACTCGGCACCAGACGCGGTCAAATCCTGCAGGAAGTGCAATTCGCCGACAGAATCATCACTGATTTTTCCGAAGTTGATTGTACTGATACCTCACAGACCATCGATTTCTGCAATGCCGATATTGCGCTGGATATCATGCGCAGCCGCTCAAAGCGATATCTGCACGACGCTTTGAGCTGATTATGCTAAATCCGCTGATTTTGATGTGTGTATTTTCATGCGTATAGAAGCGTTTGAATATGATTTGAGCCTTGGAGTGATATTGAATTCCAAGGCTCAAATGTTTTATGGATATCGGCGGTTGCCGTTTACTTGACGGTGATGGTGATGGTGGCGGTTTGGTTGCCGACCTTCACGTTCACCTTGGCGGTGCCGGTCTGGACGCCGTAGACGGTGCCGGTGCCGGAGACCGCCACGGCGGCCCCGTCACTCCACCAGACAGCGTCGGACGGGGTGGCGTCCTGGGTGCCGATCACGTAGAGCTCGGCGAGGTTGCCTTTCTGGATGGACAGTTTGCCGTCCGCGACGCCCTTGCCGGAGATGCTGATGGCGGAGTCGTCCGGGATCGTGCCGTCCTCGTTCACCTTGCCGGAGGTCCAGGAGACGCCGAGCGCCTTGGTCTTGTCGGCCTTGGACTTGCGGTCCTTGGCCGAGTCCCATGTGGTCTTGCCGTTGGCGTCGACCTTGATCAGACGGAATGTGATGGCGTTGCCCTTGCCGACCTTCGTGGTGCCGGTGTACGCGTTGCCGTACCTGGCGAGCTTGACGCCGCCGGCGCGGGTCCAGGTCTTGCCCTTGCCCTGGCCCCAGTCGCCGACCGCGTACAGGGTCTCGCCGGTCTTGAGGTCGGCGGCCGCGTTGATGGTGATGTCCACGGTGTTCTCGACCGCGTTGGTCCACTTGAGGTCCACGGTCTTGGTCTTGTCGGCGGTGGCCTTGACGTCGCCGATCTCGTCCCATGTGGTCTTGCCGTTCGCGTCGACCTTGATCAGTCGGGCGGTGATGGCCTGGCCCTTGGTCATGGTGGTGGTGCCGGTGTACGCGTTGCCGTTCTTGGCGAGCTTGACGCCGCCGGCGCGGGTCCAGGTCTTGCCCTTGCCCTGGCCCCAGTCGCCGACCGCGTACAGGGTCTCGCCGGTCTTGAGGTCGGCCGTGGCGCTGAAGGTGATGTCCGCGGTCTTGATAACCGGAGGCGTTGCCGTGCAGGTGATGGCTGTCAGCGAGGCGGACGAACCATCCCAGCTCACCTTGCCCGAGAATTCAAAACCAGGCTGGCTGGCCCCCGGCATCTGCGAGCCGCTGCCGTTGGAGAAGATCACGCGATAGGTGCCCTCGCCCAAATCCGGAACCTCATACTTGTATGTGCCGGCCTTGGCGCACGAATCGGCGGCCGCCATCGCGGTCATCTCCACGCCCGGCCAGGCCGCGTTGTTCTTCGCGGTCGCTCCGTCGCCCGTGTACACGTACGCGTACATCTTGCTCCAGCCGGAAGGCTTCGTCGCATAAATCGTGTTCGCCTGAACCTCAACCTTGGTGTAGGTTGCGGTGAACTCGAGCGCTTCGCCGCTTTCGGCGCCGGTGCCCTTGACGGTCAGGGTGACGGAATCGCCGATCTCCATATCGCCGCCGATGGTGAGCGAGTCGCCGTCAACGAAGGAGCCGTTCTTGCCATTGCTCAGTGAGTAAGTGAGATTGGTGGCATTGCTGGCGTTCAGCGTCACCTTGATGGTGTTGGAGGAGAACTTCTTGCTGACGGTCGCGGAAACGGATTCCTTCACGCTCGTGTTGAAGTACACGCTCACCGCATCGCCCTTGGCGGTGCCGGAAGTGATCTTGCCGTTGGAAACGGTGATGGTGCCGCCGTTCACCTGATCGGTGTACGTGCCGTCGTCAAGCTTGGTCGGAGTGCCGGCCAGATTCTGGTCGCCGCCCATGTTGGCGATGCTCACGCCGTCATTGCCGGCATTGTTGTCGGTCTTGTAACGTTCCACCATGAGGCAGGAGTTGTTGTTCTGTTCGGAACCGCAGTTGCGCAGGTATTCGGCCTCGCCGTCCATGGCATTGCGGAAATGGTTGACGGCCGCAACAGCCGTGTCTTTCCACATGTCATCGCCGGCGTCGCCCAGCTGAGAGGCTTCTGCGAACTGGGGCTGATTGCCGCCGGAGGCCTTCGGACGGTTGAAGAACAGTGGCGCTCCGCCTGCGCGTGCGCCGACCACGGCCCAGCCGAAGCGTATCTGATCGTTGGTCAGATACGTGGATTCCTTGTCGCCATTGGCATAGTTGTCGTGGGACTCCACCCAGGTGACCAGCTGATCGTCGTTGACGCCCCCGTTGCGCAAGCTCATAAGATTGCCCGCATTGAGATTCTTGCTCCACAGTGCAGAACGGATGGTCTTGCCATAGTCGGAGGCCGTGGCTCCGCCGCCGCCTTCGCCATACTTGGCATACAGGTTGGCGTACGCCTTGTAATCCAGTCCGGAATCGCCCTGCAGCACTTCGCCGTACTGGTATTGCGAGCCGTTCTGCAGAATGGTGGTCCAATACTGCGAACCGTCGAATTCGTTCGGCAGTTCGACGTGCTTGCCGGCGTCGAAACGGAAGCCGTCAACACCGTCGTTCACCGCGGTTTTCAGGAAGTCGTGCATACGATTGGCGACTTCCGGATTGGCGGTGTTCAGATCCCATAGGCCCAGCAGGTGGCAGTGCGTCACCTGCCAACGGTTGGAATAATCGATGTTGTCGCCGCCGGAGCCGCTGCAGGAGTTGCGCGCATGGAAATATTCGCTCTTCCGCCAGTCGGAGTCGATGGCGTTCCAGTCGGCGGTGAAGTGGTTGGCCACAACGTCGACGATGATGCGGATGCCATGCGCGTGGGCTGCCACGGTCATGGCTTTCAGGTCGTCTTCGCTGCCGACCACGAAGTTGCCGATGGAGGTGTTCGTCGGCTGATACACGTAATACCAATTTTCGGTGAATTTCTTGCCGTTGGCGTCGTTCACCTTGATTTTGCTCATCGGCTCGGTTTGAATGGAGGTGTAACCGGCTTCGGCGATCTCATCCATATGTTCGGTGATGGTGTTGAACGACCACATCCACGCGTGCAGAATGGCGCCGTTCTTCATCTCCTTGGTCAGACCGTACTTTTTGCGTGCTGCTTCGAAAGTCGGGTTGCCTACGGTGTCCGCATAACTGTTACGGTCGGTGCTCGCCTGTGCGGAGACGCTGGCGACTGCCAGTCCGCCGAAAACTGTGGCAAGGGCTGTGGCGCCCACCGCCAGCTTCTTGCTGACGCGCAGACCCAGCTTCTGCCAGGCGGGAGTTGGTTTCCGATGTTTCATTGACCTTCCTGATCCTTCTTTTTCTTGTGTTTGGGCCGGTATCGGGGCTTGTGGCTCCGTTATCGTGGCCGCTGCTTTGCGACGGGGGTCCCATCTTCTTTGATAGCGTTTGCAATACTGCAACCGTGTAGTGTATATTCTATCCCGATTGGAGTGTAAAAGATGCTGAAAAATGGCGGATTTTCAATGAAAATCGTTACTGAGAAAATCATTGTAAAAATGAAAATGATTGCAAAAGATAGTTGCGCAAGATAGCCCCTATATGAACCGTTTTGCAAATGATATGCATGCATAAAGCACGATATTTCAGCGCTTCCTATATGAAATTGGAAAACTGTGCTGCAAAGTATTTGCAATTTGCGCAACCCGTAGTGCGGGGGTGAGGTAGGGGTTACCACATCTGTTTTTAGCGGAAAACCGTCGGGGTGACAAGGGGTGGTGTGCCCATCGAGTTGGCTTAGGAAGTGCGCTGGCTGAACCGTATCGAATTTCTCATTGAGACAAGCATGGTCTGCGGTATGTTTTTTCGTATTATGTTGTGTTCTTGAAAATATGAATATATTCCCAGAGATTCGATTCGTTTTATTCTTAACAATGAGGTACAGTATTTCACGTAGTTATTTACAATAAAGGAAGGATTTACATGTCCGTTCTTGATGGTTTCAAAGAAGTTGGCGAAAGAACGGGTGGCAAGTTGACCATGACGGTCATGCTTGAATCCGTTCGTTTTTCCAAGGGTGTTTCCGAAGTTCTCGGACGTCCTGAATACGTCAAGCTGCTGGTGAATTACGAGCGCGGCAAGTTCGCAATCCAGGTATGCGATGAGAATGACGATTTCGCTCTTCAGTTCAATGCTCCGAACGCCGATACGCCGTCTTCCGTCACCACCCGCAACCTTGACCTGCTCGTTGCGACGCAGAAGTTCTTCACCTTCCCGGAGGTGCCTGCAGACAAGATCGCCTTCTTCGCTCTGGACGGCGAATATCACAGCGATGAGCGCGTGATCATCTTCGATGCCAAGAACGGGGTCCGCAGCGGCACCGTCGGCAAGCGTGGTCCGAAGGCCGGTCACGGCGGCCGCAGGCGCAGGAAGATCGATGACGTCAAGGAAGCCACGGTGATCGGTTCCAACAATGCCCTGTGAAATCGGCGATATCCCAGTGATATTTAAGATCGTAATATAGTTTGAGCTCCGTAATATCTTCGAATATTACGGAGCTCAAACTATATCATCATCGAATCAATCAATGATGATCAATCGCGATTTAATAGCAGTGATTGGCCAGCCAGTACGTGTAGGCTCCCTGAATGGAACCATAACGCTGCGCGCAATAACCCCAGAACCACTTGAGCTGGGTCTGATAATTGGTGGCCCAATCGGCGCCCGCGCTCACCATCTTGCTGCCAGGCAACGCCTGGGGCAGACCATAGGCGCCCGAACTCGGATTCGTTGCGGTGACGCTCCAGCCGGACTCGTGGGTGATGATGTATACGGTGGCGGTGAAATCGGCTTCGGTGTAGCCGTTCGACAGCAGATAATCGTGAGCCCACTGCTGCATTTCGCCCGCCGGCACAGTGGTGCCGATCGACGCGGAAGCGCTGGAGGACGACGACGAAGTGGAACCGGTGCCGACGAGAATGACCTTGTCGACCGGAGCCTTCTTCACATACGAGCTGATCATATTGGAGGAGACAACGGTGTCGCCGGACTTGGTTACGAGGTTCGTGGTTTCCATCACGCCCTCTTCGCCTTCCGTCTCAACCTTCTCCTGGCCTTCCGGCAGGCTTGAGGTTTCCTTCTTGACGACATTGAAACCGATGGCGGTGTCGGAAACCTCAACGCTTGCGCCGGCACGCTGAATGGTGATTACGGTCTTCTCATCCACCTTGGTGGTGAGCGAAGGGGAGACCGTGTCTTCCGGTTCGAGCGTGATGTCTCCCGCGTCGAGCACGGACTTCACGTCGGTGAAATTGGTACCGGGCACCACGCGCGACTTGCCGTTGATCTTCACGGTGACATACGAGGTGTCTCCATTGAGCAGCTCACGGGCGTTGCCACGGGATGCTTCGGCGGAATCGGTGACGGAGAAGGCCGTGACCTGATTGGCCGTGTTCTGCTCCGCGGAGGTGTAAAGATTGCGCGACACAATGCCGCCGGTAGCCAACAGGCCCACCGCCGCGACCGTTGCGGCGATCTTCACCAGCGAGGACTTGCTCGGCATGGCGAAGGTAGACGATCGGGCGTGCTTGCTGTGGTTAGCCATTCTGCTCCTAAACGCGCGTTCAGATCCTCGACGAATTCACACATGCACGGCATGCGGTGCGCCGCCACTTCAGGCTTCGCCGGAAAGCGCATATCCAACGCGACATTCTACTCCATGCCATGGAATCCGGGCGAGCGCATATGTAACAGGCGGGCAAAGCGGGCATGCAAAGCAAGCGTGCAAAGCAAAAGGTGCCGTTGATGTTTCGCCATCGAACGGCACCTTTGCAATCCTTTGATATTCGCCTTATTGCGCCTGTTCCGTAGCCTCTTCGGCAGCGGCCGCATTGACGTCCAGCTCCTTGGCCTGGGCGATCAGATCGTCCAGATCCGACGCGCGCAACGCGCCAGCCTGCTGGAATACGATCTGCTGGTTCTTGATCACCATCAAGGTCGGCACGGCCTGCACTTTGGCGGCGGAGGCGAGATCCGGATTCTGGTCGATATCGACCTTCGCGAAATAAATGTCAGGATTCGCTTCGCTTGCCTTTTCGAACGTCGGGCCGAACGCACGGCACGGACCGCACCAGGTTGCCCAGAAATCCACGAATACCAGATCGTTGGATTCGACGACCTGATTGAAATCCTGCGAAGTGACCGCATGCGTTGCCATGATTGCTCCTTGCTGTTCGTTCCATCGACGCGCGTGACGGGCTACGCCCCTCGTATGCGATTGCTTTGGAGTATATAACCGTGCCCCAACCCTACGTATTCCCGGCGTGCGCAAGATCCGCTGTCAGAGGAATCGTCTTCCAGCGCATGCGTTTCCAGCCAATTCACACAAGATGCGTGATAATGGGACTATGCCAGTGATGAATGATGAAGTGCCCGACGAGGGCGATTTCGATGCAGGCCGCCGTCGCGGAGAATTCGACGACATCACGCCGGAGGATTTCATCCGTGGAATAGGAAACCCTCCGGGATGGCTTGCTTCCGGCGAAATCAACCGTATGCGCGGTGAAATGCCGATTCCGTACGTGCTCGTGGTTCCGGTGCGCACCGACGATCTGGGACGTGTCTCACAGGTCGGATCGCTGCTGCGTGTGTCTGACGACGGCAGCATCGAACGAACGCTGATCGCCGGCCGCGTGCTCTATCACGAATCGTTGCGTGAGGCCGTGGCGCGCAATATCGCCAAGGATTTGGGCGATATCGCGCTGCCGCAGTTGCCGGTGAGCCTGCAGCCGTTCACCGTGGCCGAGTTTTTCCCGACGCCGGGACTGTCCGACTATTTCGACTCCCGCCAGCATGCGATCGCATTGTGCTATGTGGTGCCGATCGCAGGCGATTGCAAGCCGCAGGACGAGACGCTCGACGTGGAATGGGTCAATCCGAACAGTGAGATCCTCGACACTTTCGTCAACCAGATGAGCAACGGATATGGCACGATTGTGCGTCAGGCGATCGCTTGGGCCGGCAGGTAGCCGACAGGCTTATGGTTGACGTCGAAACCGGTCGGCCGTGGGCGCCAGGAAAGCGCGTGGCAGCTTGCGAATGCAGGCAGCGCAAGCGATAGATACATAGGCAATATAGGGGAGAGGAACGGAGTGAGACGATGACGATCGAATTACATAATAACGTGTATTGCGAGGGCGAGGGGCTTCCCGTGGTGCTGGTGCACGGGTTCCCCGTGGACCACCGCATGTGGGACGAATGTGCGGAGGCGTTGGAGGCGGCCGCTGTGGAACATGGTGTGAAACGGTTTCCGATCTGGGGTCCCGACATGCCCGGTGCGGGAGAAGGGCCGATTCCTTCCGATGAGACCAGTGGCGGCAAAGACGCGGACGGCGCTTTCCCGAACGGTTTGGACCATATGGCCGACGCCTATGTCGCGATGTTGCATGCGGCCGGTTACGACAAGGCGATTTGGGCGGGCCTTTCGATGGGCGGCTATCTGGTTCTCGACATTCAGCGTCTGCACCCCGAAGCTGTTGCCGCACTGGCCTTATGCGACACGAAGGCCGCCGCTGATTCCGATCAGATGCGTGCGAAACGCATCGCGATCGCCGAGGAATGCGAATCGACGGGCACGCATGAGCCGGTTATGGGATTTGCGGCATCCACACCTGAGGATTCCACCATCAAACAGTCGGACGCCTACCGTGAACAGTTCACTGCATGGATCAACGAGCAGCCGGCCGAAGGCATCGCATGGCGTGAGCGCATGGCGGCTGGGCGCCCGGATCTGAACGATGTGTTGCCTGCGATTACAGCACCGGTTGCGGTGATCTGCGGCGACAAGGATCCGTCGAGCCCGCCGAGCGTGATGACGCCGATCGCCGATGCGATGACAGGCACGAGCGCGGATATGACGGTGGTATTCGATTGCGGGCATTTCAGCGCATACGAGCATCCGCAGGCGGTCGCCGACGCGCTGCTCGCGCTGGTGCGCAGAGTGCAGTAGCCGGTATTTTCCGCCGCTGCCGTCAATATCGCAATCAGAAATACAAAAAAGATATAAAAAATAGAAAAGAAAATACGGAATAGAGAAAAAATATCCGCTCTATCAATCGTATTCAAGGAAAGAAGCAAGCGATGAGCGTGTTCTCACCATTGGCGCTGACTCAGGCACTGCCGTTCCTGCCACTTGCGCAAGGTGACATCGACTATGAGGTTTCGAGACGCGGCGAACCCGACCTGTTCGACACGGCGCTGCTGGAGCCGGCCACGAAGGTCATTCTCGTCAAAGACGGCATGGTGGCGGTGCCGCGCGGACAGGGAGCCATCGCGGACTACGCCAACGTGCATATGCGTCTCGCGCAATTGCCCGGCGCCTACGTGGCGGCGGAACTGCACACGCATCCGACGGCGCTCGCCATATTCCTTGGATCGTATGGCGGCAAACGCGACGAACACGTGGTCGCCGTTGACGTGTCTCGCGTGAAAGCCGCGGAGACGGTGGCCGCAAGCAGCGAGCATATGGGCGCGGACGATGCGTTCGGCGAACAGCACGAACCGGAAGCGAAAACGTCGAAATCGTTGCTGGAAAGCGCTGCGGAACGATTCGACTGGGTCGATCTGCGCGGATTCGCACCGCATGCCAGCGCGCGCGAAGCAGGCCAGGCCACGACGGCGATCTCGCTGGGCGTATGGCATGCGCGCCAACGTCATTGCCCCACATGCGGCGCTCCGACCGAACCGGCGTTGGGAGGATGGGCGCAACGCTGCACCAGCGAAGCGGACGGCAAGCGACTGCTGTTCCCCAGAGTGGAACCGGCCGTCATCACGGCGATCGTGGACCATGAGGACCGTCTGCTGCTGCAACACAACAGCGCATGGCGCAACACCGGACTGTACTCCGTGTCGGCCGGCTTCGTGGAAGCCGGAGAAAACCTGGAGCATGCCTGCCGGCGCGAAGCCAAAGAGGAAGTCGGCATAGACATCGGCGAACTCAAATACTTGGGATCGCAGCCATGGCCGTTCCCCGCATCGCTCATGATGGCGTTCAAAGGCGTGGCCAACACCACCGACGTGCGCGTGGACGGCGACGAGACCCTGCAGGCGCGTTGGGTGACCCGCGACGAATACATGAACGAGTTGGTGGCAGGGCGTATGGAAGCTCCCGGAAAGGCCACCATCGCCCGCTACATGATCGAAGAGTGGCTCGGTCACGACCTCCCGTAACAAGTTTCGGCACTGCTCTAGGGAAATACATACGATTGACGTAGAATGAGCTTTCATGAGCGAAGAAAACGATAACAAGCCGAATCTGGATGTGCCTGAGCATCTTGAATATTCCGACGAGCATGTGTGGGTGGATGCTTCCACCGAGCCGGCCATGGTGGGTATCACCGAATATGCGGCCGACCAGCTTGGCGAACTCGTGTACATCGATCTGCCGGAAGTCGGCACCGAAGTACAGGCGGGCGACGAGGTGGCGGAACTGGAATCCTCCAAGGCGGTCACGCCGCTGGTCGCTCCGGTGGCCGGCGTGATTCGCTATGTGAACAACGAGGCCGCCGACGATCCAAGCATCGTAACGGGTGACCCGTATGGCGAAGGCTGGATTTTCAAAATCGAACTTGAGGATGACGAGCCGGGACTGCTTTCCTCCGAGGAATACGCCAACATCGTGGTTCAGTGAACGGCACGATTCGGGAAATTGGATGGGAAATCATCGGTATTCCCTGAAAAATCCCTGATTTTCACGCTGGGGTACCAGGTAATTCAATAATCGCCTTTATAGTGGGGTTATGACCGAACCGCAGCCGTTGCCCCAGCGTGAACCGGATTCCATATCCGAAGATGACATGCCGACCGTGCCCATTCCCGCACGCAAGGTGGTCACCACCTTCGACGCGGCTTCGAAACACGAACGCATCGAAGTCAAGCCTCCGCTGACACGACTGTTCCGCCGCACCATTACCAGAGCGTTCAACAAGTGGGTGACGTTCTCAACAAGCATGGTGCTCAATCTCAACTGGTATCCGCGCGTGGAGCCATATGTCGGCTACGGCACCGAACATTACTCTCGACTGATCTGCCGAACCGTGTACGGGCCCTTCAAACGTCAGGCGGGCCGTCTGACCCGTGGCATCCGTGCCATGCTCACCATCCCCTCGCCGCATACGAAGGTGCGCATCGCCATCGACGGCGTGCCCCTCGAAACCGTGCAGGTGGGCGCGTCCGAAGTGCACGACGAAGTGGACGCGCAGCGCAATGTCTCCAGTGAATTCGCAGCCTCCGATTCCGCAGGATATCTCGATCTCGTGGCCGAACATTCGCTCGAACCGGGCGTGCACGACGTGTCATACAAGGTACGCAGCCGCAAACCGGTCACAGCCAACCTGTTCACCATTCCCAGCGGTACGAAAGTCGGCGTGATCTCCGACGTGGACGACACCATCATGGTCACGCAGGCGCCAAGCCTGATGAAAGCCGCCTACAATCTGCTGCTGCTCGATCCAAAGAAGAAAATGCCGGTTGCGGGCATGAACCTGCTGTTCAACCGCATTGCGGACATGTTCCCGGACGCGCCGTTCTTCTACCTGTCGACATCGCCATGGAATGTGGAAAGCTCGATCCGGCATTTCATCGCCAACCATGGTTTTCCGGAAGGTCCGCTGCTATTGCGCGACCTCGATCCTCGCCCGAAAACGTTCATTCCTTCCGGAGTGCAGCACAAACTCGAGTATGCCGAACAATTGATGGCTGATTTTCCTGATATGAAGTTCATTCTGATCGGCGATGACGGGCAGAGGGATCCGACCACGTACGCCACGATCGCACGCCGATACCCAGGGCGTGTGCTGGCGATCGGCATCCGGCAGTTGTCTCCACGCGAAGTCGCCGGCAATCTCGGCACCGTTGCGGGGCGTGCGGTCACGCAGCCGATCCCGGTCACCGATGTCCCGGTATTCACGGGAACGACCGGCTCGAATCTGATGAAAACCATGCTGCCGTTCCTGAAACAACAGATGGGCGTCTGACTTTTTCGTACGCCCGGAGCAGGGGGTGCGTGCCGCGTGGGATTGGGAATGCAATGCCGGTATAATCGCGTGCATGACTGATTTTCGGGGTGAACAGGGCGCAACGGGCGCGCGAGAAAGCGACGAAAGCGTGCAAGACAAATGCGGGATGCCGATCGCGAAGCGTGTGCCGAAGGAGCGCGTATTCCACGGCGACACCTTCATCGACGAGTACGAATGGCTGCGCGACAAGGAATCGCATGACGTGCAGGATTACGTCGCCGCGCAGAACCGGTATTGCGAGCAGCGCATGGAACCGTTGAAAACCCTACGCTCCACACTGTTCGACGAGCTCAAGTCGCACGTTCAGGAAAACGACATGTCCGTGCCGACACGCATGGATGGCTACTGGTATTTCGTACGCACCCAGGAGGGCCAGCAGTATGCGGTGCAATGCCGTGTGCCTATTCGAGGCGCAGACGATTGGGATCCGCCAACCATTGAAATCGGCGTGCCCATCGACGGCGAACAAGTGGTGTTCGACACCAATGCCGAAGCGCAAGGCCATGATTTCTTCCGTATCGGCGGCATGGATATTTCCAAAGACGGACGTTGGATGCTGTACGGCACCGACACCAGCGGCGACGAACGTTACGATTTCCGCATCCGCAGCTTGGAAACCGGCAAGGAACTGCCGGAAGTGTTCGAGGGCATCGGTGGCGCCTGCTTCACACCGGACGCGCAATGGGTGTTCTATGTGAAGCTCGACGACGCGTGGCGTCCATACGCGGTGATGAGGCACCGCGTCGGCACTCCCATCGTCGACGATGTGGAGGTGTACCGCGAACGAGACGAACGATTCTGGGTTGGCATCGGCCTGTCGTTCGACGAACGCAATCTGGTGATCGGCACCGGGTCGAAGACTACCACCGAAGTGCTGCTGCTTTCCACCGACGATCCGGAAGGCGAATTCCGCGCGTTCATTCCGCGCGAGCAGGACGTGGAATACGACGTGAGTTTCAGCCGTTTCGAAGGTGCCGGCGAATGCGGTGAGGATATTCCGCTCGCCGTGGTCTATCACAATGCGTTGAACCCGAATTTCGAAATCGATGTGATCGACATGCGCTCCCATGAGCCCCCGTACCGTTTGGGTGAGGGCGTGCGTGTGGCCGTCGGTTCGCCGTACGGATGCGAGCACGGCGACGAAGTCGAACCGGGCGCTTCTGAGATGCCGATCGGCACACCGTATTCCAATCCCTGCAATCCAGCCATTTTGCAGGGCGCGCATGGTCTTGGCATTGAGGGGATCTCGATTCACCGGCATTATGTGGCGCTGCAGTACCGGGCGGAAAGCCTGACGCATATTGCGGTGATGACGAAGGATGCCGCTGCGGAGGATTTTCTTGCGGGGCGTCCATGGAAGTTCACCGAGCTGGTTCCCCACGCGTTGGAAGACGATTGGGATGTCGACGAGTCGGTGGACGAGATCAACGAGGAACGTGCCGAAGTGTGGGGCGCGCTCGACCAATTGGCCGCCGCGCAAGGCGAGGGGTCGGCCGTGCATGGGGTTTCCCGCAAGGCGATGACCTCATCGGATGGCGCGACCGCCGATGCGATGCCGGGGGAGACCCGGCGCTTGTATTCGATTGGTGTGGGAGGCAATCCTTCGTATGATGCGCCCCGCATGCGCTACTCGTTCTCCAGTTACACGCGTCCCGGCGAACTGCATGATATCGATCCGGCGACCGGCGAGGATCGCCTGTTGAAGCGTGCCACGGTGCTTGGTGGATTTGAACCGCGCGAATACATGGAGCGCAGGGTGTGGGTTACCGCCCGCGATGGCGAGCGCATTCCTGTTTCCTTGGTGTGGCGCAGGGATGTGCCTGCGTGTGATTCGGCGATGTTCGTTACCGGGTATGGCGCGTATGAGATCAGTTCGGATCCGGGATTCTCGGTGTCTCGCATCAGCATGCTTGATCGTGGTGTGCTTTATGCGGTGCCGCACATTCGCGGCGGCGGTGAGATGGGTCGTGCTTGGTATGAGCAGGGGCATTTGCTCAATAAGAAGCATTCGTTTGAGGATTTCGTTGATGCCGTGCGTGCGTTGCAGTGTGCCGGTTTGGCGTCGCCTGCTCGCACGGTGGCCGATGGCGGTTCCGCCGGTGGCCTGTTGATGGGTGCCGTGGCGAATATGGCTCCCGAATGTTTCGCGGGCGTTGAGGCGGATGTGCCTTTTGTGGATGCGTTGACGTCGATTCTTGATCCGTCGTTGCCGTTGACGGTTACGGAGTGGGATGAGTGGGGCGATCCGCTGCATAATGCGGACGTGTATCGGTATATGAAGGAATATACGCCGTATGAGAATGCGCCGTCTGATGCAAATGATGCGCGGGTTGCGGTTTTTCCCAAGATTTTCATTACCACGTCGATGAATGACACTCGTGTGCTGTATGTGGAGCCGATGAAATGGTTGGCCCGACTGCAGCGTGCGGGCGTGGATGCCGTGGCGAAGATTGAGGTTGAGGCTGGTCATGGGGGTACGTCTGGAAGGTACAAGCAGTGGGAGGAGATCTCCTATGAGAATGCTTGGTGCCTTGGCGTGATGGGTATTACCAGCTGATTAGGCTGTGCGATTTGTGAGATTCGTATGATTCATGCTTTTCGTGTGTTTCGTACAGGAAAGCGGCATGGAGTGTCCATTAGTTGAGCGTTTTAAGTCCACGTGCTGATTCGTTGACTAGAGTCGCGTGCTATGAGTGATTCTGCAAAGAAGTACACCATCGCCGTCATTCCGGGCGATGGCATTGGCAAGGAAGTGACTCCGTGGGCTCAGAAGGCTCTGGAGAAGGCGGCCGAGGGCGTTGCCGAATTCGATTACGAGAATTTCGATCTTGGCGCCGAACGTTACCTGCGTGACGGTGCGATTCTTCCGGAAGAGGAAGAGGAACGCATCAAGAAGACCGACGCGATCCTGTTGGGCGCAGTCGGCGATCCGCGTATCAAGGCCGGCATTCTCGAACGTGGCCTGCTGCTCAAGCTCCGTTTCGATCTCGACCAGTACGTCAACCTGCGTCCGTCCAAGCTGTACAAGGGCGTGACCTCCCCGCTCGCCAACCCGGGTGATATCGACTTCGTCGTGGTGCGTGAAGGCACCGAAGGCCTGTACTGCGGCGCCGGCGGAGCGGTTCGCCGCGGCACCCCGAACGAGGTGGCCACCGAAGTTTCCATCAACACCGCCTACGGCGTGGAACGTGTGGTGCGTTACGCCTTCCAGCTGGCCATGAAGCGCAGGAAGCATGTGACCCTCGTGCACAAGAAGAACGTGCTCGTCAACGCCGGAGACATGTGGCAGCGCATCGTCGATAAGGTCGCCGAGGAATATCCGGAAGTTTCCCACGACTATCTGCATATCGACGCGACCACCATTTTCATGGTGTCGAATCCGTCCCGCTTCGACGTGATCCTCACTGACAACCTGTTCGGCGACATCATCACCGACGAGGCAGGTGCCGTGGTCGGCGGTGTCGGATACTCCGCTTCCGGATGCATCAACGCTTCCAACGAATACCCGTCCATGTTCGAGCCGATTCACGGTTCCGCACCGGATATCGCAGGCCAGAACAAGGCCAATCCGACCGCCGCGATCCTTTCTGCGGCCATGCTGCTGCGCCACCTCGGTTTCGACGACGCCGCGGCCAAGATCGATGCGGCCGTCGAAGCGGACATCGAAGAGCTGGGATCCGCTACACGCTCCACCGACGAGGTCGGACGCGACATTCTGGCACGCATGTGACATATGATCCGGAACGCATGATTGCGCCGGATATGTTCGCCTGTTGAGACGCCTGTCGAAATCGAGTTCATGCTTGAATTCGACAGGCGTCTCGCATATTCAGGGGGATTTCAGGGATTGCTTTCAGGGTGGATGAAAGCAACAAGGCAAATTATGGGATATTGTTGAAACCATGAGTGACAACAATGCCGATTACAACGGTTCCGGCCAAGACGAGTATTTCGCGACGAACGATTCAACTCAAGCCGATTACAGGCAGTCGCAGGATGGCTACAATCAGCCTGCATCACAGCCGCACAATCCCAACCCGTACGCATCGCAGCGGCCCGTGCAGGGATATGCCCCGGGTACGCAGGGCAACAACATCCCCGGCGGTACGTATGGCAATGGTCAGCCATATGGTCAGTCGGCTGCCTACGGTTCGCCCGTCCCCGCATATGGCTCGGCCGCTCCCGCTTACGGGCAGCCGACTCAGCCTGCGCAACCTGCACAGCCCATCTACGGCCAGCCGACGTACGGACCTACGGATTACGCACAATCGGCGCAGACCCCCTATTATCAGGAGCCGACTCAGCCCCAATACACGCAGTCCGCATACAATCAGCCACCAACCTACGCGCAGCAGACCTACTATCAGGCGACCCAACAGCAGCCCGGCTATGGCTACGCGCAGAAGTCGAAGATCGTCGCCGGCCTGCTCGGCCTGTTCCTCGGCACCCTCGGCGTGCACAACTTCTATCTGGGATACACAGGCAAGGCCGTGGCCCAGCTGTTGCTGACCCTGATCGGATGGATCATCCTCATCGGACCGATCATTTCCGGAATCTGGGCTCTGATCGAAGCAGTCCTCATCCTGTGCTCCAGCTACGGGTCCAACTGGCACCGCGATGGGCGCGGCCAAGAACTTCAAGATTGATGGGCAGAGGGCTGTATAAGCAGCCGGGCGGCAAACTCGTAGGGGTTTCCGTCCGGCTTTCTGATGACATTCCAGCATATTTCCGCGAATGTGCAAGTTCCATCCAATCCGTGGAACAATGTCGGATCGACGGCGATTTCTTTCTTGACGGCGATGACAAGGATTCCCGCCGACTATTGCAGGATTGGGAAAACTTGCTGCAAAGCCAGCGAGGCGCGCCCACACGCGACATTACGCGACGATTGCAAGCGATTACCGCGAACTATCCGAACGTGCGATTGGTGGGTATGACGGCAGAAGGCATTGCCATCGCTTTTCTCCGCGCAATCACAGGCAGTGAATCGCGTAATGCGGAAGATGCAACGGGCAACGGAAATATCGCGCGGTCCACGAAACAATATTCCGGGGAACAACCGGGAATGCATAATGCGCTGACACAAGAGGAATATCTGGAACGCTGGCGGGCCCTGAAACCGACCGTCATCCACGACAAGCCGCGCGACCCGAACGAACAAATGGAAACCGACATCGCATGGGCGCGCGAAGTGGCGGCAGGCAAACGCGAACCCACGCTGCGTATCTGGGAATGGGCCGCTCCGGCCGTGGTCATCGGCAAATTCCAGTCGCTCGAAGACGAAGTCAATACGGCGGTCGCGCAGAAGGAAGGATTCACCGTGGTCCGACGTTGCACCGGCGGCGGGGCGATGTTCATCGAACCGGGCAATACCATCACCTACTCGTTGTACGCGCCGTTCGATTTCACCCAAGGCATAAGCATCGAGGAATCATACCGGCTCTGCGATTTCTGGCTGGTGCGCGCGCTTAAGGAACTCGGGCTCGACGTACGATTCGCCGGACTCAACGACATCGCCACGCAATACGGCAAACTCGGCGGAGCCGCACAACGCCGATTCACACCAGTAGAGGGAGGTCCAGGCGCCATACTGCACCACGTGACCCTCGCCTACGATATCGACGCGGAAAAAATGGGGCGTGTGTTGAACACCTCACGCGAGAAAATGTCGGACAAAGCGGTGAAATCAGCGGTAAAACGAGTCGATCCAATGCGCTCGCAGACGGGCATGAGTCGTGAAGACGTGGTTGAACGGCTGCTCGGCGCCGCCAGGCGAGTTACAATGTAGCCCGATGGTCGAAGCCGCCCAAATGTCAAGGGCGATGAGAACGTTACGAAAGCTTGGTGTTCCGTGAGGGCATGTGGAATCGCAGCAAGCTTTCGAAGCCGCGGCAACGTGCCCGGCAACACGCCTGGCGGCGTGCCTATGAACGGAGGTGTGACAAAATGGCTACGCCAAACGAGACCAATAGTGGACCCAGTGGCGAAAGCGCGACGTTGCTGCACACCGCGTTGTTCAAGCAGGTTTCTTCCGAAGAGGCGGAGGAACTGCTGCCGCATCTGCAGCATGCCGAATACAACAAGGGCGACTATATTTTCCGCGAAGGCGACACCGATCACCGCATGTATCTGCTGGAACGCGGGCGCGTCAAACTGATCCGGCAATCGTCCGACAGACGTGTGCAGTTGTTGAGCATTCATGCGTACGGCGAAGTGCTGGGTGAGATTCCGGTGTTCGATCCGCATGGTGGACCGCGCACCGCGTCCGCCGTGGCCATGACCAGTGACACGAAAGTCGTATGGCTTGAGCATGACGCCCTGTTCGCATGGCTTGACGAGCATCCGCGCGTGGCCGTCGACATGCTTCAGGTGCTCGCGCATCGCATGCGTGACAACAATGAGCGCATTTCGGAGCTTGTGTTCATGGACGTGCCGGGACGTTTGGCGAAAACGCTGCTGAATCTGGCGTCACGCTTCGGCGAGCCGGTCGAGGCGGGGTTGAAGGTGCCGCACGATCTGACGCAGGAGGAAATGGCGCAGCTGGTCGGTTCGTCGCGCGAAACGGTGAACAAGGCGCTGATGGATTTCGCCAACCGTGGATGGATTGCGCGTGAGGGCCGTTCCATCATCATCTACCAGCCTGGCATGCTTATTCGACGATCGAGACGATAGATTTTCGGCTATTTTTCAGTGTTTTTCAAGTTTTACGATTGTTTGTGAGAAACCCGTGATGGCTGCGATCGGCCGGTTGATTAGTAGACCCACCACTTTAGAATGGGCACCATGCCCGAAAAGAAGACTTTGACCGTTCAACGTGTGCTCGCACTCGTGATTGCCTACATCACGCTGAGTGTGGGTGGCGGCGTGGCCGCCAGTTTGTTCCTCCTACCGGCGGTTTTCGGCGCGAACAGCGTCGCCAAGGCGGTTATTCCGTCGCTGTCGGTCGAAGGTATTGATTTTGATGTGACCAGCCTGCCGCAGAAGTCGACCATGTACGCTTCCGATGGCACCACGAAAATCACCGAATTCTGGGATCAGAATCGTGAAGTCGTGCCGTTGAAGAAGATTTCCAAATACATGCAGCAGGCCGTGGTAGCGCGTGAAGACAGACGATTCTTCACTCACGGCGGCGTTGATGTGCAGGGTGTGTTCCGCGCGTTCGTCCAAACATACATGAAGGGCGACCATCAGGGCGGCTCCTCCCTTACCCAGCAGTATGTCAAAAACGTGCTGATCCTGCAGGCGCAGCAGGATGACGATCCGATCGCACAATACCATGCGTCGGAAGATACCATCGCACGAAAAATGAGGGAAATGCTGATTTCCGTGCAAATGGAAAAGCAGTATTCCAAGCCTGAAATTTTGCAGGGATATCTCAATATCGCACAGTTTGGCGGCAATAGCCTCTATGGCGTGCAGGCGGCTGCGAAGCGGTATTTCAACACCACCGCAGATCAGCTGAACATCGTGCAGTCCGCCACCATCGCGGCAATCACCAAGAATCCGAACGCTTACGATCCTTCCGTCGAATCGAACCAGCCGGAATCCGAGAAGCAACGCAATATCGTGCTGCAGCTGATGAACGAGCAGGGCTATATTTCGGATGCGGAATATCAAGAGGCGGTCAATACTCCGCTCGCAGATACGCTTGATGTCCAGCCTATTTCCACCGGTTGCATGGCCGCGGACTATGATGCGGGCTATTTCTGCGATTACGTGGTGCATAAGATTTTGAATTCCAAGGAATTCGGCAAGACCAGCGAGGACAGGGAAAGACTGCTGAAAGAGGGCGGTCTGAAGATCGTCACCACGTTGGATATCGATGCCAACACCTTGTTGAACGAAACCGCGCGCAACACCATCCCACCGGAAGATTCCTCCGGCATGGAAATCGTGATGGCGTCCGTCAAACCGGGTACCGGAGAAGTGTTGGGCTTCGGTCTGAATCGAACGTATGATGCCACCGAAGCGGCGCAGAACGACCAGACCAGGGATTCCATGAACTATGCCGTGGACCGAGAAGACGGCGGCGGCATGGGCTTCTCCATCGGCTCGTCGTGGAAGCCTGTCAATCTGGTGGCGTGGATGGAAGCGGGACATTCCGTCAACGAGAACCTGCAGACGTCCACGAGGTATTCGACCTCGTTGTTCGCATGCGATCGTTATACCGGCGGCACTGATACGTGGAACGTCACCAACGCAATAACCAATGGAACGGTGAACCCGGAAACGCCGGCATTGGCTTTGGCAAGGTCTCATAACACCACGCAGGCTTCCATGGGATCCATCATCGGCTTGTGCAAGATTGCCGATACCGCAACTGAACTTGGCTATCATGATGCGAATACCGGTGAGACGCTCGACAAGACCTCATCATTCGTGCCTGCCATGATGGTCGGTAACGTCAACGTGTCCCCGCTGACGATGGCAAGCATCTTCTCTGTATATGCGTCCAATGGCGTGCAGTGCAATCCGATCGCGCTGAAGCAGGTGACTGATGTGGACGGCAATGATATTAAGGTGCCTTCCGCGAACTGCCATCAGGCGGTTGATCCGGAAATCATTCAAACGCTTGCTTGGGCCATGAATCAAGGCGTTGTTCGTCCTGACGGCGCAGGCGGTGTGGCACAGCTGGCCAATGGGCGTAAGACCTTCGCCAAGACCGGTACCCACGAGGATCAGCTAGTTACGACAGGTGGTTTCATTCCGAACCAGATCGCTACGTTCGTGCTCGTCGGTGACGTGCAGAACCCGGTTGGACACCCGATTGCGAATATCGCTATCAACGGCCAATACCACAGCTATTGGGATGGTTCCACCATCGCGGCCCCGGCATGGCGTGACTTTATGAATGCTTATGCGGAACGCAAACAGCTGCCGATTGACAACGATTATGGGCAGCCTGCGGCCAAGTATTCCGCAACATCCAGCGCGGTCACCAGGATCGGCGGTGGAAAGCAGAATGCCACCCAGCAGCAAAGCACAATCATTCAGCAGCAGAATCAGTCGCTTCAGCAGCAAAGCCAGCAGAACGACCAGCAGGATGATCAGGATCAGCAGCAGACCGAAGATGAGTGACGCTTCCGCAATTCAGCGAATGGAAGTGAACAATCAATGAACGCCCGCCACGCTCGGCGGGCGTTCTGCGTAGAATGCAGATAGTGCCGGTTTTATGGCACGAAATCTCCAGAGAAGCCCAAGGGGAATACAAGAAGAAGGCTCAGCCGATCGGCATGGAGCCAGTAGGTGCGACCGGAGGGGATCTACTACGATGAGCGAAGACGAAAAGAAGGCGAAGCGGTCGAAGAAGGCTACAACCAATGGCACGGTTGGCCTGTTCGATCCTATGACTTTGCGTGGCGTGACCGTGCGCAACCGCATCTGGCTGCCGTCAATGGACACGTACTCCGCGTTGGCCCAGGATGGCCTGCCCACGCCATTCCATTACCAGCATTATGTGTCACGTGCCATGGGCGGTTTCGGCATGGTTATCGTGGAAGCCACCGCAGTGATGCCGGAGGGTCGTATTTCGCCGTGCGACTTGGGATTGTGGGCCGACGAGCAGATGGACGCGTGGCGTTGGATCGTTGCCGATGCGAAGGCCGCCGGCGCGACGATGGCGGTGCAGCTCAACCATGCCGGACGCAAGGCTTCCACCGGCTGCTTCTCCATCGGATACGAGCATGAGAGCGTGCCGGAAGAGCAGGGCGGATGGCAGATCGTGGGGCCAAGCGCCAACGCGTTCGGGCCGTTGGACAAGCCTCGCGAACTCACCGTTGACGAGATCCATGCCATTGTCGACCGGTTCCGCGATGCCGCTTGGCGTGCTTATGATATCGGCTTTGACGCGGTGGAAATTCATGCGGCCCACGGCTATCTGCTGTCGCAATTCCTCGATCCGCTGATCAACAAGCGCGAGGATGAATACGGCGGATCGTTCAAAAACCGTATCCGCATACTGGTCGAAGTCGTGGACGCCGTGCGTTCCGTCATCCCCGACACCATGCCGGTGCTGGTGCGCGTTTCCGCGACCGATTGGGCCGCCGGCGGTTGGGATCTCGACCAGACCGTCGACCTTGCCAAAGTGTTGAAGGAGCACGGTGTCGATCTGATGGACGTCTCCACCGGAGGCATGATTCCGGGCGTGACCATTCCCGTCAAGCCCGGCTATCAGGTTCCGTTCGCCGAACAGGTGCGCTCGCGAGCCGGAATCCCAACCACGGCGGTCGGTCTGATCACCAAGCCGAAGCAGGCCAAGAAGATTTTGAAATCCGGTGCCGCCGATGCCATCGAAATCGGACGTGCGGCGCTTCGTGATCCGAATTGGCCTCTTCGCGCCGCCCACCAGCTCGGTATTCCGACCGAAGATGCGCCCTACCAGCCGCAGTATGTGCGTGGCGCATACTAAACGCAACCAATAACCAAGGTAATATCGAACAACAATCGAACAATAATAATGCGCCCTGCACCGCGTTGGCGGTCGCAGGGCGCATTATTATTTGGTGCTCGCTGCCGATTGAAATAATCGGTATCAGGCGTCGATGCCGACAGCCTGGCTCACATGGTCGAATCCGTCGCGCTTGAGCAGTTCGGCGAGACCGCGCTTCAACACGGTGATCTGCTGCGGACCGCGGTACATCAGCGAGCTGATGAACATGACCAACGACGAGCCGGAACGGATCTTCTCATAGGCCTGCTGCGGAGTGAACACGCCGCCGATGCCGGCAATCGCAAAACGGTCGCCATACTCGCGGTACACCTGCTTGATGCGTTCGTTGCTGGCCTCATAGCATGGCGAACCTGACAGTCCGCCCTCCCAATCGCGAGGAATCTCCATGCCGGTACGATCCTTCTGCAGGTTCGCGATCGACAGGCCCTGCACGTTGTGCTCGGCAAGCACGTCAAGCAGTTCCTTGGACTCTTCCCAGCTCTTGTTCAACGGCATCTTCACCAGCGTGGGCTGTGGACGTTCGATCTTGTCGAGTTCGGTGAACAGCTTGTCGAGCGCTTCCGGGCTTTCGTTGAACGGTTCGCCGGCCATGGTGTTCGGGCAGGAGATGTTCACTTCGACCATGGCGGTGCGACCGGCCGCGCGGCGCATCGAAATGCAGTAATCCTCGATGCCTTCGTCCAAATCGCCGGTCTTATCGTCATTCGTACGCGCGATCGACACGGAAATCTGCATGTCGCGCGCCTTCGTCCAAGCCTGTTCCGCGCGCGGAACAACGATTTCCGAACCCTCATTGGCAAGACCGACATGCACCATCATCGAATCATATTCGGGCAGACGGTGGAACCACGGCTTCGGATTGCCGGGGCACGGACGAGACGTGGTGGATCCGACCGTTTCGAAGCCGAAGCCGGCGTTGTCGAGCAGCACCGGCATCTCGCAGTTCTTGTCGAGGCCGGCGGAAAGGCCGAACGGATTGACGAAGTCGACGCCCATCACGTTGGTTTCCAGCACGGGGTCGGAATAGTTGAGCATTTCACGGCACGCCCACATCAGCGGCGGAATGTTCTTGGTGATCTTGCAGAACTGAATCATCTGGTCGTGCGCCACATCGGGCGTCTGATTGAACACGAAATGCGGCTTGATGATGTGCTTGTAGCCGAAGGTGAAGAGATCTGTGGTGGCTTTGTTCACCGCATCGTGCCAGAAATTCTCAGAAACATACGTCATGGTTCACTATTCTCGCACCGTTTGTCGCAGGAAAGCAACACGTCGATTGATTTCGCTGACGGGATGTCGACGTTCGTTTTTGTTCGATTTGAACGATTACAGGAGTGCCAAGTATATTTTTTCGTGAGGAAAACGCGCGAAACGCTCATCTCAGTTTTTATTTTGAGTGAACATGTGCGATAATGTTCGAATGATATCGTCACAACGTCAGCATTTGATTTTGAGCAGGTTGCGTACCCGCGGTGCGGTGCGTATCACCGCATTGTCCAAGGAATTGGGCGTTTCCGCCATGACCATCCGACGCGATATCGCCGATCTGGCCGACAAGGGTCTGCTGAAGCGTGTGCACGGCGGCGCCGTCACCACCAGCACGCTGCTGAGTGAGCCGCTGTTCTCCGTAAAGTCGCAGATGGACATCGGATTGAAGGACGCCATCGCACAGGAAGCCATCAAATATGTGGCACCCGGCGACGTGATCGCCATCGGCGGCGGCACCACCGCATACGTATTCGCGCAACATCTGTTGGAATCACAGCAGTCGTCGGGGATCACCATCCTCACCAACTCCATTCCGGTGGCGGAACTGGTGCAGGCGCTGGAATCGAAAGACGTGGAAGTCATCGTGACCGGCGGCGTGACCACCCGATCCAACTCGCTCGTAGGCCCGATCGCAGACAAAGTGGTGGCCTCCCTGCGCGTCAACACAGTCTTCCTGGGCACGCATTCCGTGTCCATTCCGCGCGGCTTCCTCATGCCGAACTCGCTTGAGGCCGCAACCGATATGGCAATGATGGACATTGCCGATCGCACCATAATTTTGACCGATCACACCAAGTGGAGCTGCACATCATTGTCGCTTTTCGCACGCTTCGACCAGGTGGACACGGTCATTACCGATGATGGACTAGACCCCGATTCGGTTGGGAAAACAAGGGATTTGGTTAAAGAGCTCGTGCTGGCACACCAGAGCGAGCCTATTCAGGAAGGTGAATAACCATAATGAGTGAATTCGCAAACTACACTCCCGGAGAGTACGCGAAGGAGCACATTCGCATCACGCCGACCACGCTCGCCGATGGCCGCGCTTTCTTCTACCTCGACGATGATCCGGAATACGTTTCCGGCGCGAAGACGCGCGAACTGAACGATCCTCGTCAGCTGGCATACCGTTTCTCCAACCAGCTCAACGCGGCCGGTGAGGAAGTGCCGTACGCTGCTCCGGAAATGCGTCGCGATCCACTGACCGGCGACTGGATTCCTATGGCGACCGCACGCATGAACCGTCCGATCACCGCGGGCCCTGGCGCCACCGCCAAAGGCAACCCGCTGGCCGCACGCAAGCCGGGCGACCCGTACCAGGACGGCGAAGTGCCGGACACCGACTACAACGTGGTCGTGTTCGAAAACCGCTTCCCGTCCATGGTTCGCGTGCCGGGCCGTTCCGAAGCCGTGGAATACGTCAACGGCAATCCGTTGTGGGAAAAGAAGCTCGCCGCAGGCCGCTGCGAAGTGATCTGCTTCGACCCGGACGAAAATGGTCTGCCGGCAGACCTGCCGGTCTCCCGCCTGCGCACCGTCGTGGAAGCATGGGCGTTCCGTACCGCCGAAATCTCCAAGATGGAAGGCATCGAACAGATCTTCCCGTTCGAAAACCACGGACAGGAAATCGGCGTCTCCCTGGCGCACCCTCACGGACAGGTCTACTGCTACCCGTTCATCGCACCGAAGATGGAAGCCGAACTCAAGCAGACCGAAGCCTACCATGAGAAGACCGGCGGCAACCTGCTCAAGGATCTCATGAACGCCGAAATCGAGGCCGGGGAGCGCATCGTCATGCGCAACCACAGCTGGGTGGCCTACGTGCCAGCCGCAGCCCGCTGGCCCCTCGAGGTGCATGTGGCCCCGGTGCGCGACGTGCTCACCCTCGACGAGCTCAACGACCAGGAACGTTGGGATCTGGCCGTCATGTACTCCACCCTGCTCAAGCGCGGTAACGCGTTCTTCGACAAGGGTGACGGCAAGGGTATGGACCTGCCGTACATCGCAGCATGGCATCAGGCTCCGATCCACGACGCACGCCGTGAAAACTACCGCCTGAACCTGCAGTTCTTCTCGTTCCGCCGCGCAGCCAACAAGATCAAGTATCTGGCCGGATCCGAATCCGGCATGGCCGCATGGGTTTCCGACACCACGCCGGAACTCATCGCCAAGCGCTTCCACGAGCTCGGACCAATCGATATCGAAGGCTGAAAGCCAATAAAACCCAAAGGACAAAACACCAATGACTGCTGTTGAATTCATTGAGCCGCTCTCGCACGACGAGGGTGTGAAGAACGCGACCGATCTGTTCCGTGCCACCTACGGTGAGGAGCCGGCTGGCGTATGGGCCGCACCGGGCCGTGTGAACCTGATCGGCGAACACACCGACTACAACGCGGGCCTGTGCCTGCCGATCGCACTGCCGCACCGCACGTTCATCGCGCTCAAGCCGCGTGAAGACACCAAGGTGCGCGTGGTTTCCGACGTTGACTCCGAAAACGTCACCGAAGCCGACCTCGACGGCCTGCAGGCCGGTGGCGTGGAAGGCTGGGCCGCCTACCCGGTAGGCGTTGCCTGGGCATTGCGCGAAGCCGGCTTCGATGCGGTGCAGGGCTTCGATGCGGCATTCTCCTCCTGCGTGCCGCTCGGATCCGGTCTGAGCTCCTCCGCAGCCATGACCTGCTCCACCGCCTTGGCGTTGGATGACGTGTACGGTTTGGGTTATGGCGCATCCGATGCCGGTCGTGTGACGCTGATCAACGCCGCCATCAAGTCGGAAAACGACATGGCGGGCGCGTCCACCGGTGGGCTCGATCAGAACGCATCCATGCGCTGCACTTTCGGCCATGCGTTGCGTCTTGATTGCCGTCCAGAGCTGAGCCCGCTGGAGAACGTCTCCCAGCAGGAATTCGATCTCGACAAGTACGGTCTGGAACTGCTGGTGCTTGACACCCAGGCTCCGCACCAGCTCAACGACGGCCAGTATGCCCAGCGTCGCGCCACTTGCGAGAAGGCCGCCGAAATCCTCGGCGTGGCCAACCTGCGTGTGGTCGCCGACAGCATCGCCAAGTCCGACGATCCGTTCCAGGCGCTCAAGGAAACGCTCGACAAGCTGGAAGACGACACGATGAAGAAGCGCGTGCGCCACGTCATCACCGAAATCGCCCGTGTCAACTCCTTCGTGCGTGCCTTCGCCAACGGCAAGATCGACGAGGCCGGCCGACTGTTCAACGCGTCTCATGATTCGCTCGCTGCGGATTATGAAGTGACTGTGCCCGAGTTGGATATTGCCGTGGACGTGGCCCGTGCCAACGGTGCGTATGGTGCGCGTATGACCGGCGGCGGCTTTGGTGGCTCCATCATCGCCCTGGTGGATAAGGGCCAGGGGCACGAGATCGCACAGAAGATTGCTGACCGCTTCGAAAAGGAAGGTTTCAACGCACCTCGCGCCTTGCCGGCGTTCGCTGCGGCTTCCGCGAGCCGCGAGGCCTGATCGCAGAAGCTGATGCAAAAACGCGCGTTGGCGCACGTCCATGAAAAGGACGTGCGCCAACGCGCGTTTTTCATGATTTACTGTGGACCAGATGGCGCACGGCGTATCCCGCGGCGATGGACAGCAGACACGATGCCGAATGCTTCATCTCCGGCTCCCGGGCGGCTACGTATTTGGTTTGGTGCTGTCTGTGAGCGTACTCGTGCTCTCCTTCTTCCTGAAGGAGGAATGCGGCTTTCGTAAGTAGCGACGTGTCGCTTTGGTGGCCGTCTTGCTTGGCTACGTTTTTGCGCGTACAACGGACGGGCTGTACGTGTATTTGATGAAAAACGATACGTTATACGATTAACGGCGTGTCGCGATGTGGATGATTCCGGTGTTCTGCAAGAACGGCAGTATGGAGCCGAAGTTTACGTTTGCAGCGCTGGTCGGTCTGGTAGATGAGAGCGTTAACTATTGAAATAAACGATTAACGTTTGACATTAAACGATTAACGATTTACAGTGTTAATCACCGCAAAGAAACAACCACAAAGCAAGTGGCTGACGGGGTCGTACCGGTGCGTCTTACATCGGTACGAGGAGGAAACATCAAGGAAGAAGGAGCCTAATCATGGCACGAAGAAGTGTTCGCCTGTTGGCATCAATAGCTGCAGTCGCGACTATGGTCACGACGTTTGCCGCCTGCGGCAACAAGCAGGCCACCACAGACGAGAACGGCAAGCCGATCGTCAACATTCTGGTTCGTCGCAACGTGACCGACCATCCGATGCAGGACACCCAGTACACCAAGGATCTGGAAGCCGCTTGCGACTGCACCATTAAATGGCAGGAAGTCTCCGACAACGCGTGGGGCCAGCAGAAGAGCGCCAAGATGGCCGCCGGTGAATTCCCGGACATTGGCTTGAGCTTGTTCAGCATGGTGGATGCGGCCAAGTACAGCACCTATTTCGAGGATCTCAAGCCGCATCTGGACAAGATGCCGAACGTCAAGAAGTTCCTCAAGGCCCAGCCGGGCGCCGCGAAGTACGTTACCGATGGCACCAAAATCGCCATGCTGCCCTCCGACCGCGGCAAGGGTTACGAGGTTTCCGGCACTCACATGTTCATCAACAAGACCTGGCTTGACAAGCTCGGCCTCCAGATGCCGACCACTTGGGACGAGCTCGAGAACGTGCTCGATGCATTCAAGACCCAGGATCCGAACGGCAACGGCAAGGCTGATGAGGTGCCGATGAATATCCGCAGCCTCGGCTTCGGCCTGTGGAGCCCTCTGGCGCTGATGAACTCCGAAGGTGTGGTCACCTCCTTCATGGGCGGCGGCGCTTCCGAACAGGGCTATTATGTGGACAACGGCAAGGTTAAGAGCTATTACACCTCCGACGCGCTCAAGGACGTCGTCTCCTACCTGCACGGACTCATGGCCAAGGGCCTTATCCCGAAGGATGTGCTCACCCGCGACGCCTCGCAATACACTTCGCAGACCGTCAGTGACGGCAAGACCGCGCTGACCGGCGTCTCCTTCGGTTGGTCCAACTACGCCGAATACGGCAACGCGCTTGGCGACCAGTACGTCACCCTGCCGCCGCTGAAGAAGGACGCCTCCACGCCCGACTCCCAGGTCAAGTGGGATTATTCCCAGGACGCTTGCCGCTGGGCCTACTCCGGTTCCGGCCTGACCGTCAACCCGAACGCAGCCAACCAGGACGCCATCTACAAGGTGATCGACGCCATGTATGGCGAGAAGCTTTCCGTGGCTGGATTCTTCGGTTCCATCCCGGATATCGTCTCCGATGACGGCGACCACCAGTACACCATCGACAAGGCTAAAGCTTACGCCGAATATCCTGATACCCGCGCCGTCGCCCTGCAGGACCGCTTCGGTGGCTGGATCCGCGACGACGTGAAGATGGTCAACGACACCAACGCCGACCAGGTCACTGCGTCCGACTTGGCCATTCGTGAGGCGCGCAACCGCGTCGACGGTGTCAAGGATGTCGTACCGATCTACGTGCGCCCGAATACCGAGGACTCCAACACCCTGCAGAACAACAACACCGCCATCTCCAACTACGCGAACAACCAGATTGCGAAATGGGTCCAGAAGGGCGGCATCGACAAGGAATGGGATGCCTACGTGAAGAAGGTGTCCGAACCGACCCTCGGCCTCGACGCCAACATCAAGATTTGGCAGAAGTGGTACGACAAGTACACCAAGTAGCCAAGCAATACCGCGGGGTCCATCGCACGGGTTCGTTTCTCTCCCGTGACTGCCGCCGGACCCCGCACTTTTGTTCCCTAGCAATCATCCTAAATTGGAGATCAACATGAGTGCACAAACATCGCAAGGCGTTGCTGCACGGACCGTGGCGATGGAAGCGGCTCCCGACCGCAAGAAACCAGGTCTGCTCGATCGCATCGCCGACCATTTACGTCGCTACTGGCAGTTGTGGATTCTTTCCGCTCCGGCATTGTTCTTCGTGGGACTGTTCTCCTACGTGCCGATGTGGGGCATCCAGCTCGCCTTCCGCGAGTTCGATCCGACCAAAGGCCTGACCGGCGGCAAATTCGTCGGTTTCAAATACTTCCTGGAATTCTTCCACAACCCGCTGTTTGGCGAGATCATGACCAACACCATCCGCATTTCCCTTTGGACACTGGTCATGGGCTTCATCTTTCCGATTATTCTGGCCCTGCTGATCAATCAGATCGGTTCTAAGAAAATCAAGGGTTTCGTGCAAACGATTACCTACATGCCACACTTCATCTCCGTGGTGGTCATCGTCTCCATGCTCAACATCTTCCTGACTCCTGGTACCGGCATTCTCGGTCGCTTCTTCGGTGATGAATCACTGATGGGCTCCACCAGCGCCATCACCGCGGTCTATTGGATCTCCGAAGTCTGGCAGCATGTTGGTTGGAACTCCATCATCTACCTGGCTGCGCTCGCCGGTGTGAACACATCGCTGTACGAGGCGGCGAAGATCGATGGTGCAGGCCGTCTGCAGCTGATTCGCTACGTCGATATTCCTGCGATCATGCCGACATGTGCGATCCTGCTCATCATGAACATGGGCTCTGTACTCAACGTGGGCTTCGACAAGATCTATCTGATGCAGAACTCGCTGAACATGCCGGCCACCGAAGTCATCGCCACATACACCTACAAAATCGGTATTATCAATGGCCAATACTCGTATTCGACGGCAATCGGCCTGTTCAACACCTTGGTCAACTTCATCTTCCTGATCACCGCGAATGCAATTGCCAAGCGCGTTTCCGATACGAGCATTTTCTAGAAGGGTTTTATCATGTCTGCAACAATTGAGGCTGTTACCCAGAACAAGAACGATATTCCCTGGAACAAGCACGTGCGTCAGAAGCAGAAGCCGGGTGACCTGGCGGTGTCGGGCGTCATCAATGTGCTGCTGCTCCTGACCATTGTGGCGGTGCTCTACCCGCTGTGGTTCGTGGTCATCGCATCATTTTCAAATCCGAACGCCGTGGCCGGCGGTGAAGTGCTGCTGCTGCCCAAGGGTGTGACCTTCGCTGGCTATGCTAAGGTGTTCGCCAACCAGCGCATCTGGCAGGGCTATCTCAACACCATCATCTATTCGGTGGTCGGCACCGCGGTCAACATGGCAGTGACCATTCCCTGCGCTTTCGCTCTATCCCGTCGCGAGTTCAAGCCGCGACGCGTGATCATGTTCCTGTTCACCGTGACCATGTTCATCGCCGGCGGCCTGATTCCGAACTACCTGCTGTACAAGAGCCTCGGCATCAACAACAGCATGTGGGTGTTTATACTGCCTGGCGCGGTTTCCGTATACAACGTGATCGTGGCCCGTTCCTTCTTCGAAACCTCTATCCCCGAAGAGCTCTTCGACGCGGCCCAGATCGACGGGCTGAGCTATTTTGGCTACTTCTTCAAGATTGTGCTGCCGTTGAGCTCTGCGATTCTGGCTGTAATTGGTCTGTACTACTTTGTCGGCCACTGGAACGACTTCATGACGGGCCTTATCTACATCACCGACGACAAGAAGCAGCCATTGCAGGTGGTGTTGCAGCAGTTGCTGCTGGTGGCGCAGGGTACTGGAACCAATGTCAACGCGGCTGCTCAGCAGCAGGCCGCCGATCAGATCAAGTTCGGCATCATCATCGTCTCTACCCTGCCTCTGCTTGTGCTCTATCCGTTCTTGCAGAAGTACTTCAACAAGGGTGTGATGCTCGGCGCGGTCAAGGGTTGAGTCAAACGCAATCCGACAAGAGACAACCAATCTAAAAGCCAGCTGATAGAAAGGATTCGCTATGCTTGCCCGCTTCTCTGTGGCCTACGAGCGGTTCTGCCGTCTGCTAGTCGCGATTTTCGTGGTCAACGTGGCCATACTCGCGCACACTCTGATGGGAGCCGTCGTGCTGGGAGTTTTCCCCTCGTTCGCGGCTGCGCAGGCTACATTCCGTGCGTGGGTGCTTTCTGAGGACCGTTCAATGCGGGCCAAGGAGGTTTGGACGACGTTCCACGGCTTCTGGAAAAGCGAAGTCAAGAGTGCGAATCTTTTCGGTTGGCCTTTGATTATTCTCTGGGCCGTGGTCATCGTCGACTACTACGTGATGAACTGGCATGCTCGCGGCGATTTCGACATCATGGTTTCCGGCGTGCTGCTGCTCATCATCGTAGTTTTGGCAGTGTTCTCGTCCTTGGTTTGGGTGGTACGCGCGAACTATGCGGAGCGTCCCGCCTGGATTGTTCGTACAACACTGGCGATGATTGTGGCACGCCCGTTGTGCAGCCTTCTGCAGGTTGGACTGCTGATTCTTACCGTGCTTGTATGGGTGCAATGGCCTGGAATTCTCATGGTGTTCGGCTTGTCGCTGCCGATGTTCTGCACAGCCTGGATTATTTATTCATTCGGTCGTCTGCCTGGAATGGACATTCATGACCGCATGGAACAGAGCACGGGCCACGCCCGAAACCAGACATCGTGACATGTTCGCAAAAAAAGGGGGTGATAAAATGGTGCAGTCGTCAGTAAGGCAACGAGTGAACAGGTCCAAACGATTGGTATCCATCAAAGACATAGCTAAGGAAGCGGGTGTTTCCGTATGCACTGTGTCTTTGGTTATGAACAACAAGGATCACAATCGCGTCAGCAAGGCGGTTGCGCAGAAAATCCGTGCGACTGCCAAGAACATGGGGTACAAGCCCAATTCTGTGGCGCGCACCCTACGTACCAGCAAATCCAATACTCTGGGATTCGTCACCGATGAGATCGCCACGACCCCGTACGCGAGCAAGGTACTCGAAGGTGCGCAGGATGCCGCGAGCAAGCTCGGATACATACTGCTTACCACGAACACCAATAATGACGCCGAACTCGAGAAACAAGAAATATCCGCCCTGCTCCGATATAACGTGGATGGCTTCCTATACGCCATGATGTTCCACCGCAAAGTGGACATTCCCGAAGTCTTGGAAGGCAGCCCGACCGTGGTGGTGGACAGTGAGGATGCAGCGGGGCGAGTTCCCTCGGTCTACCCCGATGATGAACTGGCGGGGTATGACGCCACCAACCGTCTGATCCAAGCTGGATGCAGACGCATCGTCTACTACGGTTCCGCAACATCCATCGTCGCGCAAGAGCAACGTCTGACTGGTTACCGACGTGCGCTTGCGGAAGCGGGCATTCCATTCGATGACGCTTTGGTCGTCGAAGTATCGGAATTTACTAACGCGGACGATGAAGCGGCGCGGGTGTTCGACGAAATCAAGCCGGACGGCATCTTTTGTTTCAACGATGTGCGCGCCACTTTCATCTACGAAGCCGCACGCGAACGCGGAGTGCGCATCGGCGCTGACGTGTCGGTGATCAGCATCGATAACCAGCCGTTCATCACTAATGTGATCAAACCATCACTGACTACGCTGGAACTACCCCATTATGAGATGGGTTTTGAAGCGGTTCGGCAACTTGTCACCATACTTGACGGCGACAAGGCCGTAGCCGATCTTGAGTCCGATCGTGGCATGGCGGTGCAGAGGCAACGTGATGGCAGCAAAACAGCATTGCGCTGCCGCATCATCGAACGCGATTCCATCGTGTCGTGACGGACGTTTCCTTTTTCCATTTGTTTTTCTAATTATCTGTTTTTCAATGCGTAGCCACATGATATCTGATCATGTGGCGCTGTGGAGGAGATTATTATGCCTGACAACTATTCCGTTGCCATCGAAACCGGCGGCTACCGTTTGCTGGAATTGTTCGCCGAAAGATGCGGCGATGACGCTGCCGTCACCATTACAGACGGGGACGGCCATCAAATCGCCAGCCATGCCATGCCGGTGGCCGAGCGTCGCCACCATTTCTTGATTCCGGTGCCGACGAACGTGCGTATTACGGTGAGTGCGCACCGACTGACCGTACGGTTCGCCTACTTGTCCGAGTGTGAGAATCTCCTTGATGAAGGCGTGCGTTTCATCAGCATGAATCCGTACGACAATGAATGGGATACGCAGCCGACGCTGGAGCAGATCTATGATCGTTTCGCTCGTCCTGCGGCGCATTTTGAGCCATTCGCTCGCTGGATGAATGATCCTAACGGCCTGTGTCGTTTCCAAGGACGCTACCATCTGTTCTACCAATTCAATCCGTATGGTTTTGGCTGGGACAATATGCACTGGGGCCATGCGGTAAGCCGCGATCTGGTGCATTGGACGCATCTGCCAATCTTCCTCGAACCGCAGCCGGAGCTGCATATCGACGAACGCATCGTTGGTGGCGCGTTCTCCGGATCAGCGGTGACGGTGGATGCGTGTGATAATCCCTGCAAGGGTGATGATGCGGCCGCTATTCGCCTGTACCTGACCCGGCACCTGGAGACTCGCGGAGACGAATCGTCTGTTACTGAATACCAGACCACCTGCTTGTGTGAGGATGGCGTGCATGTGAGTGTCGAATCTCCGGTCGCGTTGCGCGTTAACGATGGTTTTGGCTTCGATTTCCGTGATCCGAAGGTGGAAACCGGCATGTCCGGCGAGGCTATCAATCCGGAACGCGCTTACATGGTGACCGCCACGAATCTGCCGGTCTCCGAATTCGATACTGATGCTGTGTCCTCCGCGGCGCCTGGCATCAGCGTACAGGGAACAGACGGCTGGTTCACGTGCGGTCCGCAAGGCAGGCCCGGCACCGACAAGCCCAATATGGATACGGTGCCTGCCATGGCGCTCTTCTCCGCGAAGAAACCACTCAAGCGCAACGTGACATGGCAGTATGAAGGACCGGTACTCGCCGATTTCGGCCACCAGCTATCGCGTACCTACGAATGTCCTGACCTGTTCCAGCTCGACGGCAAGACAGTCGCCATCGGCGCGTTGATGCACTACCGTGACAAGCAAGGTCGTTTCCAGCAGGTGCGTTGGTATGTTGGTGATCTCAAGGACACCGCCGAAGGTCCACGTTTGCAGGTAGAGAACAGTGATTGGTGCGATTTCGGTACCGGCTACTATGCCACGCAAAGCTTTGCCGACGACGGGCGTCGTATCGTGTTCGGCTGGTATACCGACTTTCCCGCGATGCGTGTGGAAAAGCCGTGTATCGCCAACGGCATGATGTCGCTGCCACGTGAACTGCACGTGCGTGACGGCCGTTTGACCAGTCGTCCTGTCAAGGAAGCGTACGAGCAGCTGCTAGGCGATCGTTTGGAAGCTCATGCAGACGAAAACGGGACCTTCTTCATTGTGCCGAACAACGCGTATTACATGGACATGCATCTGGCCGACGGTAACGATTTCACAATGCTCATCGCGACCGGTACCAATCCCACCAATGGTAATTCGATGGAATTGCAGCTGCAGCGTCGCAACGGCGTGACCCGACTGGTCACGAAGGGAACAGTCGTGGACAACGTTGATTTCGATAGCGGCATCACCGACGTGCGTCGCGTCGAAATCTTCTTCGACCGCAATGTGGTGGAAGTCTTCCTTAACAACGGCGAAGCGGCCGGCAGCATGCTGTTCCAAGGCACGGACGGCGATGGCGAGTTCCGTTTTGTTGCCGACGGCAAGGTCGATTGCGTGGATGTGCGTGTGCTCGACGGTATCTGGCGGTGACATACAGCTGCTACAGCGGCAGGTGGTAACCGGCAGTCATCTCAGTATGTAAGGCAAATAGATGGAAGGCACGTGTTTTGGCACGTGCCTTCCCTATACTTGAGGGCACGTCCGGCAATTCGCCGAGACGGCAACTGGATATTCGCACCTAACGTTTAGGGAGTTCCATGAACAAGGCAATCATCACCGTCGTCGGTCAGGATACTGTCGGCATCATCGCACGCGTCTGCACATACCTTTCCGAACATCAGGTCAACGTGCTTGACATTTCCCAGACCATCATCGACGGTTTCTTCAACATGATGATGATCGTGGATTATTCCAACGCCGACAAGGAATTCGGCGAGGTCGTGGACGATCTCGACAAACTCGGCGAGGAGATTGGCGTGCGCATCCGCTGCCAGCGCGAGGAGATCTTTACCAAGATGCACCGCGTCTGATCCGCGGCATACGTGAGCCACGCAAGTAATCGAAGCCACGAATCGTACTAATCGTAAGGAAAAACCATGCTGAATATCATGGAGGTCCACGAGACCAACCAGATGATCGAGCAGGAGAAGCTCGACGTGCGCACCATCACCATGGGCATCAGCCTGCTGGACTGCGCGGCCGACAGCGTCGACGAAGTCTGCGACAACATCTACAACAAAATCACCACGTATGCCAAGGATCTCGTATCCACCGGCAAAGCCATCGAACGCGACTACGGCATTCCGATCGTCAATAAGCGCATTACCGTCACCCCGATTTCCCTGGTCGGCGCAAGCTCGTGTAAAACGTCGGACGATTTCGTGAAAATCGCGCATGCACTTGATCATGCGGCGAAGAAGGTCGGCGTAGACCTGATCGGCGGCTACTCCGCGCTCGTATCCAAGTCCATGACCCCCGCCGAAGAGCTGCTCATCCGCTCCCTGCCGAAAGCGCTGAGCGAAACCGACATTGTCTGCTCGTCCGTCAACGTGGGATCCACCAAAACCGGTATCGACATGAACTCCGTCGAACTGCTCGGCCACATCATCAAAGACATCGCGCACGCCACCGCAGATAACGATTCATACGGATGCGTGAAATTCGTGGCATTCTGCAATGCCCCCGACGACAACCCGTTCATGGCAGGCGGCTTCCATGGCGTAACCGAAGGCGATGCGGTCATCAACGTCGGCGTTTCCGGCCCCGGCGTGGTTTCCCGCGCGCTCGACGAAGCCAAGGGCAAAAACTTCGAATTCCTATGTGAAACCATCAAGCGCACCGCGTTCAAGATCACGCGTGTCGGCCAGCTGGTGGCACAGGAGGCATCCCGTCGCCTCGGCATTCCATTCGGCATCATCGACCTTTCCCTCGCGCCAACCCCGGCCGTAGGCGACTCCGTCGGCGAAGTGCTTGAGAAGATCGGCCTCGAACAGGTTGGCGCACCGGGCACCACCGCAGCGCTCGCCATGCTGAACGATCAGGTGAAGAAGGGCGGCATCATGGCGTCCTCCTACGTCGGCGGACTTTCCGGCGCGTTCATCCCCGTCTCCGAAGACAAGAACATGATCGACGCGGCAACCAACGGCTGCCTGAAGATCGAAAAGCTCGAAGCCATGACCTGCGTGTGCTCCGTCGGCCTTGACATGATCGCCATTCCGGGAGATACCACCGCCTCCACCATTTCCGGCATCATCGCCGACGAGGCTGCGATCGGCATGGTCAACCAGAAAACCACGGCCGTGCGCGTGATTCCGGTCGAGGGCAAAGGCGTAGGGGAGATGGCCAACTTCGGCGGCCTGATGGGCTATGCGCCGATCATTCCAGTCAACCAGACCAGCTGCGAAGCTTTCGTGACCCGAGGTGGCCGCATCCCCGCCCCAATCCATAGCTTCAAAAACTAGCCTCTCCCTTCCCTACGCATCTTTCGCAGTGGTTGCGTTGGTTGCGGAAGGTCGCGGGGAGCCGGCATATTCTATTTCCGACACGCTCCGGGCCGCTCAGGCCAAGTCTTTACGGTCTGAAACAGAACATGCCGGCTCCCCGCTTATGTTGCGCTTCACATCAGATTAGGTTGACGCTTGCTTTTTGTTTGCAACACGTTGGTTTGTGTGCCATAGCAAGCAGTAGGGCGGGATATTCCGTTCGGGACCGTAGGCTTGGCCGAACGGCCTTGAGTGTGTCACGAATGGAATATCCCGCCCTACTGCGTCCCCAATATCCATAAGGTAATGAATTGAAACGAAAGTTGGCAGGCAGGGGAGGGATCACTGGCCGCCGGCGAAGCCTAGTTGGCGCCAGGCTTCGTAGATGGCGATGGATGCGCAATTGGTGAGGTTCAGGGAACGCAGGCTCGGGCGCATCGGCAGACGCACCTGTTCGGCCACGTGCGGACCGGCCATAATATCCATCGGATCGGGAATATTGCCCGGCTCCGGGCCGAACAGCAAAATGTCGGTCGGTTTGTATTCGATGTCGGTATACAGTTTGGTGGCGTGTGCGGTGAACGCGATGATGCGTGAATTCGGCATGGATTCCACTAGATTTTCAAAATTCGGGTGTAATACCACGTGGGCCATGTCGTGATAATCCAATCCGGCGCGGCGCAGCTTCGTATCGCGCAGATTGAATCCAAGCGGCTCCACCAAATGCAGGATCGTGCCGGTCACCGCGCACAGGCGGATTGCCGAACCGGTGTTGCCTGGAATTCGGGGGGAGTAGTAGCACAGGTGGGGCGTGGAAGTTTCGGCTTTTGCCGCGTCTTCGGCCGACAGCATCGCGTCGATTACGGAAATCGGATTGCCGTGCGCGTCGGTCACGAGTTCGTCCGGACCGTAATTCGACTTGCGATAGCCGTATTCGAACATTTTCTCGACTTTGGCTTCCGCTGCGTTTGCGCCTTGCGCGTCATTGGTATGCTCTTCGTTCGTCATGAATGCAAGAATAGGTACGATGAACGACACGAACGAGCCTAATACCGAAATTGAAAACGCCGAAGCTGTGGCGGACGCGCTTGCCGAATGGTGGCATGCTTCGGCGCGTGACCTGCCATGGCGTTTCGGCCGCACTACTGCGTGGGGCGTGCTTGTCTCCGAAGTGATGAGCCAGCAGACGCAGATGAGCCGTGTGGTACCGTATTGGAACGATTGGATGGAACGCTGGCCTGATGCGGTCGCGCTTGCCGATGCCGCGAAAGCGGATGTGATCACGGCTTGGGGCAGGCTCGGCTATCCGAGACGCGCCTTGCGATTGCAGGAATGCGCCCGCGTGGTCGCTTCCGATTACGATAACAAGCTGCCGCGTACGTACGATGAGTTGCTGGCATTGCCGGGTATCGGCGATTATACGGCCAGCGCGGTGATGAGTTTCGCGTTTGGTGAGCGCATCGCGGTGGTGGATACGAATATTCGCAGGGTGCTTTCGAGGGTTTTTCTTGGCGAGGAGTCGCTTGGCGGCGCCGCAAGACCTGCGGAACGTGCGTTGGCGAAGCAGATGTTGCCGCAGGATGATGCCTCAAAATGCAGACGGTTCGACCGTCCTTCAGTGGTGTGGAATCAGTCCGTTATGGAATTGGGTGCGACCGTCTGCACGGCAAAGGCTCCGTTGTGCGAGGCGTGCCCTGTTTCGGGACATTGCGTGTTTTTGCATAATGGTCGTCCGGGATTGGGGGAACGTCGCACGCGGCCGCGTCAACGTTTCCAAGGTACGGATCGTCAGGTGCGTGGGCTGGTGCTGAATGCGCTGCGCAACCTGCCGGAAGGTGCGATCGCCCTTAATCGCAAGTCGCTTGAACGACTGTGGGACGACCATATCCAGCTTGATCGGTGCATCGCATCGTTGGATGAGGATGGTCTTATCGAAATCCTGCCGAATGCGGATGTGCGTCTTCCGGTATGAAAGGAAGAATGCCGACGTTCTTTGGATGTGCGCACGCTAGACTGTGGAATCATGGCACAGAAGACGTCCTCGAAATCCGGCAAGAAGCGTTCGAAAGAGCAGCAGGCGATATTTCGTCGTCGTCGCATTGTCGTCGGCATCGCTGCGATAGTGCTGATTTCTTTTCTGGTGTTTTGCCTGTATTCGCTGTCTAGGGGGATTGTTGCGGTGAATCGGGAGATTCATCATGCGGACGTGTATGCGATTTCCCGTAAGGAAGTGCCGTCCCCGACCAAGGAGAAGAAAAGCGGGGTGCCGGATTGCGATGCGTCCAATGTTGCGCTTTCGTTGACTCCTGCGGCGTCGAGTTTCGGTGTGGGCGGTTCGATGGATTTCACCACGGACGTCAAATATGACGGTTCCAGCAAGGTGGGTTGTTTGGTTGATGTGTCGGCTTCCAGCGTGGTGTTGACGATCAAATCGGGCGATGATGTGGTTTGGAAGTCGAATGTGTGCCCTGTGGATGCTGATTATCGTCTGTTGGCGAAGGGTGACGAGGTCAAGCAGACGATCACCTGGCCGGGAACGCGTACTGGCAGCGAATGCGTGGAGGATCAATCCACCCTGCCGAAGGTGGATCGTGGCGTGTATTCGGCGCAGCTTTCGATTGAAGGGCATCCCAAAGCGAAGTCCGATCCGGTCGGCGTCACTATTGAATAAAAATCTATAGGATATGTTATTCTTATGACTTTGCGTACATGCGTGTCATATAGCGGGCACGCTGACAAGGAAGAAGCGCCCGCGTACTAGGCATATGGTGGCCAATGGGAGCGCTTCCGGGGAAACATATCGAAACGATTTAGCGAGCGATAAGGAACGTCCATTGGCTGAGGCTACGACGAACACCACCACCATCATCGCACGCGCCGACCAGCACGATATTGATCTGCACAAGGCGTCGGACCGTGTGAACTTCGGCTCCATCCGCGAGCCCATTGATGTACCCTACCTGTTGGGTGTACAGACTGACAGCTTTGACTGGCTCATCGGCAACGAGCGCTGGCAGAAGCGTGTCGAGGAGGATCTGGCGAACGGCACCAACACCGTGTCCCACACCTCCGGTCTTGATGAGGTCTTCCAGGAGATCTCACCGATCGAGAACTTCGCTCAGACCATGAGCCTGACCTTCTCCGATCCGTATTTCGAAGAACCGCGCCACACCGTGCAGGAGTGCAAGGAGAAGGATTACACCTACTCCGCGCCGCTGTATGTGAACGCTGAATTCGAAAACGGCGACACCGGCGAAATCAAGTCCCAGACCGTGTTCATGGGCGATTTCCCGCTGCAGACCCCGCACGGCACCTTCATCATCGGTGGTACCGAGCGAGTGATCGTGTCTCAGCTGGTGCGTTCTCCGGGCGTGTACTTCGACCGCAGCCAGGATCGTACTTCCGACAAGGAAGTCTTCGGCGCGAAGATCATCCCGAGCCGTGGCGCATGGCTTGAGTTCGAGATCGACAAGCGTGACGTGCTTGGCGTGCGCGTGGACCGCAAGCGCAAGCAGTCCGCCATCGTGTTCCTCATGGCCATCGGCATGACCAAGGATGAGATCGCCGATGCGTTCAGGGATTACCCGCTGGTTATGGACGCGCTTGCCAAGGAGACCGTGCAGACCCAGGACGAGGCTCTGACCGATCTGTACCGCAAGATCCGCCCGGCCGACACCCCGACGCCGGAAGCTGGCCGCAACCTGCTGGATTCCTTCTACTTCAACACCAAGCGTTACGATCTGGCCCGCGTTGGCCGTTACAAGATCAACCGCAAGCTTGGTCTGGAAAAGGATGTCAACGATCGCAGCCTGTCTCGCGAAGACATCATCTCCACCATCAAGTACCTGGTCACCCTGCATGCCGGCGACACCAAGTTCCCGGGCAAGCGTGACGGCCAGGATGTGGATCTGCGCGTGGACGTCGACGATATCGATCATTTCGGCAACCGTCGTATCCGTCAGGTCGGCGAACTGATCCAGAACCAGCTGCGTACCGGTCTGAGCCGTATGGAGCGTGTGGTCCGCGAACGTATGACCACCCAGGATCCGGAGGCCATCACCCCGCAGTCCCTGATCAACATTCGTCCGGTGAACGCCACCATCAAGGAGTTCTTCGGAACTTCCCAGCTGTCGCAGTTCATGGATCAGAACAACCCGTTGGCAGGCGTCACCAACAAGCGTCGTCTGTCCGCTCTGGGCCCTGGCGGTCTGTCTCGTGACCGCGCATCCATGGAAGTGCGAGACGTGCACCCGTCCCACTTCGGCCGTATGTGCCCGATCGAATCTCCTGAAGGTCCGAACATCGGTCTTATCGGTTCTCTGGCAACCTTCGGCCGCATCAATCCGTTCGGCTTCATCGAGACCCCGTACCGTAAGGTCATCAACGGCCATGTGACCGACGAGGTCGAATACATGACCGCAGACCGCGATGCCGAGCACGTGATCGCACAGGCCAACCAGGAACTCGACGAGAACGGCAACTTCGTCAAGAAGCAGGCTCTTGCCCGAGTCGGCGAAGAGGAAGCAGTCGATGTGCCCGTCAGCTCCGTTGACTACATGGACGTTTCCCCGCGTCAGATGGTTTCCGTCGGCGCCTCCCTGATTCCGTTCCTGGAGCACGATGAGGGCCACCGAGCGCTGATGGGTACCAACATGCAGCGTCAGGCAGTGCCGCTGATCGAATCCGAGCGCCCGCTGGTGGGCACCGGTGCCGAATGGCGTGCGGCCGTCGATTCCGGCGATGTCATTCTGGCTGAGAAGCCGGGTGTGGTGACGTATGTTTCCGCCGACATCATCCGTGTGATGAACGACGACGGCACCACCAGCTCCTACAAGCTGGCCAAGTTCCTGCGTTCCAACCAGACCACCTGCTACAACCAGGTTCCGCTGATTCACGACGGCGAACGTGTGGAAGCCGGTACCGTGCTTGCCGATGGTCCGGCCACCCAGAAGGGCGAAATGGCACTGGGCAAGAACCTGCTCATCGCCTTCATGCCGTGGAACGGCTACAACTACGAGGATGCTGTGATCATCTCCCAGCGTCTCGTGCAGGACGACACCCTGAGCTCCATCCACATCGAGGAATATGAGATCGACGCCCGCGAAACCAAGCTGGGTGCCGAAGAGATCACCCGCGATCTGCCGAACGTCGGCGAGGACGCGGTGGCCAACCTCGACGAGCGTGGCATCATTCGCATCGGTGCCGAGGTCGAAGCCGGCGACATTCTGGTGGGCAAGGTCACCCCGAAGGGCGAGACCGAGCTGACTCCGGAAGAGCGTCTGCTCCGCGCCATCTTCGGCGAGAAGAGCCGCGAGGTGCGTGACACCTCGCTGCGCGTGCCTCACGGCGAAACCGGTACTGTGATCGCCGTCAAGGAGATCACTCGCGAGGATGCCGAGGAAGACGGCGACGAGCTGCCGAACGGCGTGAACCAGATGATCCGCGTCTACATCGCGCAGCATCGTAAGATCACCCAGGGCGACAAGCTGTCTGGCCGCCACGGCAACAAGGGTGTTATCTCCCGCATTCTGCCGGAAGAGGATATGCCGTTCCTTGCCGACGGTACTCCGGTCGACATCATGCTGAACCCGCTGGGCGTGCCTTCTCGAATGAACCTTGGCCAGGTGCTGGAACTGCACTTGGGCTGGATCGCGCACGCCGGCTGGGACATCTCCCTTGATCCGGATGCCGAAGCCGCTTGGAAGAAGTACATTCCGCAGGGCGCCGAAAAGGGCGAGCCGGGCACTCCGGTGGCAACTCCGGTGTTCGACGGCGTTCGTCCGGAAACCATCAAGGGCCTGCTGTCCTGCACCCTTCCGGATCGCGACGGCAACAAGCTGGTCGGCGACGACGGCAAGGCTGTGCTGTTCGACGGCCGTACCGGCGAACCGTATCCGAAGCCGATCTCCGTTGGCTACATGTACATGCTGAAGCTGCACCACTTGGTCGACGACAAGATCCACGCGCGTTCCACTGGCCCGTACTCCATGATCACCCAGCAGCCGTTGGGCGGTAAGGCTCAGTTCGGTGGCCAGCGTTTCGGCGAGATGGAAGTGTGGGCCCTCGAGGCCTATGGCGCCGCCTACACGCTGCATGAAATGATGACCACCAAGTCCGATGACGTCGACGGCCGCGTGCGTGTCTACGGCGCCATCGTGAAGGGCGACAACCTGCCGCCGGCAGGCATTCCGGAATCCTTCAAGGTGCTGCTTAAGGAAATGCAGTCCCTGTCTCTGAACGTCGAAGTGCTCAACGCCGAAGGCGTGGCCATTGACATGAAGGACGAGGACGATGATCCGTCTACTTCCTCCGACGATTTGGGCTTCAACATTGGCGCACGTCCTGACGCGGCCGCCAAGGAAGACCAGGTTGTGGAAGAACCTGAATTCCAGTGATCCCAAGGCTGGTCGCGTTGCCTGACAGCGCGGCGCGACCAGCCTGATGAAACGTGATTAAGCATTAAGAATCGATAGACAGGACAATAGAGTGCTGGACGTCAACGCATTTGACAAACTGAGGATTGGCCTGGCCACCGCCGACGATATCCGTAACTGGAGCCACGGTGAGGTCAAGAAGCCTGAAACCATCAACTACCGTACCCTGAAACCGGAGAAAGACGGCCTGTTCGGCGAGCAGATCTTCGGACCTACCCGCGACTGGGAATGCGCCTGCGGCAAGTACAAGCGCGTGCGCTTCAAGGGCATCGTCTGCGAACGCTGCGGTGTGGAAGTCACCAAGAGCCGTGTTCGTCGTGAGCGCATGGGCCATATCGAGCTTGCCGCTCCGGTGACCCACATCTGGTTCTTCAAGGGTGTTCCGTCCCGTTTGGGCTACCTGCTGGACATCGCTCCGAAGGATCTGGAAAAGGTCATCTACTTCGCCGCCTACATGGTCACCAGCGTCGATGAGGAACAGCGTCATGAGGATCTTCCGGGTCTGCAGGACGAGTTCGACAACGATATCGCCAACTTGGAGAAGCGCCGCAACGCGGAAATCGAAGAGCGTGCCAAGAAGGTCGAAGCCGATCTGGCTGAACTTGAGGCCGAAGGCGAAGCCAAGGGCTCCGCACGCGCCAAGCTGCGCAACAGCGCCGAGCGTGAAATGGCCGCCATCCGCGTTCGTTTCGACGAGCAGATCCAGCGTCTGAGCGCCGTGTTCGACCGCTTCAAGAACCTGAAGCCGGGCGACATGGAAGGCGACGTCGACCTGTGGCGTGAGATGGAAGACCGCTACGGCGATTACTTCGAAGGCTGCATGGGCGCCGAAGCCATTAAGAAGCGCCTGCAGGACTTCGATCTTGAAGCCGCTTCCAAGCAGCTGCGCGAGGAAATCGACACCGGTACCGGCCAGCGCAAGGCCCGCGCCCTGAAGCGTCTGAAGGTCGTCAACGCCTTCCTGACCACCGGTAACAAGCCGGAGGCCATGGTGCTCGACGTGATTCCGGTTATTCCGCCGGATCTGCGCCCGATGGTGCAGCTCGACGGTGGCCGTTTCGCCACTTCCGATCTCAACGATCTCTACCGTCGTGTGATCAACCGTAACAACCGTCTGAAGCGACTGATCGAGCTCGGCGCTCCTGAAATCATGCTCAACAACGAGAAGCGCATGCTGCAGGAAGCCGTCGATTCCCTGTTCGACAACGGTCGTCGTGGCCGCCCGGTCACCGGCGCTTCGAACCGTCCGCTGAAGTCCCTGAGCGACATGCTCAAGGGTAAGCAGGGTCGTTTCCGTCAGAACCTGCTCGGTAAGCGTGTGGATTATTCCGGCCGTTCCGTGATCGTGGTCGGTCCGTCCCTGCGCATGCACCAGTGCGGTCTGCCGAAGCCGATGGCCCTCGAGCTGTTCAAGCCGTTCGTCATCAAGCGCCTTGTCGACCTCAACTATGCCCAGAACATGAAGAGCGCCAAGCGTCTCGTGGACCGCGGCGACTCCGAAGTGTGGGGCGTGCTCGAAGAGGTCATCGCCGAGCATCCGGTGCTCCTGAACCGTGCACCTACGTTGCACCGTCTGGGTATTCAGGCATTCGAGCCGATTCTGGTGGAAGGCAAGGCCATCCACCTGCCGCCGCTTGCCTGCGCAGCATTCAACGCCGACTTCGATGGCGATCAGATGGCAGTCCACCTGCCGCTGTCCGCTGAAGCCCAGGCTGAAGCACGCTCCCTGATGATGGCTTCCGACAATATTCTGAAGCCGGCTGACGGCCACACCGTGACCATGCCGAGCCAGGATATGATCCTCGGTCTGTACTACCTGACCACCGTCATCGACGGTGCCAAGGGTCAGGGCCGCGTGTTCTCCTCGCTGGAAGAGGCCGAAATGGCCCTCGACAAGCATGAGATCGACATGCAGGCCAAGGTGCTTATCCGCCTTCCGGAAGACTTTGTGCTGCCGAAGGGCTGGGAGCCGAGCGAAATCGAAGTCGTCGATCCGGAACCGGGCAGCCCGGCCGTGGTGAAGGAAGAGCGCTTCCATGATGGTTCCGTGCTTTTCGCAACCTCCTATGGCCGTATTCTGTTCAACAGCACGCTGCCGGTGGATTACCCGTTCGTGAACGATCAGGCTCCGAAGAAGCGTCTGAGCAAGATCGTCGACGACATCGCAACCCGTTACTCCACCGCACAGGTGGCGGCAACGCTGGACGCGCTGAAGGATATGGGCTTCACCCGCGCACCGTGGTCCGGTGTGTCCTTCGCGTTCTCCGACGTTATCCAGCCGTTCGAGCGCGACGAGTACATCGAGAAGTACGAAGCCGAAGCCGACAAGGTCAACGAGAACTACGAAATCGGTATGCTCACCGAAGAGGAGCGCCGTCAGGAACTCATCGACCTGTGGACCAAGTGCACCAGCGAGGTTTCTGAGGCGGTCGAGGAACACTTCGACTCCAAGAACAACCTGGCTATCATCGTGCAGTCCGGTGCACGAGGAAACATGATGCAGATCAACCAGATCGCAGGCATGCGAGGCCTCGTGGCTAACCCGAAGGGCGAGATCATTCCTCGACCGGTGAAGTCCAACTACCGTGACGGCCTGTCCGTGCTGGAATACTTCATCTCCCAGCACGGTGCACGTAAGGGTCTGGCCGATACCGCACTGCGTACCGCAGAGTCTGGCTACCTGACCCGTCGTCTGGTGGACGTTTCCCAGGACGTAATCGTGCGCGAAGAGGATTGCGGCACCAAGCGTGGCCTGACGATGAAGGTCGGCGAGCGTGATGCTGAAGGCAACCTGCATCTGGTCAAGGCCGCCGATGGCGGTCCGTACTCCCGTCTGCTCGCAACCGACGTGATCGATCCCGCCGACGGCGAGACCGTGCTGTACAAGGCCGGTGACGCGCTGTCCATGGACGTGCTCAACGATCTTGTTGCCCACGACGTGGAAGAGGTCAAGGCCCGTTCCGTGCTTACCTGCGAATCCAAGCGCGGCGTGTGCGCCAAGTGCTATGGCTGGTCGCTGGCCACCAACAAGCTGGTGGATGTCGGCGAGGCCGTTGGCATCGTGGCCGCACAGTCCATCGGCGAGCCTGGTACCCAGCTGACGTTGCGTTCCTTCCACTCCGGTGGCGTTGCTTCCGCATCCGATATCACCCAGGGTCTCCCTCGTGTTACCGAGCTTTTCGAAGCCCGTACTCCGAAGGGTGAGGCCCCGATCGCAGAGTTCGCTGGCGTGGTCAAGGTGGAAGACACCGAGCGCGGCCGTCAGGTCATCCTGAAGCCGGACGACGATTCCGTCGAGCCGATCGCCTACCCGGTGACCCGTCGCGCCCCGATGATGGTCAAGGACGGCGATCATGTCGAAGCCGGCACCCAGCTGATCGAAGGCTCCGTCGATCCTAAGAAGATCCTGCGCATCCTCGGCCCGCGTGCTGCCCAGGTGAACATTGTGGAGGAAGTGCACACCGTGTACCGTTCCCAGGGCGTGGATATCCACGATAAGCACATCGAGGTCATCGTGCACCAGATGCTGCGTCGTATCACGGTGATCGATTCCGGCGATACCGACCTTCTTCCGGGTGAACTGGTGGATCAGGCCCGCTTCAAGGCCGCCAATATGAAGGCCGTGAAGGAAGGTGGCAAGCCTGCTGCCGGTCGTCCGGAGCTGATGGGCATCACCAAGGCCTCGCTGGCAACCGATTCCTGGTTGTCCGCGGCTTCCTTCCAGGAGACCACCCGCGTGCTTACCGAAGCCGCTCTGAGCCAGAAGGTCGATGACCTCAAGGGCCTCAAGGAGAACGTCATCATCGGTAAGCTCATCCCGGCAGGTACCGGCCTTGCCCGTTACCGTAACGCCGTGGTCGAGCCTGACAAGGCCATTCGCGACACCATCTACCCGAACTTCGGTTTGGGTGGCGACGAGTCCGATGCCGCCTTCGGCGACGCCGATCTGTCCGAAGTCGACTTCTCGAACATCGACTTCGGAGATCTGAAGCTCGGCGACGACTTCAATCCGGATGACTTCCTGGACGACAATGGCGGTCAGATGGATTTGGGCGACACCCTGTGATCCGAAAAGCGATGATGGAATGGCATAACGTCTGAAATCATCTCAATACATGAATGGGGATTGGCTGGAAACAGCTGATCCCCATTTTTTTAATGCGGAACTATTTTTAATGCGGAACTGCAGTTGCTGCGATCCCTACGACAACAGTCAGCCTATTGCGGAACCGTACGTATTGCAGAGCGGATATCTTCATCGCAAAATCGCATGGCAAATTACAATGAAGGTATGAGCTTTCTTCCATATCCGCCTCCACCTGAACCAGGTTGGTATGACGATGATGCCACAGTAATGTCTTCTCTCGTTGAGCCCGCCATGGCGGAGGCTGCGCAGTCGCAGCCAACATCGCAGCCAACATACGAATCACCGGAATCCCAAGCATTCCAAGCATTGGAAAATGTGCAGGAATCCGCGGAATCGTATGCGGCGAACATACAGCCGGTGGAACAGGCTGCCGCGGCGCTGGAACCGTCCGACGTCGAACCGGTCAATGACGATGATGACATCGACTGGGATGGCACGGTGCTGTCTTCGGCATTCACCATGAAGCAGCCGAAGCTGGAGTATGTGCTTTACAACGAGCAGACCGGCCAGGAAGTGATCGTCGATATGGGTGTGCTGCTGGGGCGCAAGCCTTCCGCTGAAGTGCCGGAAGGTGCGAAATTCGTGAAGTTGGAGGATCCGACGCGCACCATCTCACGCAATCATGCGGCGATCAGCTTCGATCAGGATGGCGTATTGTGGATCGAGGATTACGGTTCGCTCAACGGCACGTACATCATTCAAGGCAATGAGGAGATCAAGGTCGAACGCAAGCCGATGAAGCTTGACGCGCCTTGCACGGTGCGTATCGGAGACCAGTTCTTCACTTTCGAACAGCGCTGATTTCCTTCGCGCCGCGATACATGTTGCGTCGTCAATCCATAAATGAGGATGACGGCGCAACGAACATATTATGGTACGAAAGCTTACCAATGCAAGCGGCTTTTATTAGGCCTTGTTTGGCGGCTTTCGTCGGGCTTTTGCCAAGTTCTACCAAGGGTTACCGTCGCAGACGGATGGCTGCGTTGATGGCGGAATCATTGAGACTGGCAAGCCAGTTGAGCAGATCCGGGTAGATATGCGGATTGCGCGCAAGGAAGGGGTGCAGCTCCGGAGCTTTGCTTGCGATTTCAGCCATCAGCATCTGATCTTCCGTGGTCATGGCCAATTCTGCGGTGAAACCAGCATTCGACGCGACTGGCTCTTGCGGCTGAATCGGCGAAAAATCAGCCACTTCAGACAGGTCTGCGGGGTTGGTATATGGGTCGACGTATTCCATCGAAGCATCGTTCGCCATATTCGATGCAGGTGTTGCCGCAAACGGCTCAGGCTGGCATTGCTGGGTTGCCGGCGGCTGGTGCTGCGCCTGATATTGCACTTCCGATGATTGCTGCGGCTGCTGGTATTGCGCCTGTTCGCTTGGCATCTGGTATTGCGTCTGTTCAGAAGCCGTCTCGGCCTCCTGCTGCATGATTCCGTCCTGTGGAACCGGCCACCCCATCGCGACCAGCTGCTGTCGTGCGCGTTCGTCGCCGAACTGGGCGACCCAACGCTTCAGGCCTGGGTACGCACGCGGATTGGCAACCACATTCGCGCCGAATTCCGGATTTTCGTAAGCGATTTTCGCCAGAAACACGGGATCTGCGTTCGGATCCTGCACGGCCGCCACCGCGGCATCGAAATCGACCATCATGATCTCCTTATCTCGTGTTCTGTAAATATTGTATTGAATACGCTGATATAACGTGACAAATCCGATTATTGACGATTGTCATTGCGAGAACATGCGCATTATTGGACGGCACGTAACGTTTGCAATGTGCTTTCCTGTAAATCGCCGATATCCTCGTGATCGTCGATTTTGCTGACGTTCCAATCGTCATTTGCCGAATAATCCGATGATTTGCCGCATATATCAAGCACAATCACGGTGACGTTGTCGTTGCCGCCCGCGTCGAGCGCGGACTGCACCAGCATATCCGCGGCGACTTGCGGATCGCCATATGAGGCTGCCACATCGGCGAGCAGTTCCCGATCGATCTGCGCGTGCAGGCCATCCGAGCAGATGATGAAACGTCCCGTGGAGCGCGCCGCATACCAGTCCGGCTGAATGCCGTCAGGAGCGCCGACGCATTGGGTGATGATATTGCGCGGTATGCATCGGTTCGCCTCGTCCGGTAGCATTTCGCCGGTGTCGATGGCGTTCTGCCGTTCGGAATGGTCACGTGTGATCCGGGTCAGCGACTCCGCCATCCAATGGCCTTCCGCATCGGCGCGCATATGGTAGGTGCGTGAATCTCCGACATTGATGACGTAGCAGTACTCATCGATGGCTTGTTCATGCACGCTATCTTCAACGCGAGTCGGCAGCACCACGCCGGTGATGGTGGTTCCGGCGATGCCGCCAAGCTCCTGGCCAAGTTCGAGCACCTGTTGCTGCGATTGGCTCAACGCATGTTCGATGGACGTACGGTTGCGCGACGGCTGTTCGGCAAGCTGCGAGAAACATGCCGCCACCTGTGCGCTGGCCCGCTCGCCGCCTTTGCCGCCGCCCATGCCATCGCATACGACATATACGCCACGGCTGGCGAGAGCGTTGTCTTGGTTGTTTTTTCTTTTGCACCCGACATTGCTATTCAGGCCGGCCTCGATGCTACGGAAGATCATGAGTCCCGTCCTTTCTTACGATTGTGCTTCCGATCGCTGCCGTTGTTCCGCCCGCTGCGGTTGCTGCGGAAGTGGAAAACGTCGGCAAGCGAAAGTTTGGCACGCCATCGGCGTAACGTCGGCAATGACTTGAGCATGTACTTGCGTTCCTGCGCAATATCGCGCCAATACTGCTGCACATGCTCTTCGTTGACGAAATTACCGGAGAAGGCCGCGTAATCGGCTTGCGCACCCAAAGCGAGCAAGGTCTCGCGGGAAATATCCATCTGATTCGCGATCGAAACCGCCTGTTCGCTGCGTGTGCCTCGAATGTCGAGTCCGCTTTGCCGTGCGAGCGCGGCGACCGATTGCCAGCCGGCTGCCACACGCTGCTGCGTACTGCCGTGTTTTCTTGATCGTGCCAGTGCGATCGCTTTGATGGCGAGCAGGAGACCGCATATGATGAGCAGCGTCCATAGAGGGCTTCCGTAGATGGCTACTTTTCTTGCGATTCTGCCGAAATGCTGCCAGAACAGGTTGGCTGAGGTTTCGTCGGCCATGCTTCCGCCGATTGAGGACTTGCCTTTGGCCTGGGTGTCGTCGCGTAGCGGGTCGGTGAGTGGTACCGGGGGCTGGCGTACCAGGGTTTGCGGATTCGGTGGGGTGAGGTTCTGGTTTTCGTCGGGGACTTTGGTTTCCTTTGGCGTTGGATAGAATGCCACCCAACCGTAGCCGTCCAGTTTGATTTCCACCCATGCGGTCACGTCGTTGCCGGTGAATTTCGTGATGGTGGTTGTTCCTTGTTCTTCGGTGCGGCTTTCGCTGATTTCACCTTCGTCGTCTTTTGGCAGGAATCCGAGTACCACACGGCTGGGAAGACCTAGGCTGCGTGCCATCAATGCCATGGCGGAGGCGTATTGTTCACTGTCTCCGACCATGGCCGTTCCGGCGAGCAGTTGGTCGATGCGGTAGTTGCCGTGGCCTGCGGTTGACGGGTAGTCGCCGCTTAATCCGTGTGAGAACCAACCGGATTCTTTGAGCTTTTCGGCTAAGGCCTGGGCCGCTTCGCCGCCTTTGGATTGGCCTCCGGCGATGGCTGTGGCGAGTTTGTCTACGCAGTCGGGCACATCTTCGGCTTTTGGCTGGCTGATGGCGGCCGCGTCTGTTTTGGCGATCTGTTTGTCGGTGGGAACCGTTGGCATGATGCCGGTTTCCGTGTAGGTGAGACCTTCGGAGGTGCGTGAGGGGTAGATGGCCGACATGGTGTCGCTGTTGTAGTAGAACGAGTCGGAGTTTTCGCTGTTGTCGAATGTCACGCTGGATGCGGCTCCGGCCATGGGCAGCCAGTAGTCGCTGAGTCCTTTGTCCACGGTGAATGTGGCGGTGAATTTCTTGCCTTCGGCATTGTTGGTGATGGAGGTGCCGACACGTCGGTAATTGGAGGAGCCCGACGACATGGTGGAGTCGGACAGATTCCATACGTTGCCGTCGAAACGGTCCATGACCGCTAGTCGCACGCTTGATCCAGCGGGCAGGTTTTCGACGGTGAGGAGCACGTCGTCCTTACTGTTTGTAATGTACGAGCGCATGCCGCTTAACGGACTGGTGTAATTGTACGGGCTAAGCGGCGGATCATAATGGTCGCGCAGAATGGTGCGGTCCTGATCGACGACGAGGCATCCTCCAATCGCCAATGCGACGGAAAGCACCACGATCACGACGGAACTGAGCCAACGTCCCAATTCCAGTAATTTCCAACGTGCGCTGATCCAAATCACCAATATGAGCGCCATTATGGTGCCTACGAACATGCGGTAATAGCCGGAAGATGAGCCGAGCAGCGCGCAAATCGCAAGATTGGCGGTAACGGGAATAATGGCGATCATGGTGAATCGGCCATCTTCAGTCACTGCGAAAATGCCGGTCAGTAGCGCGAACCACAGGCAGATGGTCCATACGGCCAGCAAACAGCCATCGGCGGTACCGGTAGGAGGTTCGACCGACAGAATGAATTTGAACGATCCGAGCATGTTCATCCAGCCTTGTGTAAGCGTGCGCAAGGTCGGAACAATATGGGCGATGGTGGTGTCGTTGAGGAACAGTACAGGGCCGACAACCAGCTGGGCGACGGCCATGAACAGCATCTGCCACCAGAGACGAAGTGCCGGAACCGTGCCTGCGAGCGCCACGAGAGATCCGATGATGGTGGCCGGAATGGCGGCGAGCGCCCAGGATGTGGCCGATCCGTAGACGTCGATGAGGTTGCTGGCGGCGGCGAGGGTGAGTAGGGCTGCGACGAGCAGGCTTGCGTATTGCGAGGCGCGTGTCCGGCGTAGGTAGGGGAGTGCCTGTGATTTGCCGTCTCGTGACATCCAGATGACGGAGTGTGTGGAGTCGGCCCATGAGCCGGTGCCGGTTCCGGTGAAGGTGTTGCCGAATCCGGTGGTGCGGCCGGTGTCGCCGGTGTTGGTGTTGTGTGTGGAAAGTCCTGTGGTGCTCATTCCAGTACCCCCATGATCATTGGGAGATCGTCTAGGTTTCCTACGGTCGCCAGGGTGAAATCGGCGTATCGTTTGATGGCGCGTGGCTGTCCGATGGCGGTTTGCAGTACCACGCAGGTTGCGGATCGGGGGAGTGCGAGCGCCATGTGTTTGATTTCGTCGATGTTTTTGAGCCTGCCGACGGTGATGTAGTAGAACGATGAGTCGGGGGCATGGGCGAGGGTGGTTTGCGCCAGATTCGGATTGTCGCTGATATCGGGGGAGATGGCGCTGCAGCCGTCAAGGAATTCCGTGGAGTTGCGTGGCATGATGTGTTCGGTTCCCGCGTGTGAGGTCACCGGTCGGTTTTGGAGCAGGCATTGCACGCCGATGGAGGCATGGACGGATACCGCCAGTTCGAATTCGTCGGAGCTCACATAGTCGTCGGGGTTCACGCTGATGGTCAATGCGGTGTCGGTGCGTCGGGTCGCCTCGTATTGACGGATCATCAGTGCGCCTGTTTTTGCGGAGCTGAGCCAGTGCACGTTGCGTACGTCGTCGCCTGGCTCGTATTCACGCAGTCCGTAGAAATCGAGGTCGTCGTCGACGATTTCGCCGCTTGGCTGGCCTTCGAGATCTCGCGGAATTCCGGCGTTGAGTGTGTTCAGCATAACGGTTTTCGGGTGGATGAACACGTTGATTTGGTCGACAAGTTTCTTTTCGTGTCGTACGAGTCCGAATGGGTCGCCTTTGCGTATGGACAGGGGACCGACCGGCAGTACCGCGCGGGAGACGGCGGTGAATTCCACGGTGGTTTGGCGTGATTGGCCGGCGGCGAGCATGGGGATGGCGAATCGTTCGTGGCTGTCTCCGATGGGCAGGTCGCCGCGTGCTGATGTGGTTAGCGTGCGCCCTGGATTGTCGACGCACACATCGACTTTCACCGTGTCTGACACGGTGACGCGCCTGCTGGACACGTCTATGGTGGCGGTGAACGACGTGTTGCCGAGCGACAGCATGATGGCGGCGACCATCATGCATGCGAACACGATCGCCATGGTCAGCAGTTCATGCCAGCTGAGGATTGTGAACGCTATGAGTGAGGCGATGGCGAGTCCGGTCACAGCCCATCCGAGCGGCGACACGTATGAGGTGACCAGTCGTTTGATGCGATGCTTGATGCGACGCAGGGATCGTTGCATGGTTCTCCTGCGCTGCATGGTTTTGGATTGTCGCATGCTTGACCTTTCGGGGGTTTACGAACGTTTCGTGTGGGGTGTGCGCTTTGCGTGTGCCGTGTCGTACGCGGCTGGCTGCGCCGTGCGTTTCAGGCGGTGGCGCCCACGGTCGGTGAAGGCACTTCATTGAGGATCTGTTCGATCATCTGTTCGGGGGTGGATCCCGCGAATGTGGCCTCCGCGGTGAGCGTGATGCGGTGTGCGAGCACGGCGACGGCCAGTTGCTTCACATCGTCGGGCACCACGTATCCGCGATTGCTGGACGCGGCCCACACGCGGGCGCATCGGGTCAGTGCGAGCGCGCCTCGCATGGACGATCCGACTTGGATGCGTTCGTTGTGGCGCGTCGCTTCCACCAAGCGCACGATGTATTCGATGATCGCGTCGTCGAGACGCACGGTTTCGCTGATGGCGCGCATGCGCAGCACGTCGTTGCCGGTGAGCACCGCATGTACGGTGGAGGCACGGTCGGTGACGTTGACCTGCTTGAGGATGTTCACGCTTACGTCATGGCTCGGATAGCCGATGGTTGTTTTGATGAGGAAACGGTCCATCTGCGCCTCAGGCAGTTTGTAGGTGCCGAGTTGCTCGATGGGGTTCTGAGTGGCGATGACCATGAACGGCTGCGGTACCGCATGGGTTTCGCCGTCGACGGTGACTTTCTGCTCTTCCATGACCTCGAGCAGTGCGGACTGCGTTTTTGGCGAGGCTCGGTTGATTTCGTCGGCGAGCACGATGGATGCGAAAATCGGACCTTCGCGGTATTCGAATTCGCCGTTCTTCTGGTCGTAGTAGGTTACGCCGACCACGTCGGACGGCAGCAGATCCGGAGTGAACTGGATACGTTTGAACGACATGTCGATGGAGTTGGCGAGGCCGCGGGCCAGCTGCGTTTTGCCGGTCCCCGGATTGTCTTCGAGCAGAATGTGGCCACCGACGATCATGGCGGTGGCGCATTGGCGGATCGGCTGTTCCTTGCCGACCACGACTTGGGAGACGTTACCGACCAGTTGGGCGAACAGTTCATGGAATTCGGTGATGTCGGCCTGCGGCGCGGACATCATGGAAGAAGCCATGGCCGGCTGCGCGGGCTTGACGCTTGGTGCCGTAGTCTGCGGGAATTGGCGCGTTGCCATTACGGGAGCCGATTGCGATTGTGGTAGCGGCTGTTGTGTTGGAGCGGATTGCGTCGGTTGCGCCTGCATGGGCTGCGCCATTGGAACCGTAGGCCTCGTCGGCCTCGAAGGAGTTGCGTTATGCGTGCTGAGTACCGTGCCCTCCTCGTCGGCGTCGAACGTGTTGGCGGCGTAGTGGGTAGCGTTATGCGTGCTGAGTACCGTGCCCTCTTCGTCTCCGTCCTGTTCCTGCGGATGCGTCGGCAGGCTTGGAGCTTGGAATGCGGGGCGTGCCTGCGGATTGCCGGGCTGTTGCGGCTTGCTCATATGGCGCCCAATGGAACCCAGCTGGGTGGCGTCGTCGTTTTCGTTGCTCATAGGTACTCCTTGGTTGCTTCTATTGATCGTATTGATGATTGGTTGTGATGTTGAATTTGCTTATTTGACGGTGAATGAGATGCCTCGCGCCTGTTTTCCTGCCAACCCTGTTCGTAATGAGATGGCTGAAGCATTGGTGTCTATCGAGGATTGCGTCTCTCCATTATCAGGGGTTGGTCCCGGTTCCGGATCGGGGGTTTTCTCCTCGTATCGGACTCCGGTCACGGGATCAGAGCTTTTCTTGGTCGCATTGATTTCTGGTTCCCCGGCAGTGGTGATCACGCGAACCTCCCAATCGCATCTGGTACCGGAAGGACTGGTGATGTCGGAAACATCCAGTGTGCCGTTAGCTGGCCAATCGTAGGTATGCGAGCTTTCCCCTGCCGGAGTGATAACGATCTGGCCTTTGACACTTCGCCCGTGGGCCTCCCAACTACCGCCATTGACATGAATGATGTTGGCGTTCTGTGTATCCCACGTCAATGAGGATGGCAGTGTGATTTCCGCTGGCTTTTTGTTGCCGACGGTATTATCGGTAGCGATTGCTGGGTCGCTGAGATGTGAGGTGTCGATGAAGTACTGTTGCACGCTTACCGTATCGCAGGTGCTCCAATCACCGGAAAGCGGCCATTCGGCTCTGCTCTCATGAACATCATCATCGTAATAACCCTTGGCCTTTACAACGAAACCTGTGACGCGTCCACCTTTTCTGGACCAGGTCGCCACACATGTGTTGTTGTTGAGTTCCAGCTTCACATTGGTTGGAGGATCGACTGCTGTGAAAGTCGAAACGGACGCTTCGTTGCGCAATGAGCCACTGCGTTCCGTAACCACGGTAATCGTCGGCTTAAGTTTTCTGTAGTACCACTCGTTCTTAATGTCGAATTCGACGGAATAATCCTTGGCGCTTGTCTCCACGGATTTGTCTTCGCCCTCGATGCTTACCGTAATCGACTGGTATTTCGAGTTACGTGCGTCATTGATCCGCCCTCTCACCACGATCTTGTCGCCTGATTGATCGGCGGAAATAGTCGGATTGTCAGGCGTACCCCAAGGCGAAACGGCATTGGATGCCGTGGAGGGCTGGCTCCAGTTCACTTTGTTATGCGCCTTGACCGTGGCGGTATAGGATGCGCCGTCGGTGATCGCATTGTCGTCGAATTTGAACGTGATGCTGGTGCCAGTGACTTCCTGGACCGGATTCGCCACATTCGGACCGCTCAACGTCACCTGATACTTGTCGACGGCGGAGAAATTACCCTCCAAAGCCTTCCATGTGACAGTGATGGTGTTCTTGCTAGCTTCGGCCTTCACATCGGTCGGCGCGTCCGGAAGCTTGTCAGGCGTGCCTTCCACGCCATTCGACTCCTTCGACCAGCCGACCTCATTCTTGGCCTGCACCTTGAACGAGTATGTCTTGCCGTTCTTCAAGCCGGTGATTTGGCAGGAGGTCACGGATCCGCACGATTTCTCGCCGGAACCGTCGCCGCCCCACGACACCTTGTATTCGCTGATCGGACTGCCGTTCGAAGAGCCGGCCGTCCAACTCAGATTCACCGCGCCATCCTGCGGGTCTCCGGCGATGGGGGAGAGCAGCGGCGCATCCGGCTTGTCCATCACCGAAACGTTGATGGTGCCCGTCACCTCACGTTCCTTCGTATTGGTGGCATCGTGCACGTTGACGATCACCTTGTTGGTGCTCGCGCCGATATCGGACGAGGCGCTGATCGACACCACACCGTTGGACGGGCAGTCCACGGTCAGCTTCGACGCGCCATCGGACGTGCATCCGGTCACGGTCAATGCGGAATCGGGGAACGGATTATACGCATCGGACAGCAGGTTCACTTCCTCACTGGATCCTGCCTTGACTTTCACGGTTTTCGCGTTGATGCGTGCCAAAGGCCTGTTGGAGGCCGTCACACGAACCGTGACGCCCGCACTCACCGTGCCCTTCGAATATTGAATCGAAATCGGCACGCTCACCGTTGTTCCCGGCGAAGCGGTCTTGTCGGCGGACACGGTCAGCTTGCCGTTCGAACTCACCTTGGCGCTCACCTGGTCGGAATCGGTGCCACCCGAATACGTGTACTGCTTCTCATCGTCATACAGGTCGGACGCCGAATGGGTCAACGCGGTCAGATCGATGGTGGTGGCGCTTTCTCCTGCGACCACGTCAATGGTGGACGAGGAGAACGTCGGCGCGGGCATGTCACGTCCGATCACGGTGATCGGCAACGTCAATACCGCCGAATTGATGATTTTCACCTTGTCGTTCTTGTCGCGTTTGCCATCCACCGCGGTGAAGGTGATGGACGCTGGACCGGAGTAATCCTTCGGCGCGGTGAACTTCAACGTCTGGTCGTTCACATACAGGTCGCCGTCCGCGGCCTTCGTGGCGCTCACCGAATCGGCGCCGTCCACATACGCGGTCTTGCCTGCGCCCACGCGCACATAATCGGCGATATTGATGGTGATCGTCTCGCGTGCGTTCACCTTCAAAGCCGGCGCCTTCGGTCGAAGGGTCGGCGGGAACACGCCGTACGCGGGCACTTGGATGAACGCCGTGGACGTGATGTTATACGTCGTGTTGGTCACGGTGTACGGCACGGCTCGCGCCTCATCCGTCAATTCCACGCTAATGGTCGTGGACTTGTCACCGCCCTTGACATGCGCATGGTCGGTAGCCGAATCATCCACGGCCACGTGCAGTTCGTCGGCGCTGCCGGAAGGATTCGCGATCCATTGCGAAACGTCCACGTCGATGGATTTCTTATCGATCGTCGCGGAAGATGGCACACGGTAGTCGTATGCTGTCGGCGGTTCGATGGTGGCGTTGTCGTCCACGTTCACCGTCAATGTCGCGGTGTCGGACAATCCTGCCTTGTCTTTGACCGTATACACCACGTAATAGGTGCCCGCCTGCTGAGGAGTGGTGAAGGCGAGCGTATTGTCCGCCACGGTCACATTGCTGATGTCTTGCGATTCGACGTTTTCGCTGACGGCCAGGTCGGTGTTGTCTCCGGAGATGTCGTTTTGCGCCACGGGCACGGTTGCTGCGGTGTTGGGGCGCAATGTGATTTCGTCGTCGCGCGCGTATACGCCCGAGTCGGTGCCGGATGTGAATACGCCTACGCGGATTTGCGCTTGGGATCGTTGGCCGGTCCAGTCTTCGACGGCGTATGAGAAGGTGTCCGTTCCTGTGGAGTCGGCATAGGCTTCGTATACCAGGTAGGTGGCGCCGACTTCGCTGATGCGTCCGAGTGTCGGCGCCTTGTTGCCGAGACCGAGCAGCTGCACGTCGTCGCCGTCGGCGTCGATGCCGGTCAAGGTGATCGGGATCTGGACTTTTTGGCCGGCCGCGACTTGCGCCTCGACGTCGGATGGTGTTGGCGCAGCCTTGTTGGAAGCGTCTTTTTGATGCACGTTGATGGTGATTGTGGCGGATGCCGCGTTGCCGAGATTGTCTTTGACGGTGTACGTTACGGGGAAGGATCCGGTTTGGTCGGATGCTTGGTATCGTACGGTGTTGCCTGATACGAATACGAGTCCTTTGAACGTGTTTTTGTCGTATTGCAGGTCGTTTTGCAGGCTTACCGTGGTGCCGTCGGAGTAGGTCACGTGGTCGAGCACGTCGATGGAGACGATGCCGTCGGTGCGTACCTGCGTGGTGATGTTGTCGGCTTTCGGCACGGAGTTGGAGGTGGTCAGTGCCGGTGGCTGCAGCACGATCACGCCGGTTGACGTGCCTGCCGCGTTGGCGACGCTGTATGTGATCTGCACGGGCTCGGTCGGTACCTGCCGTGCGGTGATGTAGACGCGCTTGTTGCCTACGACGCCGGTTTTGATGCCGCTCGCCGCATCGGCGGTCACGCTGGTCACGGATAGCACACCACCCATCGGGTCGACGTCGTTAGACAGTGGTTCCACGATTGCGGTGTTGTCGGCGCCGAGCAGTGCCACGTCGTTGGCTGCGATGGGCTTGGCGGAGTCTCCGGCCACGGCCTGCACTTCGATGCGGGCCAGGCCGGTCGAGGGGATGGATCCTTGTGTGATGGTGTAGGGCACGTAGTAGGTGCCGGGGTTGGATGCGCTGAAGGTGAACGACATATCGGTGGCGTTCATGGTGGTGGATGCGCCGGATGGGGTTTCCACGGCGGTCAGCTGCGCGGGTTCGGCCGAGGTGCCATGCACGTATTGTTTGAGCGCGATGGTGGTGCGGGTGTCTGGCGTGGTCTGCTTGACGGCCGGATCGATCACCGCGGCCAGCGTGTTGGCCGGTTTCACTGAGAAATACACCATGCCGGTGCCGGTCTGCTGGCCGTCGGAAACGGTCACTTCGATGCCGGCGCGTCCGGAAGACATGGATCCCGCGTTGAACACGAGCTGCCCGTCGGCTCGCGTGGAAACGGTCACCTGGTCGGTGTTCTGCGGGGTTGCGGATACGAGGGTGAGCGGGTCGCCGTCGGGATCGGAGAAGCTGCCCAGCGCGTTGGTGGTGTAGGTCGCTCCTTGTTCCACGTCGATTTCCGGTGGCGTATCGGTTTGCTGGGGCGCGTTGTCGTCCCCGCCTACCAGTGTGAGGCTTACGTTGGCGTTGGAGGTTTGCCCGCGTCCGTCGGAGATTTCATAGCTGAACGATACGGATCCTTCGGATGCCGCGGAAGCGTCGAGCTGCAGATATCGTCCGTCGTATACGGGGGAAACGCTGATGTTGGCGCCGTCGGGGGCGCTTACCGAGGTGATGCGCAGTACGGAGCAGTCGGTCTGTTCGTCGTTGCGGAGCACGTCGAGGATCTGCTGCGATCCTGTTCTCGCGCCGAACGAATCATCTTCGGCTTTGATCTGGCCGGATTGCGACGAGCAGGTCTTGCTGAAATTATGCTGGTTGTTGGCGCTGTCGTTGTTCTGTTCCTGTTGCTTCGACTGTTTGGTTTCCACCTTGTTCCATTGGATTTTGATGACCTTGGTGGATTCCTGCGGATTCCAAACGTTGCCGTTGACCACGTCGTTGAGTATGACCAGACGATGGTTGGTGCGGAATATCAGTTCCGAAGTGGCGTTGATGTTGGTCAGGGTGTCGAATGCCGTATCCGAACCGTCTACGGAGCACACTTTGGCGTAATTGTTGGCTTTCTGCGCCCATGCGGCGAACACGCATCCGCCTGTGGATACCGGCTGGGCGGGCTCGCCCTTGCCGGAATTCGTTGTTTCCGCGGTCTTTTTGGTGTTGAGATCCACCGTTGCGAGTCCGCGCGGCGTCGCCACGGCCACCCATCCGTTCTGTTTGCCGTCCGTGGAGGGGGCCTGCAAGGTCATGCTGCCCTGCAGATTGATGGCTGCGCTTCCCTGCGGCCAATACACGGTGCTTTTCGCCGCCACCACCGGGGTTTCGCCGATGACGGTGAACGATTCGGCATGCGGTGCGCCTCCTATCGTGCCAACTTGCTCACGCGTGCCCTGCGGCCCGTCGATGCTCAGCACCGCGCCATCGGAAGCGCGGTATCCGTATACGGTTCCGTTGTGCGTCACCGCGATTTTTCCACCGGATCCCAGTTTCATATTCGGCTTGTCGGTGGTGGGGTTGACGGATTTCACATCGGCAGCGGATCCCACCCACACATTGCCGGTTTTGGTGTTGATGAAAGCCGCGGTATTGCCTCCGATAATGGTTTCGATATCCGTTTTGATGGCGGTGTTGCCGGTTTCGCTAATGGTGGAAGCCGCGATATTGCTGGCTTTGGTGCCTTCGGAGATCACGGTGTCGCCATCATGCTGTGCCACGTCGAAACGGGAGGCTGCGGACGAGACTCCGGCGTCCACATCCTTGTTTTTCGCATTGAATCGTGCGGCTTTGCGGTCCTTCAGCGACGTGATCCACACGGTGCCGTCGTCGAGCTGCACATGCCGTTGCGTCACCGAACTGACGATGAACGCGCCCGCGATGATGCCCAGCAGCAGAAGCAGCATGACGATCGGCGTGATCCACCGCCTGCTTCCCGACGGCAACAGCAGTTTGCGTACCATTGATCCGAAACGTAGTTGACGTTCATATGATTGCGCCGATTGGTTGGCACCGTTCTTGCGTTTGCCCATTTTTCGGTTCTTCCTTGAGTGTTCCGATGGTCGTTGTGTTCGTTCCGGACATCGCCTGCGATGGAATAATGCCGTCGGCCGACCCTGTTGGGAAGTGCTGTGATGCTTATGGTTTGGCTGCGCACGCGATCGCAGGATTCTGCGACATCTGCCGGTCGGCTCGGATGAGGCTCACCTGGATGCAGGTCTGCGAGCCGTCGGCGGGGTCGATACTGATGCGCGTGTCGGTGGTGGTGGTTCCTTGGGCGTTCGGGTCTACTCCTGCATCGCCTACCAGCGACCATGCGTACGAATCGCCGTCCTGAGGGTCGGGGTTCACCCATGTGAACTGCACGCTGCTGCCATCGGCGGAATATGAGCCGGCCAGATTCTCGACACTGGGCACGCTACTTGTGGTGATGGCCGAATCAGGCGAATCGTTGTCCTGATCGTGCGTTCCCGGAGTCTTGATCTGCACGCTGCTATTGTCGGAAGCCGAATCCATATTCGGCAAGATCACATACGCGAACACCAACGCGACGGCCGTGATCGCGGCAACCGCCGAAACGACAATCGCAAGAGGCTTGGCCCAAGTGTTGCGCTGTTTCGGAACAACCGCGGCTGCCTGGCCGCTTGCCTGCGACTGTGCGTACAGGTTCTGCGGGAACGGCGGCTCACCCTCAACCGTGGTCGGCGTGGCATGGCCATACAATTCCTGCTGCGCACGCTGCATGTCACGCGCGAAATCATATGCGGAATAATACCGGTCCTCCGGCGTTTTATTCAACGCCTTGCGCAAGATCCGCTCCACTTGTGGAGGAATATCAGACTTGTTGAGCTTGGGTAACGGGTTGGTGAGAATGATGTTCCGCAGCAGAGCACCGCGTTCTTTGCCCCTGGTCGAGCCGAGGGCCGCGGAATAGCCGTATTCATATGGCGACTGGCCCGTCAGCATGGCGAACAGCGTCGCCCCCAGCGAATAAATATCGGAGGATTCGTTGCCTCCGCCGTTCTTCGCAAGCACTTCCGGCGGAGCCCACGCGATGGTGTAGCCGATGCCGGGACGCCCGTAGATCGTTCCCGCGATGCCGAAATCGGAAAGCATGGGCATGCCATGCGTGTTGATGAGAATATTGCTGGGCTTGATGTCGCGGTGGATGATGCCTTCGCGGTGCGCTGTGGAAAGGGCGCTCGCCAGATTGATGCCGACGGTGAGCATCTGGTCTGCGTTGAGCCTGTTGGATTCCAGGAAGGTCTTGTAATTGCCTCCCGGAGCGTATTCGAACACGGTGTAGCCGTTGCCCGTGGTGGTGACGCCGCTTTCATACACCGAAAGAATGTAGGGATGCGAGGAGATCCTGCCCATGAAGTTCGCTTCGGAACGGAACCGCGCCGCCGCGCGCGGATCGAGCGTTCCCTTGCTGACTTTGATGGCCACTTGTCTGCTGGGGGAAAGCTGCTGGTACAAATACACGTTCGCTTCGGAACCTGAACCCAACTTTTGGGCGAATGTATACCCAGGGATTTGAGGGGGAATGCCGTTCATGGCTTCCATATGCTCTCTTTCCTCGTGGTGCGTATGCTTTTCGGCCGCTCTCTCTGGATCCTATCCTAACTGAAGACCAACCCAGAAACCTATCAGCAAGGGGTCAAAATGTCCATATACAAAGACGGGCATCTGAGACATGTTGTGGCTGAATAATAGAAGTCGTAGTGATAGAAAGAACGTGCGAACCTTAAGAGACGGCCTTCGTGGCGACGATGAGGGTACATACATTCAGTTGCTGGATGACGGGCATCTGGCTCAAATGGAAATGACCATTGATGTGTTGTCGGCGTTGCTGCAGATGCCACGAAGGAGTGGTTGCACCGCAGATCGTGTTGGATAAAGGTTGGCTTCGAGACAACTTTGCAGGTTCTGGATTTGTCAGGTAAAGGAGGGCGAGACTAGTAGTGTTGGGAGGCATGATGAATTTGGAAGACCTTGACCGCGTCACGTTGGTTGCGGGCGCGCCGAGCAGTGGAAAAACCGAGTTTGCGCTGGGCATGCTGGTTGCCGCAATGAGGCGGTATGGTGACGGGAATGCCGTGATGACGGTGTCTGGCAGGCAGATCGCCGATGCGTTGGGCGATCGGGCGATCCGCGAATTGTCGGCCGTGTCGCAGGCGCGACCGGTCACTACGTTGCCTGCCGTCGCATTCCGTCTGCTGACGGCCGTGAGATCAAGTCAAGGCGAACCGTTGCCGAAACTGTTGAACGGTGCGGAACAGGATGTGATCATCCGCAAGGTACTGGCTTCGCATGTGGAGCATAGGCAACATGGCGACGATTGCGCCACCTGCGATCTGCTGCGCACCTATTTCGCGGTTTCCGAATGGTCAGGACTGGTGGCCGACGATTCCACCGACGCATTCGCCAACCAATTGCGCGACATGCTCGCACGCATGAACGAGATTGGCGCGAAACCGCAGTTCGAAGACATGCTGATCGCCCGTGCGGCCAGCAGGGACGGCATGCTTGACGAACGTCGCGAACGCCTGCGCACTCAATGGCGTCTCGCCTTCGCCTTGCGTGAGGAATACAATGAGGCGATCCGTTCGTCTTATCCTGGCGAATATCGTCTCGACGCGTCGCAGCTGATGATCGACGCCACCGAAGCCGTGTCTGGCATACAGGAAGCCGATATTGCGAACATGCTGATCGTCGACGATTTTCAAGATACGACGTTGGCTGGTTTCGCACTGCTTGAAGCCCTGCATGAACGCGGGGTGCGCCTGCTGTTGGTTGGCAATCCCGACGAAGCCGTGCAGACGTTCCGAGGATCATATCCGGAATATCTGTTCAACCAGGCGCAGACGCGCATGGGAGCGAGGCTTGAACGCATCGAAGGTCTGCAAACGGCGCACGAAGGCGATACCGCGCAAACCGTGTCGAACCAGCAAGGCGTGCATGGCGACTATCGCACGCTTGTCGCGACGCGAGTGAGCCTGTCGATCGCAAGCACGGAGTCGACGGACGTGCCTCTGCCCGATCGTCCCGGCAAAATGAGCGATATGCCAGGCGCGATGCCCATCGAAACGTTGCCGGCCGACGATACGGGCGCTCGTGTCACGCCGGCCGACGGCAGTGTGGAAACGGCCTTGTACCGTTCCTCTTCCGAAGAGCTCGACGACGTGGTGTGGAAGATCAAAACTGAGCATTTGCAACGTTCCCGTGTATGGAACGACATGGCCGTGATCGCGCACGACAATGCCACCGTGCGCGCATTCGGCGAGCGGTTGCGCGCTGACGGCGTTCCCGTGCGCTATTCCAGCGTGACCCGGCCGTTGAAGGATGAGCCGTTCGTGCAGGGTCTGTTCGCGTTGATCGAGTTGGCCGAATTGAAAAACCAGACGATCGCGGCTTCGACCATGGACCTGCAGACCGCCGGATCCTATATTCGTTCGCGCGTGGCGTTGATTATGGGATCTCCGCTGATTACGGTCGGTGGTGATCAACGGCATGAGGGGCGTCCGGCCCGTCTCGCATCCATCGAATCCGCGATGAACGCGTTGGTTTCGCTCGCTTCGATTGTGGAAAGCAAGGCTGCGAACCATGATGAGGATGCTGCCGAAGAATACGACGAAGATGATTTCGAAGATTACTTTGAAGATGATTTCGAAGATGATGAGGATGCGGCGGACGCTGCCGTCGAACAACAGGCGTTGCTCCCTCGTTTGATGGAAGATTGGCGCGATTATATGACGGACTATCATGCGATTCGCGCCGATGGCGAGCATGATAGTGAGCATGAAGACGAGCATGAAGGCGATTTCGCGCTGAGTATGGAAGCGCTGTACGTGCTTCTTATGGAGGGCAATACCGATCGCGTGGTCGATGCGATCGCCTCCGTGCTGGGCGCGGATCCGCAGATCAAGGCGTTCGCATCATTGTGGAAGGTTCTTGACAAAACATGCGAGTCGGAAGCCAAACTGGTTTCGCGTGAACCGCAATATGTGTTGGATTGCGCATGGAGGGCCTGCGGCAAGGCGGAAGTCTGGCAGCGTGTGGCGCTGGAGCATTCGGCTGCCGGCCGTGCCGCGAATGATCGGCTTGACGCGGCGATGCGTTTGTTCAACTATGCTTCAGGCGGCGAGTCAAGCGGGGAATTCGCGGTACACACCATCGAGGCGTTCATCGAACAGGTGCGTTTGCTGACCATTGAGGCGGATTCGCTGGCGCATACCGCGCCCATTGATCAGGCGGTGACCCTGACGACTCCCGCAGGAGCGGCGGGAAAGCGCTGGAATCTGGTTTTTCTGCCGGCTTTGCAGCAGGGGCAGTGGCCGAATCTCACACCACGCAACACGTTGTTCGGCGGTGAGGAACTGGCCGATGTGATGCTGCACGGCGTATTGTCCGACACGATCGTCACTCCGGCGGGCAGGCAGGACGCGCAACTGGCGTCGGTGCTCGCCTCCGAGCAGAAGAGCCTGTTGGTGGCGTTGACCCGTGCCAGCGAGCGTGTGGTGGTGAGCGCCGTGCTGAATGACGACAATGTGCCTTCGGATTTTCTATACGGATATATGCCGGAGTGCTTCGACCGCGATCGCGACGCCGATATGGAACGGCGAGAATATGCGTCGGTCGGCGGCCAAGGCGATTACGCGGGGCTGGAAACCGATCCCCGTGGTCTGGTCGCGGCCGCCCGAAGCGTGCTTGCGTCGGAACCTGAGGACAGCTCGAAGGCGCGTGATGCCGCGGAAGCGTTGGCATTGCTGGCTTCGCATGGTGTTACGGCGGCCGACCCTGACCGTTGGCCGTTTATGGGGGAGACGGTCGAGGCCACCATGCGGAAGATCGCGGCCGTCATGCGGACAGGCATGAGCGACACGTCGGAAAGCTCGACGTCGGGCCGAAACGGTAAATCGCGGCGATCCGACGTGGTGACTTTGTCTCCTTCTGCGGTAGACAATCTGTGGGCGTGCCCGGTGTGTTGGATGTTGGAAAACCGCTTCTCCGGCCCGCGCATGGGCAGCGTCGCCACGAGTTTCGGCTCGCTGATCCACAAGGTGGCGCAACAGGCCACCGAAGCCGGACTTGATATGCCGGAACACCATACCGCCATCAGCGACGTGGACAATATCAATGCGATCACCGAATGGATGTATGCCGAATACAAGCGTCTATGCGGTGATTTCAACGCCATTGCCGATCCCGCGCAACGGTATCAGGCGTTGAAGAAAGATGAGCAGGCGCAGGAGGCGTTGCGTAACATCGCCACGTATTTCGTGCAATCGAATCATGGTGATTATCCGATTAAAAATAATGATGCATTCAGCGTTGGAAAACTTACGAAAGCCGAACCTGAGCTGAAATTTACCGCAAAATTCGATTTCGACGATATTCTCGACGCCTACAATGCGATGGACGGCGTTCACGCGATTTCACGGAACGAATTGATCGCCATTATGGGAGCGTTGGTCGGAGGATGGCCGGAAACCGGCATGAGCGAGTATCTCACCGTGCGTTTGACCGGCAGGATCGACCGTTTGGAACGGCGTGAAATGGCGGATGGCACGCAGCAGGTGCGTCTGATCGACTACAAAACCGGTGTCAGTCCGACCGGCGAAGGCCTGTTCAACGATCTGCAGCTCGTCTGCTATCAGCTGGGACTCGTATTCCCCGAGGAAAGCGGCATGCGCGGGGCGCAGGCGGTGGCGAACGCGCCGAACATCACGCAAAGCGCGCTATTCCATGTAGCCAAGCACGCATACCCTGCGCCGTATGGCGACACCGCCGCCGAATCGCATATGCAGCAGGCGCTGTTCGCCAATGGAAGTCTCAATACCGGCGAATTCATACCGCGCTATTACGTCAAAAAACTCGACAAGGATTTCCACGACGGACTCGATGACATGCTTCCTCCGTTGGAAGTGAGCGACGAGCATTGGAATGAGTTCCTTGGCTTACGCGGCACGATGGCGGTATGGTCCCTCACCATGATCGCGAGGGTCTTCTATGCGGCCGCGGCCAGCAGGGCGAACGAAATCACCGCAAGACCGACGACGGAACATGTGAAATACTGCAGAAACACTACGATCTGCCCGGCCTGTGCGGGCGAACAGAACACCGTATTCGAAAGGAGAACGGCATGAGCGGAACCATGAAGTTCACCGACAGTCCTGAGCAGGCTGCCGTCGTCCAAGCGCCCTCGTATGCGGATGTGGTGGTGGTGGCTGGCGCTGGATCCGGCAAAACCTACACGATGACCAGACGCATCATCACGCTGATCGAACAGGGGGTGAGCCCCGAAAAGATCCTCGGACTGACCTTCACGCGCAAAGCGGCCTCGGAACTATTGTCTCGAGTGTCTGCGGCCGTGACTCGCGACCAGCGCGAACGCGGCCTGAAATCAGCGAACATGACGTTCCTCAAACCGGAAGTCTCCACGTACGACGCTTTCTTCCAATCCATCGTGCGCCAATATGGACTGCTTGTCGGCTTTGACCAGAACACGCAGCCATTGAGCGAAGCAGGTGCCATGCAGCTCATCCACACCGTGCTTGACAGGCATATGGATGATCTTATGGCGTTCGACGGCGATCTGAAATCGTTCAACACCATAGCGGGCAACGTGTTCGCCCTGTCCAACGCCATTTCCGGCGCCATGATCGGCGGCGACTGCACCAGCTTCGACGAAGCCGTGCAACGCGTGCGCGACTGGGATGAGGCGTTCGTCGAACAGATCGCCAAGGCGCTTGACGGCGAAACCGTGCCAACGGAAGAGCCGAAATCGCCAAAGCTGCCGAAACGACTGAAAAAGGATTCCGACGCGGACTACGAAAAGAAACTGGAGAAATACCGCGAACTCGGGCACGACATGTGCGTGTTCAACAGCGCGCAACTCGCATTCGTCGCCAAGCAACGCGACCTGCTGCTCGATCTTGTGCTTGACTATCATGCCGAAAAACACGCCTGCAATATGGCGGAATTCAGCGATTTCACCATCGCGGCATTCCAGCTTGTCTCCCGATTCCCGTCCATCGGAGCGGCCTACCGCAAACGCTATTCGCATGTGCTCCTCGACGAATACCAAGACACGTCCACCACGCAGGCGGCACTGCTGAGCGCGCTATTCCACGTGGACGACACGCATCGCAGCGCGGTCAACGCGGTCGGCGACCCCTTCCAATCGATCTACGCATGGCGAGGGGCGAGCCCTGGCGCATTCCGCATGCTGCAACACGATTTCGGCATGGACGCCACCAGCAGGCCATTCGCATTGACCGTGACACGGCGCAACTCACGCATGGTGCTCGAAGCGGCGAACAATCTCACCAAACCGCTCCGCTTGCCTGCCAGACGCCTCAGCAGCTCGCTGATGCGCGAAGTCGACGTTCCGGCGCTCGTCAATACCGACGAAGCCCCCGAAGGAACGGTGGGCGTGCTTGCGTTCGACACGTTCGGGCAGGAGGTCGACGCGGTCGTGCGCTTCGCCAAACATGCGATCGCCCTGCACACGCCTTCCTCGCGCGACCTCGACAATGGCATGAAAGACAATCGTCCGCACGTGGCGGTGCTGTTCCGTTCCAAAGGAATCATGCCGCAATTCGCGGAAGCGCTCGAACGCGCAGGCCTGACCACGCTGGTAGTGGGGCGGTCGGCGTTGCTGGAACGCCCGGCGGTGCAGGACGTGTTCGCTTTGCTACGCGTCGTCAGCGATCATACCGACAGTGCGGCGCTTATGCGATTGCTGGCCACGCCGCGATTCTCCATCAGCGCCAACGATCTGCAGGCGCTCGCCGATACCGCGGAACAGGTGAACACGATGTGCCGGTATCGTGCGCTTGTTTCAGCTGGAATCGTGCAGGAGCAATCCAACAAGGAAGAAAAACCGGAAAATCTGGGAATTTATGGAGTAACTCCCAAGTCGGGTCCTTCCGATGCTGAAATCCATGCCATCGTACGTGAATATCGAGATCAAGTGCCGAATGCGGTTTTCCTTGTGGACCTCATGTTGCGTGACGATCTCGCGGAACTCATTGACGGCAGGGTGAGTCGTGAGGGGACGAAGGAAGTGCTTCGCGCCGCGGATGCGATCCGTCAGGTGCAGCGCATGCTTGGCCACCCGTTGCCGGAAGTGGTTCGTGAGGCCATCGTCGCATTGAATCTCGATATCGACATGCAGCTGGCCGAGCATATGCGCGGCGGTCAGGCCGATGCCACGCTCGCCGCATCCCGGGTGGCGCTCGCCAAATCGCCGATCGATGCGTTGCTGAAGCTCGTCGACACGTATATGCAGGAGATCGCGTCGCAGGGAACGCCGAGCCTGCGCGCGTTCATCTCATGGGCGGATTCGCTGCGCGACGCACGCGAGGAGAACGCGGTGGCTCCCGATGTGCCTGTCGACGTGGTGCTGATGACCGTACACCAGTCGAAGGGCCTTGAATGGGATGCCGTGGCCGTGGTCGGCATGACCGATGGCGGATTCCCCACCAACAAGGGCAGCGATCTGCGTGTGGTCGTTGATGAAGAGCATCTCAACGGTTTCCAGGATGGCGTGTGGACGCCGCCCGAATATCATGAGACCGCCAAAACGTGGCTGACCGATCCTGCTGCGGTGCCGGTTCCGGTGCGTGTGGACGCCGATATTCTGCCGCGATTCCCCCATGACGCGCTTGTGGGTGGAAATCCGTTGGAAGCGTTGGAAATGCTGGAGGATGCGGAAATCATTGACGACGAAGTGTTCGGCACCTTGCGGAATATGAGCGTCGATGACATGGAAGGTATTGATCCGGACGGACTGTATTTGACGCAAATCGAGGAGTATGGCCGTCGGTTGCATGCCGACGAGCGTCGCCTCGCGTATGTGGCGTTGACTCGCGCCCGTCATGAGGCGCTGCTCACCTGCAGCGCAACGAATGCGGAAAGCCGTGATCCGCGTGCCGTGGGCGATCGCAAACGTGTGTCCAAACCGTCGAATTTCCTAGTGGAGGTGCGCGATTCCATGCTCAATATCGTTTCCAGAGCGGCTGAGCCGAGCAACCTGGCCGATATTGCGGAAGTTGAGGATGTCGATTCCTCCGAAAACGGCATGACCAGTCTGCATTCGATCGATGCGCCGTTGCCGGATGGATTTTTTGTGGGCGAGCATGCCCGCGATTTTGAAGATGCGGTGGTCGGCGACGCTTGGAATGCGCCGCTCGAGCCGTCTGAAGGCAACCAGTTCCTGCCATGGCCGTGCGAGTTGAGCGATGAGACCCTGCAGACGTTGCGTTTGTCTGCGTTGCAGGTGGATTCGGCGATGAACAATGCTGGCGGGCAGACTGATGGGCGGGCTGGCGAACGGGCCGGCGGGCAAGTTGGCGAGCCTGTCGGTGGCGAAGGTGCTGGGCGTTGCGAAAATACGGGTGCTTCGCTGCTGCGATGCGCGCAATTGCTGGTGGCCGACAGCAATCTCATGCCTGACATGCTTGGAGAGGCGTCGCAGGATGCGTTCGACAGCGCGGTGCGTGCGAAGGGCGAGAGGATTCTTGCGTCCGGTCGTCAGAACGTCACCTCGCTGCAGGCGCGCGCAGGCATGATGGACGAGCGTGGCGCCCGCACTTACTGGCGTGGGCTGGTGCGTCCGATACCGAACGTAGCGTCTCCGGCCGCGCAACTGGGCACGCAGTTCCATGCTTGGGCGGAACGGTTCATCATGGCCGATGCGAATGATGCCGGCATTGGCGTTGGCGCGAGCGGCAATGACGGTACTCGCGTAGCTGAATCGCGATTGGCGATGCTTGCCGAGCTGCGACGCAACAATGCGGCGCAATCGCAAGACAATCAAGACGATAATGGGGCAGACAATAACGGGATATTCGATTGGCAACAGCGTCTCGCAACGTCGACATGGGCACGGCGCAAGCCCGCGTGGGCGGAACGGCAAATCGTCGTCAACGTGCCGCAATTGGGCACCATCGTCAACGGCAAGCTCGACGCGGTGTTCTTCGGGGGTCTCGATGGGGCGGATCGGTCGAAACAATATACTATTGTCGATTGGAAAACTGGAAAAAAACCTCGCAAAAAAGAGGAAATTCAGAAAAAATTAGCACAGTTGGATATGTATCGTATCTTGCTGTCGGCAATGGAGGGCGTACCGCTCACCGCTGTCGACGCCTGCCTCTACTATCTGAGTGAACCCATTGAGGGCGATCGACAGCTCAATGCCGCCGACAAAACAGAAGAAGAGATCCTTGCCGAGTTGAGCTACGGAATTCCGGAACAATCCGACAACGACTAGTGCTGGTGCGCCGAACGTGCGGCGCTTTCCAGCCTGCCCGTAGGATAACGCACTATGGGCAGCGTTGTGGAGGAGCGCCGCTACCCTCGTGCAGCATGTGTGGGCGGGCACACGTGCCGGACGCAACGAAAGTTAAGGAGCGATAATCATGGCTGCCACCAGCGCAACCGAAATCCCGAAGTCGCCATATTCCGTACTGTTCTCCATTCCGGGAACCAAAGCGTTCTGTGCTTCCGGAGCCTTGGCGCGACTGCCGATGTCGATGATGAGCCTTGGCATTATCCTCGCACTCAACCATTTGTATGACAATTGGACGATCGCAGGCGTGATGAGCGCGGCATATGTGCTTTCCACGGCGGCGGTCACGCCACTGTACGCACGACTGTTCGACCGATTCGGCCAGCGCAAGGTCGGATCGGTAGTGCTTGTCGTGCAAATCATCGCCATGCTTGGCTTTGCGTTCGCGGCATTGGTGCGCGTGCCGATTCCACTGCTGTTCGCCTTGGCTGTGGTGATGGGGCTCACGCAATTCTCGTTCGGCGCGCTTGTGCGTACCCGTTGGACGTATGTGCTTGACCGTACCGGCAACGGCTCATTGCTGAACACTGCGTATGCATTGGAATCCGCCATCGATGAGATCGTATTCATTTTCGGACCGATTCTGGCCGCGTTCCTGGCGGCTTCCGTGCATCCCGTTTCGCAGTTGTTTGTGCCGACGATTGCGTGCGCGATCGGCGGCACGGTGTTCTTCGCATTGCGTGACACGCAACCGCCGGTAGTACGTGAAATCACTGTTGTTTCGGCATCTTCCGACGATGCGGACGTGCGATTGGCGGTTGACGGCAATACTGGAAATAATGGCGGCGCAAATTCCGTGCAACAAGACAAACAACAAGACAAACTGACCGTCGCGCAGTTGAAGTCGAATGACAATCGCAAGAAACGCAATGTGCTCACCTATGCGGGCGTGATTCCGCTTTTGATGGTATTCATCGTGTTCAACATGAGTTTCACCGCATTCGATACGTCGATGACGGCCGTTATGAAAGCGTTGGATCTTGATTCCCTGCTAGGTGTGCAGCTTGCGATGTTGGCGGTCGGCTCGTGCATAGGCGCGCTGTTTTTCGGCACGCGCGAGCTGAAGGGCTCCCGCTGGCGCCATATGATCACGTTCCTCGCGATCATAACGGTAGGCTTCTTCATCATTCACATGTGCCAAGGCAATCTGATTATGATGGGAGTGTTTGAAATCCTTACGGGTCTTACCGTTTCGTCGGTGTTCGCTTCGGGCAATCTCGTTATGAAGGAGACCGTGCCGGAGGAATCGCTGACCGAAGGCCTCGCGTGGGTGAGCACCGCGGGAACCATCGGCGCGTCATTCGGTTCGATGACCACGGGAATCATGCTCGACCATTTCAGCCCCGACATAAGCCTGATGCTGCCATGGATTTTCGTGCTCGCTTCGATTCCGTTCGCCTTGATCGGCTGGGCGGTGACGCGTCGAAGCGTCTCTTTACATTCGTAAATGGAACATTCCTCAGTAGAATGAGTGAGACTGATTTGAAATGCTGTTCGTACGCTCGTACGTGCGACATGCTTGAAGGAGCTGCAATGATCAAGGTTTCTGTAGTTGGCGCCAAAGGACGTATGGGTTCCCATGTGGTCGATGCCGTGAACAACGCGGCCGACACCGAATTGGCGCTCGCGCTTGACGCCGGCGACGACCTCACCCAAATCACCCCCGGCAACACTGACGTGGTGGTGGAGTTCACCGTGCCGAGCGTGTCTCTTGACAATGTGCTCGCACTCGTGGCTCAAGGTGTTGACGTGGTGGTGGGTACCACCGGCTGGACCGACGAGAAGCTCGATCAGGTGCGTGCCGCGCTCGCTGCCGCGCCTCGCGAGGGCCAGAGTGTGTTCATTGCGCCGAATTTCGCCATTTCCGCCGTGCTCGCCGACTATTTCGCCAAGGTTGCGGCTCCGTACTTCGAATCCGCTGAAGTGATCGAGCTGCATCACCCGAACAAGGTGGATGCTCCGTCCGGCACCGCATTCCACACCGCGCAGGGCATCGCCGCAGCCCGCAAGGCCGCAGGTCTTGGCCCTGTGCCGGATGCCACCGAAACCGATGGCGGCTCCCGTGGCCAGGTGGTTGACGGCATTCACGTGCACGCCGTACGTCTGCGCGGTCTTAACGCCCATGAGGAGGCCCTGTTCGGTAATGACGGCGAGCAGCTGACCATTCGTGCCGACAGCTTCGACCGCATCTCCTTCATGCCGGGCGTGCTGCTGGCCGTGCGCAAGGTTTCCACCGGCGCATACCCAGGCGTGACCGTCGGCCTCGACAACTTCCTCGACCTGTAAATCTACCTCGTAAATCTATGGGGTCTGGAACTTTTCCGGTCTGATCATACGATCCCCGATTTGGCGGCGATGGTGAGTTTTCGCTTGCTGGATCGGGGATTGACATGTTTTGCGGTCTACGATTTCACGAGGCGTGCTATGGCCGCGCTTGCCTCGGCGATTTTCGCTTCGGAAACTTCCCCGCCCTCTTCGATGGCTTCTTTGACACAGTGGTTGAGATGATCGTCGACGAGCAGCAGCGCTACCGATTTCAACGCACTGTTCACGGCTGATATCTGCGTCAGGATATTGATGCAGTATTCGCCGTTTTCCGTCATTTGGCAAATGCCTCGCACTTGCCCTTCAATGCGGTTGAGGCGTGCGATGATTTTCTTCTGGTCGTCCGCGTATCCGTGATGGGTTGCGTTCATGATGCTCCTCCTCGTAACGCTGAAATCTTGATCTTACCGCTGAAGATACCGCTTCTCTCTTGCAAATATACCCTATAGGGGTATATTGTGATGATAGTCATTGAGACGTGAACGTGAATAAGGTTGGTGAGAATATGCAGGCTTTGATTGCCGTCATTGTCGCGTTCATTGTGACGGCAGCCGTGTTATGGTTCTTCTTCGCGCCGCGCAAAGCATTTCGCGCTCGTGTCGATAACGGCGTGCAAGAGGCGGTTGTCGAAGTCAAAGGTGGGTATAGTCCGGCAATCATCGAAGCTGAGGCCGGTTTGCCATTGCGATTGATATTCGATCGCAAAGAAGACGGTGAATGCTCGTCGCACGTGGTGTTCTCCGATTTCGGTGTCGACCTGGCATTGCCTGCTTTTCGTACGACGACATTGACGCTTCACCCTAACGAACCGGGGGAGTACGGTTTCGCATGTGGCATGAACATGCTGCATGGCACATTACGGGTGGTGCCAGGAAAACATCATGTCGCAATGGCGAAAGAACATTCGGAATCGGAAGAAAATCCGAATATTGCTGAATCTCACGTTCATATACAATCGCAGCCAAGCGTTGTTGCTGAAAAATCGTATGAATCTGCTGAATCTTCCAATATTTCTTCTGATTCGTCAAACGATTCTTCCGAATTTCGTGAGATGCGAACGCTGATTGCGCGTCTTATTGTGTCAGCCATCGTTACGATTCCAGTATTCGGTTCGACGATGTTGATGCTGTATCCGATGCCGAATTGGGTGCAATTTGTGCTGATGCTGCCGGTGATGTGCTATGCCGCATTACCGATTTTCCGCAGTGGTTTCGCGGCGATTATTCACCGTTCGCCGGAAATGAATGCGCTGGTCAGTCTGGGTACCGTATGTGCGTTTGCCTACTCGTGCGTGGTCACGTTTATTCCGCAGATTCTGCCTGAGAATGCTCGCGAACCGTATTTTGAAGCGGTTGGTGTGGTTATTACGCTGATGCTGGTCGGCCAATTGCTTGAAGCGCGCGCTCGTGTCGGTACTGGAGAGGCCATGCGCGCGTTGGCGGGATTGCAGCCGAAAAACGCTCGCGTGGTACGAGGTGAAATTGAAGAGGAAATTCCGGTCGAGCAGGTGGCGGTCGGAGATATTATTGCGATTCGCCCCGGCGAACAACTTCCTGTTGACGGTGTGGTTATTGCTGGTTCGTCGGCTGTTGACGAATCCATGATTACCGGCGAATCCATGCCTGTGGTGAAGCAGGCCGGCAGTTCCGTGACCGGCGCCACCATCAATGGCACTGGATCGCTGCGGTATCGTGCCACGAAAGTCGGCAAAGACACGGTGCTCGCGCAGATTATCGGATTGGTGCAATCCGCGCAAAGTTCAAAAGCGCCGGTGCAGCGCATGGCGGATAAGATTTCAGGCATTTTCGTGCCGATTGTGGTGCTGATTGCCGTGTGGTCGTGCGCGTTGTGGTTTGCGTTTGGGCCGGAACCACGCGTGGTGCATGCGTTGGTGGCTGCGGTTTCGGTGCTGCTGATCGCATGCCCGTGCGCTTTGGGTCTTGCCACGCCGCTTTCCGTAACGGTTTCGACCGGTCGTGCCGCGCAGATGGGCGTGCTGATCCGTTCCGCCGAAGCGTTGGAAACCTGCGGCAAAATCAATGCCGTCGTACTTGACAAAACAGGCACGATCACCGCTGGAAAGCCATCGTTGACCGACGTGCTTCCGCTTGGAAAATGGCGCAAAATGCCGGATGCTTTGCTGGCGATCACAGCCAGTGCCGAACGGGATTCCGAACATCCTCTTGCCGCCGCGATTGTTGCCGGAGCGCAAGAAAAGCATCTTACGTTAGGCGAGACCACGCAATTCCGTGCGATTTCCGGTCGGGGCGTCACTGCGCACGTCGCGTTGCCGTTAATATCTGCAAATAATCCGACTGTTGCAGCTGACGAATCCTCTGCATCTTCCGTGACCTTCGAATCATCCATATCTTCTCCCGAAACCGCAATGTACAACGTTGCGGTCGGCAATACCGATCTGATCGACGATCTTGACGTGGCCATGCCGAGCGTCGGCAACGAGGATCTTGACGACATTATCGCAACCATGGAACGGCTATCGGCGGAAGGGAAAACGCCGATGCTCGCAGCAATCGACGGCGAGCTTGCGGGAATCGTGGCCGTTGCGGATACGGTGAAAGCCGATTCGCAGCAGGCCATCGCAGCTTTGAAATCGCGTGGCGTCAACGTGGTGATGCTCACTGGAGACAACGAAACGACGGCGCGTGCCGTGGCCGATCAAGTTGGCGTTGGCAATGTGATCGCGGGAGTGCGCCCGGAAAACAAGGCGGACGAAATCGCGAAACTGCAGGCGCAAGGCTATACGGTGGCGATGGTCGGCGATGGTATCAACGATGCTCCGGCGCTTGCCCGCGCGAATGTGGGATTCGCCATCGGTACCGGTACAGATGTGGCGATCCAATCCGCAGACGTGACATTGATGAATGGCTCGCTGATGGGTTTGGTGCATGCGCTTGATTTGACCCATGCCACCATGCGCAATATCGCGCAGAATCTTGGATTCGCGCTCGGCTATAACAGCGTCGGCATTTCCATTGCGGCGGGCGTACTGTACCCGTTCACCGGCATGATGCTCAATCCGATGATCGCGGGCGCGGCCATGGCGTTCTCGTCGCTATGCGTGGTGACGAACGCGAGCCGACTGCGCCTGTTCGATCCGGACAAGGCGCTTCGTAAGACGTATCAGGTTCGTCAGCCGAACCCGAACGATAATAATCACAACAACCATAGTCAGAAAGGATTCATCATGGGACTGTTCAGTGATCACAAGGCCAAGAAGGAAGGTATGCACGAGGGTATGGAAGGCATGGGCGGCGCGCACTCCTGCTGTGGCGGCCATGCTGCCAACGGCAATCAGAGCGCGCACGCCAAAGATCCGGTCTGCGGCATGAGCGTGGATCCGGCCACTGCCGCAGCAACCCGCGAATACAACGGCACCACCTACTACTTCTGCAACCCGGGCTGCGCCGCCAAGTTCGAGCAAAACCCCACCCAATACCTTGCCTGAGTTTGTTTTGGTGGGCGCACTTTTCCCTCTTGGTGATCGCACTGTTTTGGAGTGTTGTGCGGTCAGGAAAGCAAAATCGTGCGATATTCCGAAATCGTGCGATATTCCGAAATCGTGCGGTCACCAGATCAAAATCGTGAAGTCATTTGGCTTGAATCCCCCTGAGTATGCGGCTAAGCGTACCGATTCTTCCACTTGCTGGGGGATTTTGGACTGTGGGAGGCTTGGCAGCGGGAGGATTGTTCCATTAACTGGAGGTTTTGGGTCTCTGGGAGGCTGGTTGACGGGAGGATTGTTCCAGCGAGTGGAGGTTTCGGGAATGTGAGGGGTTGTTTAGCGTACCGATTGTTCCAGTGACTGGAGGTTTCGGGACTCTGGGAGGCTCGGCAACGGGAGGATTGTTCCAGCGGGTGGGGGATTTTGGTCTCTGGAAGGCAGTTCATATTGCGATATGGTCGCGAACTCGGGCGCTTCGGCGTCCGTGGCGGGAAGTACCGTTGGCACTATGACTGACGGTACTATGCATCTTCTTGATCCTGCTCCTTTCGGACGTATTCTTCCGGCTATGGTCACCCCCATGAAGGCCGACGGTTCCGTTGATTTCGAGGCCGCGCAGAAGCTTGCGAAGCAGCTTGTCGCCGATGGCGCCGATGGCCTTGTGGTCAATGGCACCACGGGCGAGTCTCCCACCACCCACATGGAGGAGAAGGTCGAGCTGGTTCAGGCCGTCAAGGATGTGGTGAGCGTGCCCGTTATCTCCGGTGCGGGTTCCAACGATACCGCCCACACCGTGCGCATGGTGGAGCAGACCCAGGAAGCAGGCGCCGATGCGGTGCTCGTGGTCGCTCCGTACTATTCGCGCCCGTCGCAGGAAGGCGTGTTCCGTCACTACAAGGCGGTCAATGATTCCGCGGACAAGCCGATTATCGTTTACGATGTGCCTGGCCGCACCGGTCTGCACATTCAGTTGGAAACCTACCGTCGTTTGGCTGAGCTTGGTCACGTCAAGGCGGTGAAGGACGCCACTGGAGATATCGCGGGTGCCGTGCGTAAGCGTATGGAGACCGGTTTGACTTGGTATTCGGGCGATGACGGTCTGTTCCTGCCGTTCCTTTCGGTTGGTGCGGTCGGCATTATTTCCGTGATCGCACATGCTGCTTCCGGTCCGATGCGCGATTTGGCTGCCGCATTCGACCGCGGTGACATTCATGGGGCTCAGCGCATTGCCGTGCAGCTTGCTCCACTGGTCGAAGCAATGAACGGCAACGGTTTCCAGGCTGTTATGGCCAAGGCTTCGCTGAAGGTGCGTGGCATTCTCGACTCCACGACGATGCGTCTGCCGAACGTCGGTCCGGGCGAGGCTGAGATCAAGCGCGCGGAAGATGGCATGCGCGCTTCCGGCTTGCTGTAATTGAAGAACTTGTGATTGCGAAACTTGTGATTGCGAAGCGCTTGATTGTCGGCGATTGCGCTGATTCCGGGCATTGTTGCGATCACAAGTTTGCTGGGTTTGCCGTAATACGGCAAACTAACTGAATTCCTCGTTTCCGCACAGGCGGAGACAATTAGTAATGGAAATCCAACTAGGAAATGGCTATAGAAGAAACCAAAACAGTAACTACGCACAAGCGCGGCAGCAAAGCTGCCAAGCGCACTGAAAACACGCAGACCGCGGATGTGCAATCCGTGAAGTCTGTGAGCTCTGAGAAGGTCAGCAAGGCTGAAACGACTTCCAAGAAGGCGAAGTCTTCTGGCCGTGGCGGTGGCCGTGGCAATCGTGCGGGCGATGCGTCCGGTTCCGTTCGTGGCGGTTCTCGCGGCAACGGCAGCGGCTCCTCCAAGGGCTCGAAGAGCACGAAAAACGTGAAGGCCGCAAAGAACACGAAGAACTCCAGAGGTCCCAAGAACTCCAGCGCGGCAAGCTCTTCTGCTGGAAGCCGTCGCAATTCCCGTCTTGCTCCGCAGACCACCGCGCCCCAGCAGGATGACGTGTTGATCGCTCCGCCGAAGTACCGTAAGGGCTCCATGCGCATCGTGCCGCTTGGTGGCCTGGGCGAAATCGGCCGTAACATGAACGTGATCGAATACAACGGCCACCTGCTGCTCATCGACTGCGGTGTGCTTTTCCCCGAAGAGGAGCAGCCGGGTGTCGATCTGATTCTGCCTGACTTCCACTACATCAAGGATCGTCTCGACAAGGTCGAGGCTCTGGTGCTTACCCACGGCCACGAGGATCATATCGGCGGCGTGCCGTATCTGCTGAAGCTCCGCCCCGACATTCCGCTGATTGGTTCCAAGCTCACGTTGGCTTTCGTTGAAGCCAAGTGCAAGGAGCATCGCATCAATCCGCGACTGGTTGAGGTCAAGGGTCGTGACAAGCTGAAGGTCGGTCCGTTCAATCTTGAGTTCGTGAACGTCACGCATTCCATTCCGGACGCTCTGGCTGTGTTCGTGCAGACTCCGGCCGGAAGCCTCATCGATACCGGCGATATCAAGCTTGACCAGCTGCCGCTTGACCATCGCATCACCGATTTGGTGGAGTTCGGCAAGCTCGGCGAAAAGGGCGTGGATCTGCTGATGATGGATTCCACCAACGCTGAGGTTCCAGGCTTCGTCAAGCCGGAAACCACCATTGGCCCGGCGCTGGATCAGGCGTTCGCCCAGGCCACGCGCAAGATCATCGTGGCCAGCTTCTCCAGCCATGTGCACCGTGTGCAGCAGGTTGTCGACGCCGCCCACAAGTACGGTCGCAAGGTGGTGTTCGTGGGCCGTTCCATGGTTCGCAACATGTCCATCGCTGCGGATTTGGGCTACTTGAGACTTCCGGAAGACACGGTCATCGACCTGAAGAAGGCCCATGATGTGCAGGACGACAAGCTCGTCTACATGTGCACCGGTTCCCAAGGCGAGCCGATGGCCGCGCTTGGCCGTATCGCCGACGGCAATCATCGCGACATCACCATCAACGAATTCGACACTGTCATTCTTGCGAGCTCCCTGATTCCGGGCAACGAGCATGGCGTGTACAAGATCATCAACAAGCTGGTGCAGCTTGGCGCTCGTGTGGTCAATCGAGACAATGCCGCCGTGCATGTGTCCGGCCACTGCAATGAGGGCGAACTGCTGTACATGTACAACATCGTCAAGCCGAAGTGCGCCATGCCGATCCACGGCGAGAACCGTCACTTGGTGGCCAACGGCATGATCGCGGTCAAGACGGGCGTCGATCCGCAGAATGTGGTGCTTGCCGAAGACGGCGATGTGGTCGATTTGTACCACGGCCAAGCTGCTGTTGTCGGTTCCGTGCCATGCGGCTACGTGTACGTCGATGGCGATTCCGTTGGCGAACTTACCGAGGACGAGCTTGAGAAGCGTCGTATTCTTGGCACGGAAGGTTTCGTGTCGAGCTTCGTCGTCGTCGATACGGAAACGGCTGACGTTGTCGCAGGTCCGAAGATCTATCTCAACGCGGTGGCCGAAGACGAAAGCGAATTCGACAAGGTTCGTCATCAGATCGTCGAGCAATTGCAGGATGCGATGATGGCTGGCACGCACGATACATACAAGTTGCAGCAGATCATGCGTCGTACGTTGGGTAGCTGGGTCGCACGTCAGCTGCATCGCAAGCCGATGATCGTTCCGGTCGTTGCCGATATCGCACAGGATGTTGACGAAGCGATGGGATTGAACGCAGCGCAATGATGAATCGACAGATAGTCAATATTTTTCGCAATATCGCCGATTCCAGCGAAATCAATATTGGAATAATATTGAAATATCGACAGATCGTCAATAATTGTTGATTACATAATCAAAAGAAGGACGGCGTAACCGGCACAACCGGTTGCGCCGTCTCCTATTCAATAAATAGGAATCTCAACACAAATAAGGAGTGACATGCCAGGAGCAAATCTCACCCGAATCGAAGCGGAAGAACGCAAAAGCGTTATCGCAGCACCGGTTCATTACACGGTCAAACTTGATCTGACCCGTGGAGCCAAGAATTTCGGTTCCGAAACCACCATCACGTTCGATGCTGAGCCGGGAGCTACCAGCTTCCTTGACCTGATCGCCACTGAAGTGAGCGAAATCGTACTCAACGGCGCAACTCTCGATCCGGCCGAAGCATTCGCCGACAGCCGTATCGAACTGAAGAACCTCGAAGCGCACAACGAAGTGACCGTCAAGGCGCTGTGCCAGTATTCCAACACCGGTGAAGGCCTGCACCGCAGCGTCGACCCGTCCGACGGCAACATCTACCTGTACTCCCAGTTCGAAGTGCCGGATGCCCGCCGCGTGTACGCCGTGTTCGACCAGCCTGACATCAAGGCCGTGTTCGACTTCTCCGTGCTCGCCGCCAAGTCGTGGATCGTCACCTCCAACATGCCTGCCGCATCCGTGACCGACAGCGAAACCGTTACCGAAGAAGGCACGCTCGGCACGCACGAAGCCGAAACCACCAAGCTGTGGGTGTTCGAATCCACGCCGACCATGAGCTCCTACCTCACCGCCATCTGCGCAGGACCGTACGCCGAATGGCACACCGAATACGCCAACGAAGACGGTCGCACCGTGCCGATGGCCATGTACTGCCGTCAGGCGCTCGCTGAAGCGTTCGCCAAGGATGTCGACTACCTGTTCGACATCACCAAGAAGGGTTTCGCCTTCTATGCGAAGACTTGGGGCGTGCCGTATCCGTACGCCAAGTACGACCAGATTTACGTGCCGGAATACAACGCCGGCGCTATGGAGAACATCGGCATGGTCACCATCCGCGACCAGTACGTGTTCGAATCGAAGGTCACCGACGCGTATGCCGAGCGCCGCGTGGTCACCGTGCTGCACGAGCTTGCACACATGTGGTTCGGCGACTACGTGACCATGAAGTGGTGGAACGACCTGTGGCTCAACGAATCCTTCGCCGAGTTCACGTCCACTCTCGCCACTGCCGAAGCCACGGAATGGAAGGACGCTTGGGCCACATTCAGCTCCGGCGAGAAGAGCTGGGCACTGCGCCAGGACCAGCTGAGCACCACCCACCCGATCGTCGCGCCGATCAACGATCTGAACGACACGTACGTCAACTTCGACGGCATCACCTATGCCAAGGGCGCTTCCGTGTTGAAGCAGCTCGTGTTCTATGTGGGTCGTGAGAAGTTCTTCAAGGGCATCAACAATTATCTGAACAAGCATGCGTACTCCAACGCTACGCTCGCCGATCTGCTGGCTGAACTCGAGTTGACGTCCGGCCGCGATCTCAAGGCGTGGAGCGCCCAGTGGCTTGAACAGTCCGGCATCAACACCATCGCCACCGAAGTTGAGGAAAACGAGGATGGCACGATTCGCCAGCTTGCGTTGCGCCAGTCCGCTTCGGCTGAGCATCCGGTGCTGCGCGCGCATCGTCTGGCTGTCGGCTTCTACAATGAGGATCCGGAAACCGGCAAGATCGTGCGTACCGACCAGTTCGAACTTGATGTTGACGGCGAACTGACGATTGTCGAAGCGGCTGCCGGCAAGGCACGTCCGGCGCTGATTTTGGTGAATGACGACGATTTGACATACACGAAGCTGCGCTTCGACGAGAAGAGCCTCAAGTTCGCTGCGGAGAACCTGTATCGTTTCGACGATGCGTTGGCTCGTTCCGTGATTTGGCTTGCATTCTGGGATATGACCCGTGACGGCGAATTGCCGGCAAAGCAGTTCATCGAAACCTCTTTGGCTGCGCTTGCCACGGAACATGAGTCCACCACGTTCCGTTACGCTTTGGCGCAGGTCAGCACCACCGCATGGCATTACACCGCTCCGGCCGACCGTGCCGAAGTGGTGGAGCATGTGGCTGCCGAACTGTTCAAGCTGGCTCAGGCTGCCGAAGCCGGTTCCGACGAGCAGTTCCAGCTGATCACCGCCTACTTGGGTTATGGCGAGCCGGGCGATGCTGCGTTCGAAGCGAATGCGAAGGGTCTGCTCGATGGTTCCGTGAAGCTTGATGGCTTGGAGATCGACAATAATTTCCGTTGGACCATCATCAACGCGTTGAGCACGATCAACGCCATCGGCCAGAGTGACATCGACGCGGAACTTGCCAAGCGTGAAACCACTGAGAACCGTGAGTTCGCATTGGGTGCGCGTGCGGTCGCAGGCATTGCGGAAGCCAAGGAATGGGCTTGGAACGAGGCTTTGCACAACGACGAGCTGACCAACATGCAGTTGGAATCCGTGGCCCGTGGTTTCGCATCAACTCCACGTGCCGACTTGGCTGAACCGTACGCGGCCAAGTATTTCGAGGTTGCCGACTGGATTTGGAAGAACAAGACCTTCCACATGGCTGAGGCTCTGCTGGAAGGCCTGTACCCGAGCTATGCCGATCCGGCCACACTGGTGGATCTCGGTGATGCTTGGCTGGCTTCGCATGCCGACGCCGACAACGCGTTGCAGCGCATTGTGCGTGGCAATGTTGAATCGTCGCATCGCACGCTCAAGGTGCGTGATTTCAACGCGTCCCTCTGATGCCGTTCCTGGCACCACTACAGTAGCTGTTTTTGGCAGCTACTTCTGATATCACTTGTGATATTGCATCATAAGCCCGGACTGACGGCGTGACTTATCCCGCTGCCAGTACGGGCTTGTTTGCTTCCAGACAAGCCATCCCAAACAAAGTCCCATAACGGTTATGGACAATGGGTCTTTCGGACCCATAATGACCCAGCCGGTCGGAATCGGAGGATGGAAGTGAGATCGCAAGAAACTTGAGATTGCGGAAATCTCACGACGTTGCATACTGCGGTTTGCCTGACATCGCATACTGCAGTATGCAGGTATCGCAACATGCTGTTGACTATTTTGTTGAATGGTGAACCCGTTGAGTACGATGGTGCACGGCAATATAACTTGAGATAGCGAGGACTTGAGACTCATGCCACGTATGTTCGGAACAGACGGTGTTCGAGGATTGGCGAATAGGGCTTTGACCGCACAGCTTGCGTTGGATTTGGGCGATGCTGCGGTGCGCGTGCTTGGCGATGATGGAGACAAAAGCGAATTCGACGGTCGTCGCCGTGCACTGGTCGGCCGCGATACTCGCGTTTCCGGCGATTTTCTTGCAGCGGCACTGTCCGCAGGCATGTCCGCAGGTGGATTCGACGTGATCGACGCGGGCATTATTCCAACTCCGGGTGTCGCATACCTGACTTCCGTGCTGAACGTGGAAATGGGTGCCGTGATTTCCGCATCCCATAACCCCATGCCCGACAACGGCATCAAATTCTTCGCACGCGGCGGATTCAAACTGCCTGACACCAAAGAAGACGAAATCGAAAACGTGCTCGGCCAGGATTGGGAACGCCCGACCGGTGCAGGCGTGGGACGTATCAGCCACGACACGGCAACCGCAACCAACCTGTATATCGACCATCTGGTATCCACCATCGCCCCCATCGGGCCTGACAAGTCCCAGCCGACACCGTTGAAAGGCTTGAAAGTCGTGGCTGACTGCGCCAACGGCGCCACCTCCGTGGTCGCGCCGGAAGCGTTGCGCCGCGCAGGAGCCGACGTGATCGTGATCAACGCTTCGCCAGACGGCTACAACATCAACAAGAACGCCGGATCCACACACCCCGAACAGCTGCAGGCCATGGTCAAAGCCTCCGGAGCCGACTTGGGCGTGGCATTCGACGGTGACGCCGACCGTTGCCTTGCCGTAGACGGCGAAGGCAATATGGTCAACGGCGATCAGATCATGGGCATTCTTGCACGTGCCAAGAAAAACGCGGGCAAACTCAACCACGACACCCTCGTGGTAACCGTGATGAGCAACCTCGGCCTGAAGCTCGCCCTGCGTTCCATGGGCATCAAAACCGTGCAAACCGGCGTGGGCGACCGTTACGTGCTTGAGGAAATGCTGCGCGGCGACTATTCGCTCGGCGGCGAACAGTCCGGCCACGTGATCAACCGCGAATTCGCCACCACCGGCGACGGTACACTCACCGCACTGACCTTGTGCAACGAAGTGGTCAACTCCGGCAAGAGTCTCAAAGAACTCGCATCCGACTTCCCGCAACTGCCGCAAACCCTCATCAACGTGCCAAACGTCGACAAGCTCGCAGCCAAAACCAACGCCAAAGTGCAGGCGGCCGTCGAACGCGAAGAGAAAATGCTCGGCGACACCGGCCGCGTGCTCTTGCGTCCCTCCGGCACCGAACCGCTCGTGCGCGTCATGGCTGAAGCGGAAACCCAGCGGCAGGCCGACGAGGTCTGCGACCGTCTCGCCAAAGTCGTGGCCGAAGAACTCGCCTTGTAATCACACCGCCGACACACAGTATTTGGCAATCCAAAATCCCGAACCAATCCGCGAAGGAACCCCATGTTTGGACGTAACTCGAAAGTCAACCTCGAGCTCAACCGCGAGGTCGAAAAACTCATCAAAACCGGCGGCAAGGAGCAGCTGCTTCCCATCGTGCAGGCAGGTGAACCGGTACTGCGCCAGCAGACCGCAGCCTACGAAGGCCAACTGAGCCGCAAGACACTTGACAAGCTCATCGAAACCATGCGCGTCACCATGATCGAAGCGCCGGGCGTAGGTCTCGCCGCAACCCAGATCGGCCTCGGACTGGCGCTTGCCGTGGTGGAAGACCATGTGCGCGACGACGATGACGATGACCCGCGCGAAGCGTCCGAATTCCCATTCCACGTCATCATCAACCCCAGCTATGAGCCGATCGGCACCGAAACCCGCAGCTTCTACGAAGGCTGCCTGAGCTTCGACGGCTATCAGGCGGTACGCAAGCGCTGGCTCGACATCACCGCCCGCTGGCAGGATGAAGATGGCAAACAGCATGAGGAACATCTGCACGGCTGGCCGGCCCGCATCTTCCAGCACGAAACCGACCATCTGAGCGGCGAACTGTATATCGACAAGGCGGAAATCCGCAGCCTCGCCACCAACGAGAATCTTGAGGATTTCTGGTGCGACGATCCGGTTCCCACCGAAGCCGCCGCCGAACTCGGATTCGAACTGTAAACCAGGAGCGCACGCCGCAAATCGCTGCGGAATCCGATTGTCACGGAATCCTATCGTTGCGCAATCCGCGGAATATCCTGCAGGGGGAGAGGCCCACAGGCCTCTCCCTTTTTGTCATACCGTCATTTTTTCGTCATACCACCATGCGCATAACCAGTGCAACGCGCGCACGCATCACACTCCCCACGGCAGACGCACGTATGAGCGTAACCATGTTTGCATTTCGCAGCATTATCGACAATATCGGCGTTCGCGTTGCGATGGAATGATTTCGTACGCGACGTCGTGCTCCGTCTGCAACGCGCATGATCGTATCCTGACGACGAATGCTTGGTGAACATAATCGTTTTTCGTAGCATTGTTCTTTCTCTTACCGAAAATCAACGAAATAAAACGAACCCAAGATAACCTTTCGAATCTCAAAAAAACTTAAGATTGCGCTATCCGAGAAGCATCATGGTTTTTTGTACGCGCCGACGTGTACTGCGCCCCCTCTCGGCTACCATGCAAAGTATGAACGAAGCAAAGACGGGCCGTTCCTGGCTTACCGAAGCCAAACAAGACATCAGCCAATGGTCGGCATCGATGCCGAAAAACGCCGACAATGAGCGCATCGACTGGCATTGGGTCATGTCTCTCGACTTGGAACACGGCATCGGAGCCGCCAAAAGCCAAGGCATCGACCTGATCGCCGTTCTGAATGCCGCGGATACCACGTTTTCGTCGACCTCGGAGAAAACGGATCCCATGCAGGATTCGGTACTATCCGTCCAACAGTTGCATAATCTGCTGAAAAAGGATTTAGCGGTCCGTGACCGGCTCGAATCCATCATCGCGCAATGCAATACCACCTTCATGACGGATTTCGACCGTCTGATCGCTTCATACCGTTTGCCTCGCGCGCTCGCCTATGCGAACCGTAGGTTGTGCGACGAAATTGCCGTGTTGCGGCGCATTGGTATTGCGATGGGATTGTGGACGATTGCCGAAGAGCGGCGGGAGCGGGTGATAGTGCCCGTGCTGCAGTCTGTTGCCGGAGCGGAAAGCCTCGTGAATCTTAACGATATTCAGGATCGTACCGCGCAGATCGTCAATGGCCGTGCCGAACGTCGTGCCGCGGAACGTGAACAGAAGCGTGCCAGCGATTACGCCATGTCACGCGCGAATTTGAGCGGGGTGACGAGTCCGGGAGGCTCGAAGGTGTTCGACTATGGTTCCCTCGGATCCGCTGGCGGTTCCGCTGACTCGGCGGAAGCCGCGCAGGACCGACGTTTGGCGGATTACAAAAAGTCGGATTGGCGTGACGCCTACCTTCCCGGCCGTGACGTCGACACGGTGATGGGCATTGATATCGAAACTACGGGTACGGATCCGGCTCGCGTGTACATCATCGATGCCGGATTCGAATTCATGAACATGATCTCGCCTCGTCCTGCCGGCGAGCCCGCGGGCTACCGCTACGAACAGGATTATTACGAGACCGGCGATGCATATGGCCAGGCACGTCTTTCCTTCGGCGTTCCCGCGCAGAATGCGCTGCTTGGCAATCCTCTGATTCTCGACCTTACCGGTATTGACGTGCGCGATCGCGCCAGCGCGGACTTTCGTCTGTTCGACGAATGGCCCGAAGCTCAGATCGGATTGCTGCAACGACTCGAACAGCAGCCATATGTTGCGCATAACGCCCGGTTCGAGCATAGCTTTTTCATGCTGAACGTCGCCGGATATGCGGAAAGCTATCGTGCCGGCAATATCACGATCATCGACACATTGCCGATGAGCCGTCGTTGGGATGAGGGGTCGATTCCCGATGATGAGCATCCGCACGGCAACAATACGTTGGATGCGTATGCCAAACGTCAGGGCGCGTTGGATGCATCCAAAAGCGAACGACATCTTGGCTTGGAAGATACGCACATCATGCTGGTCGCCATGAAGCATCATCTGGGTGTGCTGCATGCCGAGGGGCGCGGGCCGTGGGGCGCCGGTGGCAGGCCCGGCAATGGTGGCAAGCGCTGTGGCAAGCGCTGGTAGACGGAGTCGCTCGCAGGTTGTGTGGCAAGGCGTAAGTTGGTCGGACGAATTGACGTTGCTGGATGTGTGTCAGGCGTAGTCGTGTTGTGTCTGTTCCCGCTGGATGTTTTGCCCGCTGTTTGTCTTGTACCTTTCTGTCATTCGTTCGTCTCGTGTGCGACACGCCCGGATGTTGACCTGTCGCGAGGTATGTTGAGGTTTTTCCAGCGGGATTGTGCTGTGAAATGGTGCTCATCACTTGATTTTCCTGCGATTTCGACACGCCGAGAGATACGTTATTTTTCAACGGTTTACACGGTGTTTACGGAAGGTTGATTTGCGTAGATCGGCAAGGACGTGTAAGTTTACATCTCGCTGCTCAGCACGGCGGTTCCGCTCCTGAGGTTCGGGACGGTCTGTTGGTGTGGTGGTGGTTTGAGAACTCAAGAGCGTATTTGTACTACTTCTTTATAGTCAATGATTGCCAGTTCATCGTCCGCTCGTTCGCGAGTGGCCGGGAGGCCTTGAAGGACGGTGAGGTTTCGTGCGATGCGCCTTTCCTTATAAGGCGATCGTCAATTTTCTTGTTTTTGAGAGTCACATGTTGGCTTTCTGCAAAGTTTTTTTGTGGAGGGTTCGATTCTGGCTCAGGATGAACGCTGGCGGCGTGCTTAA
>ERZ791611.27-NODE-27-length-167991-cov-35.451059_pt1 | contig 167991 bp, 125 predicted proteins | sample MGYA00510275_ERZ791611 | MGnify/ENA primary metagenome ERZ791611 (study PRJEB30046, sample SAMN00791912) | human gut metagenome | study: EMG produced TPA metagenomics assembly of the A metagenome-wide association study of gut microbiota in type 2...
TTGTTCATGGCGATGTAAACGGAGATGGCGCCGATAATGGCGACTACACCGGCGACTTGCCGTGGGCGATCGCGCGCCCTGGGCGCCGGCGCTCGACGGGCTGGTGCTCAACGTGCCCGCGGGTGGGCGTGTCTGTGTGATGGGCGCCTCGGGTGTGGGCAAGTCGACGTTGCTCGCGCTGGCGGCGGGGGAGTGCGCACCGTGCTCGATGGTGTTTCAGGATGCACGCTTGGTCGAGCCTGCCTCGGCGCTGGATAACGTGCTGGTGTGCGCCGATGCGCGCGTGGACGCCTCGAGTGCCGCAGCCCTGTTGCGCCTGCTGGTACCGGGGATCGATGTGCATACCCGCGTGGCCGAACTCTCGGGCGGGCAGCGCCGTCGTGTCGAGATTGCCCGAGCCCTGCTGTGTCCGGGCGGCGCGGTGATTCTGGACGAGCCCTTTACCGGTCTAGACATCGCTGCGCGCGACGCATGCGCCGAGGTCGTGCTCGACTTGCTCGACGGCCGCATGCTGCTGCTTGCCACGCACGATGCCGCTGACGCTCAGGCCCTCAATATCTCGGATATCATCACGCTCTAAATACTTACTCAGCAACAAAATGATTCGTTTTCCTCCGCCCCCCATGGAGTCGGGTGTGGTATTCTATCTGCGGGGTAATACTTAGGAATACCAAGTAATACCAACGCCGCAGAAACAAACTCCGGATGCGGGCCAATCGGGTTGCCTTCACAGCCCGTCGCCCAGCCGCGTGGCCCGCATCTATCCGCACTACCGTCGTTTCAAAAAGGAAGCGCCATGGCAGAACACATGACCCCGGTTGTCGCGAAGGTCTTGCCCGAGGAGAAGGCAGCCTTCGCGGCGGCAACCCAGCTCGTGGGAACCACGCCGTCCAACGCCATCCGCATGTTTATCGCCGCATTCAATCGCTGTGGCACCTTTCCGTTCGACATCTCGCCTAGCGGGGCTTTTGGCACTGCGCCCGATTCTCATCAACAATGACTGTCCCAAACTGCCGGGTTTTGAGGAGGTTGGCATGCTCAATGCGCTGGTTTGGGCGCTTGCCTGTTTTGGTGTCGTCGCTGCCGATATTGCCCTGAGCATTGTTTTGTTCTCCGCGCTGGACATCGTGTCGGCACTGACAGGTTTCCCGATCGACAATCTCGATATTCAATGGTTTCAGGCCGCCGCTCAGACGGCGTCGTTTTTGATGGCGCTGCTGTGGTGGCGCTATCTGTGGCCCCGCTCCTTCATGGCGCGCCGGCAAGGTGAACGCCCGCTCGGCGGGGGAGCAAATGCTGCATGGAAGCGCATCGCATACGTTGTCGTGATCGGCCTATCCATGCAGGTGGTCATTAGCTACCTATGCGACGGCGTGCTGTCGCTGCTGCCCGAGGTTGCGGCGGACTATAGCGAGCTCGTCGAGGAAACAGGCTTGGGCGATACCAACCTTCTTGCCGTCCTGACCACGGTGCTCGGCGCCCCATTTTGTGAAGAGCTGCTGGTGCGCGGCATTATTTTTGAGTTTTCGCTCCGAGCGTTTAATCCGCAGTGCCGCCCACTTTGGAAGTGCCGGCGTCGTGTGAGCGCGCAGAGTGGCGCCATGGTGCCCTGGGCGGCCCCAAGCACGTGGGGTATCGCCGCGGCGATTGTGCTGCAGGCGGCGATCTTCGGTTTTATGCACATGAATTGGGTACAGGGTTGCTACGCGGGTGCCGCCGGCCTCATCTTTGGTTGGGTGCTCGTGACGACCGGAAAGCTCCGCTACACGATCCTGCTGCACTTTGCCTTTAATGCCGGGTCGTATTTCATGACGTTGCTCTGGTTTGTGAACACACCGTTCGACGTGATAATCACGGTCGCTATCGCCGGCGTCATCCTCGTTGAGGCAATGCGCTCGCTGCGCCACGCGTGTGGGATGGACGCAGCGAGCGCACCGCTGCCCTAGTTGCGACGCCCGCCTCCGTTGGCGCCCTGACGCCCCTGGGCCGCGCGATTACGCCCGGCAGTGTTCTGTGCACGCGACATGCCGCCGTGCCCCTTGCTGCCTTTGGGTCCCTTGCCGCCAGCACCGCCGTGGGCCTTGCCGCCCTTCTTGCCGGTGCCATGCCCACCGCCAGCAGACGTCTCGCCCGGGCGCGGCGGCACGGGGCGGATTAGACAGTGTTTGGTGTAGCCGATCAGGTCACGACGTCCGGCTTTTTCCAGCGCCTCGCGTACCAGCTTGTAGTTCTCGGGTTTGCGATACTGGATGAGCGCACGCTGCATGGCCTTTTCGTGCGGGTCGCGCGCCACATAGATCGGCTCCATGGTGCGTGGGTCCACGCCGGTGTAGTACATGCAGGTCGACATGGTGGACGGTGTGGGGTAGAAGTCCTGCACCTGTTCGGGCATGTAGCCCATGTCGCGTACGGCCTCGGCCAGGTCCACAGCTTCCTTCATCGTTGAACCGGGGTGGCTCGAGATTAGGTATGGCACTACGTACTGCTTGAGTCCGTATTCGCGGTTCAAGCGTTCAAATTTACGGCAGAACGCGTCGTAGACGGCGCGGCTCGGTTTGCCCATCACGGACAGCACCGCGTCGCTCACGTGCTCGGGTGCTACGCGCAGCTGGCCCGAGACGTGATGCTCCAGCAGCTCGCGCAAAAACTCGTCCGAGGCGTCGGCCATGGTGTAGTCAAAGCGTATGCCGCTGCGGACGAAGACCTTCTTGACGCCCGGCAGCTGGCGCAGATCGCGCAGCAGCTGCGTGTAGCCGCTCTCGTCGACCACCATGTTCTTGCACACACTCGGCCACAGACAGCGCTTGTTCTTGCACACGCCGTGCTTGAGCTGCTTGTCGCAGGCCGGACGGCTAAAGTTGGCCGTCGGTCCACCCACGTCGTTGATGTAGCCCTTAAACTCGGGATCGTGCGTGAGCAGCTCGGCCTCGCGCATGATCGAGTCGTGGCTGCGCATCTGCAGTACGCGGCCCTGGTGGAAGGTGAGGGCGCAAAACGAGCACTCGCCAAAACAGCCGCGGTTGGAGCTAATGGAAAATTTGATTTCGGCAAAGGCCGGCACGCCGCCCGTTGCGTCGTAGTCGGGATGCCAATCGCGTGCGTAGGGGAGTTCGGCAACCTCGTCCATCTCGTCTGTGGTGAGTGTTGCCGATGGCGGGTTCTGCACCACATAGACGCTGTTGGGGTAGGGCTCTACCAGACGATGCCCGGTGATGGGGTCCATGTTCTGCTGCTGCACATTAAAGCTGCGCGCGTAGTTGAGCTTGTCGGCGGTAAGGTCGTCCCAGCTGGGCAGCAGGTCGTAGTCGTAGACCTCGTCGAGCGAACCCGTGCGGTAGACGGTACCGTTGATGTAGGTGATCTGATCGACAGGCAGTCCGGCATCGAGCGCGTCGGCGATCTCGACGATCGCATGCTCGCCCATGCCGTAGATGAGGATGTCGGCGCCCGAGTCGAGCAGTACCGAGCGCTTGAGCTTGTCCTGCCAGTAGTCGTAGTGGGCCAGGCGGCGCAGGCTTGCCTCGATGCCGCCGATGATGATGGGAGCGTCCTTGAACGTCTGGCGGATGAGGTTGCCGTAGACCGTGACGGCACGATTGGGGCGGTGCCCCTCCTCGCCACCGGGGGTATAGGCGTCGGTATGGCGGCGGTGCTTGGTCACCGAATAGTGGTTGACCATGGAGTCCATGTTGCCGGCGCTGACGAGAAAGCCCAGGCGCGGCTCGCCGAGCACGGTGATGCTGGCGGGGTCGGTCCAGTCGGGCTGGCAGATGATACCCACCTTGTAACCGTGCGCGTCGAGCACGCGGCTGATGATGGCCATGCCAAAGCTCGGATGGTCCACGTAGGCATCGCCGCAGATATAGACGAAGTCGCACTGGTCCCAGCCACGCGCATCCATGTCGGCGCGGCTGACGGGGAGGAACTTATCGCGGCCCGGGCGCCAGGGGCGGGTGGGCGTCGCTTGGGAATGCTTGGCGCGGGCGACCGTGGCCTGCGCCTTGCCGCCGAGCTTTTGCTGCTGGCCCTGTTTGCCCTGCTGTCCGCGTTGGCTGTTCTGAGCGTGCTGAGGCTTTTTTGCCACGATCCCTCCCGGTGTCTGTATGCTGCACGTAATTGTAACCAGTCTTTTTGGGACGGAGCTAAAAAGACTGGTGGAGTACACGAGGCGTCGGGCGTCGGGTGTGGCGCCGCGCCCGCCGTTTGTTTCCAGACTGTGTATCTGCGCGTTGGGGAGCCCGTCTCGCGCGCACGCCATGTTGTCAATGGGTTACAGTATGAACGGCGGCTATGTTTCCGCCAACGCACGAGAGGGTCGTCAACAAGGAGGATGCACGACGATGCAACGTGCCAAGCAGATATCGGAGTCCATCGAGCTGGGCATCATCTTGGCGCTCGCCGGTGGCTTTATGGACGTTTATTCGTACATTGGGCGCGATCATGTTTTTGCTAACGCGCAGACGGGCAACATACTGCTGGTGGGCGTGAGCATCTCGGAGGGCAATTGGGCACTTGCGGGGCGTTACTTCTTCCCTGTGGTTTCGTTTGCTGTGGGCATTATGCTTGCCGACCTGGTACACGAGCGGTTTGGCAGCGTGATTCACTGGCGCCAGGTGACGGTGTTTTTTGAAGCCGTCATCTTGCTGGGCGTGAGCTTTATTCCCGGCGGCGATTTCAACCTGCTCGCCAACTGCCTCACCTCGTTTGCCTGCGGCATGCAGGTCGAGAGCTTCCGCAAGATTCACGGTCACGGCATCGCTACGACCATGTGCATCGGCAACTTGCGCAACGCGCTACAAAACGTGGACGACTACATCATCACCCACAAGAGTGGCTTTTTGGAAAACGGCCTGCTGTACTTTGGCGTGATCTTTACCTTTGTGTTTGGCGCCGTGCTGGGCAACTGGTGTATTGAGCGCATGGGCCTGCACGCCATCGTCGTGGCGAGCGTGCTGCTGTTTGTCGCGTTTGCCATCATGTTCATCGACCGCGAGCGCGACTTGCGTTTTCGCTGGAAGGTTGCGGCCGAGGCTTGGAAAGAGGGCTGTCGAAAGTAACCGAATGCGGCAAAGGGGTTGTCCCTTTGCCGCAATATATTTTCATCTCTATGTAGTACAGCTTCAGGAGCCAGAAAAAAACTATCTAGCTCCTGAATGTTGTTACGAACTGCTTTTTGCAATTTATTCGAGATGCTCTTCAATCCGAGCCCTCAGAAGGGCAATGGCTGTGGGTATTCCAATTGCGGCGGCTAATTCGGCTTTATCCAAAACCTGTATGTTAAAGCACGATTGTTTATCACATTGAAGGACGTTAACTGAAGATAGCTTCACTTCCCGTTGACTGAATATATCGTAATCTCCAAATAGGAAGTTACCTTTTATTGTGTAATTCGGTATGTTCGTTACGCACTTCATCTCAAGTCTGTTTAGGCCATAATCGAACACCGCAACTTCCTTGTGTTCGATGATGAGCGCAACCCTGGGCATGTTACTAAAACCACCGTCGACGACAGTAAAGAGCTTTTCATTTGCATCGTCATAAACGGTGTATTTAAGACTCAATAGCTGTCCTAGTGGACCCGTGAACCCATGTCTTTTGATGTTGAGGTTGTCTCCCGCTGGGTTGACGAGAGCCAGAGCATGCGGATAAGGGTTACCTTCAATTGAGATTCGATATTCGTTTGTAGCCGTCTTGCTCGATTTAGGACCAGTAGCCATCACGCGTCATCGCCTCGATCGAATTGGAACCGTCTTCTGCTTCGTGCGGAGAATTACGCTGTACGTTGCAGTACATGCAGCTGCAATAACCGCATGGGCAATTTCTAACAAAATGAATGACACTATTTGCTGCATGCATATTAATTATTATAAAGTATCCTTTTATAAACGTATTGTCAAACATATATTGCTAAAACAGAAACAATTTATAGACTGAGTTGGTCGTATTCTTTGGGCAATTGCTCCTATAATCTAGCCTTCGCTGCAGTCGGGAGGGAAGGGCTGGGGCTCCGTTATTATGTTGAAACGCTTTAACACTTTTGACGTTCTCATGCATTTTTTGTTTCAAAAGCGTTAGGATGGAACTTGCAGCGCGGGGCGTAATGGGTGCCCCGCACACGATGGGAGGCTATCAATGGCTAATCGTTTCGTTCTCAATACCATTTCTTATCATGGTTCCGGCGCCATCAAGGAGATCCCCGGCGAGCTCCAGCGTCGCGGCTACAAGAAGATCTTCGTCTGCTCCGATCCCGACCTGGTCAAGTTTGGCGTTACCGCTAAGGTGACCGACGAGCTCGACGCCGCCGGCATCGCTTGGAGCCTCTACTCCGAGATCAAGCCCAACCCCACTATCCAGAACGTCAAGGACGGCGTTGAGGCCTTCAAGGCCGCCGAGGCTGACGCTATCGTGACCATCGGTGGCGGCTCCTCCATGGACACCGCTAAGGCCATTGGCATCATCATCAACAACCCCGAGTTTGCCGATGTCCGCAGCCTCGAGGGCGTTGCTCCCACTAAGAACCACGCCGTGTTCACCATCGCCGTGCCGACGACCGCCGGTACTGCTGCCGAGGTGACCATCAACTACGTCATCACCGACCCCGAGAAGGTCCGCAAGTTCGTGTGCGTCGACACCAACGACGCCCCTGAGGTCGCCGTCGTCGACCCCGACATGATGGCTTCCATGCCCGCCGGCCTGACCGCTTCTACCGGCATGGATGCTCTGACCCACGCCATCGAGGGCTACACCACCAAGGGTGCTTGGGAGCTCTCCGACATGTTCCACTTTGAGGCCATTAAGCTGATCAGCGAGAACCTGCGCGACTCCGTTGCCGAGGCCAAGTCTGGTCAGCCCGGCTCCGGCCGCGAGGGTATGGCTCTTGGCCAGTATGTCGCCGGCATGGGCTTCTCCAACGTCGGCCTGGGCATCGACCATGCCATGGCTCACACCCTGTCTGCCCACTACGACACTCCGCACGGCGTCGCTTGCGCCATGCTGCTGCCGATCGCCATGGAGTTCAACAAGCCGGTTTGCGCCGAGCGCCTGGCCAAGGTTGCCGTTGCCATGGGTGTTGACACCACGGGCATGAGCACCGACGAGGCTGCCGACGCCGCCATCGCCGCCGTCAAGCAACTCTCCGCCGACGTGAACATTCCGCATGTCTGCGAGGCCATGAAGGCCGACGAGATCGAGGTCCTGGCCAAGGACGCCATGGCTGACGCCTGCTTCCCGGGCAACCCGCGCGAGGCGACGCTCGACGACGTCATCGAGCTCTTCAAGAAGATCTGCCCGGCTGCCTAGTCCAGTTTGGTGGTCTTTCGTCCGTAGGCGTATGGTCTTTTGACTTGCCGCTGGCCCCGCCGTGCTACGCACGACGGGGCTTTTTGTGCTGCGCCGATGCCCCGAGACGGGCAAAACCAAGGCATGCTGCCCGCTGCGGATAGGTGGTGCACTTTCCAGCGTGCATTTTTGGGAGTATTCAGCAAGCTCTGAAAAATGCATAACGTTGTGAATGGGCCGAGTGGCCCGCAGGCGCCCATCGACAGCCCTTGTGGGCGGGCTATCGATGGGCGGAGATGGCTGTCGCCGCGTTTTTGGTTTGCGCCGGCCTACAACACTGCTGCAACCGCGTCGTTATGTCGTTTGTGATGGGCCGTTGGGGCCCACGGTGCTGAATACTCCGTTTTTTGCACGGTCCAAGGTGGGGTACCCTGAGACGAAGCAAATAGATGCCTCATTTCTATGCAGATACCGATAGGATTTATGCAAGATTGGGATTGTAAACCGTGAGCGTGCAGAAAACCAGTGCGGGGACGTCTGGAGGCGGTTCGGCTCCTGGGGCATTGCGCGTGCAGAACGGTTAAAATCGGGACTCGGTCTTAGTTTTACTTGGAAGGATGCATATGGCTTCTAATGTTGATGCTTCTCTAGAGGAGGCGCTCTCCTATATTACTGACCAGTTGAAGGCGCTGACTTCTATTGCTTCACCTACGGGCTATACCCGTGCGGCTACTGACTATCTAATGGAAACGTTGCGCGATATGGGCTTTGGCCCCGAGCGCTCCAATAAGGGCAACGTGTTGGTTGAGCTTGGCGGCGAGGGCGAGCCGCTCGTATTGGCGAGCCATGTCGATACCCTGGGCGCCATGGTGCGCTCCATCAAGGACAATGGTCGCCTGCGTCCCACGACGCTTGGCGGGCATCAGTGGTCTACGGCCGATGGCGAGAACTGCACCGTCTACACGCGCGATGGCAATGTCTACACGGGTGTGGTTCTCAATACCGAGCCTTCGGCGCATGTGGCCGATGAGCCGGTCAAGACCATCGAGAAGAACATGGAAATCCTGCTCGACGAGAACGTCGACAGCAAGGACGACGTGCTCGAGCTGGGCATTCAGGCTGGAGACATCATCGCTATGGATCCGCGCACCACGGTGACGGAGAGCGGCTACATCAAGAGCCGCTTCCTTGACGACAAGCTGTCCGCGTCGATTCTGCTGGGTCTGGCTCGCGCCGTTGCTGACGGCGAGGTGACCCTTTCGCGCAAGGTGTCGCTGCTCTTTACCGTGTACGAGGAGGTCGGCCACGGCGGTGCCTTCGTGCCGGCCGACACGCGCGAGATGATCAGCGTGGACATGGGCTGCGTGGGCGACGACCTGGGCTGCACCGAGCGCATGGTGTCGATTTGCGCCAAGGATTCGGGCGGTCCGTACAACTACGACTTGGTGACCACGCTGTCCAACATCGCGCGCGAGCTTGAACTCGATTACGCCATCGATGTGTACCCGCATTACGGCTCGGACGTCGAGGCCACGCTTTCGGCCGGTTACGACATTCGCCATGGCCTGATCGGCCCCGGCGTGTACGCGAGCCACAACTACGAACGCAGCCACACCGACGGTGTGCGCAATACCTACGAGCTGGTCCGCGCCTACGTGCAGCGCTAACGATGCAGCGGCCTCGGCTGGCACAGCAGTACCGACCGAGGCCGTCCTCTCTAAGTTGCGGTGAAATAGGGACTGTTTAAGCGTTTAAAACCGCCAAACAGTCCCTATTTCACCGCAACTTATGAAGGGGATGGGGCTACTTGATGGCGCCGGTCACCGTGCCGCCGCCCAGGACGATGTCGCCGCGATAGACGACGACGGCTTGGCCGGGGGCGATGGCTCGTTGCGGCTCGTCAAAAGTTAGCAGCATTTGTCCGCCGGCGCCACGTGTAAGGGTTGCTGCCTGGTCTTTCTGTCGGTAGCGGTACTTGGCGCCCACGCGGATGCCGCCGGCATCCAGCTCGGCTTCCATGTGGTCGGCAGGGGCGCTCCAAATCCAGTCGTTGGCCGTGAGCGCCGTGGCCGTCAGGTCCTCGGCCTCGCCCAGATGCACGGTGTTGTTGACGGCGTCGACACCCGTTACGTACACGGGATGCGCCATCGCGACGCCCAGGCCTTTGCGCTGGCCGATGGTGTAGCGCAGCGCGCCGTTGTGGCGCCCGACCACGCTGCCGTCGCGCCACACAATGTCGCCCGGTGCAGCGGGATGTCCGCAGCGGCGCTCGATATAGCCCGCGTAGTTACCGTCTGGAATAAAGCAGATATCCTCGCTTTCGGTCTTCTTGGCGTTGATGAAGCCCTGCTCGGCGGCAATCCGGCGCACGTCGCACTCCTTGTCCAGACCCGCCAGCGGAAAAATCGTGCGCGCCAGACGCTCCTGCGTAAGCGAATACAAAAAGTAACTCTGGTCCTTTTTGGGGTCCTCGCCGCGATGCAGCTGCCAGGTGCCGTCTGCCGCCTGGCTTGTTTTGGCGTAATGGCCCGTGGCGATGTAGTCGCAGCCCATGTCCAGCGCTGCATCGAGCAGCGCGCCAAACTTAATGTGGCGGTTGCAGATAATGCACGGATTGGGCGTCAGCCCCTCCTGGTAGGCGTTCACAAAGCGCTCGATTACGTTACGGTCGAAGGTTTGCTGCAAGTCGAGCACATGGTGGGGAATGCCTATGCGCTCGGCGACGGCCTCTGCGTCGGCGATGTCGCGGTCGACCTTACTCATGCCCGTGGCGGGGTCGGGTGCGGGGCAGGTGAGGCGCATGGTGGCGCCGACACATTCGTAGCCCTGGCTTTTGAGCAGATACGCGGTCACGCTGGAATCGACGCCGCCGCTCATGGCGACGAGCACGCGCTTGTTGTGCATGAGGAGGTTCTCCTTGGTGGCATGTGGCCAAAAAAGAAAAGCGGCGCGGGAGGCTGGTTCCGCGCCGCAGACATTGTAGCAAGTTCGGACGTCTCGTGGGGCATCCTGTTGGGATGAGCTCAGGCTGCCAGAAGAGAGGGGAGACCGGCGTGCCTTGGACTCGTTCTAAGAACGAGAAGCTCTAGTCCTGGAAGAGCGCCGTGGACAGGTAGCGCTCGCCGGTGTCGGCGAGCAGCGCCACGATGGTCTTGCCTTCGTTCTCGGGGCGCTTGGCCAGCTGCAGAGCGGCCCAGACGGCGGCGCCGGACGAAATGCCCACGAGCACGCCTTCCTTGTGGCCCACGGCGCGGCCGGTGGCAAAGGCATCGTCGTTCTCGACGGGGATGATCTCGTCATAGACCTGGGTGTCGAGGACGTCGGGCACAAAGCCGGCACCGATACCCTGGATCTTGTGCGGGCCGGCCTGGCCCTTAGAGAGCACCGGGGAGGTGGCGGGCTCGACGGCGACGACCTGAATCTCGGGGTTTTGCTCCTTGAGGAACTCGCCCACGCCGGTCACGGTGCCGCCGGTGCCGACGCCGGCGACGAAGATGTCGACCTTGCCGTCGGTGTCGTCCCAGATCTCGGGGCCGGTCGTGGCCTTGTGAATGGCCGGGTTCGCGGGGTTCACAAACTGGCCGGCGATGATGCTGTTGGGAGTTTCCTTCTGCAGCTCCTCCGCCTTGGCGATAGCGCCCTTCATGCCCTTGGAGCCGTCGGTGAGCACGAGCTGTGCGCCGTATGCCTGCATGAGCTTGCGGCGCTCGACGGACATGGTCTCGGGCATAGTGATGATCACCTTGTAGCCGCGGGCCGCCGCCACCGAGGCGATGCCGACGCCGGTGTTGCCGCTCGTGGGCTCGATGATGGTGTAGTCGCCACCGCGCACGAGCTTGCCGGCCTTCTCGGCCTCGTCAATCATGTTCTTGGCGACGCGGTCTTTGACGGACCCGGCGGGGTTGAAGTATTCCAATTTGACGAGCACACGGGCCTTGAGGTCCTCGTCGGCCTCGAAGTGGGTGAGCTCCAGAAGCGGGGTGTGGCCGATAAGCTGATCGATGGACGTGTAAACATTGCTCATGGTGAACCTCCAAAGTGTTCAAATGACTGGATACCGTGTGGTTTTACGGTGTGTGTGGCAGCGAAACCCACAAACCTTATAGGTTGTTCGTTTTGCTGTTGGCAAGCATAGTAGACAGTAAAGCCTAGTAACGCAATAGGAAATAGAAGATTATTACGAGTCGATTAACCATCTTGACGGGAATAGGTATTTTCAAAACCAATTTTTCGGCTAGAATTTCTACGAATTAAAAGACCGAAAGGCAGCTATATATATGTTGGTTTCCACAAAGGGCAGATATGCCCTGCGCGTTATGGTCGACCTGGCCGAGCACCAGGCGACAGGCCGTATCCCGCTTAAAGAGATTGCGGCGCGTCAGGGTATTTCGGAGAAGTACCTCGAGAATATTCTGGCTACGCTCGTGCGCGCCAACATGCTCTCGGGCATGCGCGGCAAGGGCGGCGGCTATGTGCTCACGCGCCCGCCCGAGCAGTACACGGTGGGCGAGATCTTGCGCCTGACCGAGGGCAGCCTGGCGCCGGTCGCCTGCCTGGATGGCGACTGCAAGGGTTGTTCGCGCTCTGACGAGTGCCCCACGCTCGACGTGTGGAAGAACCTGGACAAGCTTATCAACGACTACCTCGACGGTGTGACGCTCGATCAACTTGTCGCTCCCAACGAAGGCTACGATTACGTCATCTAACCCACACCTGCCATTTGGGGACGGGGTGGAAATGGCAGATTCTCTCGCCCTTTGAGACTTGGCAAATAAGAAGGCCGCCCATTTTTTGCGATGGGCGGCCTTTGATTTGGTCCGATGCGTTTGTGCGTCGGGGGCGTTCTACTCTTCGGCAATACTATCGAGGATGCTGCGCATGATGGACACTAGGATGCTGCCCATAAAGGCCGAGCCAAAGCCGGCGATGGAGATGCCGACGCCCAACAGGTTGACCGACAGGTAGCTGGCGAGCTCCAGCATAAAGCTGTTGAGCACGAGCTGGAAAATGCCGAGCGTAATGATCGTGAGCGGCAGCGAGATGACCGTGAGGAACGGTTTGACGAACGAATCGACGATGTTGAGGAACAGTCCCACAAAGGCAAAGCAGACCCAGGCCTCGGCAAAGCCGAAGGGTTGGATACCGGGGACGAGGAACGTGGCGATCGCGATGGCGATCGAGGTGAAGAGCCAGTTAAGCATAAAGCGCATGGCGTGAATCCTTTCTTGCGCCGGGGTTGCTGGCGTCGCGTGAAGCGGCTTGCGGCGGCGACTTGGATGGTTGCGCGGGCGCGCCGCGGTGTTTGGGCGCCCATTGTCTCAAATATTCGTGGAGCTTACGTGCGCATTCGGTTTCTAAGCGGCGTTCGTCCTGAAAAACGTGCCGCTGACAGAGAGTCTTGTCACTTTAGTTTGGTGGTGTGCTACACTGCTACGGGCAAATGCTCCATGCATTAGTTTTATTGCATAGAACGGGCGAACGATGCCCGATGTCAGTATCAACTTCGATGCCTTTTGGCGGGTTTGGCGGTGATCGATGAATATCGAGAACATGTTTGACAAGCCTGATGTCAAGCAGCTGGTCCACGCATTTAGTCTTTTGGACGACGAGAACGATATCCAGGCGTTTTTAACCGATATCTGCACACCGCGCGAGATCTGCGATCTTTCTCAGCGCCTGCAGGTCGCGCGCTATCTGGATGAGGGCGAGCCCTATGTTGAGGTTCAGGCCCGCACCGGCGCTTCGTCCACCACGGTGAGCCGCGTGTCCAAGGCACTTAATGGCGAGTACGGTGGCTATCGCAAGATCCTCATCAAACTGGAGGATGGCGAGTAGGCCAGCGGCGACAAACGAATTGCGCAGAACCGTCCCTTCGGGGGCGGTTTTTTGATCCCTCGGGGACGGAGGAAATCTGTTGGCGTGGGGCAAATCTGTCCGCGTGGGCGGGTAGGATGGATGCATTGATTATTGCGAACGGTTTGAGTGGAGGACCATGCCTGTTCGAATCTATACCACTAATGCCGGCACGGATTTGAGCGATGCCGAGGCGGCGTTGCTCGCCGACCTGGTCGCCCGCCACGGGCGTGCTGTTTTGCTGGCGCCCTCGTTTGCTGAGCTCGACCTGTGCCGTCACGATGCTGCGGTTGCTGGCGCCTCGCTGGGCGTTGACTACAAAACCCCCGCGTCGTGGCTTCGTTCGCTGTGGGAGCTTATGGGCGATGGCCGCAGCTTCGTCGACAACATGCAACGCCAAATGCTGTTCTCGGACATGATCGCCCGTCGCGACGATACCGACCTGCAGCCGCTTTCACGCAGTCGGGGCACGGTGCGCATGCTCGCGCGCATGGCCCGCGATGTGCTGCCGGGCGTAGCGGGAACGGGTGCCGAGCGCTGCCGCGATGCCGCCGCTCAGCCCGAGCCCAAAAGCGACGCCGAGGCCCGTGTGTTCGAGCTTCTGTGCGCCTATGCGAGCGGTTTGGACCGTCGAGACATGGTCGAGCCCTGTGAAGCCACCGATATGATGGCAGAAGCCCTGGCGAACAGCCTTCCGGCGTGCGCCCACGCCGTCTGCGTGCGCGGCGTCACGTCGTTTACGCACGGCCTGCTCGAGCTGCTGTCGGCCGTGGCGAACAACGGGGGAGAGGTCGTCGTGCTGCTTGCCCGCGAGCAGGCGGCGATGCGCGAGGAGCTTGCCGCGGCATTTGATGCCCGCGGCGTGCTGTTTGAGGCCGCGCTGCTGGGGGAGGGTGCCGTCGCGCCCCAGACTGCCTCCAAGTCCGCCGCTCAGTCTACCTTTGTAGAGGTTGCCGGCCCTCACGCCCGCGCCCACGCCTATGTGGATGCAATCGATGAGCTGGTAAAAACGTGTGAGGACGCCGAGGTCGACGGCAGCGTCGCGGCGTCCGCGGACCCCGCCCGCGTGCTCGTGGTGTCTGCCCGGGCGCCCCAGCTGTTTGGTGAGCTCGCTGCCCGTTTGGCGGCGCGTCATATTGCGGCCGAGACAACCGAGTTCACGGCATTTTCCCAATCCATCGCGGGCAGGCAGTTCACGGCGCTCGCCAATCTGATCGAGCGCATGAAGACCGCCGACGAGGGCACCGCCTCCAAGACCGAGTGGTGGCCCGCGCCGGAGCTTACCGACTGGATTTACAGTCCGCTTTCGGGTGCCGATGCCGCCAGCGCGCGCACCTTCGACAAGAACATGCGCCTGTCGCGCGGCAAGACCACCACAGCCGTCAAGAGCCTACTGCAGAGCGTGCAGGGCCAGGTCAGGGGCACGCGCAAGGCTGCCAGTGATGAGAACTGGTTTAAGAACGTGCCGTGCGTGGTCTCGGACGTGTTCCAAGCGCTGTGGCGCGACAAACCCGTGACGGCGCTCAAGGCAATGCTCGTCGTCGCCGAGGCGTTGCCCGATCGCGCCCTTGGAGGCCTTGACGGTCAGGCTCGTCGCCAGGCGGAGACCGCCCTGCTGCGACATGCCATCGACATCCTTATGAACGATGCTCGCGCGCTCGACGTGTCGCAGGCCGCGACCGTGCCCGTGCTCGATGACATTCGAACCAAGGTGGACAAGCGTAGCGCCGCCTACGATTACGAGACCTACGAGGTTGACCGTGCGCCACGCGCCCAGGTTCGCTTTGCTTCGCTTGCCGATGCGGCGGCTCTGCGCCCCGGCAGCTACGATGCCGTGCTGTTTGCCGACGTCGACCTGGATAGTTATCCGCTCTCACATGAGGAGGGCCCGCTGGCAACGCTGACGGCAGAGTTAGATCGCAGCGGTGTGACGCTTGAGCCTGCCGCCTTGTTGCGCGTGCGCTTTGGCCGCGCGATGCAGGCCGCGCGCGGTCCGGTTGCGCTTGCCCGCGTGACGCACGATCGCCAGGCGCGCGAGTGCTACCCGGCTGCCGTGTGGACCGAGTTGCGGGCGCATGCCGAGGCCGCTAACGATGCTAAGGCCGCTGACGCCGACAAGGCCGCTGACGACGCTAAGGCCGTTGGCGCCGACAAGGCGAAGTGCGTGGGTGAGGGCGATATCGTAAGGGACTTCGATCCCGCGGCAGGCGAAGGTCTTAGGCGCGAGCGCGTGACCTGCGAAGCTCCTCAGCATCTGAGCGATGAAGCCATTCCGTATCTGGTCCTGCGCCGTCGCGATGGCGAGGGCGAGGATGCGCCGCTGGTGCCGCGCCTGACGTCTGCCTCGCAGATCGAGGCCTATTCGACCTGCCCGCTGTGCTGGTTCGTCTCGTATCGCGTCAAACCCCAGTCGATCGACGCCGGCTTTGGCAACATGGAGAAGGGCAACTTTGTCCATGACGTGCTGGAGCACTTGCATGCCCGTCTGCCCCAGGAGGGCATGGAGCGCGTGACGCCCGAGAACCTGCCACGTGCTCAGGAGCTGCTGCACGAGGTCTTTGCCGAGACCCTGGCCGAGCACGCCGGCAAGCGCGGTACCGAGGGCCCGCTGGTGCCGCTCTCTCCAGTGGAGGAGCGCCAAGTGGCCGAGATTTTGCCGCAGCTGGAGGGCGTGCTTGCCTATGAAGCCGAGGCGCTGACTCCTTTTGCTCCGTGCTACCTGGAGTTTGCCTTTAACGACCTTAAAGTTGAGTATGCCGGTTGGCCGCTTGGCGGGCGCATCGACCGTGTTGATGTGGATGTCGAGAATCGCGCCGTGGTAATCGACTATAAGCATCGTTCGGGTGTCGAGGAGTTTAAGCTCGCCGACCCCACGGTGCGCGACGAGGAGTCGGGCGAGGCCCCCATCGACGACCCGCGCTGGCTGCCGCCCCATACCCAGACACTCATCTACGCGCAGGCCATGCGTCGGGCGCTGGATCTGGATACCCGCGCCGCGCTCTATTTTTCGACCAAGGGCGGCAAGCCCGCGCTGCGCGGTGCGGCGAGCGCCGAGTTGCTTGAGGAAGAGCGCGGCGACGGCCGCATCCCAGGCCTTAAGAAGGGCTTTCCCGGCGAGGGCGGCAACATGGACTTCGATGCACTGCTCGATCGCGTGGAGACCGGCATTGCCGAGCGTCTGCGTGAGCTCGAGGCAGGCAACGTTGCCGCCGTCGACCCGACGTCGGCTCAGGCCGCGCATGCGCGCTGCTCGTATAACCACGAAGGAACGTTTGTAAGGAGGGACGTGTAGACCATGGATCTTTCGACTTTGATGCCGCAACAACTGCAAGTCGTCAAAACGCTCGACCGCCCGCTGTTTGTCTCGGCAGGTGCCGGCTCGGGCAAGACCTTTACCCTCACGCGCCGCATCGTCTATGCGCTCTCGCCCGAATCCGGTCCGTTTGTCGAGCATCTGGATCAGGTGCTTGCCATTACCTTTACCAAAGATGCCGCGGCCGAGATTCGCGACCGCGTGCGTCGCGCGCTTATCGAAGAGGGTATGGACGAGGAGGCCCTGACCGTCGACGACGCTTGGATCTCGACCATTCACGGCATGTGTTCGCGCATCCTGCGCGCGCATGCGTTGGAGCTGGGCATCGATCCCGAGTTCACGGTGCTTACCGATACCGATGAGCTTATGGATCAGGCTGTCGAGCATGTGCTGGGGCGCGCGACGGCGCCCGATGCCGCGTCTGAGCTCGCCGCCTCGCTTAAGGCCCTCTACGCTTGGTATCCCATGGCGGGCGAGGGCGGGCCGTTTGGCGCCGGTACCACCATCAAAGGTCTGGTGCGCGACCTGCTGGAGCTATCGAGCCAGCTGCCGGGCGGCATGGACGATGTGTGCGTGGCGCGCGGCCAGGCTGACACCTCTGCGCTTGCCGACGCCTATCGCGCGGCGTTGGGTGCAAGCAAGGCCGCGACCGAGAAAGCGCAGGTGGCACTCGATGCCATCGACGCGTTTGAGGTGAGCGGCAAAACCATGGAGGATGCGGCGCGACTCATGATGTCGTGCAGCATGCCTCGGGCGAGCAAGGCGTTTCCTAAGGAGCAGGTGGAGCTGCTCAAGGCCGAGGCCGCCGATGCATTTATCAATATCGTGCTTGCCTGCGGCGGTCCGGCGCTCGATGCGCTGGTGGGTCTTGCTCGTGCTGTGGAGGCGGAATACCGCGCGCTCAAGGCTGACCAGTCCGCGCTTGATAACAACGACCTGCTGCGCATGGCGTACGAGGCGCTGCGCGATTATCCCGCCATCCGAGCGGCCTATGAGGGTCGCTTTAAGATGGTCATGATCGATGAGTTCCAGGATACCGACCAGATGCAGGTTGACCTGATCCGTTACCTGACCGGTGCGGGTGAGCGTGCGCTGTGTACCGTGGGCGATGCGCAGCAGTCGATTTATCGTTTCCGTGGCGCCGAGGTTGAGGTCTTCCGCCGCCAGGAGCGCAAAGTGGGCTCCTCTGCTGCGCCCGAGACGGCTGTCGCATCCGATGCCCCCGCCGGCGAGCTCGTCAAACTCGTGCGCAACTTCCGCAGCCACGACGAGGTGCTGCGCTATGTGGCGCGCGTCTTTGACGGCGATACAGGTGGTTTGATGCAGGGGTTCTTGGATCTTGAGCCGAGTGACGATCGCGAGGACAAGCTCAAGGCAAAGGCGTCGCGCCGCCAGGCGGTCTTCGTTGCCGGCGGCAGCACCCAGGAGCGAACGCAGGCGAAAGCTCGTGCGATTGCGGAGCGATTCCAAGCGCTCGTTAAAGCGGGCCAGCCCCAGGGCGGTATGGTACTGCTGCTGGGGCGCATGACCAATGCCGATGTCTACGCACAGGCGTTTCGCGACCAGGGGCTCGACTGCGTCATCGCGGGCGGCTCGGTCTTTGCCCAAGCTGCCGAGGTTCAGACGGTGCGCGCCCTGGTTTGTGCACTCGCCAATCCGGCCGATACGGCGCAGGGCCTTATGCCGCTGCTGGCATCGCCGATGTTTGCGCTCGGCGCCCAGGAGTTCCTGGCGCTGGCGACCAAGCTCGATAGCGAGACGGGGGAGACCTCGCGCCGCAACATCGATGCGGGCATCATGAGTGATTCCGATGTGCCGGGCCTGCAAGACCTGCCGCTGGTGACGCGCGCTCGCGAGGTACTGCGGTATGCGCTTCGTCGCGTGGGCCGCGATTCGTTCGCCGCCATCGCGTGCGACGTGGTCAACGCCTCCGGCTGGTTTGTGCGTCTGGCGCAGCGTGGTCCCGAGGGCAAGGCCATTGCCGCCAACGTGCTCAAGGCGCTCGACGCCGTGGCCGAAGCGGAGGCCGAGTTCGGCAACTCGCCGCGTTCCATCGCGCTGGCCTTCGACCGCTTCTTGGCGGGCAAGGAAGCCCCGGGTGCCCTTAACGAGGAGGGCGACGGCGCGGTGCGCATCATGACGGTGCACGCCTCCAAGGGCCTGGAATATCCGGTCGTGGCGGTCGCCGAGTGCTTTGGCGCGCGTAAGTCCTCGGGTACGGCACAGATGGGTCGCGTCGAGGGCGGAGCGCAGGTCGTGGCGCTGCCGGCACGCTTCGACGGCGTTAAGCTCGCCGACGGAACCTTTGTGAAGGGCGACGACGTCAAAAAACAGTTTGAGCATGCGTTTAAGGGCAAGGGCACGTCGTTGTGGCTGCCGCCGGAGCTCATGGAAGACGTGTGCGCGACGGGTTCTCCCGCCGAGGCATTCGTTCGCCTGCGCAACGACGACCTGCAGCTCTCGCTCGAGGAGCGGGCTCGTTTGCTCTATGTCGCCATGACGCGTGCGCGAGAGCTGGTCATTCTGGCGATGGATGCCGGCGTGAGCCGCGGCAAGGTGACGGCGCCGACCTTCGACGTCGAGACCGATCTGACCTATGACGTGCTGCGTCGTATTCTGCCTACCGACGCTCTGGACATGCCGCAGCTCGATGCCGACCGCCTGGTGTTCGACAACTCCAAGCCGGGCGACTACGAGCTCATTTCGCTTTCGGACTTTACCTTTGGCGAGCAGGCGTTTGAGGCCAACGCTTCGCTGGATGCCGAGGGCAGGCTTGTCCGCGGCGATGCGGAGCCGGAGGGCGCCGGTGCGGATGCCCGCGCCGCCGTTCCCGGCCCTGCCGACCCCGAGCCCGATGCGTTTGAGCTCGTGTATCCCCAGACGGTGGGCGTGCGCATGGGCGCCTGCCCGTATCCGGCGCGCGATTCGTACAGCTACTCGTCAATTGCCGCGGCGCTGCATGCCGAGTCCGAGGACCGTGCCGCCGAGGCACACACGCCCATGGACGAGGCCGGCGATGATGCGGAGTCGGATGGTTCCGAGATGACGGATGCAGGCGTGGCCGCCGTTGAGCCCGCCGGCAACCCCATGGCGCTGGGCTCGGCGTTCCATGCCGCCTGCCAGTGGCTCATCGAGATGGGTGCCGATGCGCTGCCCGCTGAGCGTGCCGATGCGCTGGCGCGCCTGTGGTGCCTGACGCCGGAGCAGCGCGAACGCTTCGACGTTGCCCTGGACCGCTGGCTCAAGTCGGCGGTCCGTGCCGAGCTGCTTGCCTGGCCGTGCATCCGTGCCGAGGTGCCGTTCTTCTCGCTGGGCTGCGAGGACGAGGACATCGCCCGCTACGGTGCATATGCCGAGGGCGCCATCGACGCCTTGGCGACGAACCCGGCGGATTCGTCACGCGCGCTGGTCATCGACTACAAGACGGGCGGCACACCGGACGAGACGCCGGAACAGCTGCGGGAGAAGCACGCCCTGCAGGCGCGCGTCTACGCCGATGTTCTGCACAAGGCGGGCTTTGAGGCCGTGACCGTCAAGTTCGTCCGCGCGGAGCAGGTCGACCCCGCCAACCCCTGCGAGCCCCAAGTGGTCACCTACAACCTTTAGCCCTCAACAACCTGCGGTGGAATCCCTATCGATTCCACCGCAGTCTTTTTGGGACGGGGCTTTTTTAGCTACTTTGGGCAAACCCACGCGGCCGCCCCGGATAAAGCCCTCAATCGTCCAAATAGCACCGCAACGCATGGGAGAGCCTGGGACGGTACAATAGCTCGAACGGTTCAAACGAATAAGGAGCCATATGCAGCTCACCAAAACGCTTGGGGTGACGCCGGAGGAGCTTTTTGACGCCCTAGCGGGGTCCATCATGCAGGATATCGAAAACGCCACGGGCAAGCGCTCCAGCCGCAACAGGCTCAACGGCAATAAGTACGAGAAGCGTGCCCAGGCCGCAAAAAGGCAAGGTAGCTCTTCATCGGAAACTGTGAACACTTCAGGCTTCGAGTCAGTAGCGAGCGGCCCGACAAAAGTAGTTGATGGAAGTGCCAAATGAATAAGAATGCCGCTACGCAACTGCACATCTATTCCGCCTTTTTCGTTCTTGCGGGATTTGTTTTAAATCGGGGAGTGTTTCTACTTTTCCTTGCGGAGAAAGGAATGTCTGTCACGGAAATCGCGCTTTATCAAGCCCTGTTTAACATTACAACGGTCGTCCTCGAGCTGCCAACAGGGCTGATAGGCGATTTCTTTGGAAAGAAGTTTTCGATTCAAGTGGGCGTGCTGCTGCTTTTCTTCCATACGGCTGGCATGCTGTTGCTCTCAGGCCCCTTTCTTGTCGTGCTTTCCCTTGTTGAGGCACTCGCCTACTCCCTTCAATCGGGATCCGAACAAGCACTTTTATATGAAATTGCCCGGAATGCCGGTCAAGGAGAGCGTTTCCTCACCATCAACGCTCGGCTGCTTGCCGCGCAATCAATCGCTACGGGAATGGCGATTGTGCTCGGATCTTTTATTGCCCAAGTATCTTGGAGCGCCCTCTACGTATGTGTCTCCGTTTTCTATCTCCTGCAGCTTTTCCTTCTGTATCCCATTGAGAGGACGGAAGCGACCCGTTCTGAAAGCTCTGAAAAGGGAAGGTTTGACGCGGCCAAGATGTTCAGACGCGAAACCTGGCGTGTTGGAGAATCCGCTTTTGCGGTATTGCTTCTTCTAATCGGCACAAGCATGCTCGATGGATTCTATGGGAGTTATTACAACTTGAATCAGTTGGTATTCGACGCATTTGATGCTCCCGTCTCCATAATAGGAATCTTTTTCGGTGCATCCTATGCAGTAAATGCGACGGCCTACATTGCAGCAGATTTCTTCTCATTGCGTTTCGGGAAAAGAAATACCATGCTCGGCTCGATGCTAATCGAGGCTGGCCTTTTCATGATTCTTCCGTGGTTCGCTTCAAATCCGCTGTGTTTGTTTGGCCTTAGCATGGTGCTTTGTTTTCTCCCAGAAGTGGTGTACATCACTTCGGAAAACTTAATCCAAGACGCGATAGCGGACGATCTCCGCGCGACGATCCTTTCCGTCGCGTCTCTGGTAAGGGCTCTCTTTTCTGCAGTGTTTTTCTCCATATTTGGACATGTGTTGGGGTTATATCCCATTCAGATAGCGCTCGGTATTATTGGTGCAATCGCGATAGCAATTACCGCCGTTGTTTCATTAAAAATGGTTGGAATACAGGTCTCCAAGAATTGATATATCGATTGACGAGCTATCCGAAGCGTCGAGCCTTCTTGATGGACATGACTATTCGTCACAAATCATTCCGCGCATCGCCGGGGTTCCAGTAATACTCGATATATCTGGATGCCCTCATTCCCCTTTTTGAAGGTCCCAAATTGACTACCCGTGTTGGTTTGGCTAGGTTCGGGTGCTGTCCGCGCCGTGGGGTAAAATCGTTCAGTCAGAACACGAACCCGCATCGGAGCTCATCACATGGCATTCGTCCATCTGCACAATCACACTGTCTTCTCCATGCTCGACGGCGCAACCCGTATCCAGGATATGGTCAACCGTGCCGTTGAGCTTGGCATGCCCGCCGTGGCCATTACCGACCACGGCTACATGTATGGCGTGCCCGACTTGGCGCTGGCCTGCGACGCCGTCAACCACAACACGCCCGAGTACAAAACCTGGAGCCACGACAAGGCCTTCTTGGAAAAGGACCGCCGCGACGAGCTGGTGGAGCCCGATCCCGAGGCAAACCCGCGCGAGCATGCCCAGTATGTGAAGGACATGGCCATGTGGGACGAGAGGGGCAACATCGACGAGCTCAAGCCGCCCCTGGTTATCAAGCCCATCTTTGGCTGCGAGGTCTACTTTACGCCGGACGAGACCCTTGCCCGCGACCACAAGCCCGAGCTCTACCACATGATCCTTCTGGCCAAGGACCAGGAGGGCTACGTCAACCTGATGCAGACGGTTTCCGAGGCAGCCGTGCAGGGCTTTTACTACAAGCCGCGCGTGACGCTCGACAACCTGCGCCGCCACGCCAAGGGCATGATCTGCACGAGCGCCTGCATCGCGGGCATCATCCCCAAATACATCGACCGCGGCGACATGGAAGGCGCCATCAAGTGGGCCGAGACCTTCCGCGATACCTTTGACCCCGGCGACTTTTACATCGAGATTCAGGAACACGGCATCACCACCGACAACGGCCTGACCGATGAGCAGATGGACCGCACGCTCATCGACATCGCCAAGCAGGTAGGCGTCAAGGTCATTGCCACCAACGACTTCCACTACCTGCGCCGCGAGGACGCTCCCGTGCAGGACGTCATCATGTGCATCGGCATGAACGCCAAGGTCGACGACCCCAACCGCATGCGCATGACTGGCTCGGAGTTTTACATGAAGACCGAGGAGGAGATGCGGGCGATGTTCCCGTATTGCCCCGAGGCCTGCGACAACACGCTCGAGATCGCCGACAAGTGCTACGTCGAGCTGGACTGGGACTCCATCATCCTGCCGCGCTTCCCGTTGCTCGACCCCGGCGAGACGCACGAGAGTCAGTTCCGCCGCGAGTGCGAGAAGGGCCTGCGCCAGCACTACGGTGACGACTGGGCCACGCGCGAGATCGGTGGCGTCAACATCAAAGAGCGCTTTGAGTACGAATACAAAGTCATCTGCGACAAGGGCTTTGCCGCCTACTTTTTGATTGTTGCCGAGTACGTGCAATGGGCCAAGGACAACGGCATCGGCGTCGGCCCCGGCCGTGGTTCGGCTGCCGGCGCTATCGTCGCCTACGCCATGAACATCACCGCGTTCGATCCGCTCGAGAACGGCCTGATGTTCGAGAGGTTCCTGTCCCCGCAGCGTACCGAGATGCCCGATATCGATATGGACTTCGACGATGAGCGGCGCCTCGAGGTCGTGGAGCACGTTCGCCAGCTCTACGGCCCCGAGAAGGTCACCCACGTCATCACCTACTCGACCATTAAGGCCAAGCAGGCCATCAACGACGCCGCTCGCGTCCTGGACTACCCGGTCTACATGGGCCAGCGTCTGTCCAAGATGGTCTCGAACGACCCCAAGGTCAAGCTCAAGCAGGTGCTCGAAAAGCAACCCGGCAAAGAGGACCTGTTTAACCCCGATTTTGCCGAGGCATATAAAAAGGACGACGACGCCCGCCGCATCATCGACACGGCGCTCTCAATCGAGGGCCTCACCCGTGGCGAGGGCGTGCACGCGTGCGCCGTTCTGATCTGCCGCGACCCCGTCAACGAGCACGTGCCCACCAAGCTCGACACCAAGGGCGGCGTCGAGATTACCCAGTACGAGGGCCATACCGTTGCCGACATGGGCCTGCTCAAGATGGACTTCTTGGGCCTGCGCACGCTGACTGTTATCTCCAAGGCCAAGGCAAACATCAAAAGGAACTTCGGCATCGACATCAAAGAGGAAGAGATTCCCTTTGACGACCCCGAGATCTTTAAGCTCATGGGTTCCGGCCACACCGCCGGCGTCTTCCAGGTCGAGTCCGCCGGCATGACGGCCACGATCAAGAACATGAAGCCCACCGAGTACAAGCACGTCGTAGCATTGATCGCCCTGTACCGCCCGGGCCCGCTGGGCGCCGGCATGGTTTCGTCCTACATCAACCGTATGAACGGCAAGGAGCCGGCGGTCTCCTACGACGACCGCCTGGATGACATCCTGGGCGAAACCTACGGCACCATGGTCTACCAGGAGCAGGTTATGCTCATCTCCGTCGAGATGTGCGGCTTCTCCAAGGGCGAATCGGACTCGCGTATCCGTAAGCCCGTGGCTAAGAAGAAAATCAAGCTGCTCACGTCGACGGTGCTCCACTGGGAGGATGGCTCCGACGAGACCACCTACGACCACTGGATGAACGGCGCCATCAAGAACAACTATACGCGCGAGGTCGCCCAGAAGATTTGGGACGATGTTCTCGAGTTCGCATCTTACGCCTTTAACAAGTCGCACTCCGCCGGCTACGCCATCCTGGTTATGCAGACGGCGTGGCTCAAGGCGCACTATCCGCACGAGTACATGGCGGCCGTTCTGACGTCCTATACGGGCAAGACCGACAAGATCGTGCACTACGTCTCGGCATGCCGTCACGACGGCATCCCCGTGCTGTCGCCAGATGTCAACGAGTCCGGTACCGAGTTCACGGCTACCAAGGAGGGCGTGCGCTTTGGTCTGGCCGGCATCCGCGGCGTGGGCACCGGCGTGGCGCAGGCGATTATCGCCGAGCGCGAGGCGGGCGGCCCGTTTAAGACGCTGCACGACTTTGTCGAGCGCGTGGACTCGAGCCAGGCCAACCGTCGCGTGATCGAATCGCTGATCAAGGCAGGTGCCTTCGACTCCACGGGCTATCCGCGCCGCCAGATGATGCACTTTGTGGACAAGAACAACCCCGAGAACATCATCGATGCCGCGGTAAAGCGCCAGAAGGACCGCGCGAGCGGCCAGACCTCGTTCTTCGATATGTTTGGCGACGTTGAGGGCTCGGGTTTCGAGGTCAGCGTGCCCGATCCAGATGGCCAGGAATGGGACCGCCACCTCAAGCTGAGCCAGGAGAAGGAGGTTCTGGGCATCTATGTCTCGGACCACCCGCTGCGCCCGTTTGAGTATGCGCTCAGCAAAGCGCGCGACTTTTCGTTCTCGCAGATCGACACCGGCTACGAAGTTCAGAATCCTACGGGCGGCACCATCAACCAGGAGATTCCCGAGGGCAAAGCGCTGTGGTGGGCCGGCATGGTCTCGAGCGTGTCCAAGCGCGTGACCAAAAACGGCGACCCCATGGGCATCGTGCAGCTCGAGGACATGGAAGGCGAGGCCACCGTCGTGGTGTTCCCCAAGACCTACAAGGAGGCCGAGGGGTACCTGTACGGCGAGGTCGATCCCGAGACGGGCGCGCAGCTGTCCGATGCGTTTGTGCGCATTAAGGGCAAGCTCGAGCGCTCGGACCGCGGCGACCAGATTATCGCGCAGGAGATCGTGCCACTGGAGCTCAACGAAGAGAACAACAAGCCCAAGGTCTTTGAGGTCATGGTGCCCAACAGCCGCTTTAGCCAGGGCAATATGGCACGCTTGGCCACGGTGCTCACCACCAACCCGGGCGGCGATCGCGTGGAGATCTTTATCGAGCAGGTGGACGGGCGCGTGCTGCGCGCCGAGGTGCCTGCCAAGGTCAACGCGCGCTCGATTCCGCTGCTGGCCGAGGCCAAGGCTATCGTGGGTAACCAAGGCAGAGTGACGGTGATCTAAGGGCGACCTTGCTGGTCCGCGCGAGATTGGAGGAAGTGATGGCGCAGGGGACGTTCGTGCAGGCGCTCCGGAAAGAGGCGGCGCTGAGCGGCACCTTTATGAAGGGGCGTTCGCTCATGCTCAACGGTGCCGTGCTGTCGATCGAGGACAGCGGCTCGCGCTTCTCCAAAAACGTGACGGTCGAGGGCTCGGTGCGCGGCTCGCGCGGCGACCTGTACAAGACGCACGTGGCGCTCGATATGGACGAGCACGAGGTTATCGACTACGACTGCGACTGCCCCGCCGCATACCGCTATCCCGGTATGTGCAAACACGCCATCGCCACAGCGCTGACATACCTGGACGCCAGCGGCATTGAGCCTGTTGAGGGGCTGCGCACGCCGGTTCGCACGTTTACGGCGCAGCCGAAACAGCCCGCGCGTGCCGCGTCCGCCGCGCCGGCCGTCAACCCCAACTTTCCCTTTCCGGCGCCCGTCCCCACGAGCCCGAGCCTTGTGGCGGCGCTTTCCGATCTTTCGGACGCGCGCATGGATGAGCTGGCGAGCATGCGCCGCAAGCTTGCCGGTGCCGTTGATCCCGACGCCCCCAAAGCGGCGTTGGAGCCCTCGTTGGCGCCGTACTACAATCCGCTGTTCGCTGACCGCTTTAGCTGGGCGCTCGAGTTCCGCATTCGCTGTGGATCGGTCTCCTACGTGGTCAAGGACATCGATGGCATGGCCGATGCCTACGTGCGCGGCGGCACGTTCTCCTATGGCAAGAAGCTCACGTTTGTTCATTCACCTGAGGCCTTTGACGAAACATCGACAAAGCTGCTCAACCTTGTTGTGACGACAGTTGCCTATCTCGATGACATCACAAGCTCGCGTTCGGCGTCGTACGACTTTGCCCGCAGCGGTTTTGTCGCCGAGCGTCAGTTGCCGCTGTCCGAGCATAGCATCGTATATGTGCTGGACCTGCTACGCGGCCAGACCATCTCTTTTGAGCCCGCCTGGTCGCGGGGGACGACGACGCATCGCACCTATGACGTGGCGGTTGAACTGCCTCCGGAAGGGGAGGACGAGGCGCTGTCTAAGCGCCCACCGCTCCTTGCCGCCAAAATCGCGCCGGCGGCCGGTGGCAGCTATGATCTGCGCCTGCCGGCCGATGCATACTGCTTTGCTTCGGGCGACGTTGCCTATCTGGTCGACACCCGCCGTGCGCGCCGCACCGATGTGGCGTTTGCTCAGCACGCGGCGCCGTTCCTATCACGCTTGCTGCCCTGTCGCACGCCGGTCCATATTGCCGCCGAGCAGGTGGGCGAATTCTGCCGCATGGCACTGCCCATTTTGCGCGACTACACCGATCTTACCGCGCCCGCTGCACTCGATACCGTGGCGCCCGAGCCGAGCTTTGCCATGGCGATCGGCGTCGACGATGGGCTCGTGACCTGCAAAATTTCGGTTACCTACGGCGACTGGTCGGCAGATCTCTTTAGCCTGGGTGCTCCGGGCAGCCCCTTCGAAGACCAGCGTCCTGGCGTGCCGCCGCGCGACGAGGTGGCAGAGTTTCGCGTTATGGACACGGCGGCCCTGTATTTCGACTTTTACGAGGGCGGCCTGGCATTTGAGGAACGCGATGACGAGAGCCTGTTCCACTTGCTGACCGAGGGCCTGTCCGCCCTGTCCGAGCTGGGCGAGGTCATGCTCAGCGACCGCCTGCGCCAGGTCTCGGTCCGCCCTGCGCCCAAGCTTTCGGTGCGTGCAACCGTCAAGAGCAACCTGCTCGACGTCGAGCTGGGCGCGAGCGGTCTTTCGGCGGCAGACCTTGCCATCTACCTCGACTCCTACAAGCGTCACCAGACGTTTGCGCGTCTCACGTCGGGCGACATCATTCGCCTGGACGAGGGTGCCCGTGCCGCGTTTGGCCTTGCCGAGGACCTGGGTGTCGATGCCGTCGACCTGCTCGACGGCGTGTCGCTTCCCGCGTCGAGCACCCTGTTCGTCGACAGCATGCTCGCACGCACGCCGGCGCTCGAGGCCGATCGCGACGCTGCGTTCCGCCGTACCGTCGAGCGCCTGGATACGCTCGGCAAGATGGACTTTACGGTGCCGGCATCGCTCAAGGCAACGATGCGCGGCTACCAGGTCGACGGATACCAGTGGCTCGGCTCGCTCGAACACCTGGGCCTTGGCGGCATCTTGGCCGACGACATGGGCCTGGGCAAAACGCTCCAGATGATTGCGCATATTCTGGCGCGCGTGGAGGCGGGGGACACCAAGCCCACGCTCGTGGTATGCCCGGCCTCACTCGTGTACAACTGGACTGCCGAGCTGGAGCGCTTTGCCCCGTCGCTCGATGTGTGCGCCATTGTGGGCGCCAAGGCTCAACGCCGCGTGCAGATCGCCGGCGTGGCCGAGCATAGCGTGGTCGTGACGTCGTATGACCTTATGCGGCGCGATATCGACGAGTACGTCGAGCAGGATTTCGCCCGCGTGGTGCTCGATGAGGCACAGTACATTAAAAATCCGCTCACGCAGGTGGCGCGCGCCGCCAAGCGCCTGCCTGCCGGCGTGCGCTTTGCCCTGACGGGCACGCCCATCGAAAACCGCCTGTCCGAGCTCTGGAGCATCTTCGACTTTTTGATGCCGGGCCTTTTGGGGACGCGCGAGTCGTTTGCCAAGCGCTTTGAGAGCCCCGTCGAGCATGCCGAGGGCGATAGCGCCGCTCGCCTGCAGGCGCTCGTGTCGCCGTTTGTGCTGCGTCGCGTTAAGGAAGACGTGGTGGCCGACCTGCCCGAAAAGATCGAAGACACGGTGATGGCACAGCTTACCGGCGAGCAACGCAAGCTCTATCTGGCCAACCAGGACCGCATCGCCCAGCAGGTGCAGCACCGCGAGGCTGGGGAGTTTAAGAAGGACAAGCTCAAGGTGCTCGCCGAGCTCACCAAGCTGCGCCAGATCTGCTGCGACCCGCGTCTACACTACGAGGATTACAAGGCGGGGAGCGCCAAGCTCGATACGTGTATGGAGCTCGTGCACGGCGCACTCGACGGCGGGCATCGCATCCTGTTGTTCAGCCAGTTTACGGGTATGCTCGATATCATCGGTAAGCGCTTGGCCAAGGAGGACATCGCCTTCCTTAAGCTCACGGGCGCTTCGTCTAAGGAGAGCCGCGCCAAGATGGTCGCGCAGTTCCAAGCGGGCGAGGTTCCGGTCTTTTTGATTTCGCTCAAGGCGGGCGGCGTGGGCCTTAACCTGACGGCGGCCGACGTGGTCATCCACTACGACCCGTGGTGGAACGTGGCAGCGCAGGACCAGGCGACCGACCGCGCGCACCGTATTGGCCAGCAACATACCGTGACCGTGTACAAGCTCATCGCCAAGGACACGATCGAGGAGCGCATTATGCAGATGCAGGAGTCCAAGCGCGACCTGGTCAACAGCGTGCTCGGCGGCGACGGCATCTCGTCGGCGCTGTTTACCCGCGAAGATGTTCTGGCGCTGCTGGGCGGCGACGGGCGCTAACCCGCTCGGGTGGGGCCGCCAGGGCGGATAGCGCACGCTGCCCCATCGTCCCCGCCCGTTATGTGTTCATTTGCAATGCCGTGGATGGTTTGTCTGCCTTTGGGCATAAGAACCATCAAGAACATTGGCGCGTCAGCAAAGGAGAACATCATGGCGAAATTCTTTAAGGACCCCGACGGTAAGCTCATTGCCGCCCTTGGCAACGACGCTGCAACCCCTGCCGGTTGCACGGAACTGACCGCAAACACTGAGGACGCGGCGCACGAGAAGCACGTGCCTGTTGTCGAGACCGAGCGCGACGGTCACGTGATTCGCGCACGCGTTGGCTCGGTCGAGCACCCCAGCCTGCCCGAGCACTATATTGAGTGGATCGCCCTTGAGGCCGAGGGCCGCTTAGAGGTCCATTACCTTGAGCCCGGCATGAAGCCCGCGACGTTTTTTGCCGGCGGTTCCAAGACCGGTACCGTCTATGCCTACTGCAACCTGCACGGGCTGTGGTCCGCGACGTTCTAGGAGCGCGCCCCCGCTCGGGGTATCATAGCTAGCATATGCACATGCGAGCGCCGACTGCATCATGCGGCCGGCGCTTTTACTACGATTTCGATGGTTAACGACGGAAAGGGCTGAGCCATGAAGCTCGCGCTTGCACAGATCGATATGCGCCTGGGTGATATTGAGGGCATTTGCGGCCGCATCGAGGACCAGGCTCGTCTGGCCCACGAGCGCGGGGCGCGCGTGCTGTGCGTTCCGGCTCCGCTCTTTATGGGCGCCATGCCCGGTGGCCTGGTGGGCGCTGCCGACTTTGAGCACGACATGCTTGCCGGCTTGACTGGTGTCGCCGAGCGCATCCAGGAGCTTGACATGATCTGCATCGTGCCCGCGGCGGTTTCGTTTGAGGGCCAGCCGCTACTCGACTACATGATGCTCAAGGACGGTCATGTGGTGCCGGCGCGTTCGAGCATTGCCCTGCAGCGTGGCGAGAACAACGACACGCGTTGGGCGCCGCCGGTGTTCGACGTGGATGGCGTGCGCATCGCCGTGATTTTTGACTTGGACCGCGAGCTCGAGATGTTGCCGACCGGTGTTGACCTCATTGCGTATTTCCAATTCAACGCGTTTGACATGACCGACCGCGAGACTACTGCCATTGCCGCCGTTCGCAGCGGCGCCTACCGCAAGATCGCATCCAGGCGCAGCGTGTGGTTTGCCTGCATGGCGCCGGTCGGTGCCTATGACGAGTCGGTGTATACCGGCGGTTCGTTTGTGCTCGACGACTGCGGTCGCGTGGTGGCCCAGGCGCCGTGTTTTGAGGAGAGCCTGCTGGTTCAGGAGATTCAGCGCGGCGTGATGCTCGATGCCCTGGAAGATCACGAACTGCCCGAGTTCCGTTCCGAGGAGTGGCTGTGGCAGGCGCTGGTGCTTGCCGTGCGCGACAACGCCCGGGCCCACGGTGCGTCGCGCGCCGTGGTGGCACTCGAGGGCGACTTGCCGTCGTCCCTGCTGGCGGCGCTGGCCGTCGACGCTCTGGGCCCACGTAATGTGATTGGCCTGGTGCTGGGGCGCAACCGCATCTTTACGCCGGCGCAGGAGGAGGCCGAGGCTGCTCGCTGTGCCGCCGTTCGCGCCATTGCCGAGCGCCTGCATATTCGCACGGTTGAGCGCGATGCGCCGGATGCGGCGCGCGTACTCGACCGCGATGTGTCGGCGGGCGACGCCGAGCGCCTGCGCTCTCGCACGCTGGGCCTCATGCTGGAGGATACGGCGCTCGAGCTGGGCGCGATGGCTCTGAGCCCGCTTTCCAAGACCGAGTATGCGTTGGCGGCACCGGCGCTTTGCGGCGGCTACCAGGGCGATTGCGCGCCCTTTGGCGATGTGTACCTGTCGACGCTTGAGTTTGTGGCGCGTGTGCGCAACCGCGCGTCTGCCGTGGTGCCCCAAGAGCTCGTGACGCTCAACGCGGTGGAAGATTGTATGGAGCGCGTGCTGGCGCAGGCGCTCTCGACGCTCGACGGTCCGGTCGATATGCTCGACCGCGCGGCACAGCTGCTCGGCGGGGTCGAGCCGGGTGAGATCGATGGCGCGCTTGAGGCGCACGTGGACCGCAATCGATCTTTCGACGACATCCCGATGGCCGCTGGCAAGCCTGAGGCCTGCTCGCTGCTGCTGATGCTCGTGCGTCAGGGCGAGGCTGCCCGCCGCATGTTGCCGACGGCGCCGATCGTTTCGTCCCGTTCGTTTGCCGAGCGCTCCTGGCCGTACATGCTCGCGTGGTCCGACCTGGGGCTTAACGGCAAGGAGCGTATGACGGTCGATTTGCTGGCGCGCGCCGAGGTGCGCCGTTTTGCTGACGAGGATACTAGTGAGCGCGTGCGAAACGAGATGATGGGCGTGCTGGGCGAGCTACTGGGTATTTCGCCCGAACAAATGGAGGAGTTGCGCTCTGAAGACGGTCAGCGTCGTTTACACGAGGGAATGAAAAAGTTCGAGGGCGAGGTTCAGGACGCCATCGATAAGATGATGGGCGGCCAGGGTGGCCCGCAGGGTGGGCCCCAGGGTGGCCCGATGCCGCATCCGTCGGTTGATCCCCGACAGTTCCCATTCTTCTCGCAGAACTAAACTGGGGATGGGATTCGCTCTCAACCCCGATACTTCAACTAAGCATCTTGACCCCGTTGTGTTATTCTAGAACAGACGTTCGTGAGTAGTGCGCGGGGCCTTGCCTTGCGCTTGGTAAAAGACGAGGGGAGGTTGGCTTGGTTATTTTGGGCATCGACCCCGGTTTGGCTCATACGGGTTGGGGGATTATCGAGGAGCGGCGTGGCGAGGTTCGCTGCCGTGCCTATGGCTGCATCGAGACCAGCGCAGGCAGTCCGCTCGCGGTGCGCCTGTCGCATATCGCCCGCGACCTCAAGGGTGTCGTGGAGCGTTATCGACCCGATACCGCTGCCATCGAGAGCATCTACTTTGGCGCTAATGTCCGCTCGGCAATCCCCACGGCACATGCCCGCGGTGCCGCGCTCGTGGCGCTTTCGGAGTGCGCGCTCGAGATCGGCGAGTACACGCCTATGCAGATCAAGCAGGCTGTGGTGGGTACCGGTGCCGCAGATAAGCGGCAGGTCGCCTACATGGTGCGCACGCTCACGCAGCTCGATCACGACCCGCATCCCGACCATGCCGCCGATGCCCTGGCCTGCGCCATCTGCCACGTTAACCTCAGCCGCACCCGGGCGCTTACCGGCGGCGAGTTCTATCAACAGAGAGGAACCGGATACTGATGATCTCCCAGCTCCATGGAACGCTTGTCGAGGCCACGATGAGCTCTGCCGTCGTCGATGTATCGGGCGTGGGCTTTGAGCTCGGCATCTCGGCCAGCACTGCCGCCACGCTGCCTGCGCCCGGCGGCGAGGTTCGCCTCTATACCCGCATGCAGGTCCGCGAGGACGCCATGACACTCTTCGGCTTTGCCTCCAAGGACGAGCGCACAATGTTTGACAGGCTCGTGTCCGTCTCGGGCGTCGGTCCGCGCCTGGCGCTCGCCGTGCTTTCCACCTATACCGTGGGACAGCTGTATTCCCTGGTGATGGCCGAGGACGACAAGGGCATGGCCAAGGTTCCCGGTGTGGGCAAAAAGACCGCGCAGCGTCTGATCCTGGAGCTCAAGAGCACCTTTGCCAAGGATAAGGGCTTTGTGCCGGTCGACGTGATCCCCGGTCAGGTTGCGATGCCCGTGCCCGCCGCCGCTCCTTCGGCGATCGATGACGCCCGTGCGGCACTCCTTTCCATGGGCTTTAGTCCGCAGGAGACCGATGTTGCCCTGAGCGGGTATGATGGGCAGGATATGCGTGTCGAGGATTTGCTCGGCGCGGCGCTTAAGCGACTCGGAATGGATTCGTGATGTGGGAAGCCGATGACTCTCAGGACCTGTGGGCGACGCCCGGCAACTCGCCGGCGGCATCCATGGCGCACGGTGAACGCATGGTGGGCTCGGAGCTGACGGCCGAGGACCTCGATGTCGACCGTACCCTGCGCCCCCAGCGCCTGGATGACTACTGCGGCCAGGAGCACATCAAGCAGAGTCTGCGCGTGCTTATCGAAGCGGCGCAGAGTCGTGGCGAGACGCTCGACCACGTGATCTTCTCGGGTCCTCCGGGCCTGGGCAAGACCACGCTGGCCACCGTTATCGCCAACGAGCTGGGCGCTCAGATCAAGACCACGAGTGGCCCTGCCATCGCGCGCACGGGCGACCTGGCGGCCATCCTTACTAACTTGCAGCCGGGTGATGTGCTGTTTATCGACGAGATCCACCGCCTCAACCGTTCGGTCGAGGAGGTCCTGTACCCCGCGATGGAGGACTTTGCCCTCGATATCGTGATTGGCAAGGGTCCGGCGGCGCGCTCGATTCGCCTGGATATCCCCAAGTTTACGCTGGTAGCGGCAACGACCCGCTCAGGCATGTTGACCGGCCCGTTGCGCGACCGCTTTGGCATTTCATATCGCCTGGATTACTACACGGTCGAAGAGCTCGCGCAGATTGTGACGCGCTCGGCAACTATCCTTGGCGTGGCGATCGACCATCCGAGCGCGCTCGAGATCGGCTCGCGTTCGCGCGGCACGCCACGTCTTGCCAACCGCCTGCTCAAGCGCGTGCGCGATTACGCACAGGTGCGTGGCAACGGCCCCATCGAGCTCGATATCTGCTGCCAGGCGCTCGAGTTCTTCGAGATCGATGAGCTCGGTCTGGACTGGATGGATATTCGCATTTTGGAGACGCTCGCTAAGACGTTCTCCGGTCGCGCCGTGGGACTTACGACCCTTGCCAGCGCGGTGGGCGAGGACCCGGGCACGCTCGAGGATGTCTATGAGCCCTATTTGCTGCAGTGCGGGTTGATGATTCGTACGCCGCAGGGCCGTCAGGCAACCCTTCGCACCTTTGAGCACCTGGGGATTGAACCTACCGTTTAGGGCGATTTGTTTTGGCGGGCTGTTGGGCTATCGCTGGGCATCGGGTAAACATATCGCCGTTCATCGGTTATGGGCGTTTTACTATTGCGCGCCCGTGCTATGCTGAATTGGTCTTTTTCTCATTCGGTAACGAAAGGACCGCCCATGCCTACTGACATCGAAATCGCACGTTCTGTCACGCCGCTGCCTATTACCGAGGTGGCCAAGAACGCCGGCGTCGACGTTAAGCACCTTATTCCGTACGGCTTCGACAAGGCTAAGGTCGACTATTCACTGCTCAACGAGCCGACTGGCCACCAGGCCAAGCTCGTCCTCGTGACTGCCATCAACCCCACACCCGCTGGCGAGGGTAAGACCACCACGACCATCGGTCTGGCCGATGGCTTGCGCCGACGCGGCGTCAAGAGTGCCGTGGCCCTGCGCGAGCCTTCGCTCGGCCCCGTCTTTGGCGTTAAGGGCGGCGCTGCCGGCGGCGGCTGGGCTCAGGTCATCCCCATGGAGGATATCAACCTGCACTTTACCGGTGACTTCCATGCTATCGGCGCCGCCAATAACCTGCTGGCCGCCATGCTCGACAACCATATTCAGCAGGGCAATCAGCTCGGTATTGACGTTAAGCGCATCACTTGGAAGCGCGTCGTCGATATGAACGACCGTCAGCTGCGCCACGTCATCGACGGTATTGGCGGTAAGGCCCAGGGCGTGCCGCGCGAGGACGGCTTCGATATCACCGTCGCCTCCGAGGTCATGGCAATCCTGTGCCTGTCTACAAGCATTAACGACCTCAAGGAGCGCCTGGGCGAGATCGTCGTCGGCTACAGCTTTGCCGGCGAGCCCGTCCGCGCCCGCGACCTTAAGGCCCAGGGTGCCATGGCCGCGTTGCTTAAGGACGCGCTCAAGCCCAACTTGGTGCAAACGCTCGAGGGCACGCCTGCGTTTGTCCACGGCGGCCCCTTCGCCAACATTGCCCACGGCTGCAACTCTATCATGGCCACGCGTATGGCGATGCGCTTTGGCGATGTCGCCATTACCGAGGCCGGCTTCGGTGCCGATTTGGGTGCCGAGAAGTTCCTCGACATTAAGTGCCGCATGACGGGCGTTCGCCCCAGCGCCGTCGTGGTCGTCGCCACCGCTCGTGCGCTGAAGTACAACGGTGGCGTCGCCAAGGCCGACCTCAACGAGGAGAACCTCGAGGCACTCAAGGCCGGCATGCCCAACCTGCTGCGTCACGTCGACAACATCCAGAACGTTTATGGTCTGCCCTGCGTGGTCGCCATCAACCGCTTCCCGACGGACACCGAGGCTGAGCTTGCGCTCATCGAGTCCGAGTGCCAGAAGCTCGGCGTCAACGTTAAGCTTTCCGAGGTCTGGGCCAAGGGCGGCGAGGGCGCGCTCGACTTGGCCGATGAGGTCATGCGCTTGATTGAGCAGCCGAGCGAGCTCAAGTTTGCTTACGAGGACGGCGCCGATATTGCCGACGCTCTCGAGGCCGTTGCCACTAAGGTTTACCGAGCCGATGGCGTCGACTTTACGCCCGCTGCCAAGCGTCAGCTCGCCGAGCTGCGCGAGAACGGCTTTGGCAACCTGCCGGTGTGCGTCGCCAAGACCCAGTACAGCTTTAGCGATAACGCCAAGGCACTGGGTGCTCCCGAGCACTTCCGCATCACCGTGCGCGAGCTCAAGGTTTCTGCCGGCGCTCACTTTGTGGTCGCGCTGACCGGTAGCGTTCTGACCATGCCGGGCCTGCCCAAGGTGCCCGCGGCTGAGAACATCGACGTCGACAACGACGGCAACATCACCGGTCTGTTCTAGGCAAGAGCGACGTTATTGCCGCCTGTCCGCCCCGCCGTGCCCCACAGCACGGCGGGGCTTTTGTTTCTAGCCGCGCTTGTCTTGTAGATACCGACGGGCTTTGCCCATCATGGGCTTTTGCGCGGGTAGAATGCATGGATAACTTGATGCTTACGGGCGACGGAAAGGAATCGTTGCATGGATCAGGACAAGACAACCGTGATGGGCGGCTACGGTTCCGCGCAGGCTGGCGATAGCGCCGATGCGACCCGCGTTGTTCCCAACCCCGGTTATACCGACCCCGCCGCGACGCAGCCTTCTGCCGAGCCAACCCGGGTTATGGGCTATGGCGACACAGCGCGGGATTCTTATGCTGTATCTTCGCAAGGCTCCTATGGCGACGCAGCTCCGGACCCGTTTGATTACGCGCCGCAGGATTCTTATGCCGCCTCGACGCCGAATCCCTATGATGACCTGCCGCAAAATCCCATTCCGCAGCCTCAGCAGACGACGTATATGCCTCGCACGGCGCAGCCTCGCTACGAGTCGCGCGAGCCGTATCGCGAGTACCCCAAGTCGATTCCGCAATATGGCGAGGACGAGGAGAAGAAGCCGTCGCGTTCGTCGAGCGTGATCAAGAAGATCCTCATCGTGCTGGCGATCTTCTTTGCGCTGTCGGTTGTGTTTGCCATTGTGTCGGGCATGCTCAACAAGCGAGGGAGTTCAACGGCTGATACCGCTGCCGAGCAAACCGAGTCCGCCTCGTCTAGCACCGTCGATCTGAGCGATATCCCGGGGCAGTACTGGTCCAACGCCAAGAAGCTCCTCAAGTCGCGCGGCGCCAATCTTTCGAATGCCGTGGTCCTGACTGATGATGGCTCAACGCCCGTCATCGATGCCAACTGGGTCGTTACTTCTGCTTACTATAACGACAGCGGCAACCTCGAAATTCAACTCACGCACAAGAATAGCTCGGGCAACTCACCCGACGGCCAAAGCGGTACCGACAGCTCGAGTTCCAATACGTTGGAGGACTTGAGCAACAAGGCACAGGAGCTTGGGGATAAGGCCCAAGAGCTGGGCGACACGGCCCAGAACCTGGGCGACACCGCTCAGAACTTGGGCGGCATGGCGACGGATGCCTGGAACGCCCTACAAAACGGCATCTCGGGCACGCAGGGAAACTAGCTGTTAAGCGGGCTACAGCTGCTCGGCCGGACGGTCGGGCGAGCTAAAGCCCGAGTCAAACGTAACGACGCATGAGGCATTGGGTCGGCGCTCGTGCACGATGCGCGTGACGAGCTCCAGCAGCTCCTCGTCGGATATGTCAAAGCCGTCGGGACGCACAAGGTCAAACGAAACGAACCCGTCGTGCTCGTGCAGGTCGTGGATGGAGAGCGCGGGATCGATCTGCGTAACGCCACGCTTGACCCAGCCGCGTAGGTCGTCGCCGGTGGTGGCGATGGGGTCGCAGTGCAACGTGATGCCAATGCCCATCTGGCGCTTGATGTCGTGCTCGATGGTGTCTAGGATCTCGTGGTGCTCAAATGCGTCGCCCTCGCCGGGCATCTCCACGTGGGCGCTGGCAAACTGACGACCGGGGCCGTAGTCGTGCACCATCAGGTCGTGTGTGCCCAAGACCTGCGGATAGGACATGATCTTGTCGCGGATTGCCTGGACGAGCTTGGGATCGGGCGCTTGCCCCAGCAACGGGCTGATGGCGTCGCGCACTAGGCCCATGCCGCTGATGCAGATGAAGATGCCCACACCCAAGCCCGCCCAGCCGTCGAGGTCAAAGCCGGTCGTTTGCGAAATAAGCGCCGCCGCTAAGACCGAGCCCGAAGTAATGACGTCGTTTTTGGAGTCCTGCGCCGTGGCAATGAGTGTTTCGGAATCGATACGGTTGCCCAGCGCGCGGTTGAATGCGGCCATCCAGAATTTGACGAGCATGGACAAGACGAGAGCGGCTAGGGAGACCAGCGTGTAGGCGGTGGGGGAGGCCTTGATGATCTTGGTGACCGACTCGAGGATCAGGTTGATGCCGACGGCGCAAACCAGGACGGCGACGAACAGACCGGCTAGGTACTCGTAGCGGCCGTGGCCATAGGGGTGGCCTTCGTCTGCCGGGCGGCTGGCAAGGCGGAACCCGAGCAGGCTCACGATGTTGCTCGAGGCGTCGGAGAGGTTGTTGAAGGCGTCGGCGATGAGCGAGACAGAGCCGGCGAGCAGGCCCGCGATGCCCTTGGCCAGGCACAGAGTGATGTTGAGGCCAATGCAGATGAGGCTTGCGGCGAAGCCCGCGTTGGTGCGGCAGGAGGTATCGACCGGCTCGCCCTCGCTGCCGGGAACAAGCGTATGTACCAGCCGATTTACAAATAGCATAGCGGTCGTCCTCACAATCATGTTTAAGGGGATAGTGTAGCTCGCGCGGAGGCGCTGTGCACCGATGCTCAGAAAATGCAGCAATGGTCTGCCGGTGCTAACGAGCGAGCCTTCTCGTCTGCCTGGGTGCTCGATTTTGGGCCACATGGGTATGGGCACGTGCTTACCTGCCCGACATACTTAATGTCGACAGCCCCAGTGCAAAGGAGGACGTATTCATGGACGAGATGTTTGCCATTAAATGCCAAAACTGCGGCGGCCCTATGTACTCACACCAGGCTAAACGCAGCTTTGAGTGCGCCTATTGCGGCACGGTCGTTCCGTGGCAGGCCGATGCGGGGGAGCCCAAGAGCGCCCTGGGCATTCGCCATACGCCGTTGACGGTGGTGGATGGACTGCTCAAGCTCACGCATGTGTCGCAACTCGAGCGCCCGGAGGACCCGGACTGGTATTTCTTCAATTCGCACTGGCGCAATCAGTCGGTTCTGGAACATCTGCTGTGGGAGGATCGCGGCACGGCGCAGGAGTTCCAAGAGGCCACGCATGTGAGCATTCCTTGCCCCTTCTGCGGAGCGTCCTTTGAGGGCGAGTCAACGCAGCGTGTGTTTGAGTGCCCGTCCTGCGGCAACAAGATCGGCATTGCCGACCTGTTCAAGCCGGGGACGTTTAGCAAGCGCCTGACCATGGGCGTTGGTGCGGAATATGTGCCCGAGCAGGGTATTCCCTGCGAGATAACGCCGCAGCAGGCGCGCGCCAATGCGCTTGAGCTGGTGCGCCGATATCCAGACGCCTTTGCCGGTCACGATGTGGAAGACGCGATTCAAAACGACATGATGCTCTTCTACTTCCCCATGGCGCTCGCGGACCTACGCATGATGGCGTCCTTCCCGGGCAAGGGCCTGAGCAGGGAGACCCTGGTGTACTACGAGGTGCTCGACTGGGCATATCCCAGGGCAAACTACCTGGACGTTCGCCTTATGGGCATTCTGGAGCCATGGGACTTTGCCAAGGTTGGGTCGTTCGACCCGGCCATGCAGGAAGGCGACTTCCGCGTTGTCTCCGTCGACGCGTCCACCAAGGACCAGGTGGTCATTGACAAGCTGGCGCTCGACATTGTCGGCAACGATGCCGAGACTTTCCTGGGACTCAATAAAAAGAGCATCCGCACCTGGGCGCGCAAGGCCCGCAAGCACAAGGACGGCCTGGTTATGGTGCCGGTCTACTTTGTCGATCGTCCCGCGTCGGATGGACGTAATGGCGAGCAGGTGCGCATTGCCGTGAACGGCCAGACGGGCCGTGCGGCGGCGGTGGTGTTTAGCGACAAGTGCGAGACGCATATTGTGGCGCCGCTCAATCCGAGCCTGCATCTGTCCGGCGAAAGCACCGTTCACGCCACGCCCGTCGAGGTCAAATACATCAAATCGCCATTCCTGTACCAAATTGTGCGCCGTGGAGGCGACGAGCAGCCACGTCAGGTGGCAGCGGCTGCCGAGGGTTCCTACCGAGAAGAAAAACCCAAGCGCAAGGGATTGTTCGCTGCGATCTTTGGGAAGTAGGGAAGCGGAGCCGGGGCGTCGGGCTGCATCGCAAGGTCATGAGACGAATTTAAGACTGCTGGGAACGTGCTACCATTGCCGATAGCCTTAATCTTGTAAGAAGCGGAGGCCAGATTATGGGTTTTGCGGATCAGCAGCTTCAGCTTCAGGTACCGTATTCTCCTGACGACACGTTTAATGCCTTGAAGGCAGCTATGGAAAAGCTGCCTAAAGTAAAAGTTGATAGTGCATCGCCCACAACAAGAACAGTTGCAGCCGAGATTGGTATGAGCCTTTGGTCTTGGGGCGAAAATATCGGTATTTCGGTTGTTCCAGTTGAAGGCGGATCTGGCGTTACTGTCAAGTCGTCATCTAAGGTCAGGGCAAACGTATTAAACGGGGGCAAAAATGCAAAGAATATTGCCGAGATAGTCGATGCCCTATCGAAGGAGCTTGAGCGGTATCCGCAGGTTTCACAGACTATTGAGACGCTGGCGGATAGTGGTTGATGTAGTTGCAAGGCTTGAGAGGCTTGCAGCACTGCGTGAGAGTGGAGTACTTACCGAGGAAGAGTTTGCTGCAGAAAAGGCAAAAATCCTTTCGTAATCAGACACGATGGTTGGATTTGCATTCTATTATTGAACTTGTTTATACCAGGCTGAAAACATCGTGTGTAATAAAGGTGCGTAGTAGCCTCGTCTTGATTGGCGGATGTAAATAAACGGTGGAACGGCTGTAAAAGAGCCTTGCCACTGGGTAAAATCAGGATGTGCCGCGGAACCCGCTCCTCAGCTACTCAAACTTCGGAGACGCGGGCAACGCAGGTGCTAATGTCTAAAGGGCCGGCTGCAACCGGCCCTTTTCATGACTCCCCTCGCTATCCGTTACTGCTTATATTCCCGCCAGATCGAGTAGAGGTTCCGGGCAATGCCGGTCACATACATCGAGAGGCGCAGGATTTCAAGAAACAAGTTCATAGGCTTCACCCCAATCGGAGATCGGAGCGTTGCCCGCAGGCGGATTCCGCGGCAGTCAAGATTTTACCTCACAGGCCGCGGTGGGAGGCATCTTACCCATCCCATGGTTTGGAGCAGTGTCTATCTAACGGGCAATCAAGCCTCTGGCTCTCTGTGAATTGAGCAAGCATCTGCCCGAAGAAGCTGAGCCCGGATGGCTCATAAATGAGCGAGCCATCATCTTCGGTCCGGTAGACCCCGCAGGGGAGGTAGCGACCGTCGGGGAGGACGTAAAGGTTATCTTCCTCCCTCAGTCCCGTTGGGAGTATCGGGATCTCGTTTTCGTCCATTTTGAACCCATCGATATTCGCGATCTTCCTCTCCATGGTGCCTCCAACCTTATTTCTTGTATGGCGCCCTAAAACAAGCAGCTCTCAATCAGATCCTTCCCTTGTAGGGAATCGATCCACACCTGCGGAATTGCGTCGATACCGTAGGCCGTGCCGGCGAGGGCGCCGGCGACGGCTGCGGTGGTGTCGGTGTCGTCGCCTAGGTTGACGGCGGAAAGCACGCAATCTTCGTAGCTGTTGGTGTTGACGAAGCACCAAGTGGCTGCCTTAAGCGTGTCGCGCACGAAGCCGCCAGACCTGATTTCCTGCTCGGGCACGTCTTTCAGCTGGAGCACCCATGAGGGAAACGCGCCGTTCATCACGCTCCTCATCAGCGCGACAAATATGATGCATGCGTCGGTCGACGTTCTGTGGGCGTGCGTAATCGCGGAGACCTTGCTGACCTCTTCGTCTGTTGCATCGGTGAACGCCAGGGGAGCGATGCGCATGAGCGAACCGTTGCCGTTGTCGCGCTCGCCGGAGCCACCTTTGCCGGTGTGCAGGGCGCGGGCAGTCGTGCCGCCGTAATCGAAAACGCCGTCGATCGTATACTCGCCACGGGCAATCCAGCCTAAGAACTTGTCGCGCATGTCCGCGGTGTCGATATGCCCAAGCTCCCTAATCGAGTCACAGGTAGCAAGCGTCATGGATGTGTCGTCGCTCCAGGTGCCGGCGGGCTGCCCATGCGTGCCGTAGCCGATCATGTCCGTGCATTCGAACGTGCCACGAGGCATAAACTCGTATGGAACGCCCAGCGCGTCGCCGACGGCAAGCCCATAGATGCAATCGCGTAGCGCTGGTTTCGACGTGTGCCCACGTTTCGTTGTAGGGGGTGCTGGCGAGATGAGCCGAAATCCCTCTGAATCGCTCTTGCGTCGTGTGGCCATGTCCTCGGCAGAACGCACTTTAGGTGCGCTTTCGGTGATGGCCTGATTGACACCTGTCATGGAAAACTCCTCTTGCACTTCGGATTGGAAATGCGTGGCAATCGGCGACAATATGTTCAGTTCGATTCGCGACGCAGTGCGTCGCGAATCGAGAGAACTCAATGGTCAATATGCCAAAATGGTGTGCCTAGACGTCTCTTTACACGGCAACAGGCATTTCTTTCGGGCGTCCTGCCTTTGGAGCGTCGGCGAGTCGTGCCTCGATGGAAGCTTTGGACACCATGCGCTTGGTGCCATCCTTCCATGAATCCAACAGTCCTGCATTTATCAGTTGCGAAACCCGTGCTGAGCTAACACCGAGCATGCGCGCGGCATCCGCTGCGGTGACGGCGGGGATGTCGGCGAGTTCGCGGCTGACGGCTACGGCGATAATCTTGCCGCCGTGTCGCGGCTCGTGTCCGAAATCCGGCGCGGGAAGTTCAATGCCACCCATAAGGTGATCGTCGACCATGCATGCGAGAAAATCAGCGGCGCTTTCGATAGCGTCGTTTAGGTCGGAGCCAAACGTTCCTCCTCCGCCCAGCGAGTCACATGGCACGGCATCGACCATACCGTCCGAATCAAAGAACTCAAATTCCCATGCGTAAACCATGTAAGACCTCCTCTAAAAGGCGATGCGAAATGCGATGAGGATGAGCTACCGAAGCCCTGCCTGCCTTAGGATTCTTTTGGCAATTTGATCCTCGATCTCTCGGTGGCGTTTCACGAGCACGAGTTTATCTCCTTTGACGAACTTCTCGTGATTAGTGCCTCCTTTCGAGATGAAGCCGGCTTCTTCGAGGATACGGATCAATTCGCGTCTCTGCATCTCAGCCTCTTTCAATAACCATATATTAGCACTTCCTAAGGGTTTTTTTTAGGCTTTAATCTTAGCTATTGCTAATCCTTTTTTGCGGCCCATCATTGGATAACGGCTTATATTCGTTGTTGTATTAGTCTATTTGCTCGTGCGGACACGTTTTGGTGCCCTGCGCGTGACCGCAAAAAGGGTTTGTAGTGACTAAAATGTGGTCATAGAGATAGTTCGAACTCCATGGGGGTGGCGCGCGTGGATGACAACACGTTGTTGTTTCACGATAAGGGTGCCGGCGTTTTCAAGGGAATAAGCATCTATCCCAATCGTATCGAGGCGGTCGTGAAGAACAACTTCTTCGGCACCCATACCAAAATCGTCTACCTCAAGGACATTACGGGTGTCAACAGGGTCAAGGGTAAGCGCGTGCTCCTTCGTAATAGGTTACTGACCGACTGTTCCTACAGGCTGAGCAGTCATTCCCAGGCCAAGGAATTTGTGAACGCGCTGAACATGGTGATGTAGCCCATGGCGGCGTTCGGGCCAAGGTAAAATCGGGGGCACAGAACGGTGTCCTGCGCCCCTCATTAAATCGATGTGTCCAAAAGGGCCGGCTGGCCTAATCGTCAACGTCTCCGTTGTCTTCGCGGTCATTTGCAAGCATTGCTGCGCCGGCGACCGTCGTCGCCACGGCGGCAGCGGCGAGCCCGGCGGCAATGCCGGAGCCGTCGCCCGTGTCGGCGAGTTTTCCGCCCGAGCCCTTACCCTTGTTGCCCTTACCATTCTTATCAGCGCCGTCTGCGTTGGAACCCGTGCCGCTGCCGGTGCCGCCTGCACTGCCCGAGGCCGCTACGGTAAAGCTTACGGCTCCATTGCTGGCGAGCATGTAGTTCTTTGCCGCGTCGCCCAACAGGTCTTTCGCACGCACCCAATACGTCCCCGCGGCAAATGCCTCGCCCTCGGCCATCACCGTTCCTGGAGCACCGTTTGCATCGTGCATAAACTCGAGTTGGGCTGTGCAGGCATCGCCTTCGAGCTTGCCCTCGAGCGTCGCCGCGATCTTGGCGCGCACGTCCTCGCCGACCTTAAGGCCTTCGAGCCCCTCAAAATGGGGCGTCAGCGCGCGCCGTTCGATATCGATGGGCACGAGGCCCCGCAGCTCCGTAACGGTCTCGTTGCCCAAGGCGTCGACATCCACGTATTCGATATCAAACGTGTGGCCCGAAGCCGTCCAGTTGAGTACGTTACTGCTGTCGACAAGGCGGAAATGGCCCTCACCAACGGTCTTTCCATCCTGAAGTGAGGCATCGCTCAACGAGTCGCCGTATGTCATGCGCATACGGGTCGGGAGGTAGTACGAAACGGTCTGCTTGTGCTTCGCATCGTAATTGCGCTGGTAGATGCTTCGGGCCAGTGCCGCATCAACAAAGTCGGACGCAATGATGCCAATGTGCTTGAGGCAGTCCTCCTTTGTGCTCTCATTTCCGGTGCTGTTTATATACTGGCTCTTGTATAGATGCTCGTTGACCACTCGTGCTGCGGTAAAAGGATTGCTTCCTTGCTTGTAGTTCGTGCAGCTGGTGTAGTTGATACACCAGCTGTGCTCCAGGACCTTTACCTTGGCCCCGTCATTGTCCTCGACGTCCACCATGATGCGGGCGAGCTTGGTTGTCTCCTGCAGCGCCATATCGACCCAGCCGATTTTGTCGGTTCCTGTGCATTCGTAATGGTCCTGGGCGTATACCTTGGTGCAATAGGGCTCTTCGTCACCCGTTTTCCCCACGGCTTCAAAGCCCCGCTCGTTTCGAACGAGACACATAGAGGTGCTGTCGGTGTGTGCTGCGATTTTGTCGTCCCATTGGGTGAGGTCGAGGCCCCATGTGTGGCTGCTTACGCTGTTGCCGGCGAGCCCAAACCGACGCAGCAGGACGATCTTTCCGCGCACCTCGCCCAGCGTGGGGATGCGGCTCGATGTGTAGAACAGGTCGGGGTTCTCATCAAAAACCTTGCCCAAGGCCGTCGTGAGGCTTTCGTTGGTAGCCTCGTCATTGCCTCGCGACACAAGCATGATGAGCGCTTCTGTCGGGTTTTCGCTCAAAAACGTATTGAAGTACCCGATGACATCGGAGAGATGCATAAAGTTCCCGTCTTTTTTGAGCAGGTAACAAGCTCCGTGGTCGATGCCGGGGTTCTCACCCTTTCCAAGTCGAATATCAAAATAGCGAACGCCTTCGAGCAGCTGTGTGGGGATGTAATCCTGCTGGCATTTTGCTTGGGAGGATTGGGGCTCGGTGTCGTTGTCCACGCTGCAGGTGCCCGAATCGTGCGTGCCCGGGATGCTCAGTTCGTCGAGGAACTTGTTGTTGTCGACGTATTTCATCCAACATGGCCCGTCGGCGTAGCTGCTATACCTGATCCAGTCGATACTGCTAACCGTGGTATTGGTCTCGCCCTTGTCGTAACCGACAAGCTCGAGCTCCCACGGAATGCTCTTTCTCTTGTGGCAGATCTTATTGTTGTCTTGGTCTTTGCCGTCCTTTTCTATTGCCAGGTAATTAATATCCTTTTTCTCGTTTGTGCGATCTCGGATGACATAGGTTCCGTTTGACTGAGGTTCGAACGCAAAAGCGCGGCTGGGCTTGTTGTCATACTCGCCGCTCCATACGTGGATGACCTTTCCATCTTTGTCCGAGTCGCCATCGACCGACCAAATGCTGTAGCCTGTCTTTTTATGCTCTTCGAAATTGAGCAAGGTGCGGATGGCATACCAGTTTGTGCCGTCCGCATCGGTCAGTACATTCTCAAGGATGAGCTTGTTGGACGTGCCGTCATTAAACAGGTGACAGACGTTGCCGATAACGTTGCCGTCTTCATTGACGCTTGCGGTGCGAAAATAGCCCGCGGGGCGAAGGCGAATGACGAAATTATGGAGGCTCTTCGCCGGTGTGGGCGTGTCGTCTGCAAATGCCGCTCGCACGGGAAGGCCCAATCCCGCGGTTTCGGGCAGGCTTGCAAATGGCGACAATGCTGCGAGTCCTAGGCCCAACGTGAATGCTCGACGGCTGATGGCGTGGTGTTCGGTCATAACTCCTCCGTTCGCAGGGTGCGGATATGCTCTTGTTTTGGTCACTATACTGCCCGGATGTCTAAACGTGTTGGCTTAATTGTCTGCGCGGCGCTATAAATCGGTGGGCGGACGCGTTGGGGCGCTTGTCTATTATGTGCTGCTACCGCACTGGGGGTGGTTTTGCCGCCCGGCACCCTCGCGTTCGTCGGCTACCGGCATAAGAAAGGGAGGGCCGGTGAGCCGACCCTCCCTTGGTACGAAGCGCTGGGTCACCGTCGCCTGCTTGCGCCGCGCTCGTGTTTCCCGTTGCGCTCGCCAGTCGCTTAGCGCTTGATCTCGATATCGTCGAGCTTGACGTCCATGGCTTCGGTCTTGGCCTTGGCGATGTCGTCGGCAAATTCCAGAGACTTCATCATGGTCTCGACGGCGTCCTTGTGCTCCTCGACGTTGTCGATGCTCACGTAGACGCTGCCGCCGCCTGCTTCGGTGAAGTACTCGGTCGTTACGCCGCCCGAGTGTGTATAGGAAGCGTTGCGCCAAGTCTTGCCGTTGTACTTGACGGGGTCGTTCTCGGTCCACTCAAAGCTGGCATTCCACTTTGCCTCGTAGTCGAACAGCTCGTCGGCGTTCTTGTCAGAGTCGAAGACGGGGATGAAGCGATCGCTGGCGTGCTCGCTTTCGGTGAACTTAAACTGGGCCCTGTCGGCCGTGTCGCCTGCGACGTCGGTGATCTCGACGCCCTCGGGGACCTCGACCTTAAACCAAATGAAGTCGGTCCTCATATCCACGGCTGGCTTTTCTGCTCCGCCGCCACCGCCACTGCCGGTAGCGCCGCCGCTGCCACCGCAGCCCACTAGGGCAACTGCGGCAAAGAGACTGATGCAGAGGGTGAGAATCGCAAAGGCCTTCTTTTTCATGGTCGTGTCCTCCTCGATCTGTAACCGCCCATGGATTACCTGCCTTTACTGTACGCGTGGACGGCTCGTTCGGGTGGGCCATGTGTCCCATTCTGGGGGCCGGATTTGCGCCGGCAAGTGGCAATATGTCCGGGCGCAAAAGAGGGGAGGGCCGGTGCTGCCGGCTCTCCCCGGTGTTGGGTGCCCGATCATTTAATGACTGCGCATGCGATGCTGCGTGCGAGCCCCTAATGCTTGATCTCGATGCTCGAAATCTCGACTTCGCGTGCCTCGGAAACTGCCTCTTCCATGTCATCGGGGAACTCGATTGAGTTGAGGAGCGCCTCGGCTTCTTTCTTGTGCTGGTCGAAGTTCGAGATGAGGACGTAGGCGCTTCCCGGCTCAACGTCGGTAAAAAGCATGGTTGAGATGCCGCTGTTGTCCTCGTATGTTCCGACGAGCCACGTCCTGCCGTTATACTCGACGGACCCGCCATCCTTCCACTGGAACGTATCCCCCTTCTTTTCCGCCTGGTCGGCGTGGGATTCCTCGGCCGTCAGCGCTTTTTTCCAAACGGGGATAAAGCGATCGGCCGAGGCGTTCTCGTTCTCGGGGAAGGTGAGCTGGACCCTGTCGGCGTTCTTGCCGGCGGAGTCGCTCACGCCAACGCTCTCGGGCATCTCGACCTTAAACCAGATAAAGTCAGTCTTTTCGGCGACGGGGGCCTTTTCCCTGCTCTCGCTCTTGGCGGTGCTGCCGCTTCCGCCCGATGCGCTCCCGCCGCAGCCGACAAGGGCAAATGCGGCAAAGAGGGCGATGCAAAGGGAAAGAATCGATAGGGTCTTTTTCTTCATGGTGGCGTCCTCCTTGTCTGCCAGGGACATCGTGCGCCGCGGATCGCTGGGGCGGCGGTTACGCATGCACATGATGCCTTTGTTTACTGTGCGGTTATTCCTCCATTCGTCGTCCGGCGCCGTGATGAGCTTGCCCCAACATAGGGCTCCTTACCTATATGTATGCCCCAGTTGCCGCTGCCCGGGAGTCTCGAAAGGTGGGCCATGTGTCCCATGTTTGTGTCGCTGCCGCCTATCGTGTGCCATAGAAATCCGCGATGGCCAGGTGCGCTGACGCTCATGTGCTTATGGGCTAGACTTAGCACCATTACGTGATCGATGCGGTCGGTCGGCGGTTGCCACCCGACCGATGTATATGACTTGAAGGTGCATGTGTATGAGCCAAGAGATGATGGACAAGACCTGCCGCGGGTTTGCCGAGGCGCTGGCCGCGCGCGAGCCGGTTCCCGGCGGTGGCAGCGCGAGCGCCTTTGTGGGCGCGCTGGGCGCCTCGCTGTGCGGAATGGTTGCCCGCTACGGTGCGACCAATCCCGCGCTTGCCGATCGCGTGGACGATTTGGAGCGTGCGTTTTCCCAGGCGGACGAGTTATCGCAGGAACTTGTTGGTTTGGTTGCCGAGGATGTTCGTGCGTACGGCCAGGTGTCTGCGGCATACGGTATTCCGCGCGATGATCCGGCTCGACCCGCGGCGATTCAAGATGCGTTGCACGTGGCGGCCATGCCTCCGTATCGAATCATGGATGCCTGCGGGCGCGCGCTGGCGCTGCTCGAGGACATGGCCGATAAGGGCTCGCGCCAGCTGCTGTCCGATGTGGCATGCGGCGCTGTGTTCTGCCGCGCCGCCATGCAGGGCGCGAGCCTGACGCTCTTCGCCAACACCACATCCATGAAAGACCGGGCGCGCGCCGAGGAGCTCGAGACGGCGTGTGATGAGTTGCTCGACATGTGGTTGCCGCGCGCCGATGCGCTGGCGCGCCGCGCCGCCGACGCCGCAAGGAAGAGGGGATAGCCATGGCTGAGCTACTGAAGGGTGCTCCCGTCGCCCGCGCGTTGACTGAGGAACTTGCTGCTCGCTGCGCAGCCCTGCGCGAGCGGGGCGTTGTTCCGACGTTGGCTATCGTGCGTGTGGGTGAACGCGAGGACGACCTATCCTACGAGCGCGGTGCGCTCAAGCGCTGCGAAAAAGTGGGGATTGAGGCTCGTCGCGTTTTGCTTTCTGCCGATGTTTCGCAGGACGAGCTGTTGACGGCCATCGAGGACATAAATGCCGACCCCGCTGTTCATGGCTGCGTGATGTTCCGCCCGCTGCCCGCCGGCCTTGACGAGGACGCGGTTGCCGCGGCACTCGATCCTGCCAAGGACGTTGACTCCATGACGCCGGCTTCGCTGCTCACCACGCTTTCGGGGCGCGGCGAGGGTTTTGCCCCCTGCACAGCCGAAGCCGTGCTTGCTTTGCTGGATCATTACGGCGTTGAGCTGGATGGAGCTAAGGTTGCTGTGGTCGGGCGCTCGCTGGTGATCGGGCGTCCTGTTGCCGCCATGCTTACGGCGCGCAATTCGACCGTGGCAACGTGTCATACGCATACGCGCGACCTTGCTGCCGAGTGCCGTGCTGCCGACATTGTGGTTGCTGCCGTTGGACGCGCGCGCACGATTGGCGTGGACGCGGTTCGCGAGGGCCAGACGATCATCGATGTTGGCATTAATTGGGACGAGGCCGCTGGCAAGCTGGTGGGTGACGTCGATTTTGATGCTGCGGAGCCGGTCGTTAAAGCCATCACGCCCGTGCCGGGCGGCGTGGGCGCTGTGACGACGGCGATCCTCGCTAAACACGTGATCGAAGCGGCCGAGCGCGCATCGAAATAGGCGTTTTGGGCTGTTTGAGGGGTTAGTTCTATACCCCGTGGACAAAAAATGCCAAATATGAGTACTGTTGCCAAGATAGTCACATATATTTTATGTCAAATAGGCTCTCTAACGATATTTATTATCGATAGAGAGCCTATTTTATTGGACCTATGAGGAATTACATCATCTAATTTTTGAACAAATGTAGGCTTTCGACACCCATACGTAGCAAAATTGCTGTTACTAAATTGGTGACAGTACTCATATTTGGCATTTTTTGACCACAGGGGTTGCCAGCGCCGCGGTTTCGCCCTTTTTGCGTCGAAGCGATACACTGTTATCGTTTGATTTCTTCGCTCAAGGAGGATGCGCATGCCGTGCACAACGATTTTGGTTGGTAAGAACGCGAGCTACGACGGGTCGACGCTTGTCGCCCGCAACGAGGACTCTTCCAACGGGGTGTTTGAGCCCAAGCGTATGCGCGTGGTGCATCCCGACGAGCAGCCGCGCGTCTACACGAGCGTCCTGAGTCACCTGACCGTTGAACTGCCCGATAACCCCATGCGCTACACGAGCGTCCCCGATGTTGTCCCGGGCCACGGCATCTGGGCCGAGGCCGGTTTCAACGAGCTCAATGTGGGCATGTCCGCAACCGAGACGCTCACCACCAACGAGCGCGTTCGCGGCGCCGACCCGCTCGTCGACTACGTACCCGCCAAGGGCAACGAGGGCGAGGACGGCTATGTTCCGGCGCAGCCCGGCGGTCTGGGCGAGGAGGACATGGTGACCCTGGTGCTGCCGTATGCCAAATCCGCCCGCGACGGCGTGCGTATCCTGGGCGACCTGCTCGAGCGCTACGGCACCTATGAGAACAACGGCATCGCCTTTAGCGACGTGGACGAGATCTGGTGGCTCGAGACCATCGGCGGCCACCACTGGATTGCCAAGCGCGTGCCCGACGACGCCTATGTGACCATGCCCAACCAGCTGGGTATTGACAGCTTTGACCTGGACGACGCCGAGGGCGCCCAGGCCGACCACATGTGCTCTTCCGACCTGCGCGCCTGGATGACCGAGTGGCATCTGGATCTGACGCTGGGCGTCGAGGGCGACGGCCCCGCTGCGGTCTTTAACCCGCGCGAGGCTTTTGGCTCGCACAGCGACAGCGACCACGTCTACAACACGCCGCGCACTTGGTACATGCAGCGCTGCCTCAACCCCAGCGACGTGTGGGATGGCCCCGACGCTGACTTTACGCCCGAGAGCGATGACATCCCCTGGAGCCGCGTGCCCGAGCGCAAGGTGACCATCGAGGACATTAAGTACGTGCTCTCCAGTCACTACCAGGGCACGGAGTACGACTGCTACGGCAGCAAGGGCACGCCGGCCACGCGCGGCGCCTATCGTCCCATCGGCATCAACCGCAACAGCCAGCTCGCCGTGCTGCAGCTGCGCCCCTATGCGCAGCCGGCCTACCGCGCCGTGCAGTGGATGGCCTTTGGCTCCAACTCGTTTAACGCGCTGGTCCCGCTGTACGCCAACGTCGAGACCATGCCCGAGTACTACGCCGACACCCAGGCTCGCGTGACGTCTGAGAACTTTTACTGGGCCAATCGCCTGATCGGCGCCCTGGCCGACGTCCGCTTCCATGAGTGTGGTCGCGCCGTCGAGGATTATCAGGAGAAGGTCGGTGGCATGGGCCACAAGCAGCTCCATGACGTTGACGCCGCCGTTGCCACCTTGCCCGAAGCCGAGGTGCCTGCCGAGCTGGCACGCGCCAACGAGGCCTTCGCCGAGCTTGTGCGCGTGGAGACCGATGCCCTGCTGGGCAAGGTGCTCTACACCACGAGCTGTGCCATGAAGAATTCCTTCGCGATGAACGATAACATCAGGTAAAACGCTTTGTCGCTTTCGCGCAATCTTGGGTACAAGAAGGCAAATGCAGTTGTTCATGATTGGAGCCAACCATGGTTATGAAATTCGATCAGCTTGTTAACGGCGCCATCAACGTGGGCTTTGGCGCTGCTGCCGTTGCCGTCGAGGGAGGCAAGAAGGTCCTTGACGACCTAAACGCCAAGGGCGAGCAGGTGCGCAAGGACGCCGACACCCCCGATATCGCCCGCAGCGTATCCGACATGTTCGAGCAGGCCGGCGGCACCATCTCCGACCTTACCGAGCGCCTGGGCATGCAGGGCGAGACCGCGGCGCAGCGCGTGCTCGATGAGCTCATCCTTGCCCGCGTCCGCGTTATGACCGCCCCCGAGCGTACGGCCTTCCTGGCTCACGTGCGCGACATCGTCGATTCGGTCGAGGACAACGTGACCTCGGTGCCCGTCGAGTCCGTTGAGCCCGACGACGCAGAGGATGCCGAAGAGGCCGAGTAGTAGCGCAGATGGCAGATCCCACCACCGATTACAACAATCAAGACCCCTTGTGTGACGAGGCGGCAGTTGTCGACGAAGTCGAGGCTGCCGTCTCGGGCGCTCGCAAGAAGCCCCGCGCCGTGGACATGGTGCCCGAGGAGCCGGACGCCATGGCTCCGTGCGACGAGTACCAGCTTACGCCGGCGGGCCGTCGCGAGCGCATTGGACAGATCGTCCGCCTCGTCAAAAAATACCGCGTGTGGGACAACCTCACGCCGGTGCGCCTGCGCCGACTGCTCGAGGAGCTCGGCCCCATGTTCGTCAAGATGGGGCAGATTTTGGCCAACCGCTCCGAGATTCTGCCGCAGCGCTTTTGCGACGAGCTCCGTCGTCTGCGCTCCGATGTAGAGCCGGTGCCGTACGAGGTGGTGCTTCGCTGCCTAGAGGAGGAATACGGCCTGCGCCTGGGGGAGATGTTCGACGCGATCGACCCCAACCCGCTTGGCAGCGCCTCGCTCGCGCAGGTGCATCGTGCTCGCCTGGTGACGGGCGAGGACGTGGCCGTCAAGGTGCAGCGCCCCGGCGCTCAGCAGGTCATGGCCCAAGACATCGATATCATTCGCTCGGTGGTGCGCATCGTCTCCAAGTTCGTCAACACCGATCAGTTCGTTGACTTGCACGGCGTGGTCGAGGAGCTGTGGACCTCGTTTCGCGAGGAGACCAACTTTTTGGCCGAGGCTAAAAACCTTAACGACTTTTACGAGTTTCATAAGAGCGTGCGCGGCGTGTCGTGTCCCAAGTCCTACTTGGATCTGTGCACCGAGCACGTCGTGGTCATGGATTACATCGATGGCATCTCGATTGCCGACCCCGAGCGCCTGGTGGCCGAGGGTTATGACCTGGAGAAGATCGGCTCGACGATTGTCGAGGACTATTCGACGCAGGTGCTCGACGACGGCTTTTTCCATGCCGATCCGCATGCGGGAAACATCATTCTCAAGGACGGTATCGTCTACTTTATCGACCTGGGCATGGTCGGGCGCATGTCGAGCCACGATCGTGGCATCGTCAAGGACATGATTTTCGCCGTGGCCGAGGGTGACGTGCCCAAGCTCAAAGACTCGCTCATGCGCTTTGCCGTGACGCGCGGCGATTCGGCCGAGCTCGATCATTCGGCCTTTTTATCCGATTTGGACTTTATCGTGGCTGACTTTGCGGGCCTTGACCTGAAGGACCTGGACATCGGCGAGTTCTTGACCTCGTTGCTGAACTTGGCGCGCAAGAACGATGTTGAGCTGCCGAGCGTGGTGACAATGTTCGCGCGCGGCATGGTGACGCTCGAGGGCCTGCTGACCGAGTACATGCCCAACGTCAACATGATCCAGATCATCCAGACGCATATCAAAAACGAGAAGAGCACCTATGCCCGCGTTCGCGAGATGGGTCGCGACTTTGCGGCGAGTAGCTACCGTGCGGCCAAGGGCTCGCTCGAGGCGGCCGAGTACCTGGGGCTGGCGTCGCGTATGCTCACGCGCGGTCAGCTTAAGGTGAATCTGCAGCTCATGAGTAGCGACAAGGCACTGCGTCAGATAGGCGGCATCGTCGACCGCATGTCGATGGCCATTGTTATCGCCGGTCTGTTTATCGGCTCATCGGTGGTCTACTATGCGCGCATCGAGCCTGTTGTGCTCGGTATTCCGATCATCGGCTTTGTTGGCTATGTGAGCGCGCTGGTTTTGGCGCTCATGCTGGGCCGCAATATCTGGCGCAACAGCCACGGCGGCAAGCACTAGCGATCGCGCGCGGCGTGGGACAAAATTATCAGTAGTGCTTGTCCCATGTTCGAGCGCCGTAACGAGCTCGATACTTGCATCGGCCATGGGACAAACACTACTGATAATTTTGTCCCACGCTGCCCCTTTCGCGCCTAACTCATTTCTATCGCAAACCATAGCTTTTACCTTGGGCTTCGCCTGTGTGCGGGGCCCTTTTGCGTGATACCATATTGACGGTAATAATCAATGGCCTAGATGGTGGTGCGGAGACGCACGAATGCGTGGTTTTCCTGCGCATTTGGGAGAATTGGGGTGCGAATCCCCGGCTGTACCAGTAACCGTAATTCCTCTTGGCTCGGGATGCTCGCGTCGCAGATCGGACGACGCGCCCGAGCCGTTAAGGTTAAGTCGGATCGCCTCCCATCTTGCACGCGGCCGCGGCGCTTTCCGTCGGCATGCGTTGGGCTCTGGAGGGAAGGGGGACCCCGATGGGGGAACTCGAGCGCAACATGCGCGATGACGTGGGGCAGCCGCAAGGCAACGCTCCAAGTACAGACAGTAGGAGACAAATGGATATGTTCGAGGACGAGCGCCAGCGCGTCTCGCATCGCCGTGGCGCAATTGCACGCGGCGTAGCCAAGCGCGGCCTGGTGGCATTCCTGGCCTTCGCGATGGCCTTTGGCACCACGCCGGCCCAGCTGTGGGCCGATGGCGTTGAGGGAATTGCCGGCGCTGTTGCTCAGGCTGCGAAGCCGGACGAGGGTGCACAGGCCACGGACGGTGCTGCAGATACTACCGCGGCTGCTGCTGACGCAAACGATTCGGCTGCAGGTGGCTCCTCCGAAACTGGTGATACGGGTTCGGCCGCGCCTGACAACGTGAGCGATGATGCATCGGACGACCCCGCTGCGCCAGACCCTGCTTCGGCCACCCCGGCGAGCGAGGCGTCTGACACCACCGCCGAGACCGGCGACGCGACTGCGGTGGCCAGCGAGCCCAGTGTTGCCAAGGCCGCGTCTCGTGCCGCTGCTACGTTTTCCTCGAATAATGGTGTCAGCGTCGGAAAGAGCCAGTCGCCTTCTCGTTGGGCTGGCTCTAACTTCACCGCTTTTATCCAGAGCAATACTACGCTCTATGCGAATGTTTGGACTTCGTCCAGCAAGCGCGCCAGCGCTTCGGGCTGCACCTATCAGTGGCTTGCTGCCGACATCAGCAACAAGAGCGATGCGGACAATTCCGCGTTTGTTCCTGTCGAGGGTCAGACGGGCGCATCGATCGTTTTGGACGATGCCCTGCGCACTCAGCTTAACGGCAAGTGCCTGCGCGTACGCATTACCGATGCCAGCGGTAACGTCATCTACGGCCCGACTAAGGGCGCCAACAACCAAAAGCTGACAGCGACGAACACCATCAAGGCGCCCGTTCCTACCAAGACGGCACTGGATGCAAAGTCTTATGTCCTCATCCAGTCTTCGGCAGACGATTCGAGCTCGTATTCGTCTGTTAAGGCCGAGATGCTGAACCCTGGCACTACGCTTTGGGCGAATGCCTATGACGGCGAAGCGGTTCCCAGCAAGCGTATTGCGGCACAGGCCGGCTGGACCTATCAGTGGCTTGCGTCTGATGTGCGCGATGCCGAGGATTCCGCCTATCAGGCAATCCCGGGCCAGACCGGCCAGTCGCTGACGATCACGGATGAACTCGCATCGCAGCTTGCGGGCGAGTACATTCGCGTTAAGGTTGTCGGTGACGGTCAAGAGCTGTTCGGCCCGAGCAGCTCTTTTAAGACGCCCTCGTCTGTTGACTACAATACTCCGGGTCCTGTTGCCGCGAGCGGCCAGATCGCATTAGGCCATATCGTTCTTGCTTATAACGGTGCCGAATTTGGCGACGATTACGAGAGCGTTCCGAGTGCTAACGTTGGCGACACGATTAAGGCTGCTGCCTACTACCTTAACTACGACACGCCGACTGACCTCTACGGTTCCGACAAGGTCGATTTTTCTTGGTGGGTGGCCGATTCCGCCGACGGCTCGTTCGAGCAGGTTGCAACTGGTGACACCTATACGGTTACCAAGGAATGCGCAAACCGCTATCTTAAGGTGGTCGCAAAAGCCAAGAACGGTATCCCTGGCTCCGATAGCTGTGAGACCAAGGCAGGCCGCATTCTGCCCAAGTGCGCGACGACGCTTGATTCGGTTGCGTTTACCAACGCGAGCAAGGGCGCCAAGGACACCGGTTCTACGATTGAGGCATGTGCCTACAAGGCAGTCGATTACTCGTCTGAGCCGGTTGCCGAGGGCGTTACCTACACGTGGCGTTGGTCGTCTGTCGACCCGTCCTCCTCTGCCTTTGATGCAAAGACCGATTGGCATGTAGTCGAGGGCAAAACCGACAGCAGCTTTACGATTCCCGATGACTACGCCAAGCGCTGGGTGAGCGTGTCGGCCACTGCGGGCGATAACACCGTAGAGGCGACTACTGCTGTGGCCGTTAAGGCCGCAGGCTCGCACGAGCTGTTCCTGACGTATCTCAAAAAGATCGTCGGCGATCAGAGCGATGACGCCAAGTTTGTCTACAAGAGTGGCGAAAAGATCGGTGTTACTGCATTCGAGAAGACGTCTGCAGGAACAAAGGGTGCCGAGCTTACATCTGATCAACTGACGTATACGTGGCAGATTGCCGATAGCGCCCAAGGTCCGTTTACGACGCTGACGGATGAGAACGCGCACAGGCCGTCGTTCGTTATTTCGCAAAAGTATGTCGGCAAGTACCTCAAGTGCATCGTCGACGGTGGCTACAATACCGACTTTGCCTCCACGCGTTATGTCATCGCCAAGGGCGATGACGCCAAGGCATATACCCTGACGTCGGTTAATGTCGCCTCGAGCGGCAATCTCGCACAGGTCGGTGGAACGCTTACCCCTACCGCCAATTACATGGCGACGGGCGATTGGGGCGATTACGAGACGGCGCTCCCCGAGGGCTCCCTCGTCGATTATCGCTGGTATCTCGCCGATGACGCTGAGGGCACAAATGCCCACGAGCTGTTTGGCGTCGACGAAACGACCGGCGCAATCACGCTTCCCCCTTCGGCCGAGGGCAAATACGCCTATGTCGTGGCAAACGCCGGCAACAACGATGTCAAGAGCACCGCTTGGCTCGTTAACTCTTCCGACGAAAAGTCTCTTTCCGTTAACGTCAGGGTTGTAGGCGTAAGCAAGCACGATGCCGGTCAGCCCTATGATCTTGTGGACTGGGTGCCGTCGGCCTCGTTTGAGTGGTCGAGCACTCAAAAGATGTCTGCCTGGGACATCTTTGCCAAGGTGCTTGACGACGCCGGCTATAGCTATAGCACGGACGGCGGCGTTCCCTATTCGGTTACGAACCCCGATAAGTCCCAGACGCTCGCGATGGAGAACACGGCGTCCGGCTATAAGTACTGGCGTTTTGACATTAATGGTAAGGCTGCCAACTCTTACGCCACGGGCTACTACCCGAGCGATGGCGACACGCTCGAGCTCGTGTACGAGGATCCCACGGGCACGGTTTCCACGCAGGTTTCCGCGACGTGTTCGGTCGTCGGCACCGACGCCAAGGGTGCTCAGCAGACCTGGGCCGCCGCTCAGAACATTACGCTGAAGAAAGGCTCGACTGCGGCCGACCTCTCCGAACAGCTGTTCAAGCAGACTGGCCTTAAGGCCGACTACGACCCCGATGGCAGCTGGGGTTGGGCGCTCAACTCGATCACGTCGCCCTTCGATTCCGACCGCACGCTCGCCTATGACCCGACGACCGAAGCGTACTGGCAGCTGTTCATCAACGGCAAGTCCTCCATGGTCGGCGCCGGCGGCTACACGCTCAAGGCCGGCGACTCCGTCGTCTGGTGCTACTCGAAGTACGGCGACCCCACTCCTGCCGATCAGCTTTCTGTAAGCTGCACCGTCATCGGCCAGGATGCCTCGGGCGCTCAGCAGACGTGGGCACAGCCGACGACTGCTCTGGTGGACGAGGGCGCAACCGCCGCGGACCTTTCCGAGCAGATCTTTAAAAAGGCCGGCATTGGTGCCGAGACGGAGAAGGGTCCGTACGGCTGGTACCTCAAATCGCTGACCTCACCGTTCAACAAGAGCGTGACGCTCTCGAGCGAGAAGGTTAACGAAAGCACTTGGAAATACTGGCAGTTCTTTGTCAATGGCAAGCCGGTTGATGTTGGTGCGGGTGGCTACACGCTCAAGGCCGGTGACGAGGTCGCTTGGGTCTATGGCTTTGATGGGGCCATGCCCGGCCAGGTTTCCGTTTCGATGGAGATCATCGGCAAGAAGGACGAGAAGGCGCAGCGCTGGACCGATCCTTCGACGCAGGTATTTGTTGAGGGCACGACGATCAAGGATGCCTCTGCGGCCTACTTCGATGCCATTGGTGTCGAGTCCAAGATGTACGACCAGTTTGGTTATTGGGGCGTTCATAGTCTTGTCTCCCCACTTGATGGCACCGAGCTGTCGGGCGCTTGGTCGTTCTTTGTCAACGGTGTTCCCGGTTCTCAGCTCGATAGCGACTATGTGCTCAAGTCGGGCGACAAGATTGTCTGGGCTTATGCTGCCGGCGATACCGTTCCTAATCCCGATGAAGTCGTAGTTAATCCGAGCGCTTCGCGCCCGACCGATTGGAAGGCCGACTGGAGCGGCAATTCCAATGCGGTTGTCGAGAACGTGTCCACGCCTACGGGCGCGCTGGCAAGCTCTTGGACGTTCGATTGGAAAGCCTATTCGGGCGCCACGTATCCCAACGCGAGCGAGCCGATTGTCGTAAACGGCAACGTGTATCTCGCCGTCAATAAGCGCTTGCTTAAGATCGATACTGAGTCGGGCAAGGTCCTTGCCGAGTCGAATCTTAAGACTGCGGTCGGTTACACCTCGCGTCCGATTTATACGAATGGCTTGGTCATCGTTCCTCTCGACGGTGGCGCGGTCCAGGCTCTGACGGCTGACACGCTTACGACGGTGTGGGTTACCGACCCCGTAAGCAAAACCGCTCAGTCGAATTCTCAGCTGACGGTCGATGGCAACTACCTCTACGTGGGCACCGTTGATGTCGATTATGGAAAGGGTACGTATGACAACGGCCATCTGACGCGCATCAATATCCTGACCGGTGCTATTTCCTGGCAGCATGTCAATGCTGGCGAGGGCTATTACTGGACAGGCACTACCGTGGGCGATGACTTTGTCTTGGTTCCCACGAGCGCCGGTACCGTCGAGATGCTCAGCAAATCTTCGGGCGCTGTGCTCGGTAGCGTTTCGGTTGGGGCTCTTGTTAACTCCACCTGCTTGTTTTCCGCCGATGGCTGCCATGCCTATCTGATTTCACGTGATGGCAAGCTCCACGTGCTGGCACTGTCGGACGCAAACGCAAGGGCCTCTTCGCGCATTTCCGAAGAACGCGTCATCGATCTTGGTCTTACGGGTTGTGCCTGCATGCCCACGCTGTATGGCAATAAGCTGATTGTCGGTGGCGAGGTTTCTGGCGGTTCGGCGCTGGCGATTGTCGACCTTGATAATGACTTTGCTACGACGTTGGTTTCGTCTGCCGATGGCTCCGTGCTTCCTGCCGGTGGCATCAAGGGCGCACCGCTCGTGAGTGTCCAGGCGGATGACGCGTACGTTTATTTCACTGTCAACTATGGTGCGACTTCCGACTATGTGAGCTACACCTCGGGCGGTGGCGTGTATCGCTACAAGATGGGTGACGCGCAGGCGACCGGTGCGTTTAGCGCAGCGGGACACAACAATTACTGTGACTCGCCGATTGCCTGCGATGCCAAGGGTAACCTCTACTACATCAACGATTCCGGCACGCTTTTCAAGCTGAGTGGTGGCGTTAAGGTCTCGTTTGAGACTGGCGAGGGTTCTAAGGTCGACTTCCAGACTACGGCCGACGGCAAGTTGGTCAAGCCGGCCGATCCGACGCGCGATGGCTACACTTTCGGCGGTTGGTATACCGATGAGGCTTGCACGCAGGCGTATGACTTCAGTACGCCGGTGACGGCCGATCTGACGCTGTATGCCAAGTGGACCAAGAATGCCGTTAACCCTGGCGGCAATGGCGGTTCTGGCACTAATGGTGGCAACGGTGGCGCTGGCAACGGTTCCGGCGCTGGCGCTGGCACTGGCACTGGCACTGGCACGGGTTCCGGCTCCGGCACGAAGGGCCAGCAGGCCGGCGGCGCTATCGCCCCGGGTCAGAAGCCGGTGACCAAGACGACGGTGTCGACCAAGACCGAGACCAAGGACAACAAGTCCGACAAGAAGGACTCCGATAAGTCCGATAAGAAGGACGAGAAGAAGTCTGACAAGAAGGACAGCAAGTCCGACAAGAAGTCCGATTCCAAGTCCGATACGGGTGCTGCTTCCACGACCACTGCTAAGAAGTCCTCTAGTGCTTCCGAGCAGGAGACTGGCACCAACCCGCTCGCCATCGTTGGCATCGCCGCCGGCGTCATCGGTCTCGCCATCGTCGGCGTGTTCGTGTTCACCAAACGTCGGTAGGTGAGGGCTGTGTCCAATAAATCCAAGGACGCTGACCCCAAGCAACCAGATTCCTCGTTTATCCAGCTTGACGATGCAAAGCAAAAGGGCGCCGCTTCGGCGGCGTCCGCCCCTCGCCGCAAGGCGCTCCTCGGCGTTCTGACTGCCGCGTGCACCATTCTGATCGTCGTCTCGCTGGGTTTCGTCCATCCTTCCGCAAGCGGTGCCTGGTCTATCGACTGGATCATTCAGGCCGTGACGGGGGAGAGCGTCGTCACCAAGGACACCAAGGCGTCTGGCTCGTCTGCCGCTTCGGGCGAGGCCAGTTCCAAGGATTCCAAGTCATCGAATGACGCAAAAGATGAGTCCAAGCATTCTGATGAGTCCAAGTCCAAGGACGATTCCGAGTCTTCAAACAAGGAATCGGACAAGAACTCGGATAACAAGAAGTCCGAGGACCAGGACGGCAAGAAGTCTGGCGATAAATCCGCTGCCCAAAATACGGGAGCCGGTGATACTTCCAATGCGTCTGGCGGTGGCCAGTCGTCTGATGGAGCCTCATCCTCTAATGGTGGAAACGCCTCCTCGGGCGGCCAGAGCGGCTCGCAGGAGTCCAGCTACGTAACAGTGACGGTTTCGGTCACATCGAGCGCTGTGGGCAATCCTGTGTCTTCTGGTGGCACCTTTACCTTTAACGAAGGCGCTACCGTCTATGATGCCCTGTGCGCGCTGGGCCTTTCCGTTAACGCACATGGCTCGTCGTACGGCACGTATGTCTCCGCGATTGGTGGTTTGGCCGAGAAACAGTACGGTGGCACGAGCGGCTGGATGTACTCCGTCAACGGCACAACGCCCATGACGGCCTGCAGCAACTACGTTCTCTCCAACGGCGACAACGTGGTCTGGTATTACGTTACAGGCTAGAGGCTTCGACATAGCGCGCCAGACGGGCGGTTCGGACAGACATCCGGGCCGCCCGTTTTTCATGCGAATGGGACTGGGTCGCTGGGTCTCTCGACAAACAAAAAACGGTTGGAATGGGAATTCCAACCGGTTATACATTCAAGCAAATAGTGAATCGACTACGACCGTGCGCCCTCGAGGAAGAAGCGGCGGCTGAAGTAGTTGTACCAGGTGACGAGGAACGTGGCGATGGCCTTCATGGCCTGGTAGCCGATGCTCAAAAACGTGACGCCCACAAACATGTACAGGTCGTTGAGACCCAAACCAATCACCGACAGGATGGTGAAGATCGTGAACTCGCGCTTGCGGCTCATGCCCTCGCGGTGGTCGAACACGTACTTCATGCTGAGCCAGTAGTTGACCACGACGGACGTGATAAACGAGACCGTGGTGCTCAACAAAAAGTCGAGGTGGAACAGCTCGACGAGCGCAATGAGCATGCCCCAGTCGATGCCAAAGGAGATAAGACCTACGACAGCGAACTTGAGGAACTGCTTGGTATGAGGTTGTGCCAGTGCCTTGCGCACGTAATCACATCCAATGCGTTGATGAATCGAGCAACGAGATACTTTAGAGCTTTTGCATGGGAAACGTAAGGTCTTTGGCAAGAACTATACGAACTCGCCAAATATTCAAGAGGTAATCCGCAAACGTTGCAAATCTTCCCGTAAACGAGCAAGGCTCATGAACAACACAGCGCTCGACGCGCGTCATCCGTGGGCCCCGTAGCTACGCGGGAAAGCCGGGCTACTTGGTCTGCTCGCCCTCCAGGAAAATCTTGCGCGTTACAAAGTTGTAGACCATGACCAGCGCGGTGGCGCAAATCTTGGCGATATTGGCCTCGAGTCCCAGACCGGCGTTGAGCGCCAGCACGATACCGTCGTTGAGCGCCAAGCCGATCACGGACAGCACGACAAAGATAATGAACTCGCGGCGGCGACTCATACCCTCCTTGTGCGCAAACACGTACTTCATGCTTGCGAGGTAGTTAAAGATGAGCGAGACGATAAAGCCGCTAGTGTTGGCGATCAGGATGTTAAGGCCCAGACCGTAGTGGAGCAGATTCATGATGCCAAAGTCGATGACCGTGGCGACGACGCCGACGACGCCAAACTTCATGATCTGCGCAAGGAGCTTTTGCATGGTACCTGCCTTAGGGTGGCGCCGCAGCGCCGTGGGGATGACAAACCAAGCAAGTTTAGCCAATCCCCACGAGTGGAGCTAGGCACGCTCCTCGATAGCACCGTTTCTATATGCATCGAGCAGCTGGCGCAGGTCCTGGATTTGGCTGCGAATCTTGGCGCCGGTATCGGTATCGCTGACCATGCGGCGGCGGTCGGCCTCGTCAAAGCGGTTGGTCTCGCTTTCGATATCGATGTTGCGGGTGAGCGCTTCGGCAACGGTGGTAAAGGCCTGGTGCGACTTGAGGCGGCATCCTCGCGAGCTCGAGATGAGCGTGTAGCCGGCGATGCCCGTTTTGGGGTGGTAGGCGCGACAGAAACCGCCGTCGATGACCAGCAGCTTACCGTTGGCGCGGATGGGCTGCTCGCCCTTGGTGGTCTTGACCGGGGTGTGGCCGTTGATGATGTGCCCCGTCGGCGAGCACGCCATGGGGGTGACGCCAAACTCGCGCATGATGTCGTCGCAGACTGAGGGCGACTTGGTAAGCGTAAAGTACGGGTCCATCGGCTCGACCCACGTGCTCTTGTCGGCAATGTAGGCGCGCTCGAAGGTGCGCACCACGCGTCCGCTGGCGGGTGAGTTAAAGCCGATCCACAGGTACCACATCCAGTCGAGGGCATCGCGGTCGCCGACGCGCCAGGCGCGGCGGGCGATATGGTCGCAAAAATCAAAATAATCGCGACCGGCGTGCCAGGTACCCAGGCAGTTCATGCTGCTAAAGGTGCCGTCTTCGTTGAGCGGCACGCAGCCGTGGAAGAGCAGATTGCCGTTGGCGACCTTATACATGGAGCCGTGGGTATAGAGGAAATCGATGTGGCGATGTAGGTGATCGGCGGTGACAAACTCGGACACGAGCTTGTCGATGATGTGCTGCTCCTCGGGTGTGAGCGTGTAGGGGTCCGCCGGATCGACGGTGGGGAAGTCGTTGGTCGTGAGCGGCCATACGCTGCCGTCGGCGAGGGTGACCGTGCCGGCGTCGTGATCGACCTTGTCGAGCAGCAGGCGGTCGGCCATGTCGAACTCCGGGTGACGCTGGATAATCTGGCCCTCGAGCTTAAAGAGCAGGACGTTGATGGCTTTGATCAGCGGGCTGATGGGCTCGCCGGCGATATAGGTGGCGTCGGCGAAGGCGACAAGCTCGCGCAGCGAGATGCCATAGTCGTTTTCGAGAATCTCGTAGTTGTCGTAGCGCAGGTTGTTGCGCAGCACCGTGGCGACGCAGGCGGGCTCGCCGGCAGCGGCGCCCATCCACAGCAGGTCGTGGTTGCCCCACTGAATGTCGAGCGAATGATAGGTGAGCAGGCGGTCCATAATCTTGGCCGCGCCGCCGCCGCGGTCGAAGATGTCGCCCACCAGGTGCAGGTGGTCTACGGCGAGGCGCTTGATGAGCGAGGCGAGCGACTCGATAAAGTCGTCGGCGCTTGCGGTCTCCAAGATGGATTCGATAATGCGCTCGTGATAACGCACGCGGTAGTTGTTCTCATCCGGATGCGTGTGCAGCAGCTCGTCGATGATGTAGGCGTAATCGCGCGGGATGGCCTTACGCACTTTGGAGCGGGTATAGCGGCTCGAAAGCGAGCGGGCAACCACAATGAGTTGGTCGAGCATGATCTTGTACCAGGTGGGCGAGTCCTCGTGCCGGCTGCGGACCAGCTCGATCTTCTCGCGCGGGTAGTAGATGAGCGTGCACAGCTCGCCCTTCTCGTCAAAGGTGAGCGTGTCGCCAAAGATCTCGTCGACATGTTCGCGTACGACGCCCGAGCAGTTGTTGAGGATGTGCATGAAGGCTTCGTATTCGCCATGCAGGTCGCTCATAAAGTGCTCGGTGCCCTTGGGCAGGTTGAGGATGGCCGAGAGATTGATGATCTCGGTAAACGCGGATTGCTCGGTGGGGAACTGTCTCGACAGCAGGCGCAGATACTTGAAGTCTTGCGGATTGCGATCGAATGCGACCATGAAACACCTTCCGATAGGGCTGGTAAAACTGATAAACAGCGTAAAACGTTTATCAGTATGCGCCGCTTTTGTTTCGATTGGGGATGGGCAGCCGAATTGTTAGCCGAACGGTTTGGTAAATCGATTTAGTGGAGGTAGATATGGCGGTTGAGTGGAGACGACAGAAGGTGTTTTCTCAGATATTTATGCGTGGGGCCGGTGGAGACGATGGTGGTAAAGATGTTCGCTATTTTTGGTTCGATTTGGTAAATAGTGGACATATGTACCGTATGTAGGCTCACTGTGCGATAATTTGCGCAGCAATGAGTAAGGAGCCTCATATGAGTGATTTTGTCCTGACCTGTGAATCCGCCGCCGACCGAACCCGTGAGTTCTTTGCGTCGCGCAATATCCCTGTCGTGTGTTTTCATTACGAGATCGACGATGTTGTCTATACGGACGATCTGTATCAGTCGATTACGCCGGACGAGTTTTTTGCCCAGATTGCCGCAGGCGCCATGCCCAAGACGTCTCAGGTGAGCGTGGGCGAGTACGAGGAGTTTTGGGAGCCGTTTGTTGCCGAGGGTAAAGACGTGCTGCACCTGACGTCGTCGTCGGGTATTTCGGGCACGTATGGATCGGCCTGCGTTGCGGCGCAGATGCTCGCGGATCGCTATCCCCAGGGCGGCAAGGTGCGCGTCATCGATTCGCTGGCAGCGTCTTCGGGCTTTGGCCTGCTGGCGGAATGTGCCGCCGACGTGCGCGATAGCGGGGCTTCACTCGACGAGACGGCCGCCTGGATCGAGGAGCACAAACTCAACCTGCACCACTGGTTCTTCTCGACCGATCTGTCGAGCTACCTGCGCGGCGGTCGCATTTCGGCTGCGAGCGCAATCATCGGCACGGCGCTTAAGATTTGCCCACTTATGACGGTCGATTGCGAAGGTAAGCTGTCGCCACGTGAGAAGATTCGCACTAAGAAGCGCGCGATTTCCGAGATGGCTAAGACTATGATGGCACACGTGCAGGACGGTGCGGATTATTCGGGTAAGTGCATCATGTCGCACTCGGCGTGCCGCGAGGATGCCGAGGCAGTTGCGGCGCTGATTGAGGAACAGGTTCCGCAGCTTAAAGGCAAGATTGAGATTAATAACATCGGTACTCTGATTGGCTCGCATACCGGACCTGGTACGGTGGCGCTCTTCTTTATGGGCGACAAGCGCGTGGATTAATTTGCCCCATCACATCGCCGCATGATTGCTCAAACGAAAACGGCCCGCCTCACGTTTGTGGGGCGGGCCAAGATGTTTTGCTAGCGTTTCTTTCCGCGGAAGAAGAAGCCGTGCAGCGAGGGCTTGAGTCCACGGTTGGCGCGACGCTCCTCGATATGATCGTGGATCGAAGCAACGCGCTCGATGACTTCGTCGGGAATCGGCACGTCGGGATTCATGTTCTCGACCTGACTGACCTCGGCGGCGGCAACCTGGTCGATAATGGGTATATCGTCGTGCGAGATGACGGGCGTGGCGTCTTCCTTCATCTTGCGGTAGCGCTGCATCATGTCGGTCTGCAGCTGCTGGGCCGAAGGCGGCGTCCAAATGATGGCGTTGGCACCGGCGGCGATGGTTTCACGGATGCTCTCGGGCGTCTTGCCGCCCGGTGCGATGAGCGGCAGGTTGGGATAGTGCTCGCGCAGCTCGCGCAGGACCTGTGGCGTGTTCTTGCCGGCCGCGATGTTAAGAATCTTGGCGCCCGCGCGCACCTTTGCGTGAGCATCGTCGTCGCAACGTACGACCGTGGCGATGACGGGGATGTCGGCGATGTTGGTGATGTGCTCGACCATCTCGGCGGTGGCGGGGGAGTTGACCACACAGCCCGCCGCGCCCTGCATCTCGGAGACGGCTGCCATCTGAACGGAGCGCTTGCCGGTGGTGGTGCCACCGCCCACGCCTACGAAGACCGGGCACTCGGCGACGGTCAGCAGCGCCTGCGTAATGGCCGGCTGCGGCGTGAAGGGGTAAACGGCAAAGACGGCATCGGCATTGGAGTTGCGGATGACCGCGACGTCGGTGGTGTAGATGAGCGATTTGATACGACGGCCGAAGAGCGTGAAGCCGCTGGCCTCCTCAATCTCGTCAGGCATGCGAAGGGCCGCCTTGCGCAGGCGCCCGTCGATGGGCAGCGGCTCCATGGGAAGCAGTCCGTTGGGGGTCACGGCTACCTGGGGTTCGGTGAACTCGTCTGCGAGCTCGACCTCGGAGAAATCGACCGAGGCGACAATGTCCTCGTGAACCTCGGCGGGCACATCGATGGGGGCTTGGTCGTTTGCCGCGGCAGGCGTGTCGAAGGAGCTGGTGCCGACGAAGGCGTCGACGCGCTCATTTAGATCGTTGAGGGTATCCATGGAGGCTCGATTCTATGTGATGACGGCCGGCAGGGTGCCGGCAGCGTTGTGCTTGCTAAATCGTTTGACGAGTTGATTTTTCCCCGCCGCGTCCTCCGTTAGACCGAAGGGCGGCGAACGTGAAGGAGCTGTGGTGGCGGGGATCGAGGTGCTATCTTGAAAGTCCCGTTTAAAAGAGAGGTGACGCGGTATGGAATTTTCGGTAATGTTGGGCTCGATTGGCCTATGCGTGGGCGCAATCGTTGCCGCCGCGGTCATCTACTTTGTGGTCACGGCCATTAAGGGCAAAAGGGCCGAACGCAAGGAGCGCGCGATGCTTAAACAGCATCGCGACCAGCAGGACAAACGCGCACGGAGATAGCTTGTTGAGTTTTGGATCCGTACGCTAGCTGCGTTTTCGGATCAGGGCAATGTAGAAGCCCTCAAATTCGCGGCTGGGCGGAATGGTGAGCGTGCCGGGCAGGCCGTTGGCGATGGCCGATACCTGACCCGCGGCAATGGCCTCGGTCAGGGCGTTGGACTCGATGCGCGGCTTCTCGCCAGCTTCCTGGGCGCGGCGTGCCTCACTTTCGCTTGGCGTGCCATCGAGGGGGATGAGCTCGCAGTCCATATGCTTGTCGAGGGCCTCTTGCAGGGCGTCCTCGTTTTCCTGCGGCAAGATCGAACAAGTCGAATAGACGAGCGTGCCGCCCGGTTTGAGGGCTCCCATGGCGCGGTCCAGAAGTGCTCGCTGCGAGCGGGCGCACTTGCTCAGCAGCTGCTCGGTCAGGCTGCGCAGGCTTTTCTCGTTGCCGCTGATGACGGTGCCCGTGCCGGTGCAGGGAGCGTCGAGCAGGATGCGGTCAAAGCGGAAGAACTCGTCGAGCTCGCGTGCGTCGATGCGCATGACGGGCACGTTTTTGGCGCCCTGGCGGTGGAGGTTGGACTCAAGCTTTTCGGCGCGGGGGATGCTCATCTCGCAGGCCGTGAGGTGTGCCTGGCCCTGGGTGAGGGCGGCAATCTGCGTCGTCTTGCCACCGGGGGCCGCGCACATGTCCAGGATGTCCTCGCCTGCCTGAGCGCCCAACACCAAAGGCGGCATCATGGACGACAGACTCTGAAGATAGATTTTGCCGTCGCGGTAGATGTCGAGATCCCACAGATCGGAAACCTGGGCCTCGGGCAGGATAAAGGCGTCCGGATACCAGGTAACGGTTTGGTGCGCGATGCCGGCGGCATCGAGCGCCGCAACGATGTCCTCGGCGGTTGCCTTGAGCGTGTTGGCGCGCAGCGTGACCGGGCGTGTGGCCGCGGCGCCGAAGCCCTCGATCATAAGCTCGGCATCGGCGGGCGCATAGGCGCCGGCGACCGTGTCGACCATAAAGCGCGGCAGGTCGGCGGCGCAGGGAAGGGCGGCAAGCTGGTCGGAAAGCTCGGTGGCGGCAAACTGCCTGAGCTTGAGCTCGGCCTTGACCTGCTTTTTCTGCTTACGACGACGCGGCTTGGACATCCGTCTTTCCTTCCCATTCCATTACATGTCGAGTGTTTAGTACTGGCTCTCGTGCTTGCTGAAGAAGTCGAAGCGCGGGGGCAGCGGCTTCACGCGGTGCTCGCCGGGTTTCTCGCCCAGGCTCTCCACAAACTCGTCCGTGGAGGCGAAGATGTTATCCCAGCTAAAGAAGGCGACCGGGTCGACGTCGAAGTACTCGCAGATGAGCTCGCAGCCGGCCGGGACAATGCCGTGCATGAGCACGGTCGCCACACGCAGCTCGGTAAAGGCGTCGACGAGGGCCTGCGTCATAGCGGTATTGGCTGGCTCGCCCTCGAGCTTGTTTGCGGCCTTGGAGGCATCGCTCCAGCGCTTGTTGGCGGCGCGCAGGTAGTCGTCGCACACGGCGAGCGCGCGGTGTGTCTCGAACTTGTACATAGCCTGCTCAAAGGCAAGGACGGCCTGCTCGGCGGCCTCGACCACGGCGGCAGAGGCCGTGCCGGCGGGAATGCAGCCGTTGCGATAGGGGCTCTCGTCGCCCTCCTTGGCGGCGACGCCGTAGAAGCAGCTGCGGGCCAGGCGGTTGAAGACGCCGGTCAAAAGGGCGCTCTCCTTAAGGGCCGGATCGATAACGCGCTTGTCGTCGCAGGCACGCACCTCGTTGCCGTCTTTGTCCTTGCCGGTCACGCGCGTGTCGTATGCCTTGGGGCTAAAGCTCACCGGCTTCTCGGACAGGCCGAGCGACAGCCAGTGCGCGCGCATCTGCTCGCAGGTGTAGTGGTTGAGCAGGTCGTCTGCCGGCGGGGGAGGCGTTTGCGAGGACGAGCTCGCCTTTTTGCCCATGTAGAGCAGGTGGTAGCAGGCGCTGACGGTGCTCTGCGTAAGGTCCCAACCCAGGGCCTCCCACATGGCGGTCTGTGCGATGCAGTAGAAGTAGATGTTGTCCTGACCGATAAACTGGTAGATCTGTGCGTCGTCAGAGCACCACCAGTCGCGCCAGTCGAGCGAGCTGTGCTGGTAGGTGGGAGCGGGGACCTGCGTGGAATCGGCGGCGGGCTCGCCCATGAGGGCGGCGTCCTGGGCGGCGACACCCTCGGTCACGCCGGCGGCCTTGGCATCGCGTGCGAGCACGGTGCGAGTGTAGCTGATGGGCGCCCACAGGCTCTCGGGCCAGCACCAGCAGGTGACGTCGGAAACGCCGTCGACCTCGGGCGCCGGAACGCCCCAGTCGATGTTGCCGGTGATGCGGAAGGGCACGAGCGCCTTGCCGCTGCGGAAGCGCACGCCGCCGTTGGCGAGCACCGCGTGGGCGTCGTCGCGCTCCTTCCAGCTGGGGAAGGTGACGGTAAAGCTGCTCTTGTTGCCCTCGGGCTCCAGCACGGTGTGCTCGGGCAGCTGGTCCTCGACGGCGTCGAAAGCCTCGCGGAACTTGTTCTGAATGTAGAGCTGAGCCGGCAGCAGCCACTCCTCCATGGTCTTGGAGACCACGGAGCGAACCTGCGGGTTCTGGGCGAGCTTGGCGGTGTAGGTCTTCATAAAGTCGAGGTAGGCGGGCAGGTCGAAGTAGAGGTTGTCGACCGGGCGCAGCTCGGGCACCTCGCCGGTGAGCTGGCTCTTGGGCGCGATGAGCTCTTCGGGCTCAAACTGGTGACCCAGGTCGCACTCGTCGGCGTACGCCTTCTCGGACTTGCAGCCTTGGATGGGGCAGCGGCCGATGACCTGGCGGCCGTTGAGGAATGTGCCGGCCTTGGCGTCGTAGAACTGCAGCGTGGAGCGCTTGGAGATGGTGCCCTGCTCGTGCAGGCGCTCGATAATCTCGGCAGTCACCTCGTTGTGGATCTGGGCCGCCGGCTCAAGGCCCGAGCCGCCGTAGATATCGCAGCTGATGTTGTAGTTGTTGAGGGTCGCGGCCTGGCGGGAGTGATTGGACTCGACATATTCGCCGATGGACTTGTCGTAGCCTTCGTTCTCCTTGAGCTTGCGGTAGCTCTCCATGATGGGCGAGCCGTAGCAGTCGGTGCCCGAGGTGAAGATGACGTTCTCGCGGCCCAGACGGTCGCGCAGGAAGCGGGCGAAGAAGTCGGCCGGGACAAAGACGCCACCAACGTGGCCAAAGTGAAGGCCCTTGTTGCCGTAGGGCTCGCCGGCGGTAACGATGGCGCGGCGAGGCCAGCTGGGACGGTCGTTCATGGAGTATTTGGATGCCATGGGACTCCTTCGCATATGGTGAGAGCGCGGCCGGGCGCAAGGCCTGGCGACGCGGTGGTCAATTCGTGCATATCGTTCGACATTATCGCACATGCGGACGGGTACGTGGCAGGGGCGCTATCCTAAGATGCTATGAATGAGATTTCCAACATACATGCGTTTGAGGACGAGGATTTTCTGCACGCCTGCTTTGTGTGGGGGATGGCAGTGCTTGGCGCATTTGTCGTGTGCCTGGTGCCGGTGTTTATGCTGCTGGGCGGGCCTGCAGACTTGGATGCTGCTGACGCGGGCGGCTGGACGGCGGTCTTGGGCTGGATAGTCGGCTTGGCGGTCGTTTCTGCTGCGTCGTTTGGTGTCCATGAGCTGGTGCACGCGGTGTTCTTTAAGCTGTTTGCGCCTGCTGGTGCTCGGGTGACCTTCGGAGCAAATCTCGAAACCTGCATGATTTACGCCTGCGCCGAGGGCGTGGTGTATTCACGCCGGCGGTATATGGCGATTTGCCTGGCGCCGACGGTTGTTTTGACGGCGGCGTTTGCCTTGGGCTTTGCGTTTTCGGGCTATCCGCTTCTGTGTTACCTGGCGGCTGGTCTGCACTTGTCGGGCTGTGTGGGCGACTGGTATTACGTGCGGACCATCCTGCTCGACCGTCGCATTGCCGCCTGCGAGGATACGTCCTTTGGCGTGCGCTTTTTCGCAAGGTAGTCTTTTTGGGATGATTTTTCTGGGACGGGGATTAAAAAATCTTTGCGGGGGAGGAGATCTTGATGAAGCCGTTGTTGTTGCACGCTTGCTGTGCGCCGTGCTCGCTTGAGCCGGTTCGCCTGCTGCGCGAGGAGGGGTTTGAGCCCACGATTTGCTGGACCAACCCCAATATTCAGCCGCGCGATGAATGGCAGCGCCGCCTGGACGAGCTGCGCCGGTGGTGTGCCGACGGCGGCATCGAGCTCATTGAGGCAAGCGAGGATCGCGAGCGCTGGGAGGCCGGCGTGGCCCCGCTGGGTGCCGATCGGCCCCGTCGCTGTCGCGCGTGCTATGCCCTGCGTCTGGCCGAGGCGTGCCGCGTGGCCCAGGAGCACGGGTTTGAGTTTGTGGGCACGACGCTCGCCGTCTCGCCGTATCAGCTGTTCGATACCTGTAATGACGTGCTTGAGCGCTTGGCAGCGGCACATGGGCTCACCCCGGTCATTCGCGATTTTCGCCCGTATTACCCCGAGGCCACGCGTCGTTCGCGCGAGCTGGGCATGTATCGGCAGAATTATTGCGGCTGCCGTTTTTCGGCCGTCGAGGCGGCCATGGACCGCGCCCGCATCCGCGATGAGCGTAAAGCCGCCAAAAAGTAGTTCATTTGGGACGTTAGCCTGCTAGGATGTAGAGCGGACTTTAGCTATATAAGGAGAATCCGACGTGTCTATGCGTACCGATGATTTTGACTATAACCTTCCTGAGGAACTGATTGCCCAGGCTCCTGCCGAGCCGCGTGACTCCTGCCGCCTGCTGGTGGTGGATCGCAAAGGCTCCCAGGCAGGAACGCCGCTGGAGCATGGCGGCACCGTCGAGCACCGCATCTTCCGCGACATCATCGACTATATCGAGCCGGGCGATGTGCTCGTCATCAACAAGACGCGCGTGATGCCGGCCCGCCTGATCGGTCGCAAGGCAGGCTCGGGCGGCGTGGTCGAGACGCTGCTACTCAAGCGCCGCGAGGACGTTGACCCGCTGGGCCACGTTTGGGAGTGCCTGGTCAAGCCGGGTAAGCGCCTGAAGCCCGGTGCTCAGATTGAGTATCGCGCCGGTGGCGCCCATGCGCCCGAGGGCGCGCCCGTGGTGCTGACGGCCGAGGTCGTCGACTTTGTCACCGATAGCCGCGGCGGCCGTCTGGTGCGCTTTGAGCCGGCCGGTTGCAATGCCGCCGGCGAGCCGCGCACGCTCGACGAGGCCATTCACGCCGCCGGTCACGTGCCGCTGCCGCCCTACATTACCGATTACGAAGGCGATCCCGAGAAGTACCAGACCGTCTATGCCATGAAGGAGGAGCACTCGGCTGCCGCTCCCACGGCGGGTCTGCACTTTACGCCCGAGCTCATGGCTGCCATTGAGGCCAAGGGTGCCAAGTTTGCCGCCGTCGAACTCGAGGTAGGTATCGATACCTTCCGTCTGGTGGAGGAGGACGACCCTACGCAGCACGTCATGCACACCGAGCGCTACCACGTATCGCAGGAGGTCGTCGACGCCGTGCATAAGGCGAAGGCCGAGGGGCACCGCGTGATCGCCGTTGGTACCACCGCAGTACGCTCGCTCGAGAGCGCGTTTGACGCTGGGGCGCCGGTGTCCGACCCGGCCGTGACGGCGCGCTATTTTGAGGGCCGCGAGGACGGCGCCGACAGGCTCGGCCGCGGTGACATCGTGGTGCGCGAGAACGCGACGACGCAGCTCTACCTCATGCCCGGCTCGACCTATCACGTGGTCGACGCGCTGATCACCAACTTCCACGTGCCGCGTTCCACGCTCATGATGCTCGTGAGCGCGCTGGCCACCCGCGACCAGATCATGGATGCCTACGCCGCCGCCATCGAGGAGCGCTACCGCTTCTTCAGCTTTGGCGACGCGATGCTCATTTGTTAGTTACGCGGTTCTACGAACCGCGTAATGGCTCGACGCTGCAAACCCGCCAGAGCGGCAATCTGCCTTTCAACTTCGGCGGCATGACCAGAAGGTCAATACCGCCTCGTTTCAAGGCACCTTGCTCGCTCTGGCGGGTTTTCGCTGACTTTGCCAAGGCATCGGCAGGTACTCATTGGGGACGTGCTTAAATGAGTGCCTGCAGAATGAGAGTGGATAATCTCCCGTTTTTGGCCTGCTTGGGGGCTCAAAGTGGGAGATTATCCACTCTCGTCATTGGGCTAGTCGTTGGGGACGTTCTTGTTTGACTAGTCGTTTAAGAACGTCCCCAATGACTACTTGCTCGCGAACAGCCAGACTAGGATGATCACCAGGATTGCGGCGACGATGCAGACGATGGCGCCGGTGAATTTGATGCGTGAGTCGCGGGTACGCTCGCGCACCGCGTCCTCGGTGGCCTCGAGCTGGGCGACTTCTCGCTCGGTCTCGGTGTGTTCGGCTTTGTCTCGGGCCAAGGATCCTGCAAGCGACTCAGTGATCTCTGGGTGGTCGTGCACCTCGGTCGCCTGTTCGATGATCGACTGCGCATGTGCGGCATCTGTTTGGGCGTTGGCGATGGTCTGCTCCTGGTCGCGGCGTGCCTTGTCCTCGGCAGCGATCTTCTCGCGCAGTTCGCGCTGACGAGTCGCGGCGGCGGTCTTCGCCGTCTGCAGCTCGTCGCGCGCGGCATCGGCTTCGGTCGTCACGGCTTGGTGCGCGCGTTTTGCGTCGGCGATAGGGGCTTGAGCCTGCTCGACGGCCTGCTCGGCTGCGGCAAGCGAGTGCTCAAGGTCGGCGGTGATGCGCGGGACATCTTCTTCGGCTTTACGCAGGGCATCTGCCGTGTCGGAAATCTGCATCGAGAGCTCGCTGGTGCGCACCGTATAGTTGGCGGGATTTGCCGAGGGATTGCGTTGCAGCTCGGCATACTCATGGCGCAGCGTCTCGAGCTGGGCGCGCGTGGCGTCGACGGTTTGTTGTGCGGCCGCAATGCCGGCGTCTCGCTCGGCCTTCACCTTGTCGCGGATGCGCTTGGAATCCTCAAGACGTCGAACGAGGCGGTTGCCGGTCTCGCGAGAGCTCGCCTCGCGGGCCTCCACGGCGTCGAGCGCGGCCTTCAGGCGGAGCTCAGTCGCGTCATCCTCTGTCTTCATTTGTTCGAGCTGACCCTTGAGCTCTGTCGCTTTGGCGGCGTGGGCATCACGGTCAATCTCGGCTGCCGCAGCGGTCTTTTGCGCTGTGGCGATCGCCTGACGCTGGTCGGCGACGATCTGGTCGTAGCGGCCTGCGATATCCTGGCGCGTCTCGAGTTCCTCGGCCTGATCGGCAATGCGCTGCTCAAGTTCGGCCAGGCGGGCGCGGGCATCGGCAAGTGCCTTTTTCGCGGCGTTCATCTCGCGCATGGCCGAGGCGCCCTGGGCGATAAAGGTGCCCACGGCGTTCGCAGTGTTCGAGACAGCGGTCCCCAGATCGCGGCTCGCGGCGGAGGAGTGCGGGGCGGTCGGGCGAGCGGTGTCGGCAGCGTCCGCATCGGCAGCCTGCGGCACGGCGATATTGCCGGTACCGCCCTCGATCACAGAAAAGCCTGCTGCGTGCGGGTCGACCGCATCGGCGCCAATCGTGGGATGCTCGAGCTGCAGAAACGAGGGCATGGTGCTGCCCTGGTCGGCAACCGGAGTCTCGCCGGGTACAAAGGTCGAGGCCGCCTCGGCGGCCTCCTCTTCCTCGGCGTCAACGTCAGCGTCGGCCACGGCGTCTTTCATCGCTTTGACGGCATCCATCATGGAGTCCATGACGGCGTCGAGCTCTTCTTCCGAAGAAACCTCGATAGGGCCCGCAGCTTGCGGAGCAGCATCCTGTACGGGGTGGTCGTCCTGAGCGGGCGCATCGTCGTTTTGCTCGCCTGCATCTTCGGCGCCGGTGGTTTCCGCCGTAGCGCTTTCGTCTAAGATGGGGTCGTCGAGGCCAATATCATCGCAGGTCACAGCGTCAGCATCTGCAGTGACGTCTGCGGAATCATCAATATGCTGTTGAGTCTGGGGGTCCAGCTCGTCTGTCATAGGCATGTGCTCCTCATCGTTGTTTGTCACCCTATGATAAAGTCTCGCGCCGACATCCCGCGCACTGCAGCAAAGTTTCAAAACGTGTTCGATGGCTCGCGTCGATAGCAAAAACTCGGCCACTTTATCCAGTTTGTACTTGACATTCCCTTCGCCGAAAGACGTTGCGCCGTTCGCCTGCCATGGGCTTTATTTTTCACTTGAACCCGCTAAAGTTGCATTTCAGCTTTTGGCGCGTGAAGTTGGATGCGCGCAGTCGACGGGCAGGCCCGTCGCGATTTGAAAGGACTTTATATGGGACTTTTCACTGGTAAGACCGTGATCGTTACCGGCGGCGGCAAGGCCACGCTTAAGGACGGCTCCGCTGGCTCCATCGGCTACGGCATCGATATCGCATTTGCCAAGGAGGGCGCGAACCTTGTCATCACTGGCCGCAACGTCGCCAAGCTCGAGGCCGCCAAGGAGTCTCTCGAGGCCGAGTACGGTGTCAAGGTTCTGCCTGTTCAGGCCGATGTCTCGGCTGGTCAGGACAACGAGGCCGTCGTCCAGAACGTCATCGACAAGGCTATTGAGGAGTTCGGCCGCATCGACGCCGTCGTCAACAATGCTCAGGCCAGCGCCTCGGGCGTGACCATTGCCGATCACACCATGGACCAGTTCAACCTCGCCATTTACTCCGGTCTGTATGCCACCTACCTGTACATGCAGAAGGCCTACCCGCACCTGAAGGAGACCAAGGGCTCCGTGGTCAACTTTGCTTCGGGCGCCGGCCTGTTTGGCAACTATGGCCAGTGCAGCTACGCCGCTGCCAAGGAGGGCATCCGCGGTCTGACCCGCGTCGCTGCCAACGAGTGGGGCAAGGACGGCATCAACGTCAATATCGTTTGCCCGCTTGCTTGGACCGCCGCGCTCGAGAACTTCCAGGATGCCTATCCCGAGGCGTTCAAGGCCAACGTCCACATGCCGCCGGCGGGTCACTACGGCGACGTCGAGAAGGAAATCGGCCGCGTTGTCGTTCAGCTCTGCGGTCCCGACTTTAAGTATATGAACGGCGAGACCGTCACCCTCGAGGGTGGCATGGGCCAGCGTCCGTAATTGTTACGGCGTTTTACCAAACGCCGTAACGGGCCGACGCTGCGCGGTCACCAGGGCGACAACTTGTCATTCAAAGAGGGCGGCATGACCAGAAGGTCAATGCCGTCCTCTTTTCATGCCAATTTGTTCGCTCTGGCGACCGCTCGCTGACATTTCCAAGACATCGGCGTTGCCAAGACATCGGCGTTGCCAAAACATCGGCGTTGGCGTGGCTGGTAAATAGCTCCACTCATTGGGGACGTACTTAAATGAGTACCCGCCGCATGAGAGTGGATAATCTCCCGTTTTTGGTTTGTGTTTCGGGCCAAAGTGGGAGATTATCCACTCTCGTGAGGTAAGCGTCCGAAAATCCACGCTCGTTTGCTGTCCCCTTTGCACCAGTTTCTGTCGAGTCGGTGCTTCTTGCGGGTTGCCCGTATAATGGTTTGCGTATGAACCGCAACCAAGGAGTTCCAGTTTATGGACCAGAACCTTTTTAAATTCGACCTGATCGCCGAGGACCCGACGACGCACGCGCGTGCCGGCGTACTGCACACCCCGCACGGCGACATCGAGACGCCGATTTTTATGCCCGTGGGCACCAAGGCAAACGTCAAGGGCATTCCTACCGAGACTGTCAAGAAGCTCGGCGCCCAGATCGTGCTCGCCAATACCTATCATCTGTCCATGCGTCCCGGCGAGGACACCATCGCCGAGCTGGGCGGCCTGCACAAGTTCATGAACTGGCACGGCCCCATCCTCACCGACTCGGGCGGTTTCCAGGTCTTCAGCCACAACGATGCCGTCAAGCTCACCGACGAGGGCGTGCGCTTTATCGTCAACGATTACGACGGCCGCCACGTGTTTTGGACGCCCGAGGACAACATGGAAATCGCCATGAAACTCGGCTCCGATATCTGCATGCAGCTCGACCAGTGCCCGGGCTATCCCGCCACGCGCGCCTACGTTGAGCGCGCCGTTGAGCTGTCGAGCATGTGGGCCGAGCGCTGCTATAAGGCGCATACCCGCGATGACCAGGCGCTCTTTGGCATCGTTCAGGGCGGCATGCACCTGGATCTGCGCCTGCGTTCGCTGCGCCATCTGGAGGAGTGCGGCGACTTCCCGGGCTATGGTATCGGTGGCTATTCGGTGGGCGAGGATCACGAGACCATGTTCGAGACCCTGGCGCCGCTCGTGAGCGAGTACATGCCCAAGCATAAGCCGCGCTACCTGATGGGTGTCGGCAACCCCACCACGCTCGTACGCGGCGTGGGCGTGGGCATCGACATGTTCGACTGTGTGCTGCCGACGCGCACCGGTCGCATGGGTACGGCGTTCTCCAGTGAAGGTCGCCTTAACTTCCGTAACGCGCGCTTTGCGCACGACGGCGGCCCCATCGACCCCACCTGCACCTGCCCGGTATGCACGGGCGGCTACAGCCGCGCGCTCATCCGTCACATGGTCACGCAGAAGGAGATGCTCGGCGGCATTCTGCTGTCGATGCACAACATCTACTACCTGCTCAACCTGATGCAGCGCGCCCGCCAGGCCATTATCGAGGGCCGCTACGGCGCGTTTGTGAGCGACTGGATGAACAGCCCTGCGGCGGTGGACTACTAAGAGCGACAGACACGCTTGCAGAGCGTGGGCACGGCAATGGTCGAGCGCCAGCCGGTCGTCACATTCGCTGACACCGGTTGCGCGACCGCTGACCGATAGCTTGCAAGTGCTTGATGCATCGTGGGTACCATACCGAATAGTTGATGTTCGGGCGGGTGTTTGACGCATGGCGTCGACCCCGCCCGCTTTTCTTTTTCTCGATAGGAGTACCCATGATTAAGAATGAGAACGTCGAGGGCGAGCCTGCCTACGACGAGACGTACCGCCGCGGCCCCGTGGTCATGCGCGGCCCCATGATTCCCAAGGACAACACCTACGCCAACCTGCTGGCGCCCGAGGACTCGACCGACTGGTTGCACACCGACCCCTGGCGCGTGCTGCGCATTCAGGCAGAGTTCGTTGATGGTTTTGGCGCACTTGCCGAGCTTGGTCCTGCAGTGACCATCTTCGGCAGTGCTCGCACGCCCAAGACCGATCCGCTCTACAAGGCGGCACGCGCCGTTGGCCGCAAGATCGCCCAGCGCGGCGTGGCGGTTATCACCGGCGGTGGTCCCGGCGTCATGGAGGCGGCCAACAGGGGAGCGGCGAGCGCCAACGGCAAGTCGGTCGGCTTGGGTATCGAGCTTCCGCACGAGCACGGGCTCAACAAATATGTGAACCTTGGCATGGACTTCCGTTACTTCTTTGTGCGCAAGACCATGTTCGTCAAATACAGCTCGGGCGCTATCGTGTTTCCCGGTGGCTTTGGTACGCTCGACGAGATGTTCGAGGTGCTCACGCTGGTGCAGACGCACAAGGTCAAGCGCATGCCGCTCGTGCTGGTGGGCAGCGAGTACTGGCAGGGCCTGTTCGACTGGCTCAACGGTCCGGTGATGGACGCCGGCATGATCAGTCCGCTCGATCCGGATCTGGTACACATTACCGACGACCTCAACGAGGCCGTTGACATTGCGCTCAGCGGGCTGATGTAGATCAATCGTGCCTACGCGACATGAATACGCATGGCAATCTGATGTTATCTAACATCAGATTGCCATTTATATTGGGTATACTGGTGTAAAAGACGAGGGCGAGGAGGTCGCAAATGTCTACTGCAACGGTTAAGCCTACGACGGTTCGCATCGAAGAGGGGCTCAAGGAACAGGCGACTGAGTTCTTGGATACGGTTGGTCTGAGTCTCAATTCGTATCTCAACCTTGCTGTTCGGCAGCTGGTAAATCAACGAAAGATTCCTTTTGAGATCGTAGGAAGGGCGGAGGTGCCCAACGAGGCAACGAGGCGTGCCATGGTGATCGCCGAAGCTCATGAGTTGGGGATTCTGCCGGACGACAGCCCGTCATTCAATAACGCTGATGAGCTTATATCATTCCTCGATGAGGACTAGCGATGTTTGAGATTAAGGTCGAGGCTCAGTTTAAGGCGGATTACAAACGGACGATGCGCATCCATCCGTAGCTAAAAACCGAGTTTAAGGCGGCGGTCGCAGAGCTTGCGGCTCACGGCTCGCTTCCCGCGGAATATGGTGCCCACGAGCTTTCAAACCCGGGCGGCAACTACAACGGCCACATCGATTTCCATCTATCCGATGGCTTGGTCGATGTGGTCGTTCTCTACTTGCCGCATAAGACTAATCCTGTGATCCGGCTGGTCAGAATGGGCTCGCATGAGGAACTATTCCAGGGCCCGCAGGGCTGATTGCCGATTTCTAAGTTGCGGTGGAATAGGGATTGATTGACGGCTAATAAGTCAAAAACAGTCCCTATTTAACCGCAACTGCTGGGGGTACCCCGTTCGTCGCCGCGGCCTCCGGTTCCACTTTTCGCTGAATTTCGCTCAAAAGCTCGGCTGCGACTTCGCTGCTTTTGAAACGAATGCTGCAGTCTTCTTTCTTTGGGAAAGCCAGCAACGGAATAGCTCCATACCAGACAGTTTCCTCGTCAATCACTGATGCGCACAGGCGTCCTTCGGCTTTGATGAGATAGTTGACGTTCATCTCGGCAAAAATCGCTTTCACGTCATCGCGTGGAGTTGAAGCAATAGAAATCTCAAGGGCAATTCCACGGGTAGCGGCATCCGCGAGTGCAGCGGCGAGCTTTTCAAGGCATGCGGCGGACGCGTAGGGTGCGGCAATAAAAATGCTTTTCGATGCGTTCTCGATGTCATTCACTAAAGCCTCCACGGCTCTTGCCGACCTAACGAGGATATTTCGATCGTCCTGTCTGTTGTCGTTTGCCGCAAAGACTTCATACCCCAGCTTGGCGTAGGTCTTGAGCCTCTTTTGGTACATGCGCGCGAACATGGGTATCGACAGGTCAACATAGTCGAATATCTCAACCCGCTGTTTGCCCTCGTGGCTTCTGTGTAGCCTACCTGCCTGCTGCGTTATGCTGCCGTCCCAAGATATTGGAGTGGCAATGAGCAAAGTGTCAAGGTAAGACAGGTCGAAGCCCTCGCCCAGAAGACTTTCAGTTGCGACGATGATTCGATGCTCATGCTCAAAGCTGGGAAGACTCTTCAGTATTGCTTTTCTTTCTTTGGCGTCGATTTCTCCGGTTAAGAGTATGGGTTCGTGTCCACGGCTTTGAAGTAGCCTGCATAGCTCTTCGGCATGCTTTTTTCTTTTAGATAGCACAAGCGGATGCCGGCCGTTTGATGCGGCCTCGAGGGCGTCCTCGATAATTGCTTCGTTTCTCGCGGCGTGTACACACAGGAGATCGAGAATTTGGTTAAAGGATGCTCCTGGTTCGTAGGTGGGTAATCGAATTCCGGTGAAACGCGGTCTAACAATGCGCTGAATCCCCTGCTGGATTGCTTGCGTTTTTGGATCGACGGCATAGCGAACCGGGCCGCAGAGCATCGAGAGTGCCCGCGTGAGTCCGTCCGAACGCTCGGGCGTTGCGGAAAGGCCATATACATATTTGGCAGGAGCGGACTTGAGGACAAGCTCAAGCTGTGGCGCGGCCGCATGGTGGCATTCGTCACAGATGATGAGACTGTAATCGCGAACGAACTCCTTGGCTAATGACTCGCCGGTTTGGGGATCCTTGCCGGATAGCGACTGGAATGAAGCAATGTCGATGAGACGGCTTATGGCGGTCTTGCCTCCTCCGATTTGCCCAATGAGCGGAGGCTGTCTTTTGCTGATTCGTCCCTTTGGGGTTCGGACGGGCTCTCTGTTGTCCGTGATGTCGAGAAATCGTTCGAGTTGGGATTTCCATTGGGCAATGAGCGCAGTTTTAGGAACGATGACGAGCGTTGGAAGACCAATGGCAGCAATAAGATAAGCTCCGATGACGGTTTTGCCGAACCCCGTCGGTGCGGACATGATCCCGTCTTCATAGCCGAGCATCTGTTCAGCGACAATTTGCTGTTCAGGGCGAAGAGTCCCTTTAAATGCCATCACAATTGGATTGCTCGACTTGCGTTTGTCTGAATAGTGGGCAGAAACGCCGGCTTCTTGAAGCAGCCGCTCAAGTTGAACCTTGCAGCCTCTGGGAATCGCGACGTAGCCATCTCTAAGTTCGCTGAGGTCTATGAACCGCGGTTTGCCGAATACCGATTGATGCATAGATTGTGCGCGGAAGAATTCTGGGTTGGCAAATGTTGCAAGCCTGCGGACTTCCATTTGAGCTGCGGGACTCAGAGATTTTTCGGGGATATAGAGCATATCGGCCTGCGTGACGGACAGCGATGACGGGAAGTCCCGCGGTGTGAGCGGAAGCCGCTTTCGCAGTCTCTGGGAATGTGGAACACCGGTGTTTGCCGCCGCAACAGCTGCTATTCCATGTGACCTATTTTCGATGCTCTCGATCAGATTTTGCACCGTCACGCGCGGGATTAACTGGATTTGCGAAAGGTAAAGCCATTGATCGGGAAAGGGCTCAAATTGCTCGTCAACAAATACGCTGTTCCCTTTTCGCTGCGCTTTTCCTTGAAAAGGCAGCGCTATGAGATTTCCAAAGCCGCCCTCAGGAATGGTGGACTGCGCGGGCAGCATTCGGTCAAATGCTTTGAAGGTGATTGTCTTGTTCAGTATCGCCGCTTCGGTGATAAGGCCGCTTCCAAAATCTCGTGCGGTCTTTGCGCTGACGAGCTCTAGGAAGAAAAACCAGACATGTGCGCCGTCGCCCGATCTCGATCGCTCGACTGCGACATCGATTCCGTGGCTTTTTGCGACATGTCGAATGGCATTCGTCGCTTCTTTCCAATCGGCTCCGTCAAAATCGATGACCAGGACTTTCGTGTTACTGTCTTTATCGAGCACATATTGGCCTATAACGTCTCGAAGCCTATCGTCATTGCCTCTGAAATGGGCGATGATCGCGGCATCGCTCAACTCGGGGAAGACGCGGCTGCTGCATTCCGTGCATTTGACTCTCTGGTGGCTTGCTTTGGGGCAAATGCCTGACTTCCACTCATTTGCGCAGGCGGGCGTATAGCCAATTCCTCCGTCTTTTCTGCGGTACCCATGAGCGTAGACATCTTTGCGGCCAGAAAAGAGATTGCGGAAGAGCTCGAGTTTGTCGCGCGCTGGGCTTGCGCTGGTGACGATATCTTCGATCTGCGCCCGTCTATCGAAAGAATCGCCAGCTTTCTCCCATTCTTCCAGCGTTGTATAACGGATGTCTGGACCGCTGCTGCAGATAACGATTTGCTTGCGCGGATCCGAAGCGTGGACGACCGTTTTATTGAATTTGAATAAGGCGCTCCCGAAAAGGGCGTATTGATGCGTGCCGTTGCTCATTTGAAAGCCATTCTTATCAGCGTTCATTGGGATGAGGGTACGTCATTTCAGCTTTATGAGATACGCGACTTCGATTTTGGTTCGGTAATAGTGGGGTACCGATCCGTGAGTGGCAATCAGCCGGTGCCAAAACGTGCGGCGGCTGTTGTTAAAGGTTTTTGACGGCTATGGGGCGGGTTGGCGGCGTGGGGAGGGGTTTTCGAATGACCCCGTGGTCAAATAACGTCAAATGTGAGTACTGCTGTTAATGTAGTCTCATAACATTTGGTAAGAATAGAATACCAATTCGACATTATTCTATATATCTAACCCATCAAACACGGCATTTTGAGCCTTGGCAAGGCGTGAAATTAATCGAAACGATCGATTCCGGCGAGATTTTGCTGCTACTAATTTGGTGGCAGTACTCATATTTGCCATTTTTTGTCCAGTGGGTACCGCGAGGGGGTCTGTTCGACTGGCTCAACGGCCCGGTGATGGATGTCGGTATGATCAGCCCGCTCGATCCGGATCTGGTACACATTACTGACGACTTCAACGAGGCCGTCGACATTGCGCTCGGCGGGTTGATGTAGGGTAGGTAAAATGGGACGGGGCTAAAAAGACTGGTCTGAAACGTTTGATATCAGTCTTTTTAGCCCCGTCCCAAATGAACTGCTTCTAAGTTGCGGTGGAATAGGGATTGATTTGCGGCTGGTAAGCCAAAAACAGTCCCTATTTCACCGCAACTGATATGGGTGTCCCTAGCGAGTTGGCTGGTAGCGGGGGCAGTAGCTGATGGCGATGGCGTCGACGCCTACGTGGGTGGCGATGGTGCAGCCGATGGGGCCGGTGCCGGCGTCTACGTAGTTCTGGCCTGTGAGCGCTTGGTAGACGAGCTCCTGCTCCTCGGCGGCGCCGGTCGTGAGCACGCGCACACTGGAGCCCGGATGCTCGGTCAAAAATGCGAGGCAATCGGCCATGGTGTTGGTGACGATGCGTTTGGCGCCGCGGCCCTTTTTGATGGCCTTGATCTCGCCCGATTGCCACTCCGGCGAAACGGCCAGGCGAATGTTGAGCATCTGCGTGAGCTGACCGGCGAGTTTGGGCGCACGGCCGTTCTTGACCAGGTTCTCGAGCGTGCGGGGAATCAGCAACAGGTGGGCGTCGGGCAGCGTCGCGCGGATCTGCGCCTCGGTCTCGTCCAGGCTGCGGCCGTCTTCGCGCATGGCCAGCGCATACTCCACCAGCAGGCCCTCGGCGCCCGAGCCGGTGCGCGAATCGATGCAGCGCACGTCGAGCTCGTGGGTCTCGGCGACCAGGCATGCGTTGGAATAGCAGGCGGACCACTCGCTGCACAGCGAGATAAAGATCGCGCTGTCGTGGCCATCGGCGCGCACGCGGTCAAACAGCGCCTTGAACTCGCCGGCGCTCGGCTGCGAGGTGTGCGGCAGCTGCTCAGAGCCGGCCATGCGCGCGACGTATTCCTCGGCAGTAATCTGCACCTGGTCGAGCAGGTCCTCGCCCTCGATAATCACATGCAGCGGAATCACGTAAATACCGAGCTCTTGGGCGCGGGCGGGGGAGATGTCCGACGTGGAGTCGGTTATGATGGCAAAAGACATAATTGCACCTTTCGATGGGGCGCCACGGCGCCGCCGATTGAGAGCAAAGTGCGACAAGTATAGTGGAGTTGCTCTACATTGCTAGGTTCAATTGTTGAATAGTCAACAGTTTGAAGTGGTGGTGTAGAAATCATCAACTGGGGAAGAGGGGTGCCGATGGCGGCGCTGGAGATATGCAAGCGGCCGGTTGTGCTGTTCGATTTTGACGGCACGGTGGCCGATACGGGTCGGGCGGTGATGACCTCGACGCGCAAGGCGCTGACTGCGCGCGGGTTTTCGGAGGCGCAGATGGGTGACCTGCGCCGCATGATCGGGCCTCCGCTGTGGAAGAGCTTCCACGACTTTTACGGCTTCTCCCGTGAGGAATCGTTCGTGGTGGCAGATGAGTACCGTGCCTTTTTTGACGAGCTGGGACCGGATGAGTATCCCGTGTTTGATGGGATCCCCGATCTGCTGAATGGCCTTGTCGCGCAGGGACACCACTTGGCCGTGGCGACCTCTCGTATGGAGGCAAAGTGCATTGACATGGTGGGCGAGCTGGGGCTTTCTCAGTTCGAAGCCGTGGTCGGCATGAATCCGCCGCAGGGACGCGAGACCAAGGCCGATTCGGTCCGCGATGCCCTGGCGGCGCTCGGCGCGACGGCCGACGATGCCGTGATGATCGGCGATCGCTTTAACGATGTGGAGGGCGCGCACGCAATGGGCGTGCCGTGCATCGGCATCTATTCGGGCGCGGCGGCGCCGGGCGAGCACGAGGCGGCGGGTGCCGATGCGGTGGTGCACTCGGTGGCCGAGCTTGCTAAACTTTTCGCTATCTAATGACGTAATGTGAGGGGCGAGCGCGCTCGCCGCTCATTGGTAAGGAGGTCGTCCATGAATCAGGTGGAGCAGAGCGTTGCCGAATATGTCGACGAGGTCTGGGAAGATGTCGTCGCCGATATCGAGCAGCTGGTGAGCTATCCGTCTGTGGCCGTTTCTGCCGATGCAGAGCCCGGCGCGCCGTTTGGCCGCCCGGTCCGTGACGCGCTCGACTGTGCGCTCGGCATCGCGCAGAAGCTCGGCTATCAGACGAGCGACGACGAGGGCTATGTGGGCATTGCCGATATTCCTGGCCGCGGCGACAAGCAGCTCGCGACCATCTGCCACGTGGACGTGGTGCCCGCCGGCCCGGGCTGGAACACCGACCCGTTTGCGATGGAGCGTCGCGAGGGCTGGCTGCTCGGCCGCGGCGTTATCGACGACAAGGGTCCGGCGGTGCTGTCGCTCTACGCCGGCGCCTATCTGCTCAAGCACGGCATTGTTCCGCGCTACACCTTCCGCGCACTGCTGGGCTGCGATGAGGAAGTGGGCATGTCCGACGTTCACCATTATCTGGAGAACCACGCAGACCCCGACTTTCTGTTTACGCCCGATGCCGAGTTCCCGGTCTGCAATGCCGAGAAGGGCCAGTTTGGGGCGACATTTGTGAGCTCCAAGATCGACGGCGGCCGTATTGTGTCCTGGAGCGGTGCCGAGGCGAGCAACGCCATTCCGTCGCAGTCTATCTGCGAGCTTGCGATTGACGCCGATGAGCTGCCGGCACCGGTCGAGAACGCCGACCGCCTGGAGATCACAGCACTCGACAACGGACATGCCCAGATTTTCGCCCACGGCATTGGCGGTCATGCCTCGATGCCCGAGGGAACGATCAATGCCGTCGGCCTCATCGTGGCGTATCTGCGCGAGGCCGAGGATGCGTTTGGCGCCCGTGACGAGCGCCTGTTGACGCCTGCGGAGCACGAGTTTGTCAAGTTTTTGGCTTTTGTGCATGCGGACGCCTATGGCCGCGGCTTGGGCATCGATGCGACGAGCCCCGCGTTTGGCCCGCTCACCAGCAATCCCGGCGTCATCCGTGTGGTGGATGGCCACATCGAGCAGGTCATCGACGTGCGCTTCCCCGACAGCACGAGTGCCGATACCATCCGCGAGCAGCTCGATCCGCTCGTGGGCCGTTTTGGCGTGACGTGCCGTGTGGGTCGTGCGAAGGTGCCGTTCTCGGTCTCTGCCGACGATCCGGCCGTGAAGGCGCTTATTGATACCTATAACGAGTTTACGGGCAAGCATGCTGAGCCCTTTGCCATGGGCGGCGGCACGTACGCACGCAACTTTGCCCGCGCCGTCTCGTTTGGCCCCGAGGAGACCGGCCTGGAGCTGCCCGCATGGGGCGGCCAGATGCACGGTCCCAACGAGTGCGCCAACGAGGAACAGCTCAAGCAAGCGCTCAAGATCTACATCGTGGCAATCCTCCGTTTGAATGAATTAGAGCTTTAAGGTTTCGCGGTTTCCCAATCTAAGTTGCGGTGGAATAGTTCCTAAAATGGGCCATTTGATGGCCAAGCAGGAACTATTTCACCGCAACTTTGTTTTTATTGGTGTAAAAGGCGGGTCATGCTTGGTGGCGGGTTTGTTATTCGTTTGTAAAGCCGAGCCGCGCTTGCGGTAAGGGTCTATCAGATGCCCGTAAAAAACCGCAGTTGGCGCGGGCGCTGCCCGGTCGGGGTCGTATCTTTCCAAACAGCAAAGCGGGCAGGGTGCCCGCGATTCGCATGTATGAAAGGAAGATCATGCTCGATCAGGCTTATTCTCGTCGTCAGTTCCTCGGCCTCGCTGGTGGTCTTGCCAGCATCGTCGGTCTCGGTCTCGTTGGTTGCGGCGGCTCCGGCGCATCCGACGCCACCGACAAGGGCAGCGCCGCTGCTGCCGAGTCCGTCTCGGGCGAGGTGACCTACGACGGCGCTTCTTCGTTCCAGGCTCTCGTCGAGGCTGCTGCCGAGAAGTTCATGGATGCCAACCCGGACGTCTCCGTCTCCGGTTCGGGTAACGGTTCGGGCAAGGGCCTGACCGCTGTCGCCGCCGGCACCGTCACCATCGGTAACTCCGACGTCTTCGCTGAGACCAAGCTCGAGGCCGACCAGGTCAAGAACCTCGTCGACCACGAGGTCGCCGTCGTGGGCATGGGCCCCGTCGTCTCCAAGAACGTCAAGGTCGACGACCTGTCCCTCGAGCAGCTCAAGGGCATCTTCTCCGGCCAGATCACCAACTGGAAGGAGGTCGGCGGCGACGACGCCACCATCGTCGTCCTCAACCGCAAGGCCGGCTCCGGCACCCGCGCCACCTTCGAGGCTGCCGTCTTTGGCGACGAGGCTGTCGACTTTAAGGGCGACGCCGAGCTCGATAAGTCCGGCGACGTCCAGACTCAGATCGCCAGCACCGACAACGCCATCTCCTACCTCGACTTCTCGCACTTCGATGACTCCAAGTTCAACGCCGTCAAGGTCGAGGGCGTCGAGCCCAAGAGCAAGAACGTCACCGACAACTCCTTCAAGATTTGGGCTACCGAGCACATGTACTGCTCTAAGGACGCCGATGAGGCTACCAAGGCCTTCCTGGAGTTCATGCTCTCCGACGACGTCCAGGGCAAGCTCGTCGAGGAGCAGGGCTTCATCCCCGTCTCTGCCATGAAGGTCGTCAAGGACGCCAGCGGCAAGGTCTCCGCTAAATAAGTAATCGCCCCCGGAAAGGTTTGCAATGGCAAAACAGCTGCCAAAGCGCGACCTTGAGAACGTGGGCCTGGGCGTCACGGGCGCGTGCGTAGCGCTCGTGACGCTTGTCGTTGCCGCGCTCATCTTTATGGTCGCCCAAAAGGGCCTCTCGGCTTTTGTCAAGGACGGCGTCTCGGTCATCGAGTTTTTTACCGGCACCAAGTGGGACCTGGCCAACACGGCTGATAACGGCCTGCCTTATACCGGCGCCCTGCCCCTGATCATCACCTCGTTTTCGGTCATGGTGCTCTCCACGCTCATCGCGCTGCCCATCGCCATCGGCTCTGCCATCTTTGCGGTCGAGATCCAACCCAAATTTGGTTCCAAGATCTTTCAGCCGCTTATTGAGCTTTTGACCGGTATTCCCTCGGTCGTCTTTGGCCTGATCGGCTTCCACGTGGTCGTCGGCCTTATGAAGAGCGTTTTCCACGTGAGCACGGGCCTGGGCATCCTGCCCGGCGCCATCGTCCTGGCTGTTATGATCCTGCCGACGATGACCACGCTTTCGGTCGACGGCCTGCGCGCCGTGCCCGATAGCTACCGTCAGGGTTCGCTCGCGCTGGGCTACACTCGCTGGCAGACCATCTGGCACGTGGTACTCAAGTCCGCCATGCCGTCGCTCATGACCGCAGTCATCCTTGGCATGACCCGCGCCTTTGGCGAGACGCTCGCCGTGCGCATGGTCATCGGCGGTATCGAGGCCATGCCGACGTCGCTACTGTCGCCGGCGTCGACCATCACCACCACGCTCACCACGTCCATGGCGGTCTATGCCGAGGGCTCGGCTCAGGACGACGTCCTGTGGGCACTCGGTCTGCTACTGATGGGCATGAGCCTCATCTTCATCCTGATCATCCATCTCATTGGCCGCAAGGGGGCGAAGGCTCGTGGCTAGCACGCGCATCCACATCGACGAGGCGAGACTCGGGCGTGTCCAAAAGCAGGACCGCATCGCCACGGGCGTGCTGACGGCGATCGTCGCCATCGTCATGCTCATCGTCGTCTCCATGGTGGCCTATATCCTGTTCGAGGGCATCTCGACACTGTTTAAGCCGGGCTTCCTCACGGAGCCGTCGCGCGCCAACGGCACCCAGGGTGGCGTGCTCTATCAACTGTTCGATTCGTTCTATCTGCTGCTGATCACCCTGGTCATCTCGGTGCCCATCAGCCTGGGCGGCGCAGTCTTCCTGGTTGAGTATGCACCCGACGGACCCGTCCGCGACATCGCCTCGACCGCCATCGAGACGCTGTCTTCGCTGCCTTCCATCGTCGTGGGCATGTTCGGCTTTCTGGTGTTCTCGGTGCAGCTGGGCTGGAAGTACTCCATCATCTCCGGCGCCGTCGCGCTCACCATGTTCAACATCCCCATCCTGGTGCGCGTGATTCAGCAGGCGCTCGAGGACGTGCCGCAGGCCCAGCGCGATGCGTGCCTGGCCATGGGCCTCACTCGCTGGGAGGCCACACTGCACATCCTGATTCCCGAGGCCATGCCCGCCATCGTGACCGGCATCGTGCTTTCGGCCGGCCGCGTGTTTGGCGAGGCCGCGGCGCTGCTCTTTACCTCGGGCATGAGCTCGCCGGTCCGCCTCAACTTCTTGAGCTTTAACCTGTCGAGCCCCACCTGCGCCTGGAACGTGTTCCGTCCCGGCGAGTCGCTGGCCGTGCACATCTACAAGATCTATGGCGAGGGCAGCCCCGAGGCCCAGCAGATCGTCTGGGGCACCGCGGCACTGCTGATGATTTGCGTGCTGCTGTTTAACGTAGTCGCCCGTATCGTGGGCAAGCAACTGGCAAGGAAGATGACGGCCGAATGAGCGATATGAATGCAACGCCCGCAACCGAGGCGGCCACATCCGACACCCCCCAGGACTTTCTGTCGAGCGTGGGGGAGAGCGAGAGGCGCGTGCGCGTGAGCGGCAAGGCCGTGAGCGACGAGGTCGTGCTCTCCGCCAAGGACGTCAACGTGTACTATGGCGACCACCATGCGCTGCACAATACGTCGCTCGACTTCCACAAGGGTGAGATCACGGCGCTCATCGGGCCTTCGGGCTGCGGCAAGTCGACCTTCTTGCGTAGCCTCAACCTGATGAATCGCGAGATTCGCCGCTGTCGCGTGGAGGGCGAGATCAACTACCGCGGGCGCAACGTGAACACCAAGACCGAGAACACGTACGAGCTGCGTCGCTCCATCGGCATGGTGTTCCAGCAGCCAAACCCCTTCCGCAAGTCCATTCGCGACAACATCACCTTTGCGCCCAAGCGCCACGGCATCACCGACCGTGACGAGCTCGACCGCATGGTCGAGGAAAGTCTGCGCGGTGCCGCGCTGTGGGACGAGGTCAAAGACAAGCTCGACAAGAGCGCCTACGCGCTTTCGGGCGGTCAGCAGCAGCGTCTGTGCATTGCGCGCACGCTGGCGCTCAACCCCGACGTAATCCTGTTTGACGAGCCCTGCTCGGCGCTCGACCCCATCTCGACGCTGGCGATCGAGGACCTCATGTCGTCGATCGTGGCCGACCGCGCCATCGTCATCGTGACGCACAACATGGAGCAGGCGTCGCGCGTGTCCAACCGCACGGCGTTTTTCTACATGGGCGATATGGTCGAGTACGACGAGACCGACGAGATTTTCCAACGGCCCAAGGATAAGCGGCTGAATGATTACCTCACCGGCATGTTCTCCTAGTCCGGGACATGCTTGAGGCCCGCGGCGGCCACGGTTGCCGCGGGACTGATTGGAGAGGCGGGTCATCTCTTGCGGGAGATGGCCCGCCTTTTTGTGTCGTGTGCTGGTGCGCTTGCCCAAAACCACCACGAAGGTGCCCGTCCCCTTTGTGGTGGTTTTCGCTATCATGGACAACGTTGAATTTCTACGAAGGAGCAGGGCATATGGCGATTCTTTTGGGATGCGATTCCGTCAGCCTAGAGTTTCCCACCAAGCATATTTTCGATAGCGTGACGCTCGGCGTGGGCGAGGGCGACCGCATTGGTATTGTCGGTAAAAACGGCGACGGCAAGTCGACGCTGCTGAGCGTGCTCGCCGGCACGCTGGAGCCCGATGACGGACGCGTGACGCACCGCCGCGGCATCACGATCGGTCTACTCGGCCAAAAGGACCAGCTTGTCGATACCGATACCGTGCATCATGCCGTTGTGGGTGACGCCCCCGAGTACGAGTGGGCGTCGAGCCCCCGTACGCGCCAGATTCTGGCCGGTCTTATTAGCGATGTGCCCTGGGAGGGCATGGTAGGCGAGCTCTCGGGCGGTCAGCGCCGCCGCGTGGACCTCGCGCGCCTGCTGATCGGCGACTATGACGTGCTCATGCTCGATGAGCCCACCAACCATCTGGACATGCGCACCATCAACTGGCTTGCGCGTCACTTAAAGGCCCGCTGGCAGCGCGGTCAGGGCGCGATGCTCGTGGTCACGCACGATCGCTGGTTCTTGGACGAGGTCTGCACCAGCATGTGGGAGGTTCACGACGGCCAGGTCGATCCCTTCGAGGGCGGCTATTCGGCATATATCCTGCAGCGCGTGGAACGCGACCGCATGGCCGCGGTTACCGAGGAGCGCCGTCGCAACATGGCACGTAAGGAGCTCGCGTGGCTGAGCCGCGGTGCCCAGGCGCGCTCCACCAAGCCCAAGTTTCGCGTGGATGCCGCTCGCGAGCTGATCGCCGACGTGCCGCCCGTGCGTGACGAGCTGGAGCTCAAGCGCCTGGCCGTGAGCCGCCTGGGCAAGCAAGTTATCGATGTGGTCGACGTGGACGCCGGCTATGCGGATACCGATGGCGCGCCCAAGCAGGTGCTCAACGACGTGACCTGGCTCATTGGTGCGGGCGACCGCTATGGTCTTTTGGGCGAGAACGGCGCCGGCAAGTCGACTTTGCTCGACGTGATCCAGGGCAAGATCGCGCCCCTGCGCGGCCGCGTGAAGATCGGCCAGACGGTGCGCTTTGGCGTGCTGTCGCAGCAGCTCGAGGAGCTCGAACCCTACATGGGCGACACGATCCGCGAGGTGCTCAGCCACTATAAGAAGTACTACGTCATTGACGGCAAGGAGACTTCACCCGAGAAGCTCTGCGAGCGTCTGGGCTTTACGACGCAGCAGCTCTGGAGCCGCATCGGCGATCTTTCGGGCGGCCAGCGCCGTCGCCTGTCGCTGCTGCTGACGATCCTGGACGAGCCCAACGTGCTCATCCTGGACGAGCCCGGCAACGACCTGGATACCGACATGCTGGCGATTGTCGAGGACTTGCTGGACGGCTGGCCCGGCACGCTGATTCTGGTGACGCACGACCGCTTTTTGATGGAGCGCGTGACCGACCAGCAGTGGGCGCTGCTCGACGGCCACCTGACGCATATGCCCGGCGGCGTCGACCAGTACCTGCGCCTGTGCAACGCCACCGCCGAGGGCGAGCCCGTGGGTGCACCGAGCGCCAAGACCGGTACGTTCGACACCGGTGCCGCGGCGGCTGCGGCCGAAAAGCCCAAGTCGAGCGGTCAGCCCAACGGCCTTTCCAATGCCGAGCGCCAAAAGCTCCGTCGTGAGGTGAGCTCGCTCGAGCGCAAGATGGAAACGCAGCGCGCTCGCGTGGAGGAGGCCGAGGCCGCCATGGCCCAGGTCGATCCCACCAACTACACGGCGCTGGGCGAGCAGCAGGCAAAGATCGACGAGGCCCACGCCGCCATGGACGAGCTGGAGATGGCGTGGCTCGAGGCGAGCGAGAAGCTCGAGGGCGAGGAGTAGGCGAGGATGATCAAGGCCGCGTTTTTTGATATCGACGGCACGCTGCTGAGCTTTGAGACGCACCGGATTCCGGCGTCGGCGCAGCAGGTGCTCGACAGCTTTCACGAGCAGGGGATTGCGTGCGTCATTGCCACGGGTCGCCCGACCTACCAGATGCCCGATTGGCTGTTCGATCTTGGTTGGGATGCGTACATTACGCTTTCGGGCCAGCACTGTTTTGATGCCGAGGGCGTTTACCGTAGCTGCCCGATCGATCCGGACGACGTTGCGGTGATTGTGGACCAGGTGGCCGAGGGGCGCTACGACTCGCTGTGCATGCAGGGCGAGAACTCGTTTGTGAACCGCCTGTCCGAGCGCGTGGTGACGGCCGGCAGCAACGCGGGAATTGTCTACCACGAGGAGCCGTTTGAGCACGCCTTTGACGCGCCGGTCTACCAGTTTTGCGCCTTTGTGGATCCGGCCGACGAGCATATCGTGACCGACGCCGTGTCGCATTCGCTCACCACGCGCTGGTGCGACCTGTTCTGCGACATTATTCCCGCTAACGGCGGCAAGGACCTGGGTGTGGCAGCGACGCTGGAGCGCCTGGGTGTCGACGCGAGCGAGGCGATCGCCTTTGGCGACGGCGAGAACGACCTGTCGATGTTCTCGGCCGTGGGCACAAGTGTGGCCATGGGCAACGCGCAGGAGACCGTGAAAGCTGCAGCGACCTATGTGACGACCGCCGTGGATGACGACGGCATCTACAACGCCGCGAAGCACTTTGGCCTCGTGTAGCTGCGACCCGGCACTTGGGGACGCTCCTTATCTGCCGGCAGCTGGGGACACTCCTTGCGGGGCGTTCCCATTTTGTTTTCATCTCGCACGTTTTGTGAAACGCGGCTAACTTTTTGGTCAATGCAGTAAGACATGGTCAACTTTTGCGGTAAAGTAAGCCAAGGAAAGTATCCAAAGGCTAACTAGCAATCATCGCGAAAGGCGGCCCATGGCCCTACGTGAATCCGGAGAAGACTATCTCGAATCGATCTACGTTCTGTCGGGACGTCGGGGCATCGTGCGCTCGATCGACGTTGCCGAATACTTGGGCGTAACCAAAGCAAGCGTCTCTAAAGCCATGGCGGCCTTGGAGAGCACCGGCTACGTGGAGATGGGCAAACGCGACGTGCATCTGACGGAACGCGGTCTTGAGGTTGCCCGTCAAATGTGGGAGCGCCACTGCTTTTTCGTGGGGCTGCTGGAGGATGCGGGTGTTTCGGCTGAGGTCGCGTCGCAAGAGGGCTGCCACATGGAGCACTGCCTGAGCGAGGAAAGCTTTGAGAAGCTGAGGGCGATGCTGGGACGGGACAGCGACCGGGACCAGTAGCCCCGCCAACCAAGTCCAACTCAGACAAGGAACCCCGCCAGCAAGCGATGCCCAAGAACCGCCAGCAACGTTACCGCAGGCCGGGACCGGGCTTGGTTTTTGAAAACACTCCGCAGACCAGAAGCGCCCCCGTTCGTAGCTCCGAAGGAGCAGAACGGGGGCGCTTCATTGGTCGAGGACGTTTTCAAAACCAAGCCCGGTCCCGGCCGGAGGGACCACAGGCGCTACAGGTTCTTGACACCCATCGCGCGCATGGCGTTCAGGATAGCGATGATCGCCACGCCCACGTCGCCAAAGACGGCAAGCCACATATTGGCGATGCCCAGCGCTGCCAGCACAAGGATCAGCAGCTTAATGCCCAGCGCAAAGATGATGTTCTGCCAAACAATCGACATGGTCTTGCGCGCCACGCGAATAGCGCGGGAAATGTCGGACGGCTTGTCGTCCATCAGCACCACGTCGGCGGCCTCGATCGCGGCGTCGGAACCCATGGCGCCCATGGCAATGCCCACATCAGCGCGCGTAAGCACAGGCGCGTCGTTGATACCGTCGCCGACAAAGGCGAGCTTGCCCTTGCCACTTTCGGCCGCGAGCAGCGCTTCAACACGCTCGACCTTGTCGCCCGGCAGCAGCTGCGCGTGGAACTCGTCGAGGCCGAGCTGCTTGGCCACAGACGCCGCAACCTCCTCGCGGTCGCCCGTGAGCATGACGGTGCGCTTGACGCCGGCGGCGTGCAGGTCGAGAATCGTTTGCTCCGCATCGACCTTGATGGTGTCGGCAATTACGATGTGGCCGGCATAGGTGCCGTCGACGAGCACGTGGAGGATCGTACCGACGACCTCGCAATTGGGAGCGTCGATACCGGCCGCAGCAAGCATCTTGGCGTTGCCGACGACGACATGTTTGCTGTCGATAGTCGCCGTCACGCCATGGCCCGCGTCGTTGGTGGAGTCGCTTACGCGCTTGGGATCGAGCTCGCCCTGGAAGGCGGTGCGCACCGACTGCGCGATGGGATGGTCGGAGAACGACTCGGCGAGGGCTGCGACCTCGAGTAGCGACTGCTCGGTATAGCCTGCCTCGGGGTGCACCGCGACGACCGAGAACGTGCCGTTGGTGAGGGTGCCCGTCTTGTCAAAGACGACGGTGTCCACATCGGCGAGCGTCTCGAGGTAGTTGGAACCCTTGATGAGAACGCCCAGCTTGGACGCGCCGCCGATGCCGCCAAAGAAACTGAGCGGCACGCTGATCACGAGCGCACACGGGCAGCTGACGACCAGGAAGGTCAGGCCGCGCAGGATCCAGTCGGACCAGGCGCCGGTGACCAAACCGCCGCCGAGCGCGAGTACCGCGGCCGCGCCGGTGACGGCGGGCGTGTAGACGCGGGCGAAGCGCGTGATGAAGTTCTCGGTGCGCGCCTTCTTTTCGCTGGCATTCTCCACGAGTTCCAGGACGCGCGCGACGGTGGACTCGCCAAAGGGCTTGGTGGTGCGCACGTGGATGAGGCCCGTCATGTTGATGCAACCGCTGATGATATCGTCTCCGGTTTTGGCCGGACGGGGGACTGACTCGCCAGTAAGGGCGGCGGTATCGAGCTGTGTCTCGCCTTCGACGATGATGCCGTCGATGGGCACGCGCTCGCCAGGCTTGACGACGATGACGGTGCCGACGGCGATGTCATCGGGGAAGACTTGCTCGAGCGTGCCGTCGGGCTGCTCGACGTTAGCGTAGTCGGGCGCGATGTCCATCATGGCACTGATCGACTTGCGGCTCTTGCCCACAGCGTATGCCTGGAACAGCTCGCCGACCTGGTAGAACAGCATGACGGCGGCGCCTTCGGCCATGTGCGGGTCGGTATCGGGGAAGAGCACCATGGCAAATGCGCCGATGGTCGCGACTGCCATAAGGAAACTCTCGTCGAAGGCCTTGCCGCGGCGGATGTTATTGAATGCCTTTTGCAGTACGTCGTATCCGGCAATCAAAAACGGCACGAGGAACAGCGCGAAGCTGGCGTAGATGTTGCCAGGCTCCCCAAATGCGATAGTGAGGGCGCCGAGCTCGTCGAGGGCATAAACAACGGCAAAAATGCCCAGTGCTACCAGGATGCGGTTGCGCTTGTGCTCAAGGGACTCTTTCTTCTTGCGCTTCTTCTTTTTCTTTTTGGGATCGGCGGCTGCCATGATTCAAACCTCCCATTTGAGTGTATGAACACTTGCTCATATAATTTCGCGAGCAAAGGCCGCGGCAAGCGCGGCCTTACAGGTCAACGTATGCGCGGGTTAGAGAATGATTTCGCAGTCCGGCTCGGCGTCGGCGGTGAACTCAACGACGCGGTCCAGGACCTCGTCGAACTCGGCGTCGTCAGCCTCGAGCGTCAGCTTCTGGGTCATAAAGTTGACCGAAACGGACTTGACGCCATCGAGCTTAGCCAGCTCGTCCTGAAGTTCACGCGCGCAGTTGGCGCAATCGATCTCGTCGAGCTTGAACTGCTTTTTCATGGTGGGTTCCTTTCCCTGTGTTAGCGGTCTGGGTGCCGGCCGCGCTGATACCGTGGTTGATTGCTATTCGCAGATATGGCTCATGCCCTGGTTAAGCATGGTGTAGACGTGATCGTCGGCGAGCGAGTAGAGAATGTTGCGGCCGTCGCGGCGGAACTTGACCAGGTGCGACTGCTTAAGCGTGCGCAGCTGGTGCGACACCGCAGACTGCGAGGTTGCGGTCGCCTCGGCGATGTCGGCCACGCAGAGCTCGCGGCCCATGAGGGCATAGAGAATCTTGATGCGCGTGGTGTCGCTGAAGACCTTGAACAGGTCGGCAAGGTCGTAGAGAAGCTCCTCGTCGGGAAGGTCCTCGGGCGAGCAGGTGGTGGGGATCACGGGCTCGGTGGCCTCGATGTCGGGTTTCGTTTCATCAACGCGGATGCTCATTGCAATATCCTTTCATATGAACATGCGCTCATATAATTTACTTTCGATTATATGAGCGCATGTTCATATGTCAATACAATTTGCGATAATTTCGATGACTGCTTGCCGCCTCGGCGATTTTCTGCGGGTTGGGAGACATCGACGCAATGCTCGCCAACATATTTCGAGATGTTCGGCCAGCATGCTAAGAAAGCCACCTTGAGAAGCATTAGAACTGTTCATATTTGTACTTTATCGTGTTAAATACCGCGAGAATCAGTTCTTCCTCTACGGGAGTTCCTGCAGAATCAGTTTTATCTAAAGTTATATTGAGCATTGCTGCAGCCAATCTGGCACATCGGTGGCCGAATAAGTCGAAAAATGTAGGTGGACATCCGCAGAGATCGCCTTTAGAAGAGCGAATTCTCAATTAGATCAATAATCGTGTCGTCTTCCGTGCGGTTTTCATCGATTTTTGCGAAAATGTCGCTTTCCCAAGGCCCATTGATTTCCTCAGCAAGGGCCCCGACGTGTTGCATGTCGTCGGGTTCTGGCACATCGTTGATGCTCGGGTCATCAGCTTGCGGATATTGGCTTGCAATTTCGCGCTTGGCGGCCTCTTCTTCTTTGAGTGTCTCCAGGACGCGGCGACCGTATTCGAAGTAGCGCCGCAAGACAAATTGACGAAGAGTTTCTTGCAGGATGGCGAAGTTATCCGGGAGTCGACCGGGCCATATCTTCTCGCGAATGCGAATCGCTTCCATGACCCGCCTAAAAGCGGACTGCTTGAAAAACGAATGACGACTAACTGTGATAACGGCATATCCCATGTTTCGCAGCGTGTTTCGGCGTTCCTCGTCAATTGATTGCTGTTCGGGCTCGTCGTGGTAAAAGCCGTTGTATTCGATATCGGTCATCGAATTTTCGAGCAGCGCGTCGAGGTAGAAAACCGTCCGTCGCGTTAGGGCGGCGTATCTTTTGGGGACTGGGATCGGATAGTCCGTTTTGATAGCGCGTATGGCTAAGCCACCCATTGACTTGGGCATTGTCAGCATCATGACAAACGCCGTTTCGAGTGGGGAGCGACAGCCTTCGCGTACATAAGAAAGTGCCTTAAGTGCTTTATTAGATCCACGATACCCCGATGCCTCTGAAAAGAAGGCTCTGAGCTCTTCAACGCTGGTTAGGGCTGGGCGCTCGCGATATTGAGTTTCGTCGGACGTTCCAAGCGCGTAGGAGCCGCAGATTTCAAAGTAATACTCAACGAGCTCCGAAAGGTTGAGGTCGGCTGCTGCTTCTAACGCGCACAGCTTGATATCGACGATGTAGACGTTCGGCTCGAGTTCTAGGTAGCTTTCTGCATCAAACGTATAGCGCGTGCAGTGGCAGATGCAGCCCTTGCGGTGCCTTTTGGCATTATTGGAAAACGTCAGCACATGGATGCTTTCAGAATCGACATTCTTTCTGTTGAGCCATGCTCGCGCCGCTTCCAGGTTGGACGTGGTCGGCGCAGACACCTTGATCTTTTCCATAGATATGGGATCGGTCGCGTGGCTTGCGAGCGAGTTGACTGTTTGGTATACAGCGCGTGCCGTGGTATGTGACAGAACGATTCCCATACGCGCATGATGGCATAGCGGACGCCATATACGCTCGAAACTTCGGGCAACGGTATTGGGGCGCGGCTTATCTTCTGCGAACGGTGGGTTTTTGAGCTGTCGTATTGAGGGGGGCAGCTTCGGCTGGGGAGGTTTCTGTCGGCTGCCCCATTTTGGTGAACTTTAGTTGCGGATTCGTAGCTTCTAAGCGTTTTTGCCGACCGCTCAGATGCCTCACCAACATAATTTGAGTTATTCGGCCTTATCCTATACGAATGGTGCGATCGCAACGTCCTATTCGAATTGATTCAGGTAGATTTATAGGGCTTGGTTGCGAAATTGGGGCGACTATAGCGCTCGATTGCGGTTCAAGGGGCCTTGACTAGTGGTTCAGCTGGCCGAACAACTCGAAAAATGTAGGTGGGCCAACCTGCCGACTATGTGAAGCACGCGTATTTGCTCGTTTTGATGAAAACTAGGGTGCAGCCATAAGGCTGCGCCCTAGTTTACTGCGTGCCGGTGTGCCCAGACGGATTGCGCTGTGCCTGGCAGGCGCTCCCGCAGATGGATCGGTTATTTCGCGAATAGGTTCTTGAGGTTGAACTCGGCCTGGACGGTACGGAGCATGAGGTCGGTGTCGTCGAGGCCCAGGTGCTGCTCGTTGGCGTCGGCGGCGAGGGTGCCACGGCGGCGCGCCCAGTTTTCGAGCGCAGCGGGCGCGGACTCGCGGGGGAGCGAGCGCACGTCGGCGTCTAGGCTGCGGCAGATCTGGCGCGAGTCGATGACGATGATCTTGCCTGCGCGGCGTGCCTCGGCGTAACCGTCCAGGTGAATCTTGAACCAGCTGTCCTCAAAGGCGGCATTGTGTGCCATATAGGGATACTTCTTCATGAGCTTGAGCAGCTGCTTCTGCAGCTCCTTGTTCTCGCGGAACGGCTTTTTGCCGTCGATGTCGTCCCAGGTGATGTGATGGATGTTCGATAGCGGCACATCCTCGCCGCGGTAGATGTCGGGCAGGCCGCAGTAGTGTGCCTCGGCGTCATGCGGCACGGCGTCGCTGGTGAGATCCATGATCTCCCAGCCCACGTTGATGATGTAGCCGCGCTCGGGTGCGCGACCGGTGGTCTCGATGTCGATGCCCAGCACCGTGCCTTGGATGGGCTTGCGGGCATAGGCCACGCCGAGTGCGTCGCGGTCACCGCGGATCTCGCGCATGACCGATGCGGCGGTGCGCTTTTGCATCTTGCCGATGGCGGCGCAGGTGTCGGCGTCGGATAGGCCGCGCGAGAGCGTCGCGGGCGTCACGTTGCGCAGGCGCGCCTCGCCAATCTGGTCACACAGGTCGCGGTTGCGGTCGGCCAGGTCGCGCACGGTGGCAAAATCGAAGCCGGGGTCGCCCTCGGCAGTAAAGTACTCGGTCTCGAGCACCTTGAGGGCCTCCTCGCCCTTCTGGCGCTCGGACTCCATGGCGCCGTGGTCGCCGTAGATAAACATGGGGATAAACGGCTGACGCTCGTATTCGAGTGCTTGCGATACGTTCATATACTGCTCCTTGGACGGGCCGCGTCGCGCGACTCGGGGTTACTGAGTTGTGGCGAGATGATAGTTTACCATGGGCAACTATTGGCACCGCGCCCGGGACAACTACAATACCCTAGTTGACCGCTAGGACTTTTACAATGTTGCCGAAAGACACGAAAGGCTCCATCCGTCATGGATTTACTGATTGATATTCTGCTCGACGCCGGCAAGGACACGCTGTCCCTGGTGCCGTTTTTGTTGGTGACGTATCTTGTCCTCGAGACGCTGGAGCATGTGGCGGGCGACCGCGTCAACGGCGTCATCAAACGCGCGGGCGCCGCCGGCCCCGTGGTTGGCTCGTTGCTGGGCATGGTGCCACAGTGCGGGTTTTCGGCCATGGCGGCGACACTGTACGCCGGCCGCGTCGTGACGCTGGGCACGCTGGTTGCTGTTTTCCTCTCGACTTCAGACGAGATGCTGCCGCTGTTGCTTGCCGAGCAGGTTCCCGTGCAGACCATGGCGATGCTTCTGGCTTCGAAGGCGCTGATCGCTCTGGTCACGGGCTTTATCGTGGATGCGGCTATCCGCGGCCTGCGTCGTAACGCTCGCGCGCATGCGGCGATTCGCCGTACCGTGTTGGGGACTGCTGCCAATCCGGCCCACGTGAATTGCGCGCACGACGACCACACTGGCGGTGACATCATCGACGAGGTTGCCGAGGCGGGCGTGAGCGCCGACCACATCCATGAGCTGTGTGAGCGCGACCATTGCGGTTGTGATGAAGACGAGGATGAGGACGAGCACGGCCATGGCCACGACCAAGGACGCGAGCGCGAGCATGAACACCATCATGACCACAGTCACTCCCACTTCCATGAGGGCGCGCCCGTCCTGTCGATAATCCGCAGCGCCATCTCGCATACCGTGCAGGTTTCGGTATTCATTTTCCTGGTGACGCTGATTCTGGTCGCCGTGCTCGAGACCTTCGGCGAGTCCGCGATCGAGCAGTTCCTGCGCGGCAACGAGACACTCGCTGTCCTGGGTTCGGCGCTTGTCGGGCTGATTCCCAATTGCTCGGCGAGCGTGGTCATTACACAGCTGTATCTGGAAGGCGCGCTGCAACTGGCGCCGATGCTCGCCGGCACGCTCATTTCCGCCGGCGTGGGTTATCTGGTGCTGTTCCGCACCAACCGCAGCGCCCGCGAAAATGCCGTGTTCCTGATCATGATGTACGTCATCGGCGCTGGCTGGGGCCTCATCCTCTCCGCCGTTGGCCTCTAAGTAGGCCTAAAAAATGGGCTTCAAATAGCCATGCTCAGCGCCTGCGCAATGCGGCGACGCATGGCATTTTGAAGCCCGTTTTTTGTTGAGCCATGGATTCCGAGCGCTCACACCGCTCAAAACAAAAAGGTAGATTTTAGGCATGTCTCAAAAATCTACCTTGGTTAGTGCAGCAACTCGGTGAGGTTGCGTTTAAAGCGGGCGCGGTCTTCGCTGGTAAATGCTGCCGGACCGCGAGTGCGTCCGCCGGCGCGGCGTACCTTCTTTTCCTCGTGGCGAATAAACAGCTGCATATCGATAGTCGCCTTGTCGTACACGCGCCCGCGCACACCGATGGCGGCGGCATCGCGCCCGAGCACCATGCTCGCCAAGCCAATGTCCTGCGTCACGACCACGTCGCCCGCCTGCAGGCGTTCGACAATGGCAAAGTCGGCGCTGTCGGCGCCCACGCTCACGTCGAGCGTCGTGACCCAAAAGCCGCGACGCGCGTGCTCGGCATCGCGCGGGTCGTCGCGGCGAATGTGCCGTTCCAGGTTTTGCGTGCTGTTGCCGGCGATAACAACGGCGACGCCCGCCCGCCGCGCGCACTCAATCGACTCGCGCGTGACCGGGCAGGCGTCGGCATCAATAAAGAGCGTTCGCGGCATCTAGTGCACCAGTTTGCCAAATTGAATAGCGCGAACAATCAGCGTTACGCCAAACACCAGCAGCGCGACGCCGCTAAAGATGACGAGCATCTTGGCCGACCACAGCGGATAGATAAACACGAACATGCCGGCGATGATGGAAAGTGCGCTGCTCAGGATAGCGAGGGCGCGGTTGGACGAAAGCTCGGACTCCAGAATGGACATGACACCTTCGACAATCCAGCCAAAGCCGGCCACGATAACCACCATCGTGGTGAGCGTCGCGGTCGAGAAGGCCTGGTTGCGCAGGATTATGACGCCGCCCAGGATAATGAGTAGGTTGGAGATGATGCTCGTGACGCGCCAGCCGGTGGGCAGCAGCGGCTCAAAAATGGCAGTGAACAGCCTGATGGCTGCCGTAATCACAAAGTAGAAGCCCAGGACGGTCGTCAAAAAGACGAGGGACTTGGCGGGTGCAAAAAGCAGCGCGATACCAGCAATGAGCGCCACGACGCCCGTGATGGCGTAGATCCAGCGCACGGCCTTGACGGCTTTGCCTGCCATGCTTTTCTCGTCAAATCCAAACTGGCTCGATTTTTGGTCATCGTTCCTAAAGATACCCATAACGTCTCCTTTCCGTGCGGCGTAAGCCTTGATCGTTACAACCAGTATCGCTTAAAGGCGCTGGCGTATGGGTCGGGGAGGGCGAAACGTAACCCAAAGGCCCCGAATTGTTTCCGTTGTTCCCCACGTCGCGATTTTCTATTCAACAGGTGTAGAACATTGCAGCCCTGTTCGTTATTGCCTACGTTTTAGGTTAGATTTTCCTAAGGACAATTGGCTTGTATTGGGGGTCCCTATGAACGAAGCAGTTCCCGAGGCACCGTCGAGTGTCGAATCGATGGCAAAGCAAGGTTGCGAAAAGCTCGGTCTGGAAGCGTTTGATGCGCTGGTCCGTCGTGCCCGTACGTGCCGCCGTTTTGACGAGTCCATGCGCGTGCCGCGCGAGTTTTTGCTCGAGCTGGCGGAACTGGCGCACCTGGCTCCCTGCGGCGCCAATGCTCAGCGTCTGCGCTTTCACGTGGTGAGCGGTGCCGAGGATTGCGCGCGTGTATTTGACGAGCTCGCATGGGCCGGCGCACTTAAGGATTGGCCGGGTCCTGCCGAGGGCGAGCGCCCGACCGGCTACATCGCGATTCTGGCTGAGCGCGCCGTTCCGGGCAAGCCTGCCGCTCCCATTACCGAGGTCGACACGGGCATTGCCGCGCAGACGATGATGCTCGCCGCCCGCAGCGCTACGCCCGAGGTGGCAGCCTGCATGTTCAAGGCCTTTACGCTCCATGCGATCGATGCCATGGGGCTCGATAACGACAAGTATGAGCTCAAGCTGATCATGGCCTTTGGCGTTCCGGCCGAGATACAGGTGATCGATGCGATCGATTCCAACCCCGATGGCTCCATCAATTATTGGCGCGACGAGGCACAGGTGCACCACGTACCCAAGCGTTCGCTCGCCGACGTGCTGGTGTAGCTGAGCGTCACCGCGGCGTGATCAGACGGTAAACCACCACAAAGGTGCCTGTCCCCTTTGTGGTGGTACGAGGGGAGGGCGTGTGGCAGATCTGTATTTGGTGCGGCATGGGCAGACTGAGCTCAATGTGCAGAGCATTTTGCAGGGCTGGCACGATTCGCCGCTTACGGCGCGCGGGCGCGAGCAGGCGCTGACGGCGCGTACGGCGTTTGCGGCGCGTGGCGTGGCCTTTGATCATGTGTATTCCTCGCCGTTGGGCCGGGCGCGGCATACGGCCGAGCTTATCGTTGGCGAGGGCCGTTCCATTGAGCTGGTCGATGACCTGCGTGAGTGGCATTTTGGCTCGCTGGAGGGCACATCAAATCGCGAGATGCCGCCGCAGCCCTGGGGCGATTATCCGGTGGCCTTTGGCGGCGAGTCGGAAGTGCAGCTTCAGTCGCGCATGGTCGCGGCGCTGTCCCGTATTATGGCCCGGCCGCAGCACGACTGCGTGCTGGCGGTTTCCCACGGCTCAGCCTGCCAGGAGTTTCTTGAGTATGTGACTGGCGGGGGAGAGCTGCCCGACAACGGTGCCGTGCTTCATTTTGGCTATTGCGACGGGGCGTTTTCGCTCTTGGGTTGGTAACGAACGAAAGGACCCCTATGAATAAAGATCTGTATCTGGTCCGTCATGGGCAGACGATATTTAACCTCAAGCGCATTATTCAGGGCTGGAGCGACTCGCCGCTCACGCAGCTGGGTTGCGACCAGGCGGCGCGCGCCGGCATGTTTTTGCGTGCGCGCGGCATTGAGCCCGACCACGCCTACACCTCGACGCTGCATCGCACCGAACAGACCATCGCCAACCTGTGGTCGGGCATGACGTACGAGCGCCTGGACGGTCTGCGCGAGTGGTTCTTTGGCGACTTTGAGGCCGAGCGCGTGATGCTTATGCCCGAGCGCCCGTGGCGCGATTTCTATCGCCAGTTTGGCGGCGAGGGTCAGATGCAGGTGCGTGAGCGCATGGTGGCGACGCTGACCGAGCTCATGCGACGCCCGGACCACAAGTGCGTCCTTGCGGTGAGCCACGGATCGGCCATCAAGGAGTTTTTGGACCACACAAGGGGCGCCGCGGCCGACGAGCGCGATCGCGTGCCGGGCAACTGCTCGGTGCTGCACTTTGCATTTGACGACGAATCCGACACGTTTGAGCTGGTCGAAGTCTTTACGCAGGAGGATTACGCGCGCGAGCTGGGGCTTGAACCGCTTGTGGCTACTGCAGGTCCGCAGCGCGGATAACGCGAGCGCGGCGGCACGGGTCGCCGGCATAACTTCTCTACGCAAAAGGGGCGGAGATGCATGTACCTGCTGCATCTCCGCCCCCTGTTTGTTGAGCTGCCGATTTTTGCGCTGGGCGGTCTGGTTTTGCTAGAACCGCGCGATCTGGTGCGTGAGCAGACCCGTCGGAACCTGCGCCGCGCCGCCGCTGACCTGCGCGGCGGGGAAGAGCGCAGCTACGGCAAAGTTGAACGGCTCTTTGCCGGTGTACGTTCCGGCGGCACGGGCCTCATCGGCCAGAATCTGTGATGCCCCAGCCAGTGCGGCGGCATAGGCGGAGTCACCGGCGAACACCGGGTCGGGTGCCTGGTCGAGCATGGCTCGGATGGCGGCAACGGCGTCCTCGCGCTTGACCTCCCACACACGGTGCGTAATGCCGGCGGGGTCGGTGACGGCATAGAGCGATGCGCCCTCTTTGGCAGCACCCAGGATGATATCCATGACGGGCGACGCCTCGTAAGCGAGCGACACGGGGCGAGGCTGAACTTTGAGTTCGACGATCGCGTGCGCAGCGGCGGCCACGTCAGCGCTGGCATCCCCCTTGCCGCCCACAAGTACACTCGTCGGGCAAATTGCCACAACGCCCGTCACGCGTCCCAGCTCTCCCGAATACTCGTACACGTAATACGCTGCGCCTGGATCCTTGAGCATCAGGCCATCGGCAATGGCTCCGCGCAGAGCATCGTTGCCGCTCAGGATGCTGCCCATCTGCGGCAGCGCTTCGAGCACGCGATCCTGAGCCGGGCGGATGCAGGGAAACGGAAGTGCTTTCATGGGCGGTCCTAACGCGCGAGTCGGTTTGTTCGCGGCTTATTATGCCCCAACTTGGCCGCTCGCGTCCCAGAGTACGTTATCGGCGAGCGCGATGAGCACGTTTTGGCAGCGAAAGATATCGGCATGGGGCACATACTCGTTGGGCTTGTGCGCGAGCGCGAGCGAGCTTGGGCCATAGCTCATGCAGTTGCGGTTTCCCGTCTTGCCGGCAATGACGGCGGTGTCGGTGTAGCCGGTAAAGAAGCCGACGGTCGTGTCCTCGTCCGTCACGTCATCGGCGGCACGCTTGAGCACTGCTAGAAGAGGAGAGTTCGGGTCGCGCTCGATGGCGGGGCGATCGCCCGTTACGGTATAGCTGCCACGGCAACCGGGAACCGCGGCCTCGGCGCCGGCGATGGCCTGCTCTACCATGCGCGTCACGGTGGCCGTATCGGTCGGCGGGGCCAGGCGCATGTCGACCCAGACTTTGGCGCGGTCGGGTACGACGTAGGGGCGATATCCGCCCTCGATTTGGCCAAACGTGATGGTCGAAGGCCCCAGCTCATCGTGCGCGGGCAGCGCCGCAAACACGCGACGGAGTGAACACACGACCTCGGCCATGGCGGCGACAGCATCCGCGCCCTTCCAGGGCTGGCTCGCATGCGCCGTCACGCCAGCCATTTCAATCTCGAACCACGTACGCCCCTTGTGCGCCACCTGGATCTGTCCGTCGGTGGGCTCGGTGTCCAGCACCCATTCGCGCGAGCCGACCCAGCCGGCATCGATGGCCGCTTCGGAGCCGCGCATAAAGTCCTCCTCGTCGACCGAGCAGATGAGCGAAAAGCCGCGGCGGGGCAGCGCGCCATCCGCCGCCACGCGCTCGAGCGTATGGACCAGTGCGGCAATGGCGCAGGCCAGGCCACCCTTCATATCGCAGGCACCGCGGCCGTAGAGCCTATCGTTGCACACAACCGCCCCGAGCGGTGGCGTGTTTGCGTCCCAGCCATCGCCCAGGGTAACGGTATCCATGTGGCAGATGTAGACGAGTCGCGCCTCGTCGCTTACGCCCGGCACGGTAATCATAAGGTTGCGGCGTCCGGGGAGTACTTCGAGCTCCTCAATCTGCACGGCATGGAGTACCGGATGACTCAATCGCTCCAGTTGAGCCTCAACCAGCGCTTTGACAAAGCGCTCAATCTCGTCCTCATACGCGCCCGGGTCTGAGCTGTCGATCCGCACGAGCTCCTGCGCAAGCCGCCAAGCAAAATCCTCATCAACCATATGCAACCTCACAATCAGTTTGCTTTCCAAACCGATTGTAAGCCCCCTGAGAGATCTGCGACATGTACGTGGCGGTATTTACCGTTCGCAGGCGGAGCCATCGCGCTCGCCGTCTGAGCGGGTTCACAAACGATGCAGCGGGTACGTACTCTTCATGGACGACATGCTGTGCGACATATCTGCCTTTCGGTATCACCGGATACCTCCACAGGTCTTGGCAATAATGCCGGACCTGCCAAATTCTGCGGATGATCCGCGCAGGGAGCACCTATGTGAGCATCCGCTCGTCACGCATTTCCAGGGCACCCCGTTACACGTGTTGGCGCAGGGCAGCTGCGGACGTAAGGGCGATCGCATTGTCAGGCATGTTTGGAACGGGGAGAGGCCGTTTGATTCCGTGCGGCAGACGGAGTTTGGCCTCGATGTTGCGTCCCCACTCTTTACCCTGCTGACCCTGGCTTCCTCGGTCTCAAACGAGCGTCTAATCATGTGCATGTATGAGATGTGCGGCACCTTTGCCGTGTGCAAGATTGCGCCTCAGGTAAAGTCGGCACTTGAGCAGGCATATGGGGACCGGTGGGGTGACGCACGGTTGGGTTGGGAAAATGTAAAGGATGTCTCGGGGAATCCAACGGACCTGTGGAAACGACCGCCCTTGATCGAGTTCTCTGAACTTACAGAGTACGTCGATAAGATCCCGGGGCTCCGCGGTGCTAAATCGTTCACACGTGCCGCGAAATGCATTACGGGGGTGGCGGCATCGCCGCTTGAGGTCCAGGCTTCGATGCTGTTTGGCCTTACGAGGTTGCGCGGCGGCGAAGGGCTGCGCCTTACCAATAACGTTGAGATTCGTATGACGCGCAGCGCCCGCCTGATTTCGGGGCTTGATAGGCGCTATGCCGATATCCTGCTGGCAAATAAGGACGGCAGCCGAGAGTGTCTGGTTGAATGCCAGGGTAAAGCCATTCACGGATCCATTGAATCCAAGATTTCGGACTCCGATCGAACGACGGCGCTGCAAGCGATGGGATATCCCGTCATTCTGATGACCTATGGTCAGCTGGCCGACTCCGATGCCTTCCGCGTGGTGATGGAGCTCATCATGTCCTATCTCGATGTGCCGCTGAAAGACAAGACGCCGCGACAGCAGGAGCTCGAACGGCGGCTTCGTGAGGAGATTTTTATCGATTGGGCGGGAATGTAACCGCGCGGGTGGAAAACGGTCGCGCGGACTAGAGTTTTGGTCACAAAATACTTATATTTTGCCTTGGAAGGGCCTTAAAAATGCTATCTAGAATAAGTTGTTTCGGAAAATAGACAGTCAGCTTACATTTGGCACATAGAGATCGATTTTTACCTACTAAAGTCCCTGATAAAGCTGTTTATCAAAGCGGGTGTGCTTAGCGACTTGAGCCTCACTATCGATTATCTGAAAAAACTTGTTCTGGGTATCATTTTAAAGTCGTCCGGAGCAACGAAATCGGCCCCCGTTTCGTGAAAACGGGGGCCGAATGGGCTTCATAGCTTGCCTGGCTGGTTTGGTGCCGACGCTATTTGATCACGCGCACGCGATACATCGACGGAATCTGCTTGAGCGCCTCGATGGTGCTGCTGTCCAAGTGCTCGTCGGTGTCGAACATGGTGTAGGCGTTCTCGCCGGCGGACTCGTTGGTCATACGCTGCACGTTGGCGTTGTCCTTGGCGAGGATTGCCGTGATCTGGCCGATCATGTTGGGCACGTTGGCGTGCAGACAGGCGATACGGCTTGCGGCGCGCGCCTTGCCCATGCTGCAGGCGGGGTAGTTGACGCTGTGCGCGATGTTGCCGTTCTCCAGGTAATCCTTGAGCTCGCTGATGGCCATATCGGCGCAGTTGGCCTCGGCCTCGCCAGTGCCGGCGCCCGAGTGCGTGGTGATAAACGTGTTGGGCATCTTGACGGTCTTGGGCGTGGCAAAGTCGCAGCTAAACCAGCTCAGCTTGCCCTCGCGCAGGGCAGCGTCGACGGCGTCCTCGTCAATGATGGTTTCGCGTGCGTAGTTGATGAGCACGGCGTCGGGTGCCAACAGGTTGATCTGCTCGGTGCTGATCATGCCGATGGTGTCGGCCTTGCTGGGCACGTGTACGGTGAGGTAGTCGCAGCCGCGGCAGAGATCTTCGAGCGTGCCCACGCGCTGCACTTCGCGGCTCAGCACCCACGCGTGCTCGACGGAAATGAACGGGTCGTAGCCGTAGACGTCCATACCCAGGTCGACGCAGGCGTTGGCGACCTTGGAGCCCACGTTGCCTAGGCCGATGACGCCGATGCGCTTGCCCTTGAGCTCGCGGCCCACAAAGGCCTTCTTGGCCTTTTCGGCATCGACCTGAATCTCGGGGTCGTCGGCGTTGTTGCGCACCCAGTTCATCGACTGCACGACGCCGCGGCTTGAAAGCACCAGCATGCCCAGGACGAGCTCCTTGACGGCGTTGCTGTTGGCACCGGGGGAGTTAAAGACGACGACGCCCTTCTTGGCGTACTCCTCGACGGGGATGTTGTTGACGCCGGCGCCGCAGCGGGCGATGGCGCGGATGCCCTCGGGCAGCTCGTAGCCGTGCAGGTCGGTGGAGCGCATCAGGATGGCGTCGGCCTCCTCGGCGGTGCCCACAAACTCGTAGCCCTCGCCAAACTCGACCTTGCCGTCCTTGGTGATGTCGTCGATGGTCTTAATCTTACGCATGGAAAAACTCCTTAGCAGGTTTTGATCTAAACAGGGTGGTTTGAGATGGCTGGTCGGCCCGCGTGCTGCGGGCTAGTTAGATCGCGGGCTCAAACTATGCTGCGCTTCGAAGTCCTTCATGTACGTGGCCAGCGCCTGCACGTCCTCCATGGTGACGGCGTTGTAGACGCTGGCGCGCATGCCGCCCACCAGGCGATGGCCCTTGACGTTTTGAATCTGGTGCTCGGCCGCGCCTGCGACAAAGGCCGCGTCGAGTTCGGCGTCGCCGGTGCGGAACGTGACGTTGGCGATGGAGCGACTGCCGGTCTGCGCGGTGCCGTGGAACAGCTCGCCGCGCTCGAGCAGGTCGTAGAGCAGGTTGGCTTTGGCCCAGTTGCGCTCGGCCATGGCGGCAAGTCCGCCGGTCTGCTCAACCCAACGGAACACCTTGCCGCACACGTAGATACCAAAGGTGTTGGGCGTGTTGAGCATGGAGCCCTTGGCGGCCTGGGTCTTAAGGTCCATGTACTGCGGCGTCTGCGCAAAGGCTGGACCGTCGGCGATCAGGTCGTCGCGCACGATAACCACGGTGACGCCCGCGGCGCCGGCGTTTTTCTGAGCGCCGGCGTAGATGAGTCCGTAGCGCTCGACGTCGAGCGGCTGCGACAAAAAGCAGCTCGAGACATCGGCGACCAGCGGTACGTCGCCGAAGTTAGGCAGCTCGTGGTACATGGTGCCAAAGATGGTGTTGTTCTGGCAGATGTAGACGTAGTCGAGCCCGCCGTCCGCGGCCTCGGCGGCAATGCGCGCGTTGATGTCGGCCATGGCGGGAATGCGGTCGAAATTGGCGTCCTCGGAGCTCGCGAGCAGCACGGCCTCGCCGTACTTGGCGGCTTCCTTGTACGCCTTGTTGGCGAAGTTGCCGGTCACGACGTAGCCGGCGCGGCCGCGGCGCATGAGGTTCATCGGGATGCCCGCAAACTGCAGCGTGGCGCCGCCCTGCAAAAACAGAACACGGTAGTTATCGGGGATGCTCAGCAGGCGGCGCAGGGTTGCCTCGGCGTCGTCGATGATCTGCTGGTACATGCTAGATCGATGGCTCATCTCGAGCACGGACATGCCGCAACCGTGGTAGTCCATCATCTCGTCGGCGATCTCGGCGAGCACGCTGGTAGGCAGCGCGGCCGGGCCAGCTGAGAAGTTGTGCACACGTGCCATCTTCTAGTTCCCCTCGTAGTCGTTTGAACGTTCGGGATACTTTAGCACAGTGCAGCGTCAGGCGCGACCGCATCACGGTAAAACTCGAGTGCGCCGCTATGATTTACAGGATGGTTACATGGGGGAGGGGTGCTTTACTCCTCGGGCAAATCCAAATCTGCGAGCGAAGGCATGAGGTTCTCTAGGCGCTTGATTTCTTCGTCGCAAATTAGCTAACCCCTGGTCACTACGACGCCAGTGTGGCGATGACAGCTTCGTCGCCGGCGTGGACTTGGGTGTTGCCGTCGGGGATGATCGTTTGGCCTTCGCGCTTGAGCATCACCACGATAAACGGGTGCTTGCCCTGCGGCACGTCGCGCAGGCGCTGACCGGCCAGGCGACCGTGGGGCGTCACGGTGACCTCGCGCAGCGTAACCTCGGCACGCTCTTCAAACGTTGGCGCGGCCATAACCAGAAGGTCGCCTTCTTCAATTACGGTGTCGCCGTTGGGCAGCACGGGGTGTGCGCCGTCACGCAGCACCAGGACCACGAGCATGTCCGTCGCACTGCCAATATCCGCAAGCGAGCGACCGGCAAACGGATGGCCCGCGCCCACCTTGAGCTTGACGAACGACATGCCGTTTTCGTCGCGGTAATCGTTAAAGGTGCGGCGCACATCGCCTGCTGCATCGATCATGTCGAGCTTCTTCGCCACCGCCGGTAGCAGCGATCCCTGCACCACAATGCTTGACACGGCAATCACAAACACCAGGTCAAACAGGTCGTGACCACCGGGAACACCGGTTACCACGGCAAAGAGACTAAATACGACCGAAGCCGCGCCGCGCAGACCCGCCCAGCTTACGAGCGCAACCTGGCGAGGGTTGGTCTTAAAGGGCACCAGCAGCAGGCCCACGGCGATGGGGCGGCTCACGAAGAGCATAAACGCCATGAGCGCCAGGCCGGGTAGCAGCATTTGCGGCAGGCGCGCGGGCGTGACGAGTAGGCCCAGCAAAAAGAAGATGGTCATCTCGGCCATCTCGGTGAGGGTGTCAAAGAAGTGCGCCAGCTCGACCTTGCCGGTGATGTCGCTCGCGCCCAGCACAATGCCGGCCAGGTACACGGCCAAAAAGCCGTTGCCGCCCAGGTAGCTCGGCAGCGCGTAGGCGACGATTGCCACGGCGAACAAAAAGATGGTCTGCGCGCCCTCGGCTGTTGCGCGTGCGCGTTCAATCAGGTGGCCCGCCGCCCAGCCGATGGCAAGGCCCAGGCCCACGCCCAGGATAATCTGCTTGGCCAGCAGTGTGGGAATGTTGATGTCGCCGCCGGCTGCGAGTGTGGCGAGCACGGCGGTGAGCATGTAGGCGACGGGGTCGTTGGAGCCCGATTCGACCTCGAGCAGCGAGTCGGTGCCGCCCCTCAGCGAAAGGCTGTGCTCGCGCAGAACGCTAAAGACGCTGGCCGCGTCGGTGGACGCCACAACTGATCCCAGCAGCAGGCCGCCGATCCAGTCGAAGCCCAGTACAAAGTGCGCGAACACGCCGGTAATGCCGGCAGTGATGACGACGCCGAGCGTGCTCAGCAGCACCGCAGGCGCGGCGACGGGCTTGGCACGGTCGATGTTGGTGTTAAAACCGCCGTAGAACATGATGAACAGCAGCGCCGTGCTGCAGACGGTTTCGGTGAGCGCGTAGTCGCTAAAGTCGATGTGAGCCGGCCCGTTGACGCCCAACAGCATGCCGAGCGCGATAAAGATGAGCAGGGTGGGGAAGGGGAGTTTTTTGCCGACGGGCTTGATGGTCAGGCACAGAATAATAACGAGGCCGATAAAGAGAAGGATCTGGTTCATGGATGGTGTCCGCTCCTGGGTGGTTGGCGTGGCACGGTCAGTTGTCTGCGGTTATTTGTACCCAAAGATGGTGGGTTTATGGGGTTAGATTGCGGGCGTGCGCGATATCGTCATAGACGGCTGCCGTCTTTGCCTCTGCTCGGAAACCCTTTCCAGCTTTATTGCAACGGAGTACAATGGGTAACGTTTAAGTTCAACTTGAAGTTTTAGTTGCGGCACCGGGCTTCGGCCGCAATGCAAGGAGAGGCGTACCATGGCGATCTATGTGACATCTGATGCTCACGGGCACGTGCGTGCGCTTGACGAGGCCCTGTCTAAGATCTCGTTGACGTCCGACGACACGCTGTACGTGCTGGGCGACATGATTGATCGCGGGCCCGATCCGGTCGGCGTTATTAAGCTCGTGCGCTCGCTGCCTAACGCCCGCGTTCTCAAGGGCAATCACGAGCAGATCATGCTCGATGCCATCATTGGCCAGGATCCGCTCGATGCCGAGACCTGGGATATCAACGGTGGCTGGACGACGCGCGAGCAGCTCAACGACATGGAATTTGAGGCATACGAGGAGCTCGTGCGATGGATGGCCGCGCTGCCGCTCTACGCGGTGGTCGAGACCGAGGAGCGCCCGTATCTGCTGGTACATGCTGGAATCGAGATGAAGGCGGCGCGCGCGTTTTTACTTGAGCATGGCGTCGATTGTGCCGATGGCGTCGGAGCGGTGGGTGCCGATCGCGAGCTGCTGCAGCAGATGCTCGCGGTGCAGTCGTCCGATGACCTGCTGTGGATTCGTCACGGCTATTGGGATGCGCCGACGGGACTGCTTTCTGCCGAGGGCGAGGGCCCGGTCGTGGTGAGCGGCCACACGCCCACGGTGTCGCTTGGGCGCTATTGCGAGGTTGGCGGCCTGGCGGGGCTCGATGAGGAGTCGGGCCGCGGGCAGATTGTGCGCCTGGGTGGCGAGGATACCGCCGGCGTGCCCGATCGCATCGATATCGACTGCGCCGCCGCCACCGGCTCCGAGTTCGGCCGCGTCGGTATCCTGCGCCTTGATGACGGCGCCGAGTTCTATGCGAACATCAACCCAGGCGAATAATCGGTGCAAAGGGTAGCTAATTTGGGACGGAGCTTTTTTGACTACTTTCGGAGAATAGCGCCTTCTTGCTCGGTAAGCGCGAGAAATGAGGAGCGTCTGCGTCCTCGGCAGTGCGAAAATGCTCGAAAAACCATCGCAACGGAGTCAAACGACGTTGCGACGGTTCTTTTTTGGCTGCCCGCTGGCTAAGTGAGTAGAGTTTTTTGGAAATGCCGAGCAGCCGGCAAATTTGCCTCAACAAAACCGCAGGTCACTGACTTGTGTTTTGCCGGTGTGGTCAGGGATTCGGCAAAAGTCTACTCACTTAGTTTTGCGTGTCACAAATCGTCCGCAACGAGACCCCCCATTGCGCCAATTAGGCGCCGTACGGGTTGCGGTCGCGCTCGATGCGTTGGCGGATGTGGGCGTATTCGATAATCAGCAGCACCAGGAGTAGGGCCATGATGGCTAGGTAGCTCACCACGGCGCCCATCAGACCCAGTAGGTTGATCAGGATCACCGGCAGCACTACGCTTACGGCGAAGCAGATCAGGTAGATTTTGGTGACGTCGCCGGCATGGCGCAGCACCGTGATGATGGCGTAGATAAAGTCGATGGCCGCGGTGACGCCGCCGGCGACAACCATCAGCAGTGCCAGCGTACGGTAGCGTTCAAAGCTGAGGCCGTACATAAAGCTCATGAGGGGAATACCGGGACCTGCCATAAATGCGGCGCACACGCTGGTGATGACCACGATCAGTGCCATAACGGCAACAATAATCAGGTCAAAGCGGCGACGCTTGCGCGGATTCGTCCAAATGCTCGACAGACGCAGAAGCTGCGGTTTATAGACAAATCCGATGCTCAACAAAATGGCCTGCGCTGGAAAGAACAGGGCATTAAAGTACAGCTGATACTTGTAGGCCAGCGTGCCTTCCATCACGAACTTGGGCATGCTCTCGATTAGGTTGAACAGGAACAGCGCGCCAAAAAGCGGGGCGCACTGGATAAACAGGTGACCGACCTCGCTCAGGCTCACGCGGCGCGATTTTTCGGTTTCGAGCAGGGCGAGCGGCGCGGTGACCAGCACGAGCGAGGCGATCGCGGTAACACCCATGGCCATGGCGGCGATGGGCATGCTGCGCGTGAGGAACAGTGCCACGCTAAAGACCGCGATGACGCCGACGGATCGTAGCGTTTGGCTCATGCCGGCCAGGTAGAGTTTGTCGGCCTGCTGCAGGCGGCCCTCGTACACGTCGGCAATGCCGTCGATCACCTTATACAGGTAGACGCCCAGGCCGATTGTGGCCATCTGCGCATCGTAGCCGCGGGCGCTGCTGTATACCAGGCCGCATGCCAGCGCGAGCGCTCCGCAGATCCAGCGGTTGAGCTGGTAAGAGGCAAAGGACGTCTTTTCGTCGATGTCCGAGACCTGGAAATTGCGCACGCCGTAGTTGCACGCGATCATGATGAGCGTGCCGGTGACAAAGGCGATGGAGAATTTGCCAGCCTCCTCGGCGCCCACGAGCTGTGTGGACACGATGGTGAGCAACGGAAACGCCATGCCCCACACGGCGGTGCCCAGGGTATTCCAAAGGTAGTCGCGACGGGTGGCGTGATCTTCGTACTCGGCTTCTTGCGTGGAGAAGCCGCCGCCGTAGACGGCTCCGAGCAGGCGGTTCCACCAGGCATTGACCATGCGGTGGATGGGGCCGGGCTGGCGATCGCGCTCGCGGCGACGGCGTGTGACCTGGCTGCTGTCGGGACCGCCGGCGTTACGCTGGCTTAGCTCTTGGATTCGTGCGAGCTCCTCGGCGGTGTGCGATGCGGGGAACAGGCCGTTCTCGATGCGTCCGCCCTGCCCGTGCGCCCCGTCCGATACGGTGGGGTCGGCGACGCCATTGCGGCGGGCGATGGCGCGGCGAATGCTATCGATGGGCGTGATGCTCAAAGCGGAGTCCTTTCTATTGCTGCGCTCTAGTATAGACGCGACGGTGTTCGTTCGTGTTTTTGAACAGGTTGTTCGATAATTTCGGCGGCGCCATTCAGTAGACGGCATTTGGGGACGTTCCTTATGTGCCGGCACTTTGGGAACGTCCCTAAGTGCCGGCATCCGGGGTCGCTCCTTGGTTGTTGCCTGTTCAAGAGTGTCCCTAACGACTAGGCCGCTTGCGTGCGATTTTTGACCGTTGGGCGGGCGCTTCGCCGTTGCCGCAAAAACGTTTTTGCATATCGGGTACAACGGGCTTTACGTGAGTAAAGTGCGCGCCTCGTCCACGTGTCGCGCTTTTAAAGGAGGCCCCATGCCAGGTATTACCCCTGCAGAAGTTCTGTCCAACTTTGGCATTACGCTGGTCGAAGATCCTGCCGAGAACCAGCCCCGCCTGCTGGTCGACCTGCCGGCAGCCGAGCTCGTCGAGCACGCCATCCGTCGCAACGAAGGTCGTATGGCCTCCAACGGCGCGCTGGTGATCGAGACGGGGGAGCGCACTGGCCGCTCGCCTAATGACCGCTTTATCGTTGACACCCCCGATGTTCACGACAAGATTGCCTGGGGTGCCGTCAACCGCCCGCTGTCTGTCGAGAGCTACGAGGCCATCAAGGCCGGCATCGTCGACTATCTCAACGAGCGCGACGTGTTCGTCACTCGCGGTATGGCCGGTGCCGACCGCAACCATACGCGTCGTCTGCTTGTCGCCTGCGAGCGTGCCAGCCAGGCGCTCTTTATTAAGCAGATGCTCGCCCGCCCGCTTGCCCGTGAAATTGCGCGCACCGGCGAGCCGGACTTCTGTGTGCTCGCCGCGCCGGGCTACCAGTGCGATCCCGCCATCAAGGGCCTCAACTCCAGCGCCGCCGTGGTCATTAACTTCCAGGAGCGCGTGATTCTGGTCGCCGGCACCGGCTACTCCGGCGAGATCAAAAAGTCCATCTTCAGCGTCATGAACTACCTGCTGCCCGTAGAGGACGACGTGCTGCCCATGCACTGCTCGGCCAGCATGGATCCTGTCACGCACGAGACCGCCGTGTTCTTTGGCCTGTCTGGCACCGGCAAGACCACGCTTTCGGCCAACCCCACGCGTCTACTGATCGGCGACGACGAGCACGGTTGGTCCGACATGGGCATCTTCAACATCGAGGGTGGCTGCTACGCCAAATGCGAGGGCCTGGACGCGTTCCACGAGCCTGAGATCTTCAACGCCGTCCGCTTTGGCGCGATCTGCGAAAACGTGGTGCTCGACGAGAGCCGCAAGCCCAACTACGATGACGTCTCGGTCACGCACAACACGCGCGTGGCCTACCCTGTGGGGCACATTCCCAACGCGTGGACCAAGGGTATGGGCACCACTCCGAGCGTCGTGCTGTTTTTGACCTGCGACGCCTTTGGCGTGCTGCCGCCCATCTCGCGCCTGACGGCCGACGCCGCCATGTATCACTTTGTGACGGGCTTTACGGCCAAGATCCCCGGCACCGAGGTCGGCGTCACCGAGCCCACACCCACGTTCTCTTCGCTGTTTGGCGAGCCGTTTATGCCGCTCGACCCCATGGTCTATGCCAAGATGCTCGGTGAGCGCATCGCCGACGGCCGCACGCGTGTGTACCTGGTCAACACCGGCTGGATTGGCGGCGGCTACGGCGTGGGCCATCGCATCGAGCTTGCCTACACGCGCGCCCTGGTGGCCCGCGCCCTCGACGGTACCATCGAGGACAGCGAGTTCGTCCACGATGATATCTTTAACGTCGACATTCCCACCACGTGCCACGGCGTGCCCGACGGCATCCTGGTGCCGCGCCAGTACTGGCAGAGCACCGCGCGCTACGACGAGGCGGCGCACAACTTGGCCGTGATGTTCGAGGAGAACTTCGAGAAGAAGTACTCGCACCTGCCCGAGTCCGTGAAGGCCGCCGGTCCGCACGCTCAGGTGCACGCCGACGCCCGTCATCGCGGCCGCGGCCTGCTGGGACTCCGACACTAGCGTTGCTTCAGACCCAAAACCACCATAAAGGGGACAGGCACCTTTGTGGTGGTTTTACTCGCGCGGATGACTCGGGTTACAATACGCCTGACATATTGCCCCCTTCTCCGGATGGGGGCAGCGTAAGCGCTCTTGTGGCGGCACCGTAGGACTTTGAAGGTGGCCGTCGTAAGGGCGCTTTTTGTTTAGGCGCCCTCGCTCGGGCGCGCACGATGAAGGGAGAGCGCATGAAGAGCTTTATTGCCGAGGATTCGTTTTGGGAGCTATTTCCGCAGGCGGCTGTCGGTGTTGTGGTCGTAAAGGGCATGAAGCCCGCGGCTCAGATTCCTCAAGAGGACGTGGACGCGATTGCGGCGTTGCTCGACCGCGCCAATATCGACGCGGAGCGTCATCTGACCAGCGATACTATCAGCGAGAACGCACCGGTCAAGGCATGGCGCGAGGCTTATCGGCTGTTCAAGACCAAAAAGGGCGCGCGTTGCTCAATTGAGAACCTGCTCAAGCGCGTGCTCAAGGGCAAACCGGTGGGCCACATTACGCCCGCGGTGGACATCTACAACACGGTGTCGCTGACCTACGCGCTGCCCGTTGGCGGCGAGGACCTGCATACGATTGAGGGGGATCTTCGCTTGAAGGTGACTGACGGCGGCGATGCGTTCCTGCCACTTGGCGAGGAAACAGATGACCCGACGCTGCCCGGCGAGCTCGCCTACATCGATGATGCGGGCGCCGTATGCCGCTGCTGGAACTGGCGCGATGGCGTTCGCACGGCGCTGTCCGACGATTCGGCCGATGCATTCCTGGCGATTGAGTGCGCGGAGCCCGAGCGGATGGGGGATTGCCAGGCTGCCGTTGATCGTCTCGCCGAGTTGCTCGAGCGCTATCTGGGAGCGACGGTTGTCGTTAAGACGCTTGTGACCCGCGACAATCCCTGCGTGGAACTGTAACGACGCCTGCGGATCATGTTCGCCGGTCAAAACCACCACAAAGGTGCCTGTCCCCTTTGTGGTGGTTTTTATGTTGATGGGTTAACAAATGGGATATTTGGGTATGGGTGTTGCCTCGTGCGGCTAAGATGTTTACCCGTTAGCATCATGTAAGCGAAAGGCGGTCGTCTCCCATGCAGCAGAACGACGAGACACGTTTCGAGGACTTTGTCGGACTGATCAGCGGGCTCTACAAGGAGATCCAGCGCATTAAGACATCCGAGGGCGCAAGGCTGGGCCTCAAGGGCTCCGACGTTATGTGCCTGTACTATCTTGAGCGCAGCAAGGACGGCCTGACTGGCGCTGACCTGGCTCGCATGGCAGGCGTGACCCGTGCCGCCGTCTCGCGCACGCTCGCGCATCTGGAGGAGGGCGGCTACGTCGAGGTCGACGACTCGGGTGATGCGGCCGTTAAGTATCGTGCCCCGGTGCGCCTGACCGCTCTGGGCGGCGAGAGCATGAGCGAGGCGGACCGCATCATTCGCGAGGTGCTCGACACCACCGGTAAGGCTATGGGTGTGGAGCAGCGCGAGCAGATGTATGCGTCGCTGCGTACGATTCTCAACACCCTGCGTGAGATCTAAGGCCGCCAAGGCATTTGCTTTCCATTAAAAACTGCATAGTCCCGTTTGAGCGCGTATGCCGTGCCGGGGCATTGCTGTCAAAATTCCCCGCGCGGGACCTGCGCAAGAAAGGATTCGTTATGTCCGTCCGCATTATTACCGATTCCGCAAGCGATATGTCGCCGGCGGAGCACCCCGCTCTGCGTGTTCTGCCGCTGTCCGTCACCTTTGGCACCGATGTGTATATGGATGGCGTCGACATCGATCACCAGCGCTTTTACGAGATGCTTGTGGAGCGCGATGAGCTGCCCAAGACCGGTCAGGTCAACCCGTACGCCTTTTCGCAGGCGATTGCCGAAGCGCGTGAGGCCGGCGATGAGGCCGTGATTATTACCGTGGGCGCCAAGCTCTCGGGCACCAACCAGAGTGCTCGTACGGCACTTGCCGAGGCGCCGGGCGGCGACATGTTCGTCGTGGACAGCAATAACGTGACCTTGGGCGAGCGCGTGCTGGTCGAGTATGCGCTGCGCCTGGTGGACGAGGGCCAGGGCGCGGCTCAGGTTGCGGCGGCTGTCGAGGCCGTGCGCGACCGCGTGGTCGTCATCGGCCTGCTCGAGACGTTGGAGTACCTGGTGCGCGGCGGTCGCCTGTCTGCTGCGGCCGGTGCCGTGGGTACGCTGCTCAACGTAAAGCCCGTGGTGGCTGCCGAGGACGGTCTGATCGTGCAGCTGGGCAAGGCGCGCGGTTCCAAGAACGGACGTAACCTGCTCAACCAGAAGGTCGAAAAGGCGGGCGGCATCGACTTTTCCATGCCGCTGGCGCTCGGCTATACGGGCCTTTCGGATGCGGTGCTCAAGAAGTATATCGAGGACAGCGCGGCACTGTGGGCTGGCCACACCGAGGGCGAACTGCCCGTTCACACCATCGGCGCCACCATCGGCACCCATGTAGGCCCCGGCGCCGTAGCCGTAGCCTTCTTCCAACCCGTTAACTAGCCCACCTGCCAAAACCACCACAAAGGGGACAGGCACCTTTGTGGTGGTTTATGCTATTCCGGGTGGAAGGGAGCGAGCAATGGCGTCTGAGGGCTTTTTTGAGCGGGTGTACGAGGTGGTCGAGCAGATTCCCGAGGGGATGGTCGCCACGTATGGTCAGGTGGCGCTGCTTGCTGGACGTCCACGAAGTGCGCGGTACGTGGGGTATGCCCTGCATGGCAATCCGCGCCCCGGCGAGATTCCCTGTCACCGCGTGGTGTTTGCCGATGGCCGCATATGCGATGGTTTTGCTTTTGGCGGTCCCGATGCTCAACGTGAGCTTTTGCTAGGGGAGGGTGTGGCGTTTAAGGACGACATGCACGTCGACTTGGCCGCCTGTCGCTGGCCTGCAGGGCTCTAGCGGCTCTGCCGTGGTTAAAACCACCACAAAGGTGCCTGTCCCCTTTGTGGTGGTTCTAGTTTACCTGAGCTAACTTATGGAGAAGCTATGGGGGAACATATTGACGCTACAAAGTAAACCACGGTGAACTATATTGTATTCAGCAACGGAGCAGGCAATATGCGATGAAAAAGCCTGCCCTGTTGAGTTTGATTCGCATTCCTCCCCTCTGTGCGATTCAACGGTGTACTTCGGGAACAGGCCCGCTGGCAACTAACTGCCAGCGGGCCTGTTCCTGTTTTTCGGGGGAGTGCAATGGGCAGAGCCGAACCGGTCGGGCACCAAAAAAGGCGGACGCACTAGCGCCCGCCCTATAGCAATCGAAAGTTCTAGCCAGCAGATCGATCTAGTACACCATGCCCATGGCGTCCTGAACCTCGGCCAGGGTCTGCTCGGCAATCTCGTTGGCGCGACGGTTGCCCTCGTGCAGCACGTCCTTCACATAGTCCAGATCGTTCTCATAGCGCTGACGACGCTCGCGGATCGGCGCGAAGTACTCGTTGACGGCCTCGGTCACGTACTTCTTGAGCTGGCCGGAGCCGCCCATGCCAATCTCCTCGGCAATCTCGACCTCGGAACGGCCAGTGCAGATGGCGGCCGTCGAAAGCAGGCCGGACACGCCGGGGCGGTTCTCGGGATCGAACGTGATCATGCGCTCGGAGTCGGTCTGGCTCTTCTTGATGCGCTTGGCCGTCTCCTCGGCGGTCATCGAAATGTTGATGGCGTTGCCGTAGCTCTTGCTCATCTTGCGACCGTCCAGGCCGGGCAGCAGCGGGGTCTCGGACAGCAGCGCGTCGACCTCGGGGAACACCTTGCCGTAGCGGTTGTTAAAGCGGCGGGCGATGGTGCGGGTGAGCTCGATGTGCGGCAGCTGGTCGCGACCGACGGGCACCACATTGCCCTTGCAGAACAGGATGTCGCAGGCCTGATGCACCGGATAGGTGAGCAGAAGGCCGGTGAGCTCGTGGCCCGAGGCCTCCATCTCGGCCTTGACCGTGGGGTTGCGCGCCAGCTCGGCCTCGGAGACCAGCGACAGGAACGGCAGCATGAGCTGGTTGGCGGCGGGCACGGCGGAGTGCGCGTAGATCATGGTCTTGTCGGGGTCGATGCCGCAGGCAAGGTAGTCCATGACCATGTTGTACACGTTGTCCTGGATGTGCTCGGTCGTGTCGCGGTCAGTGATGACCTGGTAGTCGGCGATGAGCACGTTGGTCTTGGCGCCCATGTTCTGCAGCTCAACACGGCCCTTAAGGGTGCCGAAGTAGTGACCCAGATGCAGACGGCCGGTGGGGCGGTCGCCGGTGAGCATGGTGAACTTGTCGGGCGTCTTGGCCAGGCCCTCGCGAATGGCGTTGCTCTTTTGCAGCGCGACTTCGTAGCTGTTCTCGTTTGGCATGATTGCTCCTAACGTATGTTCATGGGTCAAGATGATAACGCGTTTATTGGAGGGGCGGGGCGTAAGTAGGCGAGGGGCGGGAGATCGGCGGCATGTGCGATGGGCGCGGCATGGCTGCGCGTTTGGCCGGCGGCGCCTGGGCGCTTCCTCGGCAGCTTACCCTAGAGCTTGTGGTGGCGCTCTTCCTTACGTTCCTCGGCTGCCTGCTCCTCCTGCTTAAAGGCGGGGTCGTCGGGGGTGACGAGCTCATCCTCGTGCGTGCGCTTGTTGTAATGGTGGCGCAGCACGGGCTCAAACAGATGTAGATGCTTGGCAAAGGCCGCCGAGCCAATGGCGAGCACGGTAAAGATGAGCACGCGCATGGGCGCCTCGACCTGGTTGATCGCGGCGGCGCCGGCCGAAAGCATAATGCACCAGGCATAGATGAGCAGCACAGCCTGCTTTTGGTTGTAGCCCTCTTGGATCAGGCGGTGGTGGATGTGGCCCTTGTCGGCCTGCCCGATGCTAATGTGGGCGCGCTTGCGGCGCACGATGGCGCTAAACGTGTCGATGATGGGCACGCCGGCAACGATGAGCGGGATGATAAGCGAGGTGAGCGCGGCGGTGCGGCTCACGTTGAGTAGCGAGATGGAGCCCAGCGCAAAGCCCAGAAGCAGCGACCCCGAGTCGCCCAAGAAGATGCTTGCGGGGTTGAAGTTGTAGCGCAAAAAGGCCAGACAGGCGCCAAAGAGCGCAATGGAGAGCGCGGCGGCGTCGATGCGGCCCGAGAGAACGGCCATCGAAAACATGGTGAACGACGCGATGCCGCAGATGCCCGTGGCTAAGCCGTCGAGGCCATCGATGAGGTTAATGATGTTGGTGAATGCCACCAGATAGATCACGGTGATGGGGTAGGCGAGCCATCCGAGCATGATTTCGCCGGGGGCAAACGGGTTGACGATGACGCCGATGCGCAGGCCGCCCACGCAGGCGATGAGCGCAGCGAGGACCTGTCCGGCCAGCTTTTGCTTGGGCTTGAGCTGGAAGACGTCGTCGATAGCGCCGGTCGCAAAGATGACGGTAAAAGAAAGCGCAAGTATGGGGTAGCTGATGTGCAGACGGGGGTGGGGCACCAGGACGGGCGGCCAACCCAGGTACCAGGTGCCTAGGATTTGCACAATACAGGCAACGACCAGGCCCAAAAACACCGCCGTTCCGCCCAAACGCGGGATGGGCTTGGTGTTGATGCGGCGCTTGGAAGGATAGTCGACGGCGTCGAGCTTAATTGCCAAGCGCTTGACCAGGGGCACCGTGAGGAAGGTCGTGATGAAGGCCGCCGCTGCCACGCATAGATACGGTATGTAGCTCGGGGATGAAGCCATGAATCTAAAACCGCCAAGCGTCGAAGGAAAAGGTCAAAGGTTGCTAAGCGCAAAGGGCATAGCCGGACCATGATACTCGACCACGGGGGGTGCATGGAATTGCATGCAGCGATAATCACGCGCTTACCAGATATTGGGATGTTGTCGATGCTTGTCGGGATACCGGCGGGGATCCATATGGGCTGTAATGGTGGTTTTCGGCAAATGAAAACCACCCCCCACGTTACGAAAATGAACCCACCTAAAACAGGTGGGTGCCCTCATCGACTGTTCCAGCGTCCTTAACAACGAAGGATACCTGTACTAGGTACGACTGTGTGGGCTCCCTAAATAAACGCGACGGTTCACCCAGTTGCTCCGCGGGGGGCGGAATACCTACATCATAAAGCGGCACTTTGTCGATTCCAGTCTTGACATTATAAAAATCGTGTCGGACGATTACGGCGCCTTGGGCTCGAGCCGTCTGTGCGGTTGGTCCCTTTACGTTTGAGCTGCTGAATCATTGTTTTGGAGCATGTTTTTATGCCGACGTCGTTGACCGAACTTTTTTCGCCCGCCTGCCATTTGTGTCCGCGCCGTTGCGGTGCGGCGCGCGACGAGGGCGCGCGTGGCGTGTGCGGCGCCGACAACACGCTTAAGGTCGCCCGCGCGGCGCTCCATATGTGGGAGGAGCCGCCCATTTCGGGCGAGGCCGGCTCGGGTACGATTTTCTTTAGCGGCTGTTCGCTCAAATGTATCTACTGCCAAAACCACGAGATCTCGACGGGCAATTTCGGTCTTGAGATTTCGCCCGAGCGTTTGGTCGAGATTATGCTGGAGCTGCAGGACCAGGGCGCCAATAACATCAACCTGGTGACGGCGACGCACTATGCGCACTTGTTGCCTGCCGCGATTGCCGCGGCACGGACGCGCGGGTTGGTCATCCCAATTGTCTACAACACGAGTGGTTACGAGCGCGCGAGTGCCGTGGCGGCGCTGGGCGACCTGGTCGACGTGTGGCTTACGGACTTTAAATATGCCGATGCCGGGCTTGCGCAGTCGCTTTCTCATATTAAGGACTACCCGCGCGTGGCCGTGTCGGGTCTGGCCCAGATGGCGCGCGAGATTGAGCGCCGCGGGGGAGAGCTGGTAGACGAGGACGGGCTCATGAGGCGCGGCATAATCGTGCGTCATCTGGTGCTGCCGGGGCATGCGGACGATTCGTGCCGCGTGTTGGACCTGGTGTGGCAGACGGTGGGCGACGTGCCGATCTCGGTCATGAACCAGTACACGCCCAATGCCCTCATGCGCGAACAAGGCGGCGACCTGGCGCGCGCCGTGACGCGCGAGGAGTACGAGCAGGTACTCGACCATGCCGACGACCTGGGCTTTACGACGATGTTTTGGCAAGAAGGCGGCGCGGTAGACGAGAGCTTTACCCCGGCGTTCGACACCACCGGCGTCCTCACCAGCGCAAAGTAGCGCGTTCGCCGATGATTTTTCTGGGACGGGGATTAAAAAATCATCGGGCGAATGGTAGTCAAAAAAGCTCCGCCCCAAAAAGACTGGTTATTGGGCGTTGACAGTTGGCGAGCCGTAGGTAAAATATCAACTTGTCCTGGGGACGTAGCTCAGTTGGGAGAGCGCTGCCGTCGCATGGCAGAGGCCGAGGGTTCGACTCCCTTCGTCTCCACCCTTGGATTTGATAAGCCGCTGACATTGTGTCGGCGGCTTTTTTTAAAAGAAAGGGCTGTACCATGGCCGAGCTTGAGTCCCAACCACTGTCTGCCGAGGAACGCGCCGAGTTGGAAGAGCTCCGCGCCGAGAAGGCCCGCCGCGAGGCCCAGGAAGAGGCACGTCGCGAGCGTGAGGAGCTGACCGCCCTGCGTGCCGAGCGCGAGAAGGCCGAGGAGGCCGCCGCGAACGTCGCCCCCGCGCCCAAGCCCGCCGCCGCGAAGCCCGCGCCCGCCGCGCCCAAACCTCAGCCTAAAAGGGCCGCTCGCCCCAAGCCCGTCGAGCCCAAACCGAGCCGTGACGAGATGACCTTTGCCCAGCGCATGGTCACCTCCAAGGAGCCCACGGGCGAGAACGAGATCCCCGGTATGGCGCCGGCTCAAAAAATCATCATTGTCCTTGCCCTCATCGCGTTTGTCATCTTTATGGGCTACACGATCCTGACCAGCATGGGTCTGTACTAGCCTGTTCGCGCTGGGCTCCATGCCCGCACGCCCGCCTCGCCAACCCTCAACCTCTGCACAACGCATCCGAAAGGTCGCCCCATGGCTTTGACCGACATCTCGCATCCCACCGACATTGCAATGCTCACCGATCTGTACGAGCTCACTATGGCCCAGGGCCTGTGGGAGAGCGGCAAGGCCAATGAGCAGGGTTGTTTTACCGCGTTTTACCGCGACCACCCCTTTGGCAGCGCCTATGCTGTCATGTGCGGCACCGCCGAACTGCCCGAGCTGGTCGAGAATCTGCGCTTTACGCCCGAGGATATCGACTACCTCGCCTCACTTCAGGCCCCGGCCGGCGGCGCGATGTTCAAGCCTGCATTCCTCGACTACCTGCGCGATTTTCGTGCGCATGTAAACATCGACGCCGTCCCCGAGGGCGAGCTCGTCTTTCCGCGCGAGCCCATGGTTCGCGTCACCGGCCCCGCGCTGGAGTGCCAGCTGCTCGAGACGGCGCTGCTCAACATCGTTGGGTTCCAGACGCTTGTCGCCACCAAGACGGCGCGCGTGGTGCTGGCGGCGGACGGCCGTCCCGTTGCCGAGTTTGGCCTGCGCCGCGCTCAGGGTCCCGATGGCGGCTTGGCCGTCGCGCGCGCGAGCTACGTTGCCGGCTGCTCCTCTACGTCCAATGTGCTCGCCGGCCGCCGCTACGGTATTCCCGTCTTTGGCACGCATGCGCACAGCTGGGTGATGAGCTTCGATTCCGAGCTCGAGGCCTTCCGCGCCTTTGCCAAGTCGAGCCCCAAGAACTGTACGCTGCTCATCGACACCTATGACGTGCGCGAGGGCTGTGAACATGCCATTACGGTTGCCAAGGAGATGGAAGCGGTGGGCGAGCGCCTGTCGGCCATTCGCATCGACTCCGGCGACCTCGCCAAGCTCTCAAAGTATGTGCGCGGCCGTTTTGATGCCGAGGGCCTGCCCTATGTGGGGATCTCGGTTTCTAACGATTTGGATGAGTACACGATTCAGTCCCTGCTCGACCAGGGCGCGCCCATCGACAGCTTTGGCGTGGGCACCAAACTCGCGACCTGCTACGATCAGCCTGCGCTGGGCGGCGTGTACAAGCTTTCGGCCCGTCGTGCGAGCGACGCGGAGCCGTGGACGCCGGTGGTGAAGCTTTCCGAGCAGCCCTACAAGCGCACGATCCCCGGCGTGCAGCGCGTACGACGCTATTACGACGGCTTTGGCGGCCCGGTTTGCGACATGATTTATGACGAGGATCATCTGGCAGGGGAGGGCGCCGCGCGCGGCAATACCCTTGTGGCCGTGAACGATGCCGCCCTGGTGACCGACGTGTCCGAACTCGAGTATCGCGAGCTGCTGGTGCCGATCGTGCGCGATGGCAGTGCGGTGGCTCCGCGTGAGAGCATCCAGGACGCGCGCGAGCGCTGTGCTTGGGCGCTCGACCATCTGGACGCAGCTTTCAAGCGCTTCCTGTACCCGCAGACCTATGTGGTGGGTATGGAGCAGGGCCTGGCTCAGGTGCGCGACGAGCTCGTGGGCAAGAACATGGCCGCGGCCTCTGCCTTTCCCTGGGCTCACTAATTCCTTGGGCGGTAGGGGCGAGTCACGCTTCCCTGGCCACCGCCTCGGCCGTTCGCTGAACAGTTGATTGGTTTGACGTATGACGACTTCTTATAAAACGATGGTGGTAAAGATCGGTTCGTCCACGGTGGTGGGCGCCGACGGCAAGGTCAACCGCGCCTTTATCGGCGGGCTTGCCGACCAGGCCGCAGCGCTGCGCGAGCTTGGCTGGCGCCTGATCGTGGTGAGCTCGGGCGCCATTGCCTGCGGCTATCCCGTGCTGGGCTTCGACCGTAAGCCGGTCGGCGACCTGCCGAGCCTGCAGGCCTGCGCCTCGGCCGGTCAGTGCATCATCTCGTCGGCCTACGACGAGGAGTTCCATGCGCGCGACCTGCTCACCTCGCTCGTGCTGCTCACGCGTCACGACACGGCGCGCCGCACGTCCTACCTGCACGCGCGCGACGCCCTGCTTCGCCTGGTGGAGCTCGGCGTGGTGCCGGTCGTCAACGAGAACGATACCGTCACCGTCGATGAGATCAAGTTTGGCGACAACGACACGCTGGCGGCGCTTGTGAGCTGCCTGGTTTCTGCCGATCTGTGCGTGACGCTCTCGGACATCGATGGCCTCTACACCGCCAATCCGCATGAGGATCCGACGGCCGAGTTTATCCCGGTCGTGCATAAGATCGATGCCAAGATTATCGCCTCGGCGGGCGATTCTTCCACATCGGTGGGTACGGGCGGCATGATCACCAAGATTCGCGCGAGCCGCATTCTCATGACGGCGGGCATTCAAAGCGTGATTTGCTCGGGCGAGGAGCCCGATGCGCTCGTGCGTCTGGCCCGCGGCGAGAGCGTGGGTACGCTGTTCGATCCGCCGGCGGAGCGCCTGGACATTGCGCCGCGCAAGTTGTGGATTGCACTGGGCGACAAGGCGCACGGCTCGGTGACGGTCGATGACGGCGCCGCGAAGGCGCTGGTCAGCCGCGGATCGTCGCTGCTCGCGGTGGGTATTCGCGAGGTCGATGGCCAGTTTGCCGAGGGCGATGTGCTCGACGTGTGCGACCCGAGCGGCATGGTTGTCGCCCGCGGTATCGCCGAGGCCGATTCGGACGTGCTGGAACTTGCCGCCGGCCGCCGCCAGGACCAGATCGCCAGCAACCGCCTGCTGGCAGACCTAGCCGAGAAGCCGGCGATCCATCGAGACAACTTGATAGTGTTTGCATAAAGAGAGGCAGCGCTGCGGCTCGTTTTGCCAGCAGTGCTGCCTCTCCTTTTCCGGCACTTGGGGACGTTCCTTATGTGCCGGCACTTTGGGACACTCCTTTGCTAGAAGATCTGGCGCAGGTCTCCGCGGTTGAGGGCTTCGTCGAAGAGGTGCTTGAACACCACGCTGCCGTGCAAGCCGTCGTGCTCGAACTCGTTGGTCACCCAGGCATGCGAGTTGCCCACGCGGCTGAGCGTATCGAGCTGCATGCCCGGGTCCACGTACATGTCATCGAAGTACACCGCGGCCTGCAGGGGCACCTCGTTGCACGCCAGGCGCTGCGGGTCGTAGATCTTGTCCCAGCTTGTGTCTTCCATAAGCAGATCCATCGCCGGCTTGAAGGGCTTAAGTTCGGGCATCTGCTCAAACATCCACGGGAACATGGCCTCGCCGGTAAACATGAGCGGTCGCGTGAGCGTGTCGAACTCGGCACGATGGGCCTTCTCTTCTGCCGCGGCCCAGCGAATGGGCATGGTGTCGCCGTCGGCGTAGATGAACTCCTGAAGCGTCCAGTACAGCGGATTCGTGCGCGTGTTGGTGCGCTCGAAGGCGCGCATCAAAAAGCTGTCGGATACCGAGGCGCCGCAGGCCAGCGTGCCGTCGCCGTCAACAAAAGCATGATCGATAATCCAATGCATGCGCTCAAGGCTCGGCTTCATGCCAAAGTCGCTGCCCATGAGCTGCAGGCGTTCGACCGTCATCGGCGAGCCGTCTGGTAGCACGGGCTTTTGCTCCTCGAGGGCATCTGCCAGGGCCGCCACGCGCTCGACGTCGGCGGGGTAGCGGTTGTAATACTGCTGCGTCTTGGCAGCCATGCGCGGGAAGGTGTGCGCGTAGACCTCGCTTGCGCTCGCCGGTACGTGGGGGATGCCGCCGCAGGTAAAGCTTGCCGCCACGCCCTCGGGGAAGAGCGACAGGTAGCTCAGCGTCAAAAAGCCGCCGTAGCTCTGCCCGAGCGTGACCCAGGGCCTGCCGCCAAAGCCCACCAGGCGCAGGTACTCAAAATCGCGCACGATGGAGCTGGCGAGGTGGCGCTTGAGGAAGTCCGCCTGCGAGCGGTCCGCATCGGCGCCGGCTGCCTCGGCACGCTCGCCCAGTGCGGCAATCGTGCGCCCGTCTACACAGCTGCTGCGCCCGGTACCGCGCTGGTCGGGCAGCACGACGCGGAAATGCTTGACGGCCTCTTCGATCCAGCCATCGCTTGTGGGCGACAGCGGACGCGGGCTCTCGCCACCGGGGCCACCCTGCAAAAAGAGAAGGAGCGGCAGGTCGTCGTTGATGCGGTCGGGTGCGCAAACCACGCGGTAGAAGAGCTTGATGCTCTCGGGCGCGCCGGCGATGGGTGTCGGTATAGCGCCGCGGCGCATGGTGCTGCCGACGGCCAGGAGCATCGGCTCCAGGCCGCGCCAGTCAAGGGGGACATCGATGCTGTGGTCCTCGACATACAGGCCGGGGACGTGGTACGAAGTAATGAGGGCCATGTGAGTCTTCCGTTCGTTGCGGTGTTTCGGGTTGACCAATTCTACCGCCGCGGGCGAGGCCATGCGCAAATCGGCTACCATGGTTGCAAACTTCTAGGAGAAAGGGCCGTCCATGTCGGTCGATATAGCCACGTATGTCCACGATCTTGCCGTTGCCGCTAAGGCAGCGTCGGCCTCGCTTGCCACGGCGAGCGACGAGCAGCGCCAGGAGGCCGTGCGCGCCATGGCCGCAGCACTGCGCAACGGTATCGACTCCATCGTCGCCGCCAACGAGCTCGATATGTCCGCCGCGCGCGATGCGGGGACCTCGGCGGGACTCCTCGACCGTCTGCTGCTGACGCCTGAGCGCGTCGAGGGCATGGCCGCCGGCCTGGAAAAGCTCGCCGAGCTGCCCGATCCCGTAGGCCGCGTGCTCGACCACCGCGTGCTCGCAAGCGGCGTGGACCTCACCCGCGTGAGCGTGCCGTTGGGCCTGGTCGCCATGGTGTACGAGGCGCGCCCCAACGTGACGGCCGACGCCGCGGGCATCTGCATCCGCACCGGCAACGCCTGCATTCTGCGCGGCGGCTCGCTGGCCTATCACTCGTGTGCCATGATTGCCGAACTGCTGGCCGATGCGCTCGAGGCCAAGGGCTTCCCGCGCGAGGCCGTGTCGATGATCGAGTCTACCGACCGCGAGGCCACCGGCGAGCTCATGAAGCTCCGCGGCGTCGTCGATGTGCTCATTCCGCGTGGCGGTGCGGGCCTGATCCAGCGCTGCGTGCGCGAGTCGCTCGTTCCGGTGATCGAGACGGGCACGGGTAACTGCCACATCTACGTGCATGAATCCGCCGACTTCGATAAAGCGCTCAATATTATCGTCAACGCTAAGACGCAGCGCGTGGGCGTGTGCAATGCCGCCGAGTCGCTGCTGGTCGACCGTGCCGTGGCCGATGCGTTTTTGCCCGCGGTCGTGGCCGTGCTGCATGACCACGGCGTGCTCCTTCACGGCGACGAGGCCACGTGCGCCGCATGCGCCGACGCCGGGCTTGCCGAGGGCGATGACTACGTTGCCGCGACTGAGGAGGACTGGGGTCGCGAGTATCTGGCGCTCGAGATGAGCGTGAAGGTCGTGGCGAACGAGGACGAGGCCATCGCGCACATCAACCGCTACGGCACGATGCACTCCGAGGCCATCGTTGCCGAGGACACGGATGCTTGCGGGCGCTTCCTGGACGAGGTCGATGCCTCGGCCGTGTATGCCAACGCCAGCACGCGCTTTACCGACGGCGGCGAGTTTGGCCTGGGCGCCGAGATTGGCATCTCGACCCAAAAGCTCCACGCCCGCGGCCCCTTTGCCGCCGAGGCCCTCACCACCTACAAATACAAGCTCCGAGGCACCGGCCAGGTCCGCCCCTAACGCCCGCGCAAACAAAAACCACCACAAAGGTGCCTGTCCCCTTTGTGGTGGTTTTGGAATTAAGCCTGAAAGGTGTCGCGGTCGGGGGCGAAGGACTGCATGGCCGCGATGGTACGGTCGAAGAGTTCGGGGAGCTCCCAGCCCAGCATCTCGGCACCCTGCGTAATCACGTCGCGCGAGCAGCCGGCGGCAAAGCGCTTGTCCTTGAACTTTTTCTTGAGCGACTTGGTCGTAAAGTCCATGACGCTCTTACTCGGACGCATGATGACGGCAGCACCGATCAGGCCGGTGAGCTCGTCGCAGGCAAACAGGATCTTTTCCATCTGCAGCTCGGGCTTGGGCAGCGAGGTGTTGAAGTCCGACGTGTGCGTCTGAATGGCGCGAATGAGATCGGGAGAGGCGCCCTCGCCTTCAAGGATCTCGGCCGCATAGATGGTGTGGTTCATGGGGTCGTCCTCATGCTCCTCCCAATCTAGGTCGTGCAGCAGACCGACGATGCCCCAAAACTCCTCGTTCTCGGGGTCGAACTCGCGCGCAAAGTAGCGCATGGTGCCCTCGACCGTCTCGCCATGGGTGATGTGGAACGGGTCTTTGTTGTGCTCGTTAAGCAGTTCAAACGCGCGGTCGCGGGTGATTCCGGCGGTAAGCGGTTCTGCCATAAGAGACTCCTTGTGCTCGTGGGTATCGCTAAGAATGAATACTACTAGAACAAGAAAACCACCACAAAGGTGCCTGTCCCCTTTGTGGTGGTTTTTGGCGCGGATGGGTTAGTTGAGGGCGGCTTGGGCTAGGCGGGCTTCGGCGTCCTCTTCGGTGACGCCCAGGGCCACGGCGAACTCCTCGATGGAGCGGCGCTTGGCCTCCTTGAGCACTCGCATGTAGTAAGAGCTGGGCTTTTTATCGGCTTCCTCGGCCTGGCGAATGCGGTGCATCATGGTCTTTGCCACGCGGACCGTCTCGGGCGCGCCGAGCTTGAGCTGCTGCTTAAAGTGCGTCTCCTCAAGCGAGCTGTTACGCTCGGTAAAGGTGTCGCACTCCAGCTCGTCATAGTGGCTCAGCAGGTGCTCGGCATCTTGCTGGGAGATGGCGGCATGCAAACGATCGGCCTGCGCCACGGGGTACATGAGGATCGTCTGCGCATGTCCCTGCTTGGTCTCGAGCAACAGCATGGGCTGCGGCGTGTCGTCCCTAAAACCGACGACGGTGCAGACTCCCTGACCCGGATGAATGACGTGTTGACCGATTGAGAACATGCTACCTCCAACTTATACGAATTTGCGTATGTCTAGAATACCACGCTGACGTGCGGAAACCCTTACTTTATGCAGGAAAAGCACACAAATTCGATAGGTAAGAGTATTCGATAAAAGACACAGCTCATTCACACCTTTATGCATTTTCAACGCGTGCATAATCTGCAGGCAGACCGGCATCTTTGAGTGACTCCATACAAGCTGTAGTCAATTTTGTGCATATGCAATTTCGATTGGCTTTACCCTACGACAGTGCCCGTCGCTTGTGATAGAGTGCTACAAACTCTGGCTTTTGCCCTACGAGTGACCAAGAGCTCGGGGGCTTTAACACAAGGAGGATCTATGCCCGAGAAGATTGAAGAGCTGGTACGCGCTGCGCTTGCAGCGGCCCAGGAGGCCGGCGACCTTTCCGCATTTGAACTTGACGATTGCGCTATCGAGCGACCGGCTGATACTTCTCATGGCGAGTGGACCTCCACCATGGCTCTGAAGTCCGCCAAGCTGGCTCACTGCGCCCCGCGCAAGATCGCCGAGGCCGTCGTTGCCCATATGCCCGAGGACCCCGCGATCGAGAAGGTCGAGATCGCAGGCCCCGGCTTCATCAACTTCTACCTCTCCGTTGCCGTCAAGAATGCCATCTTTGGCGAGGCTCGCGAGAAGGGCATGGACTTCGCTAAGTCCAACGTCGGTGGTGGCCTGAAGACCCAGGTCGAGTTCGTTTCCGCCAACCCCGTCGGCCCCATGCACATCGGCCACGGCCGCTGGGCCGCGCTGGGCGATTCGCTCTGCCGCGTTATGGACCACGCCGGCTATGAGATCCAGCGTGAGTTCTACATCAATGACCACGGCTCTCAGATGAACACCTTCGGCAACTCCATCAGCACGCGCTATATGCAGCTTGCCGACATCATCGCCAAGCAGGGCGTTGATATCGACGAGGCTCACAAGCTGCTGATCGCCGACCGTGACGCCTTTGTTGCCGACGAGAACGACGAGCACCCCGAGACCCATCCGTATCAGGACAACTTTGCCGAGACCTTGGGCAAGGACTCTTACGGCGGCGACTACATCATCGACGAGGCCGCCGAGTTCTGGCGCACCGACGGCGACAAGTGGGTCGACGCCGATCCGCAGGAGCGTATGGAGAGCTTCCGTGAGCGCGGCTACGTGAAGATGGTCGACAACATGCGCGACCTCTGCCACGCCGTCAACTGCGACTTTGACCGTTGGTACTCCGAGCGCTCGCTGTATGTGAAGGACACCGAGGGCGAGACCGCCGGCACCTCCGCCGTCGACCGCGCTTTTGAGAAGCTCGACAAGATGGGCTACCTCTACACCAAGGACGGCGCCCTGTGGTTCCGCTCCACCGATCTGGGCGACGACAAGGACCGCGTCCTGATCAAGTCCGACGGCGAGTACACCTACTTCGCCTCCGACGTCGCCTATCACTGGGATAAGTTCCAGCGCGTCGACCACGTCATCGACATCTGGGGCGCCGACCACCACGGTTACATCGAGCGCGTCCGCTGCGTCTGCGACGCTCTGGGTTACCCCGGCAAGTTCGAGGTTCTACTGGGCCAGCTCGTCAACCTGCTGCGTAACGGCAAGCCCGTCCGTATGTCCAAGCGCAAGGGCACCATGGTGACCCTGCAGGAGCTCGTCGACGAGGTTGGCTCCGATGCCGCTCGCTACACGCTCATCTCCAAGAGCTCCAACCAGATGGTCGACTTTGACATCGAGGCCGTTAAGAAGCGCGACAACTCCAACCCGGTCTATTACGTGCAGTATGCTCACGCCCGCGTGTGCTCCATCCTGCGCCGTGCCGCCGACGTTACCGCCGAGCAGGCCGACGAGATGGGCATGAAGGCCGTTGCCGCCAAGGCCATCGGTGAGAACGTCGATTACTCGCTGCTGACCGACCCGACCGAGCTCGCCCTTTCGCGCAAGCTCAACGAGCTCACCGACCTGATCGCCAGCTGTGCTCGCGATCGCGCCCCGTTCCGTCTGACCCACTTTGCCGAGGAACTCGCCGGTGACTTCCACAGCTTCTACGCTGCCTGCCAGGTGCTGCCGAGCGAGGGCCGTCCCGTCGACCCCGAGCTTTCGCGTGCCCGTCTGGCCGCTTGCGATGCCGTCCGCGTGACGCTCGCCCTGGTGCTCACCCTCGTTGGCGTTTCCGCGCCCGAGCAGATGTAACCTGCGGGTCATTTGACCGTGTAGGTTTGGTTTAACTGAGCCCTATAAGCCCGATCTCCCACGGAGGTCGGGCTTTTTTCGCAAATGCCGACGTATTGACGAATTTGGAACTGCTGGAAATACGAAACTATGCCGGTTTACTACGATGAATTGGGAATTTCCAACCACGCCGGCTTTTCGCAAAAAAGCGCAAGGCATCTACCTGCGGTTTTAGTTCAACATGTTTCGGAGTGGTCGCGGTTGATCGATTCGTCGTAGTAAACCGCCATAGTTTTGGCGGAGGCAGTCTGATTTGTGGGTGGTAGACCAAAGAGTGTCCCTTTTGACTAGCCGTTTAAGAACGTCCCCAATGACTAAGTTGCAGGTGGCGGCGGTTGTGTTACACTAACGCTGCGTAGTTGACGCAATCATCTCGATACAGATCAATGATGTCCGTCGTTTTGAACGGAACTAGACTGTTTAGCCGCCCTGAAGGTTTATGCAGGGAGCATGTGATCACAGGGCTTGAAAAGAAAGTTGAGCAAACACTGTGTCTGATCAACAGCAAGAAAACGAAATAACGACGACGCAGGCCGCTCCCGCTGCACCGGTTGCGTCGGACCAGGTCGCGGCGTCCGCGCAAGCCTCGGCTCCTGAGACGCCTAAGGCTGCTTCGACGCCTATGCCTGTAGCGGCTGAGAAGGCCGTGCCTACAACTGGTGAGGAGGCTGCTCCGGCAAAGCCCAAGCGCATGCGCCGCACGGCCAAGCCTGCCGCTGACGGCGAGGAGGTCACCAAGCCAAAGCGCCGTACCACGCGCACGACGCGCGCCAAGCTCACCGTTGCAGCTGACTCCTCGGCGCCGATTTCCGATGAGGTCGCGCAGGCACGTGCGTTGGCGCAGATTAGCGAGGCTCAGGTGGTGCGCGCCCGCCGTCGTGCTGCCGAGCGCGAGGCCGCGGCTCTGACCGAGCTTGCAGCTCCGTCTGTACTCGAGACTCCTGCCGCCACCGAGGTTCTTGCCGCCGACCAGCCGACCGAGAAGCCGGCACCGCGCACACGCCGTCGCACGGCTGCTAAGGCCGAGCAGGTTGCTGAACAGGTAACCCCCGAGCCCACTGAGGCTTCGGTCCGTTCCGCGGCAGGGGAGGGCACATCGCCTGTTGAGCCCGCTGCGTCTGTCGAGGCCAGCGAAGTTCCCGTTGTCGATCCGGCTTTGCGCCCGCACCGTCGCGGTCGCAAGCCCAAGGCCTTTGTCGAGGCCGAGAAGGCCGCAGCCGCAGCCGCTGCCGCTCGGGATGCTGCGGCGACTGCCAAGTCCTCAACTGCTGCCGATGCACCCGTCCAGGATGCCACGACTTCCGAGGCCGTTTCTGCCGATGCCGAGCCCGCCGACGTCCGTCCCGGTCGCAGCCGTCGCACTGCTGCTAAGCGCACGTCCAAGGCTAAGGCTGCCAAGAAGGGTGCGTCCGAGGATTCCGCCGAGACGACCGCCGATGCATCGACTGATGCCGTCGAGCCCCAGGACGTCGAACAGCCTGCATCCGAGAAGCCCAAGCGCGGTCGCAAGAAGTCCGTTAAGGCCAAGGCCGCCGAGCAGCATGCTGATGTCGAAGCGCAGGTTGATTCTGGCGCCGAGGCCAATGACGCCGCTGCGGCCAATGTTGACACCGCCGCAACCGATGGTGCCGCCCCCGCTGAGGGCGAAGACGGCACTCGTCCCAACCGTCGCCAGCACAAGCGCAACGACGAGCGCAACGAGCGTAAGGACGAGCGCAACAACGACCGTCGCAACCGCCAGCGCGATCGCAAACAGCGCAACAAGGAGCGTAATGCCGCTCCCACCGAGCCCACGCTTTCGCGCGAGGAACTCGCGGCCATGAAGGTCGCTGAGCTGCGCGAGAAGGCTAAGGAGTTCGAGATCGAGACGACCGGCAAGAAGAAGGCCGAGCTCGTCGAGGAAATCTACGTCACCGCTGCGAAGGCCGAGGGCTTCCGCGACATCAAGGGCATTCTGCAGATTCGCCCGGACAGCTCCGGCATCATCCACGCCCATGGCTACATGAAGTCCAACGACGACGCCTTCGTGCCCGCCTACCTCATCCGCTCCGCGCGCCTGCGCACGGGCGACGTCATCGAGGGCTCGCTGCGTCCTTCGCGCGGCGGCGACAAGCGCGCCGGCCTCGCCAAAATCACGACCGTCAACGGTCTGGACCCCGAGCAGATTCGCAACCGTCCCAAGTTCGGCGACCTCACCCCGGTCTATCCCAACGAGCCGCTGCGCATGGAGCACGGCAAGGACTCTATTACCGGCCGCGCCATCGACATCGTGTCACCGATCGGCAAGGGCCAGCGCGGCCTGATCGTGTCCCCGCCCAAGGCCGGCAAGACCACGATCCTCAAGAAGATCTGCCAGTCTATCTCGATTAACAACCCCGAGGTGCACCTCATCTGCCTGCTCGTCGACGAGCGCCCCGAAGAGGTCACCGATATGCAGCGTTCCATCAAGGGCGAGGTTGTGGCGTCGACCTTCGATATGCCTGCCGACAACCACACCCGCGTGGCAGAGCTCGTCATCGAGCGCGCCAAGCGCATCGTAGAGCTGGGTGGCGACGTCGTGGTGGTGCTCGACTCCATCACGCGCCTCGCCCGCGCCTACAACTTGGCGGCGCCCGCCTCGGGCCGCATCCTTTCGGGCGGCGTCGATTCGGCGGCCCTATATCCGCCCAAGCGCTTCCTGGGTGCAGCCCGCAATATCGAGAACGGTGGCTCGCTTACCATCCTGGCCTCTGCCCTCATCGACACCGGTTCCAAGATGGACGAAGTCATCTTTGAGGAGTTCAAGGGCACCGGCAACATGGAGCTTAAGCTCGACCGCGACCTGGCCGACCGCCGCATCTTCCCGGCTATCGACCCCGTTGCCTCCGGTACGCGTAACGAGGACCTGTTGGTCGACGAGCAGATGCGTCCGTTTGTCTTTGGTCTGCGTCGCATTCTTGCCGGCATGAACAACACCGAGCGCGCAGCCGCATCGTTTATCAAGGGTCTTAAGGGCACCAACACCAACCAGGAGTTCCTGGTGCGTTCGGCCAAAAAACACAGCGACTACGAGCAGACGTTCTAGGTTGTCATCCACGCGCAGCGATAGTCATCAATGCGATAAAGGGTCGGGGCTTTGAGCCTCGGCCCTTTTCTATAGCGCCGCTCCGCGCTTATTTTTGACCGTAAGACCGACGAGCAGCAGGTTTCCCGTTTCAATCCGACATCGTCACTTGCAATCGACAGGACGGTTTCGCATAATAACTTTTAAGCTTCGCGACGGAAAACGCAGATGAAACGAACCATATACCGTTGCTTTGGGGCATAGCCCCGCTTCATCTTCTCTCGCGCAGCCAACTGAATGATGCGATTTGGGTGCTGGAAGATGGGGAGAGCTCATGGCTTCTTCTGATGCAACACAACGAGCAGTCCTTGCCGGACTTTCGTGTGGGATCGGCCTTGCCGCTCCCGTGGTTATGTATGCCGCGACGCTGCCGTTTTCGTCGGTGAACGAGACGGTCGTGGCGGGTGCAGTTCCCTTCGCCGTGGGCGCGGTGGCGGGCGTGGGTATCTATGCCGCCTCGCTGGGTATCTCCGAGTATCGTGCGCAGCGTGAAGAGCGTCTGTTCCAGCCCGATGCCATGGGCGGTGCCGCCAATCTCAATCAGCATCAAAACGAGTTCAAGACCGCCTCGATTCCAGCTCAGCAGCAGGATGCGATTCCGTACGCTGCGACTTCTGCTTCTCAGGCTCAGTCGGAGCAGTCTAACTCGGCATTCCTTTCCGGCCTGACTGGTGCGTTCCAGCGCCGTCATGCCGACGATGGTGTTCCTACCATTGCTCGTGCCGCAGATGCTATGGACGAGGCCGAGGCTTGGTCCATGATCGACAGCATGCTCGACGACGATTCGCCGGTTAGCTGCGACCCTGCGCGCTCGCGCGACGTCTATCAAGTCGCCATCGACGAGCTCACCAACGGCGGGCAGACCGGCTCCTTCAATCGCGACGACATCGCCGCCGCGGCGCGTGCCGTGTCGGGCTCCCAGGCCGCCCCTGCGGGCAGCACGGCGGCTTTTGTGGCACTCGTTGCCAACGCGGCAGCCAATAACGCCTACAGCGCTACCTCGGCGGACGCGAACGTTTCTGCCGATAATTCGTACGTTGATGAAGCCATGACCGCGGACGAGGAGGCCGTTGCCGCCCGCCGTGCCGCCGAAAGCTCGCTTTGGGGCGCTCCTGCCCAGCAGCAGGCGGCTGAGGCTGCGCCGTACAACGCAAACCTCGCCAGCATGCCTATCATTTCCGGTGCCGCGGACATCGATCTCGATGACCTCGATGAGCCTGCAGCCATCACCGCATCGATTGATGCCCAAGATCGCATCGACACCGGCGACCTTCCGGACGCCTCGCTCGAGGTTGATGTCCCCATGGCCGATTACTCGGGCCACGAGGACATGTGGGCCGCCGCCACCGCGATTCTGGATGAGATTGACGAGCCTGCTCCTGTTGCAGCCCCCGCTCCCGTCACTGCCCCTCAGCCTGCTGCCCCCGCCTATGTCGGCCGTCACAGCGCTGTGTTCCCCGAGGATACTGCCCGCATCTCGCGTGAGAGCATCGAACGAGCCGAGGCTATTGCCGCCGGCATTATGGAAAATCGTCGTCACGAGCGCGTCAATCAGATCCTCGAGGAAGAGATCGAGCGCCTGCAGTCCTCTACCGCCAAGCGTACGGGCCGTGCCTATCTGAGCGTTATCGAGGGCGGTACCGCCAGCTTCGCGCCGCTCCGCGCGGAGGCATAACTTCTGCATGGTTAAGATCAATCGAAAATGGGCGGTCGTGACCTGCCTGATGGCGCTCTTGATCTGGGGCAATTCGCTGGTTCCCGGCTCGGGGTCGGGCTCGCTGAGCCTAACAGTCATGGAAGCTATCCGCGGTTTCCTGCACGGCGTGGGACTTCCATATGCATGGGTGACCAACTTTGTTGTTCGCAAGTGCGCGCATTTTACCGAGTATATGGTGCTCGGTATCTTGGCAACGCACGCCTTTGATTTTGAGGGCCGGCGCACCTTTGACGTGCTGCTGCCCACGGCGGTGTTCCTGCTGCTGATTCCCTCGATCGACGAGACGATTCAGCTCTTTGTGCCGGGACGCGCCGGCATGATCACCGATGTGATGATCGACTGCTGTGGTGCGGCAACGGGCGTTGTGCTCCGATATCTCTTACGGTCGCTGATGCGCGCCAAAAAAGCCGCCTAGGACGTATTGTTTGGTCCTAGGCGGCCTTTTTTATTTGAGGGCTTATATGAGGCGTGGTGGCGTCGTTCCGTAGGTCGGATTTGCCGGGCGCGCCACGCCCTGTGGGTGCGTCTGCTACTGAAGCGCCTGTGCGCCCAGGGCCAGGCAGCCCATAATGCCCTGCTTGCCCTCGAGGCTGTTGTTGACGATATAGCTATCAATGTCGGCCATCTCGGGCGTGACGATGTAGCCGTTGAGCATCTCGGCGCACTTCTTGCGTGCGAGCGGCACGATGGGGGTGTGATCGGCCACGCCGCCACCGATGACGTTCTTCTGCGGTGCGTAGCACAGGATGTAGGTCATGAGCGCCTGCGCCAGATAGCCGGCGAGCAGGTCCATGGCCTCCGGGTCATCGGCCATCTCTCCGGCGCTCTTGCCACCCCAGCGCTTTTTAACGCCGGGACCGGCGATGAGGCCCTCGAGGCAGTTGTCGTGGAAGGGACAGCCGCTGTGCTCGCCAATGGTGTCGCGCGGGTCGTGAGTGACCAGGATGTGGCCGGCCTCGGGATGCATTTAGTGCCGGGCCGTCCTTACCCGCGCGGTTTGATTTTATCACGCAGGAACTTGAGGTTCTCCAGTGCTGCGTTGAGCGTCTCGTCTCGCTTGGCAAAGTGGAAACGAATCAGATGGTTGACGGGCTCGCGGAAGAAGCTCGAGCCCGGAACGGCGCCCACGCCCACCTTGGAGGCCAAATCCTCACAGAAGTCGAGGTCGCTGTCATAGCCAAACTCCGAGATATCCATCATCACATAGTAGGCGCCCTGCGGCACGTTGTGCTCAAGACCGATGCTATCGAGCCCCTGACAGAATAGGTCGCGCTTGGCGGTGTAGAGGTCGAGGACCTCCTGGTAATAGCTGTCGTCGAATTTGAGGGCGGTGACGACAGCTTCCTGCAGGGGAGCGGCAGCACCCACGGTGAGGAAGTCGTGGACCTTTTTAATGCGCTCGGTGATCTGGGCCGGGGCGATGGTGTAGCCCAGACGCCAGCCGGTGATGGAGTACGTCTTAGACAGCGAACTGCAGCTGATGGTTCGATCGAACATGCCGGGCAGCGTGGCCATATAGACGTGCTCGTGGGGCGCGTAGACGATGTGCTCGTATACCTCGTCGGTAATGCAGTAGGCGTCGTACTTTTTGCAGAGGTCGGCGATTAAGGTGAGCTCCTCGCGCGTAAAGACCTTGCCGCAGGGGTTGGAAGGGTTGCACAGGACGATGGCCTTGGGATCGTTGTCGCGGAAGGCCGCCTCGAGTGTCTCGCGGTCAAAGTCGAACGCAGGTGGGTTAAGCGGCACGTAGATGGGCTCGGCACCCGAGAGGATCGTGTCGGCGCCGTAGTTCTCGTAGAATGGCGAGAAGATGACGACCTTGTCGCCGGGGTTTGTGACCGTCATCATGGCGGCCATCATGGCCTCGGTGGAGCCGCAGGTGACCACGATGTTCTCGTTGGGGTTGATCGGCATGCCCATAAAGTGCTCCTGCTTGGCGGCAAGCGCCTCACGCATGGCCTGGGAGCCCCAGGTGATGGAGTACTGGTGATAGAGCGGCTTGGGGTCGCTGGCGATGGCGCTCAGGCTGTTGAGCAGCTGCGCCGGGGGATCGAAGTCGGGGAAGCCCTGCGACAGGTTGACGGCGCCATACTTATTGGAGATGCGCGTCATGCGGCGGATGACCGAATCGGTAAACGTTGCCGTACGGTTGGAGAGTTCTTTCATGCTTGTCCTTTCGAGCATTTGCAGTGGGGCAAGTTTACTCCTATGAAACCGGTGGGAATTGCTCGAAATGGTCTCGAAAAACTCTTTTCAAAATTCTTGAAAATTGGGGCTTGCATCGCGTGGCGTTCCTTGCAATAATAGTCGAGCGCGAAGCGCACAGGACACGGTGGGTGTAGCTCAGTTGGCTAGAGCGACGGGTTGTGGTCCCGTAGGTCGAGGGTTCGAGTCCCTTTACCCACCCCAGTTCTTGCTTCGTGTTGATATCGGGTCGTTAGCTCAGTTGGTAGAGCAGGGGACTCTTAATCCCAAGGTCCAGGGTTCGACCCCCTGACGGCCCACCACACGATATCTCCTCTAAAGTCCGCTACGACGGACTTTAGCTTTGGGTCGTTAGCTCAGTTGGTAGAGCAGGGGACTCTTAATCCCAAGGTCCAGGGTTCGACCCCCTGACGGCCCACCCAAAGTATGTTAAAGCGACTGGCTTAGGCTGGTCGCTTTTTTGTTGACCTCGCATGGGGTCGAACCCGTCGGGGCGCGAAGCTGAGGAAATGCGTAAGCATTTACCAGCGCAGCGCGCAAGGCGCAAAGCGCCGAAGCGGCCGCCTGCAAAGCAGGCTGACCCCCTGACGGCCCACCAAAGCAAGTTAAGACGGTCAACGAAAGTTGGCCGTCTTTTTTGTTGACCTCGCTTGGGGTCGAACCCGAAAGGGCACAGCCGCTTTCACAGATCGAGTCTACCCTGGGGATCAGTAAAACCGGCGCGTCTGCACGGCGAAGTACGCCTGTGCGAGCGCGATTTCTTGCTTGTTTGAATCTCCGTTCTGGGCGATTAAATAGCATGCATAGCGCGTAAGTTTGTAGTCTTTAACTGCGCGAGCGGCGACACCGGCAGTTACCATTTTCGTGGTGTCACGAAAATGGGAATCACTGGAGTTTTGTTTGTTTCGCACGAGACTTTTGCCCTCTTAACAACTTCGGCAAAGTTCTCCCATCGAGTGTACCCCATGGGTTCCATTAAATCGCGTGCGAGCCAATACTCAACGCCTTCTTCCACATTGGCGTAGCTATCAAGTTCGACACGCCACTTCTCGATATCTCTACTGTCCATATCTCCTCCTCGCTGGCCTATTGTCTATGCGGGCTTTGCCCGCTCTGTATTCAGAATTAGGATACGCTGCCGTGCGGACACGAATGGGCCCCGTGCCACTTCGAGTTCACGGGGCCCATAGATATCGATTAGTTGTGTTTTGCTTTAGATAGGTGTCCAGTTTAATTCGCTCGATAGTGCGATCCGAGACTTTCGGTTCGCTTGCGCATGGCTTTGACCATTTCCTGTGCTAGTTGAATCTGCGATTGCAGGCGGGCGAGGGCTGCGATTTCGCTGTCATTGGCGTGTGGCTTGCTCAGCGCCGTTGCGTCGTCTTGCAGGCTTTCAAGCTGTTGCAGGGCCTTGGATAGACCCGCTTCGGTCCTGTTGATCATGCAGTAGGTACTCATTGTGCGTTTGAGGCAGCGGGTCAGGCGCTCGGCGTCTGCTGTAGCTATGCCATGCTGGGGGAGGGCGATATCCATCGGTGCGGCCGCCTCAGGAGCGTCCAGCGCTGCTTGGGCTGCCGATGCGCCCGCAATGCGCCCGAACACGATGCCATTGGCACTCGACAAGCCGCCGATGCGGTCGGCGCCGTGCATGCCGCCTGTTGCCTCACCGCAGGCGTAGAGGCCCTCAACGCCTGCGTACGCGGTCTTGTCGATTTTGATACCGCCGTTGGCGGCGTGGGCATACATCGCCACGCGCATCTCGTCGGTCGGCGCGATGCCGTGCTCGTCTTGCAGCCAGGTGGCAAAGGTCTGCACAAACTCGGGGATGTCCTCGCGGGGGAAGTCGTAGTGGAGCGCCAGGCCCTCTGCACCTGCCTGATCTATGACGAGGTCGATGGCGCGGGAGGCCAAGCGCGAGGTGAAAGGACCATATCCAGAGCGCTGCTCAAGCAGATCGTTTAGCTTGCCGTCGGCAATATCGACCGGCTGGTCTACATGTACGTAGCGCCAGGTTTTCTCGTTGAAGACCAGGTTGCGCTTGGGCTCGATGAAGCCGGGCATCATCTGCATGAATTCTATATTAGTAAGCGATGCGCCGTGCGCCAGTGCGATGGCCTGCGAGGAGCTGAGCACATCAGCCGACGTAAGGCTGCGCTCGAACAGGCCACCTGTGCCACCGGCTGCGATGATCGTGGCCTTGGCAGCAAAGGGCACGATTCGATTTTCGGTGAGGTCGTAGAGCACGGTTCCGGTTATTCTGCCGTTCGTGTCCTCAACAAGGTCGATAAGCTCATGGCGGGGGAGCAGACGAATGCCGAGCGACTCGAGCCGGGCCGTCAGAGCGTCCTCAAGGGGCTTGCGGGTGAGGCCGCGCCACATGCGCGTTTTGTGGTCAAAGCAGGGGATAAACTGCTTTTGCTGAGCGCTCTCAGCGCTTTGCGGACGCTGGAGCTCAACGCCCAGGTCTTGCTCGAGCCATTCAATTGCCTGGGGAATGCCGTGCACAAACGTCTGGACAAGCTCGAGGTCGGCGACACCGCCGCCGACGGTCTGGATGGTGTCGATGAGGTCCTGCTCGTCGCCCTCGTCGACGGGGCCAATAAGGCCCAGACCCCAGGTGCCCGGGAAGAAGCTCGATCCACTCATAGTCTTGCCGGCGCTTGCCACAGCGACGGTTGCGCCCGTGCGTGCCGCTTCGATGGCGGCGCAAAGGCCCGCAATGCCAGATCCAATTACCAGTACGTCAGTCGATTCCATCGGATTCCTTTCTCGTCCGGCGCATTGTCGCACGGGTGATCGGCAATGGGGCCGCAAAGACTCGGCAAATCGGTAAAGGGCACATATGGCAGGTGGGCGTCATGGGCGTTCTGATGCTCCATCTCATCACATCTCGTATATCGCCCCAACTGATATATCGGCATTAGCTACCCTGCGACAGTGCAAACAAAAAGAGCCGCCACCTTAAAAGGTAGCGGCTCTAAAGCTCAACTATATGAGCATCGCGCGGGCGCGATTAGGCCTTGAGGGCCTCCTCGACGGCGACAGCGCAAGCGACGGTGGCACCGACCATGGGGTTGTTGCCCATGCCGATGAGACCCATCATGTCGACGTGCGCAGGCACGGAGGAAGAACCAGCGAACTGGGCGTCGGAGTGCATACGGCCCATGGTGTCGGTCATGCCGTAAGAGGCGGGGCCGGCGCCCATGTTGTCCGGGTGCAGGGTACGGCCAGTGCCGCCACCAGAAGCGACGGAGAAGTACTTCTTGCCAGCCTCGAGGCGCTCCTTCTTGTAGGTGCCAGCGACGGGGTGCTGGAAGCGCGTGGGGTTGGTGGAGTTACCGGTGATCGAGATGTCGACGTTCTCGTGCCACATGATGGCAACGCCCTCGCGGACGTCGTCGGAGCCGTAGCAGTTAACGGCAGCGCGGGGACCATCGGAGTAGGGGATGGTCTCGACGACCTTGAGCTCGCCCGTGTAGTAGTCGAACTGGGTCTTCACGTAGGTGAAGCCGTTGATGCGGGCGATGATCTGAGCAGCGTCCTTGCCCAGACCGTTGAGGATGACGCGCAGCGGCTTCTTGCGAGCCTTGTTGGCGTTCAGAGCCAGGCCGATAGCACCCTCAGCGGCAGCGAAGGACTCGTGGCCAGCCAGGAAGGCGAAGCACTCGGTGTCGTCGGAGAGCAGCATAGCGCCCAGGTTGCCGTGGCCCAGACCGACCTTGCGGTCCTCGGCGACGGAGCCGGGAACGGTGAAGGCCTGGATGCCCTCGCCGATGATGGCGGCAGCCTCAGAAGCGGTCTTGGCGCCACGCTTGACAGCGAGAGCGCAACCGAGGGTGTAGGCCCACTCGGCGTTCTGGAAGGCGATGGACTGGGTGTTGTTGACGATCTCACGCGGGTTGAAGCCCTTGTCGGTGCAGATCTGCAGAGCTTCCTCGAGGGAGGCGATGCCGTTGTCGGCGAGGCACTTGTTGATCTTGTCAGCGCGGCGCTCGTAACCTTCGAACGTAACAGTCATAGTTATTTCCCTCCCTTTCTACTCGTGAACCGGGAACACGCTGGCGACGGAGTGAGTCTCCTCGTCGGTGCGCGGGTCGATGTACTTGGCAGCGTTCTCCCACTGACCATAGTGGCCCATAGCGCCAGCGATGGCCTCCTCGGGGGTCTTGCCGGCCTTGACGGCGTCGGTGAACTTGCCGAGGTTCAGGAACTCGAATGCGATGATCTCGTTCTTGTCGTTGAGAGCCATGCGGGTGACATAGCCCTGAGCGAGCTCAAGGTAACGAGCGCCCTTGGCCTTGGTGCCGAACATGGTGCCGACCTGAGAGCGAAGGCCCTTGCCGAGGTCGTCGAGGGAGGCGCCCACGGGCAGGCCGCCCTCGGAGAACGCGGTCTGGCTGCGGCCGTAAACGATCTGCAGGAAGATCTCGCGCATAGCAACGTTGATGGCGTCGCAGACGAGGTCGGTGTTGAGGGCCTCGAGGATGGTCTTACCGGGAAGGATCTCGGAAGCCATGGCAGCAGAGTGGGTCATGCCCGAGCAGCCGATGGTCTCAACGAGGGCCTCCTCGATGATGCCGTCCTTGACGTTCAGCGTGAGCTTGCAGGCGCCCTGCTGAGGTGCGCACCAACCCACACCGTGCGTAAGACCGGAGATGTCGGTAATCTCCTTAGCCTGGACCCACTTGCCCTCCTCGGGGATGGGTGCGGGGCCGTGGTATGCACCCTTGGCAACGGGGCACATGTTCTCCACTTCCTGTGAGTACTGCATGCCTCTCCTCTCTATCGTGTTGGCGTCCCGTCTGGGGGTCGTGGCTGGCGATTGCCGGGCGACCCTTCGAAAGGGACATGACATGCAGCCCCTATAATACCGCGAAATGCACGGAATATTCGGCGAACGGCTCAGTTTTCGTAGCGAGAAGTCCGGAAGTTTTAATTGAAACGGTTTAACTATATGTTCTGTGGTCGCGAATTTCCGTAGAGGGGGTTCGTCTTGGGCAAGCTTTTGGTCAGCTCTTGTATGCGTTGCGGGGTCTGACCTGTTGCAACGGTGCCGTTCGCCGCCCGTTTACTGCCTTTGGCCGCGCGAGTGTATTGTTTTGCGTGAATGTTTTGATGGCACGCTTCAATCGTGCTGTATTGGATGGCAATCAGATCCCGGCGAAGGGAGCGCCATGCAGCGCGTTTGGAGAACGGTTACCGGCTTTTACCATGTCTGTGCCCGCGGTGTGGGCAAGCAGCTCATCTTTGAGGGCGATGAAGACCGGTGGGAGTTTTTGGAGCTGATGCGTGATTGCTGCCGCGAGGCGGGCGTGACGGTTGTAGCCTGGTGCCTTATGGGCAATCACGTGCATTTGGTGCTTGCAGATTACGAGGACGCGATGAGCGCGGCGATGCACCGGCTGCTTTTGACGTACGCGCGGCGGTTCAATAAACGCACGGGGCGCACGGGCCATCTGTTCCAGAACCGTTTTGACCGGCGCTCGCTCGATACCGACCGTTATCTGATGGCTGCCATTCGCTATGTTCACGCTAATCCGCAGGAGGCGGGTATCGCCCTGATCGAGCGTTATCCCTGGAGCAGCTTTGCCGAGTATCTTCGAGCGTATGACAACGATATGACGAGGGGATTTTCGGATCCTTCTTGTGTGCTTGAGCTCTTTGAGTCTGCCAAGGGGTTTCTGGATTATTCTCTGTCGATGCCCGATGGTTCCGATCCGGTGATTCACGATATGGATGAGACGGAGTGGGAGCGGCGTGCGTTTGCCGACAAGATGGCGAAGCGCCTGGGTGTGCCGCTCAACGAACTCAAGACCGTAGCGCCCTCGCGGCGAGACGGAATCATTTTCGCTCTGCACGATGGCGGCTACACGGTGCGCGAGATCGAACGGTATACGGGAATCAGCAAGAGTACCGTCTCTCGTATCGTGCGCGCTTATGCGCAGGTAAAGGCTCAGGCTGAGGGCTCGGAATAGAAAATGGCCGAACCACTCTTGTCAAGCGATTCGGCCAATAAAATTCTTAAGATTTGGGACAAATACTACTGATTATTTTGTCCCGTGAGCATGCCGTCGAGGGTGCGCCAGGCGAGCTCGGCGCATTTGACGCGGGCGGGCATGTGCGAGATGTCCTGGAGCTGGGCGGCTTCGTCCAGGTCTTCCAGGTCCTCCTCGGAGAGCTTCTCGCCGCGGATCATGGCGAGGAAGAGCTCTGCCAGGTGGCGAGCTTCCTCGACGGTCTCGCCGGTGATGAGGTCGGCCATGATGTCGGCACTGGCCTGGCTGATGGCGCAGCCGTGACCGGTAAAGGAGGCCTCCTCGATCACGTTGTTCTCGACACGCAGCTGCAAGGTGAGCTCGTCTCCGCAGCTAGGGTTGATGCCGTCGTGCTCGTGCGTGGGAGCATCCATCTCGTACTTATAGTCGGGGTGCGAGTTGTGCTCCATAAATGTGGTGGAGGTGTACAGATTACCCATTGAACGTGCTCCAAACGTGATGCAGGCCGGCGATGAACTTGTCGATGTCGGCCTTGTCGTTGTAGAAGGCTACGCTGGCGCGGCAGCAGGCAAGGTTCTCGACGCCCAGCCAGGTGAGCAGCGGCTGCGCGCAGTGGTGACCGGCGCGGATGCAGACGCCGTCCATGTCCATGATGCTCGCGACATCGTGCGGGTGGATGCCCTTGACATTAAAGCTCACGACGCCGTGGTGGTTATCCCAATAGATTGAGCCGATGATCTGGACAAAGTCGAGCTGCATGAGCTCGCCCATCAGGTAGTGGACGAGTGCCTGCTCGCGTGCCTGGATGTTTTCGTAGCCCACCGTGTTGACGAGGTAGTCGAGGGCGGCGCCTGTGGCGAAGATGCCGGCGGCGTCCTGCGTGCCGGCCTCGAACTTCTCGGGGACGGGAGCCCAGACGGCGTCCTGCTCAGTAACCGAGTCGATCATCTCACCGCCGGTAAGCATGGGCGGCATGGCGTTGAGCAGATCCATCTTGCCCCACAGCACGCCGATGCCCATGGGGCCCATGGCCTTGTGCGCGCTAAAGGCAAAGAAGTCGGCGCCCAGATCGGCCACATTGACTGGCATGTGCGGCAGCGACTGTGCGCCGTCGACGACCAGATAGCCGCCGTACTTGTGCACGAGCTTGCCGAGGTTCTTGACCGGATTCTCGACGCCCAGGACGTTAGAGACCTGACCCACGGCCAGGATCTTGGTCTTGGGGCCCACCTTGGCCAGAACCTCCTCGGTCGTGAGCTGGCCGGTCTTGGTGGGGTAGAGGTAGACGAGCTTGGCACCGGTCTCGCGGCAGACCTGCTGCCACGGAATCAGGTTGGAGTGGTGCTCCATGATGGTGATGACGACCTCGTCGCCCGGCTCGAGGACTGTGGGTGCAAAGCTCTTGGCGACCAGGTTGAGCGACTCGCTCGTGTTGCGGGTGAAGACGACTTCGTTGGCCTGGGGGGCGCCGATGAGGTCGGCGATCTGTTGGCGGACCTTCGCGATGGCGTCGGTGGCCTCGACGGACAGCGAGTACAGGCCGCGCAGGGGGTTGGCGTTCATGCGCTGGTAGAAATCGCGCTCGGCGTCGAGCACGCAGGCGGGACGCTGCGCGGTGGCGGCACTATCGAGGAAGGCGATCTCGGGATGCTGCTGGAACAGCGGGAACTGTGCCTTGTAGGGGTTGGTCTCGATGTCTACGGTAGGCCAGCCGCGCGAGGCCTCGTCGCTGGCGTCGAGCTCCATGGGCTCGGGGGCGGTACAGGTGTCGCATTTAACGTGCTCGGTGTCGATCATGCGAGCTCCTCTTCAAAGTTGTCGATCAGGTTGTTGCCCAAGCGGACGACGGCGGCGCGGGTACGCTCGTCGGTGGCGGAAAGCGCGGCGTCTTCCAGCTTGGCGCGGATGAACAGGTCCTCGGCGGCGTTTTGGTCAAGGCCGCGGCAGGCGAGGTAGAACAGCTGCTCGTCGCGGACGTGACCGATGGTGGCGCCGTGGTTGCCGGCGACGTCGTCCTCGTCGCAGAGGATGACGGGGACGGTCTTGTTGTCGACGCCCTTGTTGGCCAAAAGCACCGTCTCGCGCTCGGTGCCGGTTGCACCCTTGCAGCCGTGCACGAGGTCGATGGTGCCGCGGTAGACCTTCTTGGACGTGCCGGTCAGCACGCCGTTGGCGTCGATCTCGCACTCGGTCTTGCGACCGCGGTGGCGCAGCTCGTAGTTAAAGTCGCGCACCTGCTCGCAGGCGCCCAGGTAATCGGTATCGATGGTGACCTTGGCGGTATCGCCCAGCAGGTCGCCGGCAAGGCCGGTGGCGCTGGCGCCGGCACCCAGGACAGTGTGCTGCACGTTGACGCGCGCGCCCTCGTCTAGGAACAGGCCGGTGTCGTCGAGTGCGATCCAGCTGTCGTCGAGTGTCTGCGTGCAGGTCACGTTGACGGTGGCGTACTCGTGGGCGCACACACGCAGCACGGAGCCCACGACGCCCTCGCCGGCAACGGGGGAGTCCAGGGCTAGGGCGAGGTCGAGCGTTGCCTGCGGGCGGGCGACGACGTCGATGGCGGCAATCGCAGCCGCTGCGTCGACGCCACTCACGCGCACGGTAACGGCGGCGTGCTGGTAGGCGGGAACATCGATGACGATGCGCTTGGTGGCGTGCTCGGTCAGATACGCATAGGCGGCCTCGCCCATGCCGGTCTCGAAGGCCTCGGCAGGGGAGAGCTCCTCCTCGAGCTTGATGGCGCCGGCCTGGTAAACAGAGGTGGCGGGCACGTCGAGCTCGGTCTCGGGCGTGATGCGGGCACGGTCGGCAGCGTCGCCGGGGGCGGAGGCGCGGCGCTCGGGGAAGCGCTCGGCCATGGCGTCCATGGCGGCGTCGAAGGCGTCGGCCGAGCCGGCAAGCTGCTCGTCCAAGCCCTCGACCTCAACGGCCTCGGCGGGGGCGGCGGCAAGTTCGTCCGAAAGCTCGAGCTTGGTCTGGTTCATCTTGAGCCAGCCCCAAGTTGCGGCCGGCATCGCATTAACCTGCTCGAGCGTGGTCGCAGCGGTGTTCGTGGTCTGTTTCATTATCCGATCGCTCCTTCCATCTCGAGCTTGATCAGGTTGTTCATCTCGACGGCGTACTCAAGCGGCAGCTCCTTGGAGACCGGGTTGGCAAAGCCGTTGACGATCATGGTGCGGGCCTCTTCCTCCGAGATACCGCGGCTCATCAGGTAGAACACCTTGTCGTCGCCGATGCGGCCGATGGTGGCCTCGTGGCCGATGTCGACGTTCTTGGCGCGGATGTCCATAGCGGGGATGGTATCGGAGCGGCTCTGGTCGTCGAGCATCAGCGACTGGCAGCTCACGGTTGCCTTGGAACCCTCGGCCTTGGGTGTCGCCACAATAGAGCTGCGGAACGTCTGGATGCCGCCGCTCTTGGAGATGCCCTTGGTCTCGACGGTCGCCGAGGTCTCGGGGGCGTTGAGCACGACCTTGCAGCCGGTGTCGAGATTCTGCCCGGCGCCGGCAAAGGTGATGCCGGTAAAGCTCGAGCGAGCGCGGCGGCCGTTGAGCACGCTCATGGGGTAGAGGTAGCCCACGTGGCTGCCGAAGGAGCCACTGATCCACTCGATGTCGCCGTCCTCGTCCACGCGCGCACGCTTGGTGTTGAGGTTGTACATGTTCTTGGACCAGTTCTCGATAGTCGAGTAGCGCAGGTGCGCACGCTTGCCCACAAAGAGCTCGACGGCGCCGGCGTGGAGGTTGGCCACGTTGTACTTGGGCGCGGAGCAACCCTCGATAAAGTGCAGGTCGGCATCGTCCTCGACGATGATGAGCGTGTGCTCAAACTGGCCGGCACCCTTGGCGTTGAGGCGGAAGTAGCTCTGCAGCGGGAAGTCCAACTTGGTGCCCTTGGGCACGTAGACAAACGAGCCGCCCGACCATACGGCGCCGTGCAGGGCCGCAAACTTGTGGTCGGTGGGCGGGATGAGCGTCATAAACTTCTCGTGGATGAGCGGTTCCCACTGTGGATCGTGCAGGGCTTCTTCAATACCGGAGTAGACGATACCCATCTTGGACGCGGTGTCCTGCATGTTGTGGTAGACGAGCTCGGAGTCGTACTGCGCGCCGACGCCTGCCAGGTAGCTGCGCTCGGCCTCGGGAATGCCCAGGCGCTCAAAGGTGTTCTTGATGTCGTCGGGCACCGACTCCCAGTCGTGCTTTTGGTCGGTGTTGGGCTTGACGTAGGTGACGATGTTGTCCATGTCCAGGCCCTCGATGGAGGGGCCCCACGTCGGATCGGGAAAACGATTGAAAATCTCGAGGGACTTGAGGCGCAGGTCAAGCATCCACTGTGGCTCGTCCTTCTTGGCGCTGATCTCGCGCACGATGTCGGGCGTGATGCCGGCGTCGAGGCGCTCGAATCCCTCCTCGCCGTAGGTGAAGTCGTAGAGGCTGCGGTCGATGTCCGCGACCTCGGTGCGGTTCTTGGTCATTGCGTCGCCCCTTTACGCCTGCTGCTCGACAGCAGCGGCCTCGGCCTGGGTGCGCTGCTCGGCTGCCTCGCGCTCGAAGGTTTCAAAGCCGTTCTTGTCGATCCAGGGGATGAGCGAGGCGTCGTCCTCGCGCACGATGTGGCCCTTTACCATCACGTGAACGCGGTCGACATCAAGGTGCTCCAGGATGCGCGTGTTGTGCGTGATGATGAGCATGGAGCCGTCGCAGCTCTTGCGGTAGGCGTCCATGCCGTGGCTGACGGTGGACAGGGCGTCGACGTCCAGGCCCGAGTCGGTCTCGTCCAGGATGGCGAGCTTGGGCTGCAGCAGCAGAAGCTGGAGCATTTCTACCTTCTTCTTCTCGCCGCCCGAGAAGCCCACGCCCAGCTCGCGGTTGAGGTAGGCGGTATCCATGTTGAGCTCGGCCGCGAGCTCTTTGACGCGACGGCGGAACTCCTTGCCCTTCATCTCCAGACCGGGGCGGCCGGCGATGCTGGCGCGCAAAAAGCTCGACAGCGGCACGCCTGGGATCTCGACCGGGGCCTGGAAGCTCAGGAACAGGCCGGCACGCGAGCGCTTGTCGGTGGTGAGCTCGGTGATGTCCTGGCCGTCAAAGACAATACGGCCGTCGTTGACGGTGTAGACGGGGTCGCCCATGACCAGGTGGCCAAGGGTGGACTTGCCGGCGCCGTTGGGTCCCATCAGCACGTGGGTCTCGCCGGCGGCGACGTTGAGGTTGACGTTGTGGAGGATGGTCTTCTCGTCCACGGAGGCGGTCAGACCTTCGATGGAAAGCAGCGGATTTGCGCTCATGCTGTCCCTCTCTGTATATGGTGTACTCATGGGTGTGCGAAACCCTAGGAATCTTCTCGGAATAAAGTTACTATGGGTTTGGCGTTAGTCAAGGGAAAACCCGACTAATCCACTCGACTTTTCAAATTCTGGGACAACATAACCTGTTGTGTTTGTCCCATTTACTTAAGAAATGGGACAAACAAACCTGGTTATGTTGTCCCAGATGCGATGGGAGGGTAGGTATGCTCATTTCTTCCAAGGGCCGCTATGCCCTCCGGCTGATGATCTATATCGCGGCGCTGGGCGACGCCGAGGGCAAGATTGCCCTGCGCGAGGTTGCCGACCGCGAGCGTATCTCGCAAAAGTATCTGGAACAGCTGGTTCGTCCACTTATGAAGGCTGGCCTGCTTAAGAGCGTGCGCGGCAAGGGCGGCGGCTACATGATGGCCAAGGATCCATCCGAGGTGCGTGCTGGCGACATCCTGCGCGCTGTCGAGGGCAGTACTGCTCCGGTGGCGTGCGATGGTATCGACAACAGCTGCGCCCGCAGCGATCTCTGCTCGACCGTCAAATTCTGGCGCGGTCTGGACGACGTGATCGAAAAGTACGTCGACGGCGTGACGTTGGCCGACCTTGCTGCCGTCCCCGAGATTAACTTTGACATCAAGCTGTAGGTCGAGCGCAATTCCTTAAGATTTCGCGGAGGGTTGTTGCCGTTTACCGAGGGGTTGTTGTGCAACAACGGGCGAGCTGCAATACTTATTTTTATCTTTGCAAACTGCACTTTAACTACACCAATGCAGGGAGGATCTTATGCAGCCCAAGCATTCTGCGATTGTCGCGGGCCTGACGCTGGCGCTTTCGTTTGGCGCCGTTTCCGCGCCGGCGCCCGCCGCTGCCGAGGAGCCCACGCCGGGCGTTGCCTCGGATGCGACCGATATCGATAAAGGTCTCTATACCCAGCAGTCCTTTTCGGGCGTGCTGAGGTCGGTCCAGGGCGTTTCGTTTGTTAACGTGACTCCCGAGATGAAGTACTTCACCAAATATGAGAGTCACGGCAACTATAACCAGGGCTTTTCGTACGGTGACGGTTATAACGCGCTGGGTTATTACCAGTTCGACCGTCGTTGGTCGCTCATTCCGTTTATGAAGCAGGCCTACAACTACAACCCCGAAAAATACAGCATGCTCAAGGATGCGATTGATCGCGGCAGCGAGATTTCCAACATGAGCAATGCCATGTACGAGAACGGCCAGCTCACCGAGTTGGGCCGTATTGCGCAGGAGGCCTTCCAGGGCGCTTATAACATCGATCCTGTTGAGTTCTCAGCTCTTCAAGATGCCTATGCGTACAACTCGTACTATGCGGTGACCGAGGCGTGGCTCAAGAGTGGCCTGGGCATTGATATTTCGGGCCGTGCCGATTGCGTTAAGGGCATGGTGTGGAGCATCACCAACATGTGCGGCACCGGTGGCTGCAGGGACTTCTTCCGTTGGGCGAATCTCTCCAACGATATGTCCGACCGCGAGTTTGTGACGGCGCTTTCCAACAGTGTGGTCAATAACGTGGCGACCAAGTATTCGAGCCAGCCCCAGTATCATGAGGGCTGGAAGAACCGCTACCGCAATGAGCTGAAGGACTGCCTGGTTTATATCGCCGAGGACGAGGCCGCTGCGACGCCCGTGCAGCCCGAACCTACGCCGGCGCCCTCGCCGACGCCTGATTCGAATGACGACTCGAGCGACGATGCCAACGATGACAGGATGGATGCGCCCTCGACCGGTGCTGACGGTGATGGCTCTGCTGGTGGCACTACCAACAACGGCTCTACCTCGAACGGTTCCGATTCAAACGGCTCTGCTGCGGGCGATTCGTCTTCAAGCTCTGCCGGCAATACGGACAGCGACGCTTCTGGTTCGACCGGCGCTGGCACCTCTAACTCATCCACCGGCTCGAGCGATTCGTCCATTGGCACCGGCTCTAACAACGGCTCCGGCTCTGACGCAACCCCTGGTTCCGATGCTTCCAAGGATGACTCGAATAAGGCGCCGGACGTTCCCGTTGCTTCGCCGGACAAGAAGCCTTCTTTCTCCGAGCAGCTTGGCTCTACGCTGGGCTCTTCGCTGATGGCTGGCGTCAATAACGGCTCGACCCAGAACAAGGGCAACTCTGATCAGGTTTCCACGGAAAAGATCGAAGCCGCAAAGGGCGACTCCAAGGACAAGGCTTCCGAGAAGACCGAATCCGATAAGGGTTCTAGCTCTGAGGAGAAGAGCGACAAGTCCGAACAGAAGAAGGACGAGGATAAGAAGTCTGAATCTGAGGAGAAGGACAAGAGCAAGGCCGAGGGCGAAAAGAAACAGTCCGAAGACGACGACAAGAGCGGTGCTGACAACCAGGTCCAAGAGCAAAATGACTCCAAAACGGTGACCACCACGACCACGACGACTACAACTACCAAGTCCTCGGGCGGCAACATGCCCAAGACGGGCGATCTGATTGTGATGGCGAGCCTTGCCAGCGCGAGCTTGGCCACACTGGGCGCTACGTCTATCGTAAGTGGTAAGCATAAGCTCGATCAGCAGAAGAAGGCTTCTGGGGAGGACGGCTCGGAGGAGTAATCTTCTAGATCGTTTTCTATAAGAGTTTGGGACGGGGTCCGGTGCGGCGGCATCGGGCCCCGTTTTTGTTGTGCAACGATTTGTTATGCCCCCTCGGGGGTCTGCTGCTACCGTTGCCCGAAACGTTTGCATGTCGATATTGTTGCGCTCTACCCGCTCGCTACAATGGGCATCGTGCTGCGTTAGAAGGAGAGTTTACGGTGTCTGAACAGGCGAATTATGGTGTTGCTCATGCGTTTGGCGCACGGTTGCTCAGTTATGCGGATAACGCAGCTCTGCCGGTTGATGTACACGACTTTTCCGATGCAATCAATCGGTGTTTACTCGTCGATAAGACTATGTTTATTGCCGATATATTGGACAGCGAAGCACCTGTTGCGGTTTGCTGTCGGCCCAAGGGTTTTGGCAAGAGCATGAATCTATCGATGCTCAAATGCTATTTGGAACGACCTGATCACCGGCGGCCGGATCGAAGCCCGTTCGTCGGCTCCCAGATTTGGCAGGCGGGCGGCGGTCACTATCGTGATGAGTACGCGTGTTATCCGATCATCACGCTCGACTTTTCAGCTGCCGCTGCGGGGCGCGACGCCGATGCTGCGGCGGCTATTCGCAGCGCTGTCGCGAACGAGTGCGCCCGATTGCTGCCGCTGCTTGCCGCACCTGATCTGTCAAGACGTGAAGTCCGTCTTATCGAGAGGGCGGCGCGTGGGGTGGCCAGCGATAAGGAGATCGATGCGGCGCTTGGCGTGCTTATCAAGCTGCTCCAGGCAGCTTTCGATGAGCAGGTTGTTCTTCTGATAGACGACTACGACGCGGTATGTCCAAAGCGTTTGGACGCTAAGGACGACGGTAGCGTGGATTCCCTAGAGTCGCTCAGCCGAATGTTGTTCGACACCATTGCCGATGCCGGCGACTCGTTGCGATTGACGTGTCTGATGGGCGAGCGCCCCGGTCATGCCGAGTTTGCGTTGTCCCAACGTGGGGTTTCCTATCGGTCGGCGACAGCGTTGTCGAGTTGGTGTGATCGATGGTTCGGTTTTTCGGACGACGAAGTCCAAGTGCTGTTGGATTGCATCGGTCGCAACGGCTGTCTGGATGACGCGCGTGAGTGGCTCGAGGGCTATCTGTTTGGTGGTTTTTATTGCTCGAGCCCGGAGCGCGTGGTGGACTACGCACAGCGCGATTGCGTCGCGCCCGTTCGGGCGGATCTGTATGGTTACGCCGACCGTCTGAGCGCATGCGTCGGTGACTGGAATCTCATGCGCCTGTCCGCATTGTTCGATTTGGTTGAGCCGCATGGGTTTATTGAGGCGCCAGTGCATGTGCATGCCGAGGAGGTCGATGCCGCCAAGCCCGAAGATATCTGGACTGCGCTGTATCTGTCTGGATTTCTTACGACGGACATGACAGGGCATTCGGAGGACGGCGCGTGCCTTCGTTCCCTGCGCCTGCCTAACAACGAAGTGCGTCAGGCGCTCCGTCTTGTAATTCTGGAATGGTTTGAGTGCGCCGTTGAGGACGTTGGAGTTATCGACTCGTTCCATGACGGGTTGTGTCGAGGAGACGAGGACGCTGTAAAGCAAGCTTTGAGCTGTGCTATCGGCGATCTGGGCATCGATGTGGACAAATCAGATATGACGACAGCCTATCATCTGGCGCTGCAGGGGCTTTGCTTTGGACTGTCCGGCTATTGCAATCCCAGCTCCAAGCGAAGTGGCGTCTCGGATCGCTGGGATATCCAGGTGATTCCCACCGGTCGGGTGTTTGACGTGGCCGACACGCTCGGCATGCTCGATGAGCGACCGCTCATTACGATCAACATGTTGTATGACCCTGGCGTCGATGCCCTGGGCCTGGAACTGTTAGCGGTTCAGGCGCTGCTCGACATAGAGCGCGACGGCATCGATGATATCCGCGTGCCGCGCCCCGCCGTCGGGCGCATGCGTTGGGGCTTTGGTTTTGACGGTCAGCGTGTGTCCGTGGTGTGTCAACGACTGTAGCGGCGGGCGAAAGCCCTTTACTACTCGGCGTCCTTCAGGGGCGGCATGGGCTTCCAGTTGGGATCCTTAACGATCTTGCGGGCGTCCTTCATGCCGCGACGCAGCGCCGGAATGCCGGTCTTAAAGCATTTGTCGACTGCTGCCAGACGAATGAACTCCTTGCAGAAGGTCGCGGCATTGCCCAGACGGAACAGCACGGGGTGGTAGTCGCCGTAGATCTGCATGTAGCGTGCCAGATAACCGCGGTTGCGCATGATGTAGTAGCGGTTGGTGTCGCTCGTGGAGTTGAGCTGGCGCTTGCCGGCGATATCCCAGTTAGAGACGGCGCGGGCGCGCTTGAGCACCACGTCGGCAACCACGGCGGCGGGGAAGTGCTGGCTGGCCACGTAGCCGTAGCAGGCATCGTCGCCGTAGATAAAGAAGCGCGCGTCGGGCAGGCCAATCTTGTCGACCACGCGGCGCGAGAACATGCCGCCCTCAAAGCACAGTTGGTTCATGGTGCGGTAGCCCTCGGGTCCCAAATCCCACTTGGCGATGGGGTTAGGGATGCCGAGCGAAAGGATGAGCTGGTACTGCCAAAAGAAGGCGCCGCCGTCAAAGTCCAGGCGCGAACCCTGAATGACGTCGTAACAGTCGGTCCACTTGGCCAAGCGCTCGATGCCTTCGGGGATGACGAGCACGTCGTCGTCCATCACCCAGAACCACTGGGCGCCCAGGTCGTAGGCGCATTTGGTGCCGGCGGAGAAGCCACCCGCGCCGCCACCGTTTTCAAGCTGCGGCGCGTATATAACGCGGTCGGTGCCACCCTGTGAATCGGGCTGGTCGGTGTCGATGCCCCACAGGTTGGCGAGGCGCTCGTTAAATGCGGTGCACATGGCCTCGGTCTCGCGCGAATTCTCGTTATCGACAATCACGATGCGCCAGGGCGTTGCCGTGAGCTCGGTCATGGAGTCGAACAAGTTGGCCAGGAGTTCCTGGCGCTTGTACGTGACGACAACGATGGCGAGCTTATCGATGGGGGCGGGAAGGGTTGAAGGCATGGGGCAATATATCCTTTCACGCGCGGCGCGCGAGCGCTGCGCGGAAGCTATCGAATACGTCCTTGGGACTGTCCTATTGTAAAGGCTCGGCGCACCTTGACGGCAAGCTTTGAATAAAACGCAGGAACCTGCTACGGGCCCGCCGCATGACGTGCGGCTACTTTGCCCGCAAGAGGCTCCATAGATTATATAAACGTCCGCTGGCGCGCTGACCCTTTGATACCATGAAACGACAGGTATTTCCTAAGGAGCACATTTGTCTACTAACGCCTCTGGCAGCCCTGTTCTGTCGCTGCTTATTCCCATTTACAATGTTCAGCGCTACCTGCGCGAGTGTCTCGATTCCGCCCTGGCGCAGACGCTCAAGGATATTGAGATCATCTGCATTAACGACGGGTCGACCGACAACTCGCCGGCGATTATCCGCGAGTATATGGAGCGCGATGGGCGCGTCAAGATGATCGACAAGGCCAACAGCGGCTACGGCGACTCGATGAACCACGGTCTGGAGATGGCGCGTGGCAAGTACGTTGGCATCTTGGAGTCCGATGACTTTATGGCGCCCGACGCACTCGAAAAGCTTGTCTCGGCCGCCGATAGCAATAATGCCGACTTTGCGAAGGCGAACTTTGATTTCTACTGGTCTAAGCCCGAGGAGCGCCGTTCGCTGCACGAGATGTTTAAGGCAAGGGATTGTGGCAAACCGGTGCATCCCAGCAATACGACGCAGTTCTTTAAGCAAAAACCGTCGATTTGGTCGGCCGTGTACCGTCGTGATTTTCTTGAGCGCAACGGTATCAAGTTCCTGCCGACTCCGGGGGCATCCTTTCAGGACACGTCATTCGCCTTTAAGGTGATCGCGTGCGCCGATAAGGCTGTTTACCTGCATGATGCCGTGTTGTCGTATCGCCAGGACAACGAGAATTCCTCGGTCAATTCTTCGGCTAAGGTCTTTTGCGTCAATACCGAGTATGCCGAGATTGAGCGTTGGATTCGAGAGGATTATGCCCGCGACCACGCAGGTGATGACGTCGCGCGCATGCTCAAGTTCAATCAGCTCATTAAGTACGATTCGTATATGTGGAACTATGTGCGCTTGGCGCCTAAGTTCTATAAGGAGTTCCTGGTGCAGATGGCCAAGGAATTTCAGGCGGCCTTGGACGCGGGGGAGTTTTCGCTTGACGATCTCAAGCCGTGGAAGCGCGCGAATCTCGCTGCCATCCTCAAAGATCCTGAGGGCTGGGTTGACGAGCATCCGAGCTTTGCGACGGATGGTGCCTTGGGGCGTGCTAAGTATTACGCCTCGGTTGGAGGCCCAGGCGTGGTCGCCGCCTTCCTCATCGAATCGCTGAGGGGGTAGGTCGGCATGGGAGAGGCCTCGGGTCCTAAAGCTACCATTGTCGTCCCCGTTTACAACTCTGCGCGCTCCATTCAGCGATGCCTCGATTCGCTGCTGGCTCAGTCCGAGCGCTCGATTCAGGTTGTCTGCGTCAACGACGGTTCGACTGATGATTCGTTGAACGTGTTGCGCCAGATCGCGCAGGCCGACGATCGCGTACTGGTGATTGACCAGGAAAACGCGGGCGTCTCGTGTGCTCGAAATGCCGGTATCGATGCCGCCGAGGGCGAGACCGTCTTTTTTGTGGACGCCGACGATTACATCGATGTCCAGACGGTCGAGCGTGTGCTGCATGCCATGGAGTCTGCAGATGCCGAGGCCGCCGTTTTTGGCGGCGTCTGTGAACCTGCCGATGCTGCCCCCAAACGCGTCCATCAACTCATGAGCCCCAAAGCTGGTACCTTCGGCGCCCGTGATTCCCAACTGCTGTTCCATTCGAATGCGCAGCCCTATGCCTGCCGTGCGGCTTTTTCGCGCGAGCTGCTTAATCGCGAAGGCATTCGCTTCGCCCCCGGTTTGGCTTTGGGCGAGGACGTCGTCTTCCAATTTGCGGCTTATGCGCTTGCCCGCAAGACCGTTGTCATGCCGGACAAGTTCTACCACTACGTGATGGAGAGCGAATCGGCGACGCACGAGTTCAACAGTGCCGAGGCTCGCGCCAAAAAGCTTGACGCCCACATGAGGATGCTCGAGGAGGTCTTGGAGGACTGGTCGGCCTACGGTCTTTTGGACCTGTGTCCCGGTGAGCTGATAACTTGGTTTTTGGACCTCATTGTGTTCGACCTGGCGCGCTTGGATGCCGATGACTTCCATCGCGTGGCGGCTCGCGTCAACATGGATCTCACGACGTTTTTGGGAACGGAGTGGGCGGATATGCCTGCTAAGGGCGCCGTTCGCCGTGTTGCCCACAAGCTCGTTGCGGCGACCACGGGCGTTTCGATGGCAGACGCCACGCTGTTTTATCTTTCGACTCGCGGTCTCAAAGCCTGCCTGGAGCGCTTTCTCTAATTCCAAGCGCTGCCGCCCGCCGCAACTCGGCTGCTAAAATAACCCTGTTACACGCTATTCAACAGGAGGTTCTCTTGCAGAACTCTGATACCCCTAAAGTTTCGCTGCTTGTTCCCATCTGCAATGTTGAGCGCTACCTGCGCGAGTGCCTCGATTCCGCCGTGGCGCAGACGCTCAAGGACATCGAGATCATCTGCATCAACGACGGCTCCACCGATAGCTCGCCAGATATCATCCGCGAGTACATGGAGCGCGACCCCCGTGTAAAGATGATCGACAAGGCCAACAGCGGCTACGGCGACTCGATGAACCGCGGCCTGGAGATGGCGCGCGGCGAGTACGTGGGCATCCTTGAGTCCGACGACTTTATGTTTGAGGATTCGCTCCAAAAGCTGGTCGCCAAGGCCGATGCCGAGCATGCCGATGTGGTAAAGGGCGACTTTTACCTGTATTGGTCCACGCCCAGCGAGCGCCGTGAGCTGTTTGGGATCATCGACGAGCATATGACGGGCGCCGCGTATCGCCCCGTCGATCGTCCGGGCATCTTCTACCGCAAACCTTCCATTTGGTCGGCTATCTATCGGCGCGAGTTCCTCAACGACAATCAGATTCGGTTCCTTCCCACGCCGGGTGCTTCGTATCAGGATGCGGGTTTTAACTTTAAGGTCTGGGCATGCGCCGAGCGTGCCGCGTTTATCGCGGACCCCATTTTGTGCTATCGCCAGGATAACGAGAAGAGCTCTGTTAATTCGCCCAACAAGGTGTTTTGCGTGTGCGACGAATATGCTGAGATGCAGCGCTTTTTGGATGAACGCCCCGAGCTTAAGGCTCAGCTTCAGGGCATTTTAATGCGCATGAAGGTCGATACGTACCGTTGGAATGATGAGCGCCTGGTCGATGAACTGCGCGAGCAGTTTTGGGAGAAGGCCTCTCCCGAGCTCAAGGCCGACTGGGATGCCGGTCGCTTTGACCTGTCGCTGTTCGATCCGCGTGGCGAGACCGACTTGCGCCTGATGGTCAAGTCGCCCCGCGCCTATATTGATTCGCGCTTTGGCTTTAAAAAGCCGGGCAAGATCAATACGTTTAAGCACTACTTTAAGATTGGCGGGCTGCCGCTGGTCTGGCGCGTGCTGACGTATCAGCGCACCTACGGTGATAATCCGCACCCCGATGACGTTCCGGTCGCACAGTAGGAGCACTTGACTATGGCTACCCCCAAGATTTCCGTTGTCGTTCCCATCTATAACGTGGAGGAGTGCCTGGCCTGGTGCCTGGACTCCCTGCTTGCGCAGGACATGCCCGATTGGGAAGGCGTGCTGGTCAACGACGGCTCGCCGGACGGTTCGCGCGATATTGCGGCTGCCTATTGCGAAAAGGACGCGCGCTTTAAGCTTGTCGATAAGCCCAACGGTGGCCTGTCGAGCGCGCGCAATGCAGGTATCGCCGCGTCCACGGCTCCTATCATCGCGTTCTTAGATTCCGACGATCGCTTTACGCCCGATGCATGCCGCGTGATCGTCGATGCCTTTGAGCGCGAGGGCTGCGACGTTTTGACCTTTGGCGCGAATCCGTATCCGCTGGAGGCGGGGTATCCGTGGCTTAACTATGTGCTGAGCCCGCGTGATGTGTCGTTTGTGGGCTATAGCTCCGACCTGCTGTTTAAGGAAGCGTCTCGCCCCTTTGCATGGCGTACCGCCTGCAAGCGCGAGTTTTTGCTGGGCAACGGGATCGTGTTTGACGAAACCGTTAAATATGGCGAGGATCAGGTCTTCGATTTTGCCGTGTACGGTCGCTCGCGCAAGACCGCGCTTATCTCGAACAAGCTGTATGACTACCGCGTGGCGCGCAAGGGTTCGCTCATGGACACCATGCGCTACGACGACGAGACACGTCTGCTGGAGCACGTGAAGATTTACTCCGCGGTGCTGGCTGACTGGCAGCGCGACGGTCTCGATGTCCGGCATGCCGATGACCTGGCATATTTCCTGTGCGATCTGGTGCTGTACGACGCGCTCAGGTTGCTGGGCTCGGACTGCGGCAAGGTGTTTGCTGCCGTCGCCGCGGCTCTTGCCGGTTCTGCCGTGGGCAGCGATGCTGTGCTCGCACAATGCGCTCCTTCTGTTTCTGCTATGGTGCGTGCGGCGCTTACCAGCAAGGCCCCCAATGCCCGTGAGTGCAAAAAGCTCATGTTCGATTACGACGTCTTGAGGTTTGGGCGTCTGGGTGCCTGCAAGCGCATGGCAGCGAACGCCCTGGGAAAGCGAGAAGTGTAGATGAGTATCAAGCGTTTGGCACTTTGCCGCAGTCAGGGCCGTCTGTTTGTGCTGCTTCGTTTTGCCGGTCAGGATGTCGCCGCGCTTATTGAGCGGGAGGGTTCTCAAGCGTTTGCCCATGCGACGACGAGCGGTTCTTCTGTGCCGTCGCTGGCGTTCCCGGTCGATCATGGCCGTGTACTGGCGCTTTGCCCTTCCGTTTCCGATTACGAGCGCGAGCTCGCCGTCTTGGTGCTTCCCTTTTTGGACGGCTCTACGATTGACGTCACATTTGCATCCGGTGACCAAAGGTTGGGCTCCATTCGCCTCGATAGCCGCGTGGCCAAGCTGGAATCCAAGATTAACTACAAAGCTAAGCCTGCGCTGTGTGCGCTTATCCGCGATGCGCAGCGTGGCGAACACTGCGGCCTCTACGAGATCGATGCCATTCGCTATTTGCCGGCAGACGCCGGCGCGGTGTGGCGCTATGAGGTTACCTGGGCGGGAGACCCCCAGTGCGCACCTGAGCTCCAGATCTTCGATACGCATATGAATGCCATCGATGTCACCGTGCATGTGTTCGAATCGCAGGTCAATGTGCCGCAGCAGAACGGATGCCGTGTCAATAAAACGTATCTGAGCGTAGAGATGCCTCAGGATATACGAGATTTTGTCGCGATTGTGAGCGATCCCACAGAGCGGATCCAGAACGGGTTTTGCGCTATGGATGGTCGCCTGTACAACGGCATGGTCGACGATAGCTGGAACCGCATGAAGGACGCGCGTGCAGACGACGCAGCTTATCGGCGTTGGTTTGAGCAACATCGCGCAAAGCCGGCCGATTTGGTGTGCCAGCGTGTCGCTTCGGCGGCCTTTGCCTATAGGCCGCTTGTGAGCATTGTGGTGCCGTGCTACAAGACTGATCGGGTCTACCTGCGCGAGCTGCTGGACTCGGTGCTAGCCCAGAGCTATGACAACTGGGAATTGCTCCTTATGGACGCCTCGCCCGAATGGGACGCGGTGGCCGCCCTTGCGGCAGGCGCTCACGACGAGCGCGTTCGTCGCATCGAGCTTCCCGGCAACGGCGGCATTGTGCTCAACACCAACGCTGGTATTGAGCAAGCGACGGGCGACTACATCGCGTTCTTGGACCACGATGACATCCTGGAACCGGACGCGTTATTCCACTATGTTGCCGCGCTGAACAAGGTTGCCGAGGGCGAGCGTCCCCAGGTCCTGTTCTGCGACGAGGACATGTTCCAGAAAACGGGGGAGTGGGGCCAGCCGGTCTTTAAGACGCGGCTCAACGTCGACCTGCTCTATAGCCATAACTGCGTGACGCATTTTCTGATGGTGGAGAAGGCACTTATCGATCGCATTGGCATGTCTCCGGAAGATGTTGCGGGTGCCCAGGACTACGACCTGACGCTCCGCTGCCTTGCGGCGGGCGCACGGTTTGAACATGTTGCGCACGTGCTGTATCACTGGCGCGTGCATCCGGGATCGACCGCCGATGGTTCTGCCGATAGCAAGCCGTATGCTATCGAGGCCGGGCGCCTTGCGCTGCAGCGCCACTTTGATTCGTTGGGCGTTCACGGGACGGTCGAGGAGACCGAGACGCCGTTTGTCTACCGCATGCGCTATGCGCTGCCGGAGCCTGCGCCGCTGGTGAGCATTGTGATTCCCACCAAGGATCACATTGAGACGCTCGACGCCTGTGTAATGTCGATCGCCCAGAGAGTCACGTATGCCAATTACGAGATTGTCTTGGTGGAGAACAACAGCGAAGCCCCGGAGACGTTTGCGTATTACGAAACCCTGCCAGAGCGCGTGGCTGCAGCATCTGAAGGCAAGGGCATCGCGCGCGTTGTGTACTGGCCGGGCGAGTTCAATTACTCTCAGATCATTAATTTTGGCGTGGAGCATGCCAAGGGCGATTACCTTCTGCTGCTGAACAACGACACCGAGGTCATAAGCCCCTACTTTATCGAAGAGATGATGGGCTATATGCAGCGTCCCGATGCGGGCGTGGTGGGCGCCAAGCTCTACTTTGCCGATCATCTGGTGCAGCACGCGGGCATTGTGGTTGGCGTGCGTGGCGCACTTGCCCATGCCAACCAGGACTTCTCGGCAAAGCGCGAGGGCTATCTTGCCCGCGCTGTGCGCCCGGGCAACTTTAGCGCCGTAACGGGTGCCTGCCAGATGGTGCGACGCGACGTATTTGAGCGCGTCGGCGGCTACAACGAGGAATTCGCCGTTGGCTTTAACGACGCAGACTATTGCCTGCGCGTATGGGAGGCGGGCTACCGCACCATCTATACGCCCTATGCCGAGCTGTATCACTACGAGTTCACCTCGCGTGGCAGGGAAGAGGCCAACGAGGAAAAGCTGCGCCGCTGGAAGCGCGAGCAAGCGCTGTTCATGCAGCGCTGGCCTGAGTTTTTCTTGACGGGCGATCCATGGTTGGGGCCGAACCTATCTGCCGAGAGCGAGTACTTCTCGCTATAGTGCGAGGTGATGTGGAAATCCAGCATAGGGCGGCGGCGTGCCATGATGTATTTGCATGAGCGTCCGGCTGTTTATTAGGTATTTACAGTTAGGATAAAATTAGATTTGTTATTTCATCAAATACGCTGGAGAGCGCAATGAATAGTCCTATTCGTCAACAAGATATGTGCGATCAAAAGCCTTGGCTTACTCCTTGGGAACAAGTCTCCCATCTTAAGAGCAAGGGTGTCCGTTTCCGCTATATGAGCGAGGCAGAGGCGGTCGAGTATCTGACGAAGAACAACAATTACTTTCGCTTGCGCTCGTACCGCACCGGATTTCCAAAGGTTTCTGATGGAAAACGCAAGGGTGAATATGTCAACTTAGATTTCAAGATGCTTGTTGACCTTTCGATTATTGATATGTTGCTTCGAAACGAGATGATTTCGCTCACTCTTGATATTGAGCACTTCTGCAAAGTTGACTTGCTGGGCAGGATAGAGCAGCATGCCGAGGACGGTTACGAAATCGTTCAAGACTATTTAAGCGAGCAGGATACATTTGATAGCAAGGGGAATGTGACCAACTGGGTCAAAAAAGAGATTTCACGTTGTGAGTCGAGTGCCTATTCTGCAGGCATTCTTGCAAAATACAGTGGTTTTAATATGCCTGTCTGGGCCTTTCTGGAAGTTATTACCTTTGGCGCCTTTAATTCATTCATTTTGTTTTGCGCCAAACGGTTTGACGATGATGAGCTTCGCGATAGGTTTTATTTGCTTCGCGTGGCAAAAGATCTCCGCAACGCGTGTGCTCACAATAGTTGCATTCTTAATGGTCTTGCTTCGGGTGAGAATGCCCGAAGGGCAAATAACGGTGTTATGAAGGCATTGAGCAAAATAGATGGGATTGGCTCTTATCAGCGTAAGGCAAGGATGAGCAATGAGCGAATACGCCAGATTGTCACAACGCTATATCTGCACAAAGAGGTGTCGTCTAAAGGCGTTATTAAGCACAAAGCACAATCGCTTTCCAAGTTTATTTCTAGGGCAAATCGCAACATCAACTACTATAAAGGTGCGGAGGTCATAACTTCCTCCTTCTCGTTTTTGTCGAAAGTGATCGGCGCATGGTATTTCTGTGACGCTGAAGATATGCCTTCTTGCGATTCCTAGGCATCTGGTGCAAAATATTTCCCACTTCGAAAAGCGGTTCGGCCGTTTTGCAAGGGGGCTTCTCTTTATGGGACGCCCTCTATTTTTTTATGCCGCGCAAATCGGAAGATATTACGTTTTCGGCTACTGCTTTTTTCAATCCCCAACGGTTGTAGATCAATACCTACCGCTCGCACTTGTTGCTTAACAAATGGCGAGGTTGGTGGGCTAAGTTAGTGACAGTGTTTTGTTGGAGGAGGGCAAATGCCCTATGCCGAGCTGTGCCACTACGAGTTCACCTCGGGCGGCAGGGAAGAGGTCAATGAAGAAAAACTGCGCCGCTGGAAGCGCGAGCAGGCGCTGTTCATGCAGCGCTCGCCGGAGCTCTTCCTCAACGGTGATCCGTGGTTGGGGGGTAGTGTCGAGAAAGTTGGTGTAGCGTCCGATCCGAAGCGAGTCGGCCCGGCGTCCAGGAACCTGGAACACAGTTGATATCCTATGCCGTCTCGATCCTGTCCGCAAGCTCGAGGCCGGATTCAATCATCTTCCTGGCCTCGGCTTCCAGCCGCGCCCAGTCGACCGTCCCGTCGAGCCCGCGCGTGCGGCCCTCGTCGTAGAGCTCCCTCATCTTCGCCTCCGAGAAGTACCTGGATTCCTGCCATGTCTCGTCCTGCTCGCGCATGACCGCGCCGGCCAGCCGCACCAGCGACGCCGTCGAGGGGAACGCCTGCACCACCCTCGACCTGCGCTTTATCTCGCGGTTCGTCCGCTCCTGGACGTTGTTGGTGCGCAGGCGCTTCCAGTGCGACGGCGGGAAGTCGAGGTATGCCAGGGCGTCCGGCTCGGCCCCCTCGAGGATCGCCGCCGCCCTCGGGTAGCACCCCTCCAGCATGTCGCACGCCGCGTGGTACATGGCGGTCACGGTGGCGGCGTCGCGCCCGCGGAACACCTGCGAGACGATCCTGCCCACGCGGCGCTTCAGCTGCCAGGAACCCGCCTCGCGCATGCAGTCGCGCATGAGGTGGACGGCGCAGCGCTGCCATGCCGCCCCCTGGAAGACCTCCGCCGCGGCCGCGACGAGGCCCTCGA